>Ga0209467_1001572_pt1 | contig 19282 bp, 16 predicted proteins | sample Higcelwee11metaG_FD_187175 | JGI IMG/M metagenome (GOLD analysis project Ga0209467, IMG submission 187175) | Freshwater pond sediment microbial communities from the University of Edinburgh, under environmental carbon perturbations - High... | ecosystem: Environmental > Aquatic > Freshwater >...
CTTCCTGTTTATGTCCCTGATGAGGCGGGAATTCATTGAAATCGGCTATTTTTGCAAATATAACCATTTTAGGTTTGGGGTACAATCCGGAATTGTTTAAACGTTGTGAAATGAAACTGGGAACCATTAAGATTCTTTGGCTTTTACTTTGCCTTGCCGGCACCTCGGTTCTGCCCGCGCAGGTTGTTGATGAGCCGGCAATGCCTTCGGTGACGGTACCGCGTGCCGACACCCTCGCAGTGACCACACATCTTTTAAAACAGATTAAGGCAGCACCTGTCCCGGGCATTAACGGCCCTCAGGATATTCACCTTGACAGGAGCGCGTCACTGAAATTCCTGGAGCGCTTTTACTCTTCACAGTCACTGTGGAAACGCAGTAATGACCCGCTCCGCGAGGCACTGAGGAACCTGGTCTGGCTTGCATCCAGGCCACCGGCCGACACGGTTCTTGATTACCTCAATGCCTATCCGTTTGAACACATCAGGATACCCGCGGAGAGTTACTACCTCTTTGATTCAGTCAGGATCATCCTGCCTGTGATGGAGCCTGACACCACTCTGACTGACAGCACAGCTGTGGCCGCAAAGGCTGATGAGATGTTTATCAGGGCCGGGAGTAAATTCGAAAAGGTAAGGCTCACTCCGGACTACAGGCCTATAATCAAGAACGATACCCTGAAGCTGAATGATTCGGTCTACATCCTTATGAAAGACTTCATTCCGGCGAGAATTCCGCACCGCACAAATGATACGATAGTGCTTGTCATAACCGACACTCTCCCGGAGGTATCGCTGGCACGCACCGACTTTCCCTTCAGGTATCTAAGAAATCCTTATGTAAGCGATTCGCTTCAGGCGGCAGTCAATTCACTCATCAGCTATCTGGAGATACGTGATTCCACACGGATACGGTTGACAAGTGAGGAGGGACGGGGCTCGGAATTGTGGCTCAACAGCCTTTCTGACAACCTGGTCCGGTTCTGGCTGCCTGACGGTGAGGGCGATTCCGTGACGGTCTGGATTGGAAGCCCTGTGCGCAATACAATCTCACTCCGGGCAGAGGAGGGTGTGCTCTTTAAAAAGCAGACATGGCATGACAGATACGTTGACACACGCGTAAATGTCACAACGGCACAGGAGGAGGACCTTCGAAGGGTAGCGCTGAGCAAGATCAAACAGGAACTGTGGAAGTTCAAGACAGACCTCTCTTACCTGCTCTCACAGGGTGTGGTTTCCAACTGGGCCAAAGGGGGTGAGAACAACATCTCTTCCGTCCTCGATGTCACGTCAGCAATCAATTACAACAACAAGGCAACAAAGGTCAATTCAGCCACCTCGGCCCGGTTTGCCCTTGGATTGCAGGCCTCGGGAAAATATGACGGGATCAGGAAAAACCTGGATATACTGGAGATCAATTCCAAGATCAATCACAAGGCATTCGGTAAGTTCGACCTCTCGGGACTGTTCCAGTTCAAGTCTCAATTCCTGCCGGGGTACAATTATCCAAATGACACTACAACAATCAAGGTCTCCAAATTCTTCAACCCGGCTACCTTCATACTGGGTTATGGCCTGGAGTACAAACCCAACAAAAACACATCGGTCAGTTTTTCCCCTCTGTCATACAAAGGAACTTTTGTGACTGATACAGCGAATATCAACCAGACAAAATACGGTGTCGCTGCGGACAAAAGGTCAAAAAACGAGCTGGGAGCATATTTTACTATAAACAGCAAGCTTCTGCTGTTCGATAAGATCAATATGAACAACAGGCTGCAGCTTTTCAGCAATTTCCTTTCCAGGCCGCAGAATATTGACGTCGACTGGGAGCTGATTGCCACAATGCCTCTTAACTGGTTCACTGATCTGAGGGTGAATGCTCACCTCATTTATGATGACAACACACTTCTGCCGCTCTATGACAGGGGTGAGCCCGTGCTGGGTACAGACGGCAAGCAGAAGAAGGCTCCCATTGTACAGTTCAAGGAGCTTCTCGGGGTCTCCTTCGTCTTCAAGTTCTAAAGGATAAGCAGGTCGAGAACAACTGCCAGCCCGAAGATGACACCGGCGATGCCGTTTGTCGTCCCAAAGGCCATGTTCACCCTGCTCAGATCAGACGGCTTCACAATCAGGTGCTGATAGATCAGCATGCCAGTGAAGATTACCGCCCCGGACCAGTAGATCCATCCTGCTCCGCCGGCAATTCCGGCAAAAACCACAAGCGCCACGGAACCCAGGTGCAGGGCCGTTGAAACGGCAAGCGCCTTGCCTCGCGACATTACCGCAGGAATAGAGTAGAGCCCGGTCTCGCGGTCAAACTGGTCATCCTGAAGCGAATAGATTATATCAAAACCACTGACCCATGTCAGGACCAATAACGAATAGATGAGCGGCAGCATGCCAAATGTACCGGTGACAGCTATGTATGCCCCGATTGGCGCCAGGCTGAGCCCCAGCCCCAGGATCAGGTGGCAGAGGGGGGTGAACCGTTTTGTATAGCTGTACCCGAGGACAACCAGCAGGGCCACCGGTGAGAGGATGAATGTCAGTCTGTTCAATAAGGCTGCGGCAACAATGAACAACAGTGAGCTGGCTATTACGAAGATGAGCGCCTGCCGGCGCGAAATCTTCCCAGAGGGAATCTCCCGGACAGCGGTGCGGGGATTGAGTGTGTCAAACCTGACATCAGCCCAGCGATTGAACCCCATTGCTGCACTGCGGGCAAAGACCATACACGCAATCACAAGGAGGAAAGTTCTAAGGGAGAATCCGTAACCGGGCTCTGTGGCCCCGAGGAAGTAACCGGCAAGAGCAAACGGCATCGCAAAGACAGTATGGCTGAATCTGACCAGCGAGAGATAATCATTCGTCCTGTCAAGCAGTTTTTTCATCGCAGTGTTGCGCCGAATTCGCGCTCAAAGGCTTTTACAATTGCACCCATTGTCTTCTCGATACTCTTTTCGGTGAGAGTCTGTCTGTCATCACGAAGGATGAAACTGACTGCATATGATTTCTTATCCTTTCCAATAGATTCACTCTCGTAAAGATCAAACAGATCGACCTCATGCAGAATATTCCTCTCAGTTTTGAAGGCCAGCTCGCGTATCTGGCTGAACCTTACTGACTTGTCGAGCAATAGCGCCAGGTCCCGGCGTACCCATGGGTATTTCGGCAGCTCGCTGAAACGGATTGTCCGGGCCTTGATAAGCCTGATTACGTTCTCCCAGATAATCTCGCCGTAGTAGACATCCTGCCTGATATCAAACATTGAAAGATATTTTCTGGAGACTTTACCGAAGGATGCAAGGTCAATGTCACCCGCACTGTATTTCATTCCTTCTGCGAACCATCCGTGACTCACTTCCGTACCTGTAAGATCGCGTCTTGAGATGCCGAATCTTGACAACACCGTTTCGACATAGCCCTTGAGATGGAAAAATCCTGATTGCAGTTCCGGGGCGTTCCAGCGCTTCTCGTTTATATTCCCGGTCAGCGACAGGGCAAGTATCTGGGTCTCGGAGAAGTTGTCGGTTATTTCCAGGGTACCTTTTCCCTCTTTTCTGGCGTATGTGTTTCCAAGTTCGAACAGCCTCAGATTGCTGTTCTGCCTGTTTATGTTCCAGGAAATTGTATTCAGCATTCCGGGCAGGAGGGAGATCCGCATGACATTCAGATCACTGCTGAGAGGGTTTGCAAGCCTGACAATCGCCTTTACGTCAAAATCGCCTGTTGTCTCATACCAGGCCGCAGGAGAGAGTGAATTGCACATGATCTCCGAGAAACCGTTCCCTGAGAGCAACTCCGCCATGTTGGCGGCCACCTTCTCACGGTCAGGTCTATCCGTGTGGGATAGCATTGAGTGCATCTCGCTGCTGATGCTTATGTTATCATAGCCGTAGATCCTCAGGACCTCTTCGGTGACGTCTGCCTCCCGGGTGACGTCGACACGGTAAGAAGGTATCTCCAAAGTCAACTTTCCGGGCTCCTCACCTGTAATGTGAATGTCGAGGCTCCAAAGGATTGTCTTGACTGTCTCCAGGGGTATCTCCTTGCCAATGAGACGTGCCATGCGGTCAGTTGAATACTTGACCACAGCTTTTCTTACCGGCGACGGATAAATATCAACAATGTCACCGGTTATTTCGCCTCCGGCGATCTCCTTCACAAGCATTGCAGCCCGTTTCAGGGCATAGAGAGTCATCTCCGGATCAGTGCCTCTCTCGAACCTGTAGGATGCGTCTGTGCGCAGGTCATGCTTTCTGGAGGTCCGCCGCACAGATACCGGGCTGAATGTGGCGCTCTCAAGAAACAGGTCCCTGGTGGCAGCCGTTACCCCCGACTGCAGTCCGCCGAAGACTCCGGCGATGCACATGCCTTCCTCCTGGTTGCAGATCATCAGGTCTGATGAAGACAGTGTGCGCTCCACACCGTCAAGAGTAACGAATTTTGTCTTTTCGGGCAGATGCCTGACCCTTACGGTGCCGCCTTTTATTGCTGCAACATCAAAAGCGTGAAGAGGCTGTCCGGTCTCATGCAACACAAAGTTGGTGATGTCAACGACGTTGTTGATGGGGTTGAGTCCGATTGCCCTCAGCCTTGTCTGCAGCCATGCCGGTGAGGGTTCTACCCTAATGCCCCTTATCGTCAGTCCGGAGTAGCGTATGCAGGCTTCAGGTGCCTCAACACTGATGCTGACGGCTTCGTTTTCGTTTTCTTTCTTTAGCCCGGTGATCTCAGGCAGTTTTGCCCTGACGGGTTTCTGAAGGTTATAATATGCTGCAAGAGCGCGTGCCACGCCGTAGTGTGAGCTGCAATCGATCATATTCGGCGTCAGGCCTATCTCAAACACGGTGTCAGTTGTCACCCCAAAGTAATCTGCTGCGGGCATGCCAATCCTGGCAGTGCTGTCAAGCACAATGATTCCCTCATGGTCAGTGCCTATCCCCAGCTCATCCTCGGCGCAGATCATCCCCTCAGAGAGCTGTCCGCGGATCTTTGACCGCTTGATCTCAAACTGCTCATTGCCGTGAAAGACCATAGCACCCTGGCGGGCTACAGCCACCAGCTGCCCGGCAGCAACATTGGGCGCCCCGCAGACGATATGCAGCGGTTCGGGCCCTCCTGCATCCACTGTGGTGACACTAAGTCTGTCAGCATCGGGATGCCTTTCACAGGTGAGCACTTTCCCAACTACTATATCCTTCATGCCGCCTCTGACTGAGACCCACTCTTCCATCCCCTCCACCTCAAGTCCGAGCGAGGTAAGAACAGCCGAGAGCTCCTCGGGACCCGCATTGAAATCGAGATACTCCCTGAGCCAGTTATAAGAAATCTTCATTACTATACTTTTATCTGAATTTTTAACATGCAAAAGTAAGGAAAAAAGGTTTGCGGCATCAACGAGCCCGCTATTAAAAGCAACCGCAATATCATTATATTTGCACGTCAACAGGAATGCAGATGAAATTAGAAAAGAACGATAAACTGATACTCATTACAAATGATGACGGCCTGTACGCCGGAGGCATCAAGACCCTCATAAGGATCATGGAGGATTTCGGCAAGTTGGTTGTCATCTCGGCAACAGAGAGCCGCAGCGCAATGTCCCAGGCCCTGACTGTCAAACAACCGTTGAGAGTCAAGCTCATCGATGAGGACGACCGGAAACAGATCTATGCCTGCAGCGGCACTCCGGCTGACGGCATCAAGCTGGCGGTCAACCAGCTCCTTGAACGGATGCCCGATCTGATAGTCTCAGGCATCAACCACGGCTCCAACGCCTCCGCCAGCATTCTCTATTCCGGGACGATGGCCGCTGCACTCGAAGGCTGCCTCTACAACATCACCTCCGTGGGATTCTCACTGAACAGTTACTCCTCCTCGGCCGACTTTTCGGGGTGCGAAGAGTATATACGCAAGATATGTACAATGCTTCTTCGTAATCCTCTTCCGACAGGTATATGCCTGAATGTTAACTTCCCGGCACTGCCAGCCTCAGAGATAAAGGGAATGGTTGTGGCACGCCAGGCCTCCGGCAACTGGCAGGAGGAATTCGAGAAGAGAAAAGATCCCGCCGGAAAGACTTATTACTGGCTGACAGGCAATTTCATCAACCATGAGCCGGATGCATCCGACACTGACGACTGGGCAATTCAGAACGGGTACGTTTCAGTTGTACCTGTCACAACGGACATGACTGCATACAGTTTTATGGAAACACTTAAATCCAGCCTTTGAAATGAGGTTCACTCAAAAATTCAATAATGCAGTCTCCGGAGTAGTTGCAGGAATTGTTGTCCCTCTTATTGCTTTCCTGATCTTCTACCTTTTGACAAACCACGGTCTCTCAATCTTTGATTATTTCAAAAAGGTGGAGGATGCCGGGAATATCTCCGAGATTATGAGCGTCTCCGTCTTCGCCAATATTATTATTTTTCTTGTCTTCAACCGCTTTGACATGCTCAGGGCCTCCAAAGGAGTGCTCGGGATTACAATCATCTGGGCTTTTGCGGTATTCGGAATAAAGCTGTTCTAGCATGAGGTATTTCATCATAGCAGGCGAGCCATCCGGAGATCTTCACGGTTCCAATCTCGTGAAGAACCTTCGTCTGGCTGACCCGGCTGCTGATATTTCCTGCTGGGGTGGCGAGATGATGAGGGAAGCCGGAGCACGTCTCCTGAAGCACTACCGCGAGACAGCCTTCATGGGCGTGTGGGAAGTGCTTGTCAACATCCGCAGGGTGAAGGCTAACTTTACCGAGTGCCGCCGCCAGATAACTGAGATGAAACCGGATGTTGTAATCCTGATTGATTACCCTGGTTTCAACCTGCGAATGGCCCGCTTTGCAAAGGAGTCGGGTATAAAGGTTTTCTATTACATATCGCCCAAATTCTGGGCCTGGCGCGAAGGAAGGGTAAGAAAGATAAAGCAGTATGTCGACAGGCTTTACATAATCTTCCCGTTTGAAAAGGATTTTTACAGGCGTCATCAATATCCCGCCGTCTTCCTCGGCAACCCGCTTATTGATCACGTTGAGGGTTGGCGAAGCCTGGCCCCCGGCCATGAAGCGCTGAAAGCTGCCCTTGGTCTTGACAACCGGCCGGTAATTGCTCTGCTCTCGGGCAGCAGGCTCCAGGAGGTGAGCAGGATACTTCCTGTAATGGCTGCTGCCTCACCGGCATTTCCCGATTACCAGTTCGTTGCGGCGGCGATGGAACATTTGCCGGCAAAGCTCTACGAAAAGATCGCATCCGAATATCCGGTGAAGATCATCACCGGCAAAACCTATGACCTGCTGGCCGTGTCCGAGGCGGCACTGGTGACATCGGGAACAGCCACCCTTGAAGCTGCCCTGTTTGACGTACCGCAGGTGGTTTGTTACAGCACCAGCCCCCTTACATACTTGCTGGCAAAGTGGGTTATCAAAGTACGGTTTATCTCATTGGTTAACCTGATAACGGACCGGGAGATCGTCCGGGAACTGATACAGGGAGAATTGAACCTAAAGAGACTTCATAAGGAGCTTTCCGATATTCTCTCCACCGGCTACAGGTATAAGTTGATGAAGAAGGATTACAGCCAGCTGAGGGAAATGCTCGGCGGCAGCGGGGCATCCGGGAGGGTGGCTGAAGATATTGTCAGGAACCTTGCTCATAAAAGCGAATAATGAAGAGAAGGGCACTTCTGATAATTCTTTTCCTGATTCCGGCACTGGCAGGCTTCTCACAGATATCCATCCGCATCTTTGCCCGGACCAGGCCATCATCTCTCTTCTTCACTGCTGAACGGGGAATATTTGTGCTTCATGACGGTGCCGCAGGAGTGGTGCGGATCAGTACCGGAGATGTCATGGCTGTCAGCATGCACGGGAAGAGGATCATATACAGGACCCTGTCAGGAACAGGTGGGGCTGCCGACTCGATTACCTTCATACCTGCTACTGCTGACGCTCTGTTTTCAGTTCGTGCTCCGGGCAGCGAAGAGCCTGAGAAAACCCTGGAGGGAACACTGAAGATCAAACCATTCCCGGGCTCATTGCAGATTCTGAATATCACCGCAGTGGAGAACTGTCTTCCCGGCGTGGTACGCGCCGAGGCTGGCAAGTTTGGTCCTTCAGACTATTTCAGGGCGCAGGCCGTTGTTGCCCGGACGTACATTTACAGGAATATTGACAGGCATGAGCTTGACGGGTACAACCTGTGCGATGATATCCATTGCCAGGTCTATCCGGGGGTGGTTACTGACAGCGTGATAGTGAATGCCTGCCGTGCCACTGAGGGAAAGGTCATCACTGACCGTGACAGCCTGCTTATTGAGGCAGCGTTCCACGGAAACTGCGGAGGTGAGACGGCATCCTCATCTGACGTCTGGCTGGCAGGTTACCCGTACCTGGTCAGTGTCAAAGATCCGTGGTGCAGTTACTCCGCATCATCAACATGGAGCAGGAGCATCCCACGGGAGGAGTGGAACAGCTTCCTCAGATCAAAGGGGATTACCCCGGGAGGAGAGGGTACACTGTACACGGGAAAGGGACCGGCCCGGGGAAGAACAATAAGACTCACAACTCAGGGGAAGACCATCACAAGCGAGGAGATTAGGATCCGCTTCGGACTGCGGTCAGCTTACTTCACACTCACTCCCGCCGGAGACAGCATTGCAATCAGCGGCAGGGGATACGGTCACGGCGTGGGCCTGTGCCAGGACGGGGCGAAACATATGGCAGAAAAGAAGATGACCTTTGACCGGATAGCCGGGTTCTATTACCCTGGAACCCTCATTGTTGACATCAAAAATGCCAGGAAGCCGGCGAGGCCATGAAAGATTTGGGTAATTTTACAACAAACACGAAGTTATGTTCAGTCTCTTCAGAAAAGAGGTAGCAGGTTTTTTCAGTTCCCTTACGGGCTATATTGTCATGGTAGTCTTTTTGCTGGCCAACAGCCTGATCATGTGGATTATGCCGGGTCAGTGGAACCTGCTTGACAGCGGCTATGCCGGACTCGATCCGCTTTTTCTGCTCTCCCCATGGTTGTTTCTCTTCCTTGTTCCTGCAGTTACAATGAGACTCTTCTCAGAGGAGCGAAAGGCCGGAACCATAGAGTTGCTCTGGTCGCGCCCGGTTACTGACGGCGCAGTGATCTACGGCAAGTTTCTCGCATCTCTATTCCTGGTGCTCCTCGCCCTGCTGCCATGCATTGTCTTCGTCATTTCAGTCTGGGTCCTGGGTGAAACGCCGGGTAACCTGGACAGGGGAGCAACTGCAGGGTCCTTCATCGGGCTCCTCCTGCTCGCCGCTGTCTATTCGGCCATAGGGCTCTTCGCCTCATCACTGACTTCAAACCAGGTAATATCGTTCATAATTGCCGCAGTAGTCTCATTCATAATGTTCAGGGGCTTTGACTCGCTGGCCCTCCTTCCAGCCCTTTCGGCATCCGGTGAAGAGATCTCGGCGATTGGCATCAATGAGCACTACAGGTCGATAAGCCGAGGGGTGCTCGACATACGCGACATCGCTTATTTCCTGTTCGTCACGGTCCTTTTCTGCGAGGCGGCAAGGATCACTCTCCGCCGCAGCAAACTGAGAAAACCGTTCCTCATTGTCGCTGTCGCAGGCGCTGCATGCATAATTCTTTCATTAATCCATATCCGGGTTGACCTCACGGAGGACAGGCGGTTCACCCTGGCGGAGCCGACGAAACAGATACTGAAGGAACTTGACAGGGAGGTAAAGGTTGATGTATACCTTGACGGAGAGCTGCCCATCGCCTTCAGAAAATTAAAACGGAACGTGGAACAGTACCTCGATGAATTTCGAATCACATCGGGGAAAAGAATCAGATTCGATTTTATCAACCCTTCGAAATCACCTGACAGGGAGGAGCGCGACCGCACTCACAGCGATCTCATGAGCCGCGGGCTGAATCCGGTCAATATAATGGCGTCGGACGGCGAGGGAGGAAGAACACAGAAGATGATCTTCCCCTCACTTACTGTCACATCCGGAGAAACTGTGATACCCGTCAATTTCCTGAGGAACAATCCGACACTGCCTCCGGAGACAAACCTGCTTCACTCAACCGAGGGTCTTGAGTATGAGATCATCCAGGCAATCGCCACCGCAACATCTGATACGGTTCACACTGTAGCCTTCCTGGAAGGTCACGGGGAGCTTGAAGAAATTTTTGTTGCTGACCTGACACTTGAACTGGCGAAGTTTTACAACATTGACAGGGGTGTGATAGGAGGCCGGCAAGGCATGATTGACAGGTATGCGGCCATAGTCATTGCTGCCCCAGGTAAGGAGATGGATGAGAAGGATAAGTTCATAATTGACCAGTACATCATGAACGGCGGGCGGGTGCTCTGGCTTGCAGAGGAGGTGACAGTGAATGCTGACAGCCTGGCCGCAGGAGCAACCGTCGCCCTTTATGAGCCTCGGGCAATCAGTGACATGCTCTTCAGGTACGGAGCCAGGATCAACCCGGTGATAGTCCAGGCTGCCGAATGCATGCTTATCCCTCTGAAGGTCTCCAACTCCGGCGGTGATGCCCAGTACGTTCCTACACCGTGGGTGTATTACCCGCTGCTGCGGCCGTCACAGGATCACCCCATAACACGGAACCTGAACAGGGTAAAGGCAGAGTTTGCCGGTACGGTTGATACGGTGGGCCGTGACCCAGGAGTGAAGAAAAGCATCCTGCTTACCACCTCGCCGGAGGCACGGACAGTCATGCCTCCGGTGCTGATCTCCCTTGAGGAGGCCGCGGAAACCTTGCCCGATGAGATGTTCAACGCCGGCCCTCTGCCTGTGGCAGTGCTTCTTGAAGGGACTTTCCGGTCGGTCTTCGAAAACAGAATGGTGGAAAGCATCATGGGTGAGCCGGGACTGGAAGCTGTCACACGTAGTAAGCCAACTAGGATGATTGTAGTTGCTGATGGTGACATAATCAGGAATGAGATCTCATGGGCCGGTGGCAACCCTGAGCCGCTCACTCTCGGACTTGACAGGTACACTATGCAGACCTTCGGTAATAAGGACTTCCTCGTGAACTGCATCAACTACCTCGTCAATGACAACGGACTCATTGAAATGCGCTCAAGGGAACTTAAGCCGAGACTGCTGGATCAGGCAAGGATAAAGCAGGAGAGGGGAGTGTGGCAGATCGTGAACACGGTGGTACCGCTGATTATCATCGTCCTCGCCGGTGTGGCCTATAACCTGCTGAGACGCAGGCGTTATTATTCGGTTAAATAAATTTGTTTGAGGGTAAGATATTTTTTTGTAATATTGATAATCCGGTGCTGAAAGCAGACAATGTTTATAATCAATAAGTTGCCGGCACCAATGATTAGTTTTCTGAATAACTTAAATGACTGACAATATGAAATTTGTTGTATCAAGCACAGAACTCCTGGGTCACCTTCAGGCAATAAGCAGGGTGATCAGTTCAAAGAATACCCTTCCTATTCTTGACAATTTTCTGTTCAATATCAGCGGCAATGATTTGGAGATCACGGCTTCCGACCTGGAGTCGACTCTCATCACGCACATGCGGCTGGACAATATCACCGGAAGCGGAACAGTAGCCCTGCCTGCAAGGATACTGCTTGATACCCTGAAGGAATTCTCCGAGCAGCCTCTCACTTTTGACATCAACCCTGATACAATGGCTGTTGTTATCAACTCGGAGAACGGCCGTTTCAGCATCGTGGGACAGAACGGGATCGATTTCCCGGTGCTGCCCGTGATCAAAAAGGAGAAGCGATTTGGCTTCAATGTGCCTGCCGAAGTGTTGCTGGCAGGGATCTCCCGCACACTCTTTGCCACTGCCGATGATGAACTCCGTCCCGTCATGGGAGGCATCCTTGTAGAGGCTTCCGCCTCAAGGCTGACATTCGTGGCATCCGACGCCCACAAGCTTGTAAGATACCAGAGGAGCGATGCCAAAGCAGATGATGAAGCATCATTCATCCTTCCGAAGAAGCCCGCTTCACTGCTCAAAAATATCCTCCCCAGGGAGAGCGGTGTGGTTACAGTTGAGTTCGATGACAGAAACGCATTCTTCAACCTCTCCGACTATAAGGTGGTCTGCCGTCTGGTTGAAGGCAACTATCCAAACTACAACTCAGTCATCCCGAAAAACAACCCGAGAAAAGTTCGTATTGACAGGCTCGAGTTCTATAATATTCTTCGCAGGGTTTCAGTCTTCTCAAACCAGGCCAGTAACCTCGTGAAGCTCCAGTTCACACCGAACCAGATAACCGTTTCGGCACAGGACGTCGACTTCTCGATCTCAGCTTATGAACGTCATACCTGCCTGTATGAAGGTGACGATATGGAGATTGGCTTCAAGTCGGTTTTCCTGCTTGAGATCCTCTCAAACATAGCATCACAGGATGTCGTGATCGAACTGGCTGACCCGACAAGGGCCGGGCTCTTCCTGCCCGCAGAGTCTGCAAACGAGGACGAAGACCTCCTTATGCTTCTCATGCCAATGATGATCAACGCCTGAGAAAAGAGCGAAAATGGAATTAAACTTAAGGAAACCCCTGGTCATCCTTGATCTCGAGACCACCGGGGTGAATATCGCTTCTGACCGTATCGTCGAGTTCTCAGCCCTTAAAGTTTCCCCGGAAGGTGGAAAGGAGTGGCTCACGCTCAGACTTAATCCCGGAATACCTATTTCGCCGGAAGCGACACGTATTCACGGCATCACTGATGCGGCCGTTGCAAATGAACCGCACTTCAAGGATGTGGCAAAAAGGATTGCCTCCTTCCTGGAGGGAAGTGACCTTGCCGGATTCAACTCAATGAAGTTTGACATCCCGATACTGTGCGAGGAGTTTCTCAGGGTGAACGTCGATTTCAACCCGGCGCGCCACAGGTACGTTGACGTCCAGGTGATCTTTCACAAGAAGGAGCAGAGGACCCTCAGCGCAGCATACAAGTTTTACTGTGACAGGGAACTGGAGAATGCCCACAGTGCTCAGGCGGATACAGCAGCTACCTATGAGATACTGAAGGCTCAACTTGACAGATACCCTGATCTTGAGAATGACATTGACAAACTTTCTGCCTTCAGCGCCTTCAATAATAACGCTGACCTTGCCGGACGCATCGTCTTCAATGAGCAGCGGGAGGAGGTCTTCAATTTCGGCAAGCACAAGGGCAAGCCGGTGGCGCAGGTCTTCAGGGAGGAACCGTCGTACTACTCATGGATGATGAATGGCGATTTCCCGCAAAATACAAAGCAGGTGATCACTGCCATCAAGCTGCGCTCGTTCGGAAAAGCCTGAACCCGGGATAAATATTAACTGCCCGGATCTGAAATTCATGAAATTATGAAGATTATCTGTGTTGGCCTGAATTACCGCAAGCATGCAGCCGAGATGGGACGCCCGCTCCCTGAGGAGCCCATGGTCTTTCTCAAACCTGACTCCGCGCTGCTGAAGAAGAACAAACCGTTTTTCATTCCCGATTTCTCGAAGAACCTCCAGTATGAGGCCGAAGTGGTTTTGCGTATCTCCAAACTGGGCAAGGGAATTGCCGCAAGGTATGCTCACCGCTATTTCGATGCACTGACTGTCGGGATAGACTTCACCGCCCGCGACCTTCAGCATAAGTTCTCCCAGGCGGGACATCCGTGGGAGCTCTCCAAGACATTTGACGGATCGGCCCCTGTCGGAACCTTCCTGCCAGTTGAAAAGTTCTCCAACGCCAAGGATATCGGCTTTACCCTGGAGGTAAACGGGGAGACCAGGCAGGAGGGAAATACTTCGGACCTGATCTTCAGCTTCGCAGATATAATTGAATACGTTTCAAGATACTACACTCTGAAAACGGGAGACTTCATTTTCACGGGAACTCCTTCAGGTGTGGGGCCGGTAAAGAAGGGTGACAATCTTGTTGCCCGCCTGGCCGGTGAGACCGTACTTGATTTTTACGTCAGGTAAGTTTCCGGGCTATTTCCGCACCGTGCCTCTTCACGGCAACAATTAACCGCTCAAGGTCACCGTCATCCGTCATGGCGTTCATAAGAGCTGTACGCAGCCATATTGCTCCGTCCAGCTCTGTTTGCACGAGGTAAAATTCACCGCTCTGAATCACTGATTTCCTGATCATCCGGTTCAGCTCGTTCAGTCTGTCAGCTCCGGCACCTGCCGGCGCGTACCTGAAACAGACGATGTTTGATTCAGGTGTCACGGCCAGCTCCATTTCAGCTGTCTTACCTATCGCATCACCAAACCTCCTTGCCAGGTCGTGCCTGCTCTCAACATACCTGCCCAGCGCTTCTTCGCCGTAATATCTTATTACTGCCCATGCCACGATGCCGAGACCGCTCTTGGTGCATTCAAGTGTTCTTCGTGCGCTGTTGTACCACTCATTGCCGTCGTGCTTCTCGAAGAGATATCCTGCCTTCTGGGCAAAGGTTTCATACGACCTCCTGCCGTCGCGGAATATTACCATCGTATTCAGACCCGGGGTGAGAAGCATCTTGTGGAAGTCGATCACAACCGAGTCGGCATATTCCAGCCCCCTGGCCAGGTGACGGTATTTCTCCGAAAACAGGACACCCAGGCCGTGGGCACCGTCTACGTGGAACCACAGTTTGTTTTCGCGGCAGAAAGCTGCAATTTCTTCCAGGTTATCATAGGTGCCGGTTGCTGTGGAACATGCGTTGGCTGCCACACATATCACCCTGATACCCTGATCTTCAGCCTTTTTAAGAGTCTCGCCAAGCAGGTCAGTCCGCATTGCATAGCGACCGTCATACGGAATGCGGATGACGGATCTGCCTCCCAGGCCTATCACCCTTGCGTTGCGGGAGATACTGTAGTGCGACTGGTCAGACACAATGATGCCAACAGGCCTGTCATGCCTGACGCCCTCTTCCCATATGTTGTATTCACTCATTGCCTGGCGTGCCGCCAGCAAGCCTGTCAGGTTGCCGGCACTGCCACCGTGGGTGAAGATACCGTCGGCATCCTCACCGAAGCCGATGAGCTTCGAAAAGTACCTGATGACGTTGCGTTCTGCAGCCATCGCGGCAGGCCCCATCTCGTAGACTGCCACGCCGTTGTTAAGCAGGGTGGTGCACATTTGGGCAATTATGCCAGCCGTCAGGGGAGGTGAATTCTGGTGACCGACAAACCTCGGATGATGCATGTGATTCATGTCACTGATGACCTTGCGGATGAACCCGCCAAGCGGCAGGTTGAGATTGGAAGGAGCATCAAAGTCATATTCCTTCACTAGGTCGTCAGGTTCCCTGTAATTAAGGACAGGAGTATTGCTGCGTGAGGTTGAATCGCCTAGGTAATCGGCCAGGCTGTCTATCAGTTCATGTCCGTATTTGCGGAATTCCTCACTGTCATATGTATTACTGAGCTTATTGTCTGCCATTTTCTTCAATTCCGGGTGTTCAACAATTTTCCGGCATTCATCAGCCTGCCGACAGGGTAGAGCCTCGTCCTCTTCTCCAGTTCCGAGGCGGGAGTGTGCTGGTACAGCCACTGAAGCTGTGCCACAGGATCTGAAGCCACCTTTGCATCCTCACGCTTTGCCTTTTCAAAAGCTTCGCGAAGGGCCGGATCGTGGTCAAGCAACTCCTTGAGATGACTCTCGAAGCCCCAGACTGAGTACCAGTCCTGTCCCTCAAGGAATGAGTCGAAAAAGTTCCATGCGAAGAATCCTGACTCGCTCTGCGGCTCAAGCATTGTGACGATGTACTTGTTAGATCTCTGGTTTACCGGGACGATGTAGTCACCCTTGAAGAATTCAACCTCCTGGGTGACCGGCCTGACCTGCACTTTACTGTTGAAATAGTGTCCCTGGGTCGCTCTGCGCGCAGGTTCGAAACCGTCAATGTAATAACTTTCAACCGTAAGGACTGTGTCATTCTGCAACTGGTGCATCTCCACCCCGTTGACAGCAAGACGTTCAATGACTTCCTCCCATGCGAAGGGTACAATGTATGCATCCGGGACTGTGACCGTAATCGAAGGGTTGAAATAATTATAGTACCTTATTGTCTCGGTATAAGGTTTCTCCCGGTTGTAAAAACCTGATTTCCTGCCGGTTATTGGGGCAGTTGCCTCCTCGTAACGATAGCCGTGGTACTCAAGGAAGTCCCATTTTGTGGTGTCCTGTTCCCAGTCAAGCACAATTTTTTCTGCCTCAAGGGTGCGATGATTAGCTTCAGCACGGAGCCTCAATATTTCCTTGTGATTCAGTGATGTATACCGTACCAGTTCTGTGATGAACTGCAGTGTCCCCTTTACTCTCTCTGGATAGGGTTTATAAACGAGGGTCTCGGTCATGAAGCCGAAGGAGTTGAATAGTGCGGAGTAGCCGGTTGAGTAGTATGCGTGCTCCTCGAACCCTGTAATTCCCTTGATCTCGCCTCTTTCAGTGTACTGCACGTATGGTACCATCTCATTCTTCTGTGCCTCCTTCATCCGGCTATAAAGTTCCTTAAGCATTTCATTGCGGAAGAACTGCTCCATCTCGGGGAACATCTTTTCCGGTTGTGTGGCAATGAGTGTCACGGTGAACTGGTGATCCGAGCCGTTGGTTGTATGTGTATCGAGGAAAACGTCAGGGTCGAGGAAGCGGTAGATCCCGGCGAATGCACGAGCGTCGCGTGAGTCCTGCTTGACGAAATCGCGGTTCAGGTCGAGGAACCGTGTGTTTCTCCTGGCTCCCTTCTCATCCGGACCGTTCTGGTTGATGCGCCAGTAGCGGCTGCGGGTCAGTGCACCTCCGATGTTATAAACCGGTATGATTGCAACGGAGCAGTTTCGCAGGTATTTCTTCAGTCCGTCCCTGTTGGCAAGCAAGTCAGCTGCAAAACGGGCACTGGCATCAATACCCTCGGGCTCACCCGGGTGTATGCCGTTGTTTATGAGTACTATGGCTTTGCCTTCCCCATGAATCTTCACAGGATCGCTCTCGCCGTCGGAGGATATGATGAAGAGATGCAGCGGTTGTCCGGCATCGGTCATACCCATCTCCAGCAGGGTGGCTTCATCGTATCTCTCATCCAGATCCCTGTAGAAACTGATGGCCTCCTCCCATGTAAGGCTATGGTTCTCTTCATATTTCAGTTCCGGGGTATCTGTGCGCTGTTGCGACCAGAGGCATGCAGCAAGTAATGTTGATAGCAGGAGGGTGATGAGTTTTCTTTTCATCTGGCTTTACTTGTGAAGTGGTTGATAACTGTAACGGCCCTGTCTCTCATCTCTTCAACGAGATCAGGGAACATGTGATAAGTTGATTCAAGATGGCTGAGACGCGACATAACGTTTGGCACAATCATACCCGGAATCTCCCCGGCAGGGATGCCTCTTATTGAGTATATCTCCTCGTACCGGCCGATGCCAGTCTCACCGAAGGCGTCCATATCATCCGCAACGGACAGGATGGCAGCCAGCGATGCTGGGTCTGAGTAGCCAGGGTAATTCTTGTTGTCATGCATCTCCACTGCATTGAGGATCTCGAGGCGGTCTGCGCCGGTGATCCCCGCCGTGTCGAGGAAGGCGCTGCATATCTGCCTGCTCTCCCTGCCGTGATCGGGGCCGCGGTTGACGGTCAGCCCTGTATCGTGAAAAAATGCTGCAATTATGGCTTTTTCTGCCATCCCGGGATCATTTACCAGCCCCGCCTCATAGAGCCTCTCAAGCAATAGTGCGGCGTTTTCCCAGACTCGTTCATGATGAAGGTGGTTATGAGAGGGGATGTCAGTGCCTGAAAAGAGTCTGCAACACTCCTCTGAGAGAAGCGCCCTGTACTTCTCCTCTGCTTGTTTGATGAACGGATGCACCATGCCTGAAAACAAAAAAAGCAAAAGTAGGAACTTTTGCTTTTTTGTCCCCTATAAGAATAAGAATTAGCGGGCCAGCATACTTTCAGCAAGATCAAGTATGGTAGTGTCTTCCAAAGTGACGATTCCTCCTTCGGGTCCTTTTTCAATATGGATCCCGGCACTCTGCCCGCGATCAAAGTTCCAGCCACCGAAATAGTTCCTGACGGTCTCCTCTTCCATATCCAGCTTATCGGCTATCTTTCTTATGCTCCCGTCAGGAAGCTGATCCTTGATCTTCCTCAGTTGTAAAAATGTCAGTGTTCGTGCCATGATTTATTATGGATATATTTCTCCAAATATACTAAAAAAATACTTGTCCGCGGAAATAAAAGAGACTCTTTAAAGTTATTTTAACATTTTAGATTTCAATAGATTGTATATCCCGAATAATGTATACATCGTAATCTCCAAGGTACTCAAAACCTGCCTTTCTGTAAAGTCTGACTGCAGCCTCGTTGGTTCTGTGGACTTCAAGCTTCACCTGGTATCCCTTTTCCTTTACAAGGCGAAGCGATTCCCTGAGCAGCTCTGCCGACAGCCCTCGTCCCTGGAAGGCCGGGGCAATCCCGAAGTGGTGCATATGCAGACGTCTTCCGTCAAATGTAAGCCATGAGGTGCCTGTAACCTTCCTGTCGTCATCCTCCTCGCACATCACAAACATTGCGCCTCCCATTGCAATGCTTCTTTCTATTGTGGCTTCGTCATCGCCTCTCTCGGGCCTGCTCAGGCCCGTTGCACTCCAAACCTCCATTATACCCGGGAAGTCGCCGTGCATGTATTGCCTTACCTTCATCCTGGTCTCAACCTTAAATAAGTACCATATGCCTGCTGTCAGGCTTGTCGCCGCTGCCTTCGCTTATGCTTTTTCAGCGGCCACAACGTAAAGCTGTCCCTGTTCTTCTCTCCTTACTACTATCTCCGTACCTCTTGTGATAAAGCCCGTCTCAGCCACTGCAGGATAAACATCATCTCCAATCCTCACCTTGCCTGACGGTTTCAGGACCGTATGGGCAACACCGGTACGGCCGACGACTGACTGAAGCCTGGTGGTGTCAAAACTGACGAATCCGTCTGCCTGGTTTACCGTGGTCTCGAGGGCCAGGCTGCCAAATAACCGGTTGGGAGCAAAAAGTTTCCGTGATAGCCAGAGGGACAACGCAATGGAAATGACGGCCGATGACAGGACAATGGCGAAGGCGCCTACTATTTCTCTTGCTCCGTCAACCGAGGGGCCGAACCTGAAGACGATCTTGTCGATCATCACAAGGGCCAGGCCGGTCACGATGCCGATTACTCCCAGCACCCCGGTGACACCGAAGCCGGGGATGGCAAATATCTCCACAAGCAGGAGAATTATTCCGGCGATGAATATTACGAGGTGCCAGTTGGCGGCCACTCCTTCAAGATAGAGAGGG
>Ga0209467_1001573_pt1 | contig 19273 bp, 15 predicted proteins | sample Higcelwee11metaG_FD_187175 | JGI IMG/M metagenome (GOLD analysis project Ga0209467, IMG submission 187175) | Freshwater pond sediment microbial communities from the University of Edinburgh, under environmental carbon perturbations - High... | ecosystem: Environmental > Aquatic > Freshwater >...
AAATTGGATTGATTGCTTCCAAAGCTAATAGACCTGTCCTATAAGCCTGACTATGAGATTCTCCAGGCACGGTTAGCCACATTTCCTTGACCTTATCAAGATAATACTGTGGTATATCATCATATTTGTCAACAACGGTATGGTCTGCAATAATCTGACCATATTGAATTAGTGAAATGTTGAATAAAATCAACAGTATAGTAGTCCTTTTCATTTTGAATCCATATTTAATAATCCTGATCAGTTCAGCAATTTGGTGCCTGACCAGGGTTTCGTTCTACACTCCAGACTTGGTTAGTTGATTGTTGGGAGACAAACGCTTTCGCGATGCGAAATTATGGCCGGTAAGCTGGAAAAACGTTACATAATAAGAGAAAGGAATTACATAGTTCACACCTGCTCTTATTGAATCCATAATTCTTCACATGGTCCAAAATCGCATTCTATGCACTGCACATATGCAAAAGGAAAAGCCTTCGACAGATCAGTTTCACCTGACTGCGAAAAGGGTAGCGCCGGCCGGATTTTCTATTGTCTCCCGGAATGGGTATATTTACGGGTGATGACGCTGATAATGAAGCCACAAAAGGGAGACCGCTGGGATCGCATCAAAGGCGCCGGGGATAGCGGGGATCTGCGGAGAGGCACTGGAGACCGCTGGGATCGCATCAAAGGCGCCGGAGACCAGGAAGACAGCAAGGAGCTTCGGAGGGGCACTGTTGACCCCGGGGAGCTGCAGACACACGCACGCGCGCGCACCTCCACAGGCAACCGCCTCATGCTGGCACTGCTGACTCTTCTCCTGTTGTCAGCCGCCGTGAGCCTCCCCATGTCAGCTCAGACATACCCCTACCGCGAGTATACTATCGATGACGGAATGCCCCAGTCGGAGTCGATGGCCGTATACCAGGACAGCCGGGGATATCTGTGGATCCCCACACGCAACGGCCTGGCACGTTTCGACGGGCAGACATTCATCCCCTACCTGCGCAAGGACGGACTGCCTTCAAATATTGTGACACGTGTTGTGGAGGACCGCGCCGGAACCGTCTGGGCAGTAACGGTCAACGGCCTTGCCAGGTTCAACGGCAAGAACTTCAATAGTTTTCCGGTACCGGACTCGCTGGGGATAAAAAACCTCTCCATGGGCTGTGAAACGGGTGACACCGCCACATTCATTCTGTCAGGCTCAGTCAATACCAACCTCGACAAACTCCTGATATTCAAACAGGGCAAATATTTAGAATTTACCTCTGAACACCCGTCATATCCGGGCAAGTCGCTCAATCCGGCAGCATTTGACCCGGTTGATTCAATTCTTTACCTTGTGAACTCCGATCGCGAAGTCTATATATACCATAATAACACACTTACTCTGACAGATAACGGTCCGGCAACTGAAGTCATACTGACTGAGGATGGTCCGCGATATATCGATGCGATTGCTGAATACAGGGCCCGGGCCAATCCTTTTATAAATGAAATAAGCGGACTGATCCTCACGCTCACCGACAGGGAAGGCACGGCCTGGCTGGCCACGGAGAGCCGTATCTTCAGGCTGATGTCCGATGCATTCATCGAATATAACCGGGATAACGGCCTTCCTGAAAACACATGGGCGCTGGCAGCTGACCCTAAAGGTGGGCTCTGGACAGGCTCGATTAACGGTCAACTGAAATACTTTGACGGCACAAAATTCACAGAGAGGAATGAGTTTCTCAGGCTGTATGATTCTCCCCCGGCATTCTACCGGGGCAGTGCTACCCTCTCCAACGGCGAGGTGTGGTTATCAACAAACTCCGGGGTGCTGATCTGGGACGGAAAAAGCTTCCGCAAGCTTGACCTGCTCAAGAGCCAGCAGCAGATCTGCATCATCTACCAGGATCCTGTCAACGGAAATGTCCTCATCGGCTCTGACAAGGGCCTGCATATCATAGAGGGAAACAACGTAACCAGCTACCCGCAGATGTCGTGGCCTGACTACGGCATCCCTGAAGGGATTGTGCGGGATCACGACGGTAACTACTGGATTGCAGGGCATTACGGGGTTGTCTTCTTCGACGGGAGGAATTTTGTGCCATTCCGCTCCGCCCCTGCCCCTGCAGAGAGGGTCTGGGGTGTTGTATGCGATTATAAAGGTAACATCTGGAGCGCAGGCTCAGACGGTGTATTCATTTGTGACCCTGACGAACCGGCATTCACCGAGGCACTGCCTGTACAAGTCAACCTGCCCGCCAACGTGATTCGTGACCTGGGCGACAGAAGGCTGATCGTTGGCCGTATGATGGATATATGCATCATTGACCTGGACAAGTATTACTCCGGTGAGCTCGACTACTATTCAATCATAGGCCGAAGCCGCGGATTCACCGGCAACGACTGCCAGGACAACGGAATAATCAGGGATGCGGACGGCAATTGGTGGATTCTTGCATCCGACAAGCTCATCCGCTTCGTCCCGGACCGGCTCGTGAAAAACGAGCATCCGCCCATGAACCATATCACCCTCGTGGAGATACCCGGTGACACCACTGAGTGGATGACAGCCATTGACAGCTCCCTTTACTATGATAAGGAGAGCCGGATAAACATACGGGGAAGACAGAACAGCATCAGGATAACCTATACGGGCATCTCCACCAGGAATCCTGAAGACATCTCGTTCCAGCACAGGTTGAGGGGCCTTGACGACGAACTGTCAAAACCCACCAGGGATAGATCGGTCATTTACACTGACATTCCTCCAGGCAGCTATACCTTTGAACTTCATGCCGTAAATGCTGACGGAGTTGTCTCGGAAGCTCCCGATACCCTTATTATCAGTGTAGTGCCCACATTCTTCCAATCGCTTCTCGCCCGGATTCTGATGAGTCTGCTGGGGCTGGCGCTGATAGTCTTCCTGTCGCTGCAGATACGCAAAAATGTTCTCGAGCGAAGGGTGGAGGCCGCACGCCGACAGGCAGAGACATACCGTCTCCAGCTGAACTCGGTGATAAAGCAGTTTGACCCTCACTTCACCTTTAACGCCGTCACCTCCGTGGGGTCACTCATAATGAAGGGCGAAAAGGAAAAGGCGTACAACTACTTCATCAAGCTGTCGAACCTCCTGCGCTCAATCCTCTCTGACAGCACCGCCCTGCTCAAGCCCCTGGAAGAGGAGCTGGAATTTGTCACCCGCTACTCCGAGCTCCAGAAACTGCGGTTCGGGAGCAGGTTTGAATACAGCATCACGGTCTCCCCTGATGTTAATATGAAGACTCCCGTACCCAAGATGATAATACAGTCGTTCGCTGAGAATGCCGTCAAGCACGGACTTGAGAACAAACAGGGACTGGGAGTCATGGAGATAATTATAGAAAGCCTGGAGAAGGGAATAGGGCTGACAGTGAAAGATAACGGCATCGGTCGAGTTGCGGCCTCGGGGATGCGTACCTACGGGGCCGGCACCGGCCTTAAAAACATGACAAGCATACTGGAGGCAATGAATAAAGCCAACAGGGAGAAGATAACCTTTACGCTCACAGATCTTTACAATCACGGTATACCAGCGGGGACAGAGGTAAAGATATTTATCCCGCACAACTATTCACTGGATTTCCCTTCTGACAGAGTCTGACCAGAAATAAAAACCTTACAATATGAATGACAATAAAATACGGGCGATGATCGTCGAGGATGAGCAGGAGGCACTTGACCTGCTGTCAGGTCTGCTTGAGTCTACAGGGCTCGCGACGGTGGTTGCGTCCACCCCGGATCCTTTCATGGCCGTGGACCTGCTCAGCCTCCATGAGCCAGACATGCTGTTTCTTGATATCCGAATGCCGGGGATGTCAGGGTTCGAGATCCTGAATGAACTGCGAAAGCTCGGCACGTCTAACACCCACGTTGTCTTCACCACTGCGCATGATGAATACGCCCTGAAAGCCTTCGATTATGCCGCTTTCGACTACCTGCTCAAGCCAATTGACCCCGACCGGCTCCTGGAGACTCTTCAGCGGTTCACGCAGAACGGTAAGAGAGGCGTCGCAGAGCGAACGGATTCTCTTCTCGGTAACGAAAAGATACTGATATTCAAAGGTGTTACAGGGGTGACATTCATTGACACAGAGGATGTAGTGTACATCACTGCAGACGGAAACTATTCCAACTTCAACTTCGTATCCGGAAGAGTGGAAACGGTGACAGCGCTACTCGGAACAGTGGAGATGCACCTGGGGAAGCAGTTCTTCAGGACCGGCAGGTCATGCATCGTGAACACCCTCTACCTTGCCCGTATTGATATGAAACAGCAGCAGTGCGTCTTCATCAGGGACAACAGGGAGTACAGGTGCGAAATATCCCGTGACAAGATAAAGCAGCTCATGGACCGTATGAGGACCCGCATATCCGATATCTAAATATTTAACATTTTTTAAGTTATCATCACAATGGGCCCTTTCGTACTTTAGATAGAGCCTTTCATACAATGGACGGAAAATTCCTTTGGCTTATAAAAATATTCTGCAATCTTTCATAAAACATACCCCCGGATAGAAAGAGGTAAGTGTTTTTGTTAAGATAAATGACAGGTGGTTCTTCCCCCCATTTCCCTGTCAAGCCACACAGATCCCCGGTGCCAAAAGCATCAACAACGGTCTGTGTGGCACGTTTTAAGGGGGTACCTGTCACTTTTCGATCTTCATCACCCACACATGGTCTGAGGGGGGATTGCTCCTTGCCTGTTGCGGCACTGACACAGTAAATGAATCTTCGCCGTTCTTCCAGTTGCATCGGATTCCTGAACCGAGGACCGACACCTTTGATCCTGCGGGGAGGGTCAGTCCCTTCATAGTCATGGTTGCGGGCATTTTCTCTCCTTCGCCGGACATATAAAAGAGGTACATCAGGTCGTCGCCCTTCCTGTTGATGCATACCTTGCCGTCCTTGTACGGGGCCATGGCTCGGGTGCCGTATATTGCCTCGCCGTTTGTTTTCATCCATCTGCCTATCTCGTCAAGCAGGCTATAGGCTCCTTCCGGCCATGTGCCGTCAGGAGCCGGCCCGATATTCAGCAGAAGATTCCCTCCCTTGACCACAATGTCAACCAGCAGCTGGATGGCATCGTGACCTGACATGAACTTCGGATCCGGAACCCATGCCCAGCCGCCCCCGGCAATGATGCACGACTCCCATGGATATGGAAGCGCCTCTGCCGGTACCCTGTTCTCCGGGGTCAGGTAGTTCTGGTTCTTGCCATAGACCGCCCTGTCAACCACTATCATCCCAGGCTGTTCAGTCCTGACCTTGGCCACAAGCTCATCCATGCGAATATCCTGGCTCTGCACGTTTACAGAACTGTTGCCGGGGGAAAGCATATGACGCTGCACCTCTTCCTGGGTCATCTTCTGCACCCACCCGCCGTCGAGCCACAGGATGTCAACCTTGCCGTAATCGCCGCCGACAAGCTCCATTATCTGCCCATGGGTGAACTCCGTAAAATTCGCCCACCGTTCCGGGTAATTTTCTATTTTATAGTTCACATTGCGGTCCGGGGTGGCAAAGTTGGGCCACCAGTAGTTCTCAGAGTGCCAGTCAGGCTTGGAGAAATATGCACCGGTCCAGAAGCCCTGTTCCCTGAAAGCACCGAAGATCTCCTTTGTCACATCGGCCCTGGGGTTGACGCTGAATGGACAATTTGCATCAGTGATCTTATAGTCGGTCAGTTTTGTGTCAAACATCGAAAAGCCGTCGTGATGCTTGGTGGTGAAAATGACATATTTCATTCCGGCATTTTTTGCGGCCGATGCCCACTTTTCAGGATTAAAACTCACGGGGTTGAAGCTTAGCTTGAGTGCCTCATACTGCTTTTTATATTCGATATAGTCAGGGTTCTTTCTCCGGCACCAGTCCACATCCTCGGCACAGATCGACCATGACTCCACGATGCCCCACTGACTGTATGGTCCCCAGTGCATCAGCAGGCCGAACTTGAGATCCTGCCACTGTTCGAGCTTCTGCAGAACCAGCGGGTCCGTCTCCTGCACATATCTCTCTTCGTGTTCCTGGGCTGACAGTGTGGCCATTATGCCCGCCAGCAGCATCGTCAGAAAATGTCTTTTCATATTAGGGGTGATTATTCAATTTTCAGTTTTCCGTCAAGCGACAGTCCGATGACTGTCATCTTCTCATCAAGCACCTCTTCAGGCACCTTTATGAAGTAGACTCCGGCATGGCTGCTCCAGTAAGGCCTGAGATACTCCTTCACCGCGAGGGTTGTTCCTTTGCCTACTACAAACGCCTTGTTTATCCTGTTCTTCACCCCCTCGAGCATCAGCTCACCACCGCCGTCGCCTGTAAAAAAGAGGTAGACCGTAGTGCTGTCGCGACTCATTGTTGAGGGACCCGCAAAATGCCCGTCAGGCAGTCCCGCTGCGGTGCCGTAGATCGCCTGGCTGTGCTTCGAGGTCCACCGTCCCATCTCTTTCAGCACCTCTGTCTGTTCCTGCGGCAGAGTGCCGTCAGCCTTCGGCCCGATGTCAAGCAGCAGGTTGCCTCCCATGCCGATGCACTCGGCAAAGATCCGTATTACCTGCGAGGGACTCTTGTAATTCAGGTCATTACCCTGGTAACCCCATGAATCATTGATTGTCATGCACAGTTCCCAGTGCTTTTCCGCAGGCCTCACCGAGGGCAGCCCCTGCTCCGGCGTGCCATAGTCTCCGTATCCGGCCAGCCGCGAGTTAATGATTGCAGCGGGGTTGTGATCTAGTATCATCTTTCTTATCTCCGGTGCGCGCCACATCGAGGCGCTCTGCTCCCAGTCGCCGTCAAACCAGTAGAGGTCAGGGCGGAACTCGTTGCCAAGCTCGGTTATCTGGCCGTGGTTGAAAGCTACAAAACGTTCCCATCGCAGCGAGTCGGCTGTGTATCTCTTTACGCTCTTCGTCATGTTAGGGTAGTCGGGGTGCGACCAGTCGAGCAGCGAGTAGTAGAGCCCCACCTTCAGCCCGGACTTTCGCAGCGCCTTGACGAAAGGTTTGACAAGGTCACGTCCTGCCGGTGTAGTATCAACAGTATTGAGGCGGCTCAGCTGCGTATCCCACAGCGCCACACCGTCATGATGTTTTGTGGTGAGCACTGCATAACGTGCACCGCTCTGTTTGATGAGCTTCACCCAGGCCGCTGGGTCATACTCAGACGCAGTGAAGCCGCCGAGCTGCTTCATGTAATCGTCGTAGGATATAAGTTCATTGTAGAACGACCACGACTCATCGATGCCGTTAACTGCATAGATGCCCCAGTGGATGAAAATGCCCAGCTTCGCATCTGCGAACCAATCCATGCGTCCGGGAGCATCAATCCGCACAGCCCCATCCGCCATGACCGGAGCATCTGCCCCGACGACTTCAACCGCCTGCGGAGCAGAGACAACATGCACAGGAGCATCAATCCGGACAGTCTCATCCGCCTGGCCGGCAGCCGTCATCAAAAGACAAAAGAGCATCACGGCCGTCATAGAGACGCGGTAAATTTTTCTGTAACCAGCCTTCATTATCAGATTTTTTGGAAAGGTTATGAAAAGTCAAATCCCGAGATGTATGCCGGCGACTCATAGAATTTCTCCGTCTCACCTGGTGTAAGTCCTGTGAATGAGGCATATACCAATCCCGGTTTTGCATTCAGCATCCTGTTCAACGCGCCCATGCGCCTGTTTGTGCGAAGGGTCTCGTAGAGCGAGGAGTGGTCATCAAGCCAGGTCAGTGCGGTGTTGTAGCCTTCGGCGGCACAGACAGCCTCGAACAGGTCTGGAAGCAGTTCCTCGCTTCCCGGACGGCAGTAGATCGCATTGAGGATAACATACCTGAACTCCTCGGGCCTGAAGAGTCTCCTGAACATAGGAGTACGGGGCAATACCTTCATCATCAGCCACCCCCACAGTCCGGGTACATTGACAACCCTGTACTGGGCCGGCACAGCGCCAACACCTGCAACTATCTCGCCGTTGCGCCTGAGCACATAATACCTGTGATCGTAAAACGAAAACTCACCGGAGTAGAAGCAGTATCCGCTGTAATATTCCTCAAGCAGGCGCGCCATGGCAGGCTCCTCCTCAGGTCTGAGCCGTGTTACGGCAGGATCAGTTTTCGGGTTGAACCGGCTGAAGGCGACAGTCAGGAACGAACGTATATACTCGTATCCCGACTGGTTGATCATGTTCCTGGAACGCTCGTTGCGGCTCTCTACATATGCATACATGACATGCGGATGGCCGTTGACATGCTCCTCCCCCGTGACATGCTGCGGGTCCCTGATGACCGAGAGTATCTTCTGTTTAAAGCTGTCGGCTGCCTGCGAGAGCCTTTCACGCCGGTTTCCCGGGGCCTTCCCGGTCTGAAAAGCGCTCTGGATGGCAAGGTAGCGCAGATAGGTGGAGTCGTACTGCTCACCCCTGTTCAAGGTATTCCTCCGGCACAGGCCGATGACACCCGTCAGGCTGTTCTTCTTGTACAGAGCCATGAATGAGAGTCCGTCGCCATATGACTTTATCCTCTCCTCAGTATTCTGCATCGAGTAGCGCATGCCACCCTCTGAGCCAAGGACCGTTGCCTTAAGGAGGGAGATGATGTCAGCATCAGGCCTCCTTATCCTCTTTATCTCCAGCTTCTTATAATCCAGTATGCTCTCCTGTTCCATCGTTTTACGCGGTTCATTGCCTGAGAATCACTGACAGTGTGTGTGCCACCGCCAGATCCTCAGGTGTCGTGATCTTTATGTTCTCCCGGTTTCCGTGAGTGAGGTGAATCTTTATCCCTGTTGCCTCGGCCACCGTGGCATCATCAGTGAATGAAGGATCGTAGTCGCACTCATAGGCGCTAATTATTATGCTGGCGCGAAACACCTGCGGTGTCTGTATCAGCCTGACAGTGTTTCTTGGCAGCGGTCTGCTGTCGTCGCCCTGTAGAACTCTTACCGAATCCGCCGGTTCCACGAAGGGTACCGCGGTACCGAACTCCCCGGCATCGGCAAAACAACGCCATATTGTATCATGGCTCACCAGCGGCCTGACGCCGTCATGCACGGCCACAAGAGATTCGTCCTTCACCCGGCCCGACGCGGTCTCAAGCGCCTGACCAGCATCACGCCCGGCCTCCCGCTCAACAGTTTCATCAACCCCCGCCAAAACCGAATCTCCTTTCACCAGCGCCAGCCCGGCCCTGACCGAATGGAACCTCTCCTCCCCGCCGGCAGCCACCCTGTGCGAGATACCGAAAGAGTACTCCTCAACCAGGCTGCTCCAGAGAGAGTGATATTCCGGAGGCAGAACAACTATTATATCCAGAAGAGGGTCAAAGGAGTGAAAACGCTCGATTGTATGCATCAGCAACGGCTTCCCGTTAAGGAGAAGAAACTGCTTGGGGATGGCTGCCATCATGCGCTTTCCGCTGCCACCTGCAACTATGATACAATACTTTTTCACTGTCATATATTAACGGAGAGGCCCATGACGGGCCTCTTCTATTCATTCGGGTTCTACCCCTTCATATAAAGATACCGCTTGATGCTCCTCTTGGGTGTCTTGGCAAACTCCTCGGGATGGACCCTGAATTTGGTCACGGCCATATACTCCGGCAGACGGTTGTTAACATCCTTGCGTATCTCATCCAGTGCAGCGGCAAGTCCATCCTCTCCTATGCCTGCAGTCCTGAGCGCCTCATAATCAGGATATATCAGGCCTACCAGCTTGTTATCCTCGGTGATTACAACAGCCTCGGTGACATACTTGTAGTTGTTTATCTGTGATTCGATCTCCTCCGGATATATGTTCTTGCCCGAGGGCCCCAGCAGCATATCCTTGCTTCTGCCCTTGATGTAGATATAGCCGTCCTTGTCAATCACGCCGAGGTCGCCGGTGTGCATCCATCCATCCTCGTCGATCACATCCTTCGTTGCCTTCTCATTCTTGTAGTATCCCAGCATCACGTTATCACCGCGGAGGATGATCTCACCGACGGTCTTCTGCGGATCGGGTGAGTCAATCTTAACCTCGAGTGTGTCAACAGCCTTACCGCACGAGGCGATCCTGGCCGTCTTCCACCCGTCATAGCTGATCAGCGGTCCGCACTCGGTCATACCATATCCTATTGAGAAACGGAGTCCAATCTTCTTGAAGAACTTCTCTGCATCAGAGTTGAATGCTGCCCCGCCGATTACAAGCTCCTTGAAGCGTCCGCCGAAACTGGTCTCAAGCTTCTCGCGCACCTTCTTGAAGAGTACCCTGTTTATGCCCGGCACCTTCAGCATTACCTTCATCGCAGGCTTGCTGATGGCCGGCAGGATCTGCTTCTTGTACACCTTCTCAATCACAAGAGGTACGGACAATATAAGCCTGGGCCTGATCTCCTTGAATGCCTGGATAAGCACCTGCGGCGAGGGTGTCTTTGTAAGAATTGTGATGTGGCACCCGTAGGTGAAGGGGAAGAGAAACTCAAAGGCGCAGCCGTAGGTGTGTGCCAGCGGAAGGAAAGAGACCACCGGGTCACCCGGCTCAAGAGGCATGTTCTTCTGTGCGTACCGGATGTTGGCGGCAAGACTCCGGTGAGGTATCATCACACCCTTGGAGAAGCCGGTGGTGCCTGATGTATAGCTTATGACCGCAAGCTGCTCATTATCAACTCCGGATAATTTGATGTCGGCCGGACTGAAGGAGGGAAATGCCTTCTTAAACTGGTCATCGAGATTCTTGTAGATTTCAGTGATCTTTTCCGACCTGCTCATGATCATTTCAAAAGTATCAAGGCTCTTGACACATTTAATCTCCTTCAGCTTCTCCTGGTCAAGAAGCTCCCATATCTTGTCATCGACGAACAGCATCTTTGAGTCAGAGTGGTTGATGATATTATGCAGGTCATCAGGCTTGAAGTCTGGCAGGATGGGCACAATCACCGCACCGTAGGTCACCACGGCGAGATACATTGCGCACCAGTTGGCGGAGTTCCTGCCCAGCAGTGCCACCTTGTCGCCCTCCTGGATGCCAAGTTCCCGGAAGGCAATGTGTTGCCTGGCCATCATCTCAGCTATCTGCTTGTATGAATAGCCCTTCTCACGGTAATTGGAAAGCGCCTCTTTTTCCCAGTTTTTTCGGATGCTCTCCTCTACATAGGTGATAAATCTTTCCTTGATCATGATTTTGGAGTTTTTTCTGTTTTATGCAGTAAATATAATCTTATTAACCGGATGGGATATCAAAGCCTGTATAGCAGAAGCACCGTTATGGCCATGACGATATTCACCGCGGTAAATATGAGGTTATATCGTACTCTCTTAGCGCTGAAACGTGTTATCTTCCTTGAGAAAATGCCAGCAGTAGGAACAAACAAAACTGCCAGGAATATGAAGAATTCCGGGCCGTCGAACACCGTGCTCACACCTCCTCCACGAAGGCTGGCAAAGTAGATGACCACGAGCATCACAACCAGGTAGAGCAGGTAACTCCCCTTTAGCGCGAGGGTTGAGAGCGGCCTGGAATGATGCAGTTTATGGGGTTTAAGATAGGCGTAGGCGATTGAGAAAACAATCACCGCAAAGAGCGCTCCTATTATATAACTCATCATCTCCGGTAAGCTGAATTTACTCATCTACTCTTCCAAATTACTGCTTCTGATCCATCTCAGTCCATACAAGTGAGCTTGCGCCAAGCACTGCTGCGTTCTGCGTGCTGAGCTCCGAAGGCAGCAGCTTCACCTTGTCGCGATAGATATAAAGCAGGTCCTTTTCCATATGTTCCTTGGCCGGTTCAAAGATCAGCTCTTTAGCCAGCGCCAGTCCTCCGAAGAGGAAGATTGCCTCGGGGTTGGTGTGCGCCACCACATCGGCAAGCTTGTACCCCAGCATGGCGCCCGTGTGTTCAAACGCCTCAAGGGCAATAGGGTCACCGCGGCGTGCTGCCTCGTAGATCTTTTTGGAGTCGAGCTCCTCGAAGCTGAAACGGCGCAGTTCGCTGTCGTCAAGCCTGTCGGCCATGATCTTCAGAACCGTCCTCTTCAGTCCCGTGGCGGAGACATAGGTCTCGAGGCACCCCTTGCGCCCGCACCCGCAGTCGCGGTTTGATACTCCCGGCCTGATGGATGTGTGTCCTATCTCGCCTGCAAACCCGTCATGGCCGTAAACCAGCTTGCCGTCAACGACAAACCCGCTTCCGAGGCCTGTACCAAGAGTTATCACAACGAAGTTTTTCATCCCCCTGGCGCCGCCGTAGATCATCTCTCCCACAGCCGCGGCATTGGCATCATTGGTGACTATAACCGGTAGCGGGGTATGTTTCGCGAAGATGTCAGCCAGCGGAATAATTCCTTTCCACGGGAGGTCAGCCGGGTACTCGATGGTGCCCTTGTTGATGTTCCCCATGGGTGCCCCGATGCCAAAACCGAGTATCTCAACCTCCCTGCCAATCCTGGATGCGGTAATCATCATCTTCTCATACAGTGCGGCAACGAACACCTCCGGCTCATCATAGTGAGTGGTGGTGATCTGATCCTCCGCCAGGATTTTTCCTGCCCTGTCAACAAAGCCGAAGACTGTGTTGGTGCCTCCTATATCTATCCCTACGACTACCTTTTCCTTATTCATGGGTAAGAATTAGAATTAAACTAAACGTAAATATAATGTTTAGAACTAAAGGGTGAAAATAAATGTCTGCCGGGGCAGGAAGCCCTTATCTCTGCCTAAGCGGGAACATATTCATTCCCTACCTTCCTCGCCCTGCGCGGATGATCAGGATCAATCTTAAGTGCTATCCCTGTGTCAACCAGTATGTTCCACCCGGCGGCAAGCTGGAGATACTCAGCATAATCCCCTCCGTCAGGGATTATAATTGTCGGAAAGATTGTCTTTTCTTTTGCTATCGCGATTACATTGACCTCTGCCCCCTTCACTATACACTCCATGAACTTGTCGTGGTCATGTTCAAACGGATCAACCCATATGAGGACCTCATTCTTATTCATCACCTCCTCTATCCCATGCAAAGCGAAAGTCCCCTCGAGGAAGGCCGACTTCTTGCGGGTTATCTCATTGGTCTTCAGGGCCAGTTCTGCAGCAACACCGTTATCGCGTCCCGCGAAATATATCATGCCGGCATTGGCAACCATCTTGATGATCTTCTTGTCTATCTGAGCGGTCAGCACCTCCTCAATCTGATCTGCCGCCTTCTTCAGGCCTGTCATCTTCTCGCCCCGGAGATTACGCATCAGCGAGTCATAGAATAGCGCCTGTTCAATCACCGACTTGGTTGCGGCCACGGCGTTCTCCTTGCCGCATTTAAGTACATGGGCGGCATCTGCCATCTCTTCAAGCTTGGTGTTGGCGTTGGCTGTCAGCCCGAAGACGGCGTTATGCTTCTTCTTTTTCAATGCGGAGACCAGGCGGATGACCTCCTTCGTCTGTCCTGAGTTCGAGGCGGCGAAGACTACAAAATCGTTCAGGTTGTATTCCAGCGACTGTGTGCAGCCCTCTGTCATCACCGGCATCAGGAAGTTCTTCCTGAGCGATGAGAAGATCGCTCTCTTTGCCGGGAACAGCCTGCTGCTTCCTTCCCCTGTCAGGAAGAGTCCCTTCTTCGATTTGAAGGCCTTAAGGAAAGGAGCGGACACGTCAGGTCTGAATGACCGGAGGATTCCGGGGGTCTCCATCATCTCGCGCACGAGTGCATACTTGCTGTACTTCTTTTCAGTCAGATTCATATCATGTGATTTTACTGTTTAACGATGAATTCTCTCAGGTCGCGCTGTATCTGCGGGTCTTTCTGGAAGCCGCCCCCCAGGTGCTGCCAGTAGACCTCGGCGTACTCTACCCCGGCCATCTTACCGTAGTTCTTGTTCCCCTCCAGCACGTAGCCGAAGAAATCGTCGATCTTGTGCATATGCTTCATCAGCTCGAGCTGCGAGACATGTTTGCCGAGCATCTCGATCTTCGTCTGCAGTGCGCTGGTGACGTCAACGAAGAAGTGAGGCGGGATGATCTGTGAGCCCAGCGGGTCACTGAGTGTCAGGGGTGAGGTGTGATAGAGGAGCGGCGTGACCTCCAGCGGCTTCTCAGGCACAGGTACCGGATCAAGCGAGGCTACCATTGCCGCCGCCTCCACTATGGCGGCTGTGGCGCGATGGTCAGGGTGATAGTCGTTTGGCAGGTGTGTAAAGACGATGCCGGCACGCACCCTGCGCATCAGCGAGATCGTCTTCAGCCTGAGCTCACGGGTGTCATAGAGCGAGCCGTCGGTGCCGCCCATAGTGTAGTAATCGGCGTCAAGGACGGCGGCGGCGGCTTTTGCCTCATCATAGCGAACCCGTGCCGTCTCCTCCATGCTCATGTCACATCCGCCCAGATCGCCGCCGGTCATTGTTGCAATCACGATGCGGTAACCCTTGTCATGCAGGAGCTTGAGCACCCCTGCGTTCCAGGCCTCAGCATCATCGGGATGAGCGTTGATGGAGAGAGCCACCTTATTGAATTCTGTTGCCATAATCTTCAGTTTTATTTCAGTACCATAATCTTTTTTAACCTGACAAAGTCGGGCAGCTCGCCGGTCAGCGGCTTCATATATTTCAGGAAAGCATCAGAGACGAAGTTGCCGGCGGCGTTGAAGTACTCGGCAGGCATGGGCCTGGCTGCAACCGCCACCTCACTGAGAGGCACCCTCCCTAACGTCACCTCATAAGGGTCATCGGAGGCTCTGTTGATGCTTACCATGTATCCCGACTCCCCTCTCTCTGCCATCCGCACGGCCTCAACGCCGCACTTGTATGCCTCATCGAGATCGACTGCGAGCGCACTGACGAAATCGCTCATTATCAGCGATTCGGTAATCTGGAACTCACCCCTGATTCCGAACTCCGACGTGATCATGCGGTGGAGTGTCAGTGCCACGCTGGCCCCGCCCATGGCTCCGAACTCGGTGTTGCTGAATTTGTCCTTCACCACCGATGCGCTCACCGGGGTGCCGTCAGCGTATTTGATACCCTCCCCGCACACAACCGAGACCCAGCCGTATCTCCTGATACAGTGGTCTACGTCAGCAAGGAACTGCTCTCTCACGAAATTGTGTTCGGGTGTATAGATCAGGTGCGGAGCGTCGTCCTCCTCGCGTTTCGCCATGGCCGTTGCAGCTGCCAGCCATCCAGCATCGCGGCCGATGGTCTGGTATACAACAAACTGATCCACCTTCTTCATGTCGCGTGCCAGCATCCCCGCCTGCATCACATTGAGGGTGTTCGCCCATGCCGCAGAGGCGAATCCCGGGGTATGGTCTGTTCCGAAGAGGTCGTTGTCGACTGTCTTCGGGATACCAATCCCGGTGAGCTCGTAACCTTTATCGCGACAGTAAGCCTCAACCCTGTTGATCGTATCCATGGTGTCATTTCCTCCTATCAGGAAAAAATACCGGATATCGTACTTCTCAAGTACTGAGAGGATTTTCGGAAAGTCCTCCTCCTTAACCTTGTGGCGCGATGAGCCGAGAGCAGACGAAGGTGTATGGCGAAGGCCCTGGATGATGTCATCAGGCTGTGCACCCAGGTTGAAGATCCACTCATTCATGAACCCCTCGATTCCGTAGTTCATGCCGTATACGCCTGAAATAATGCCGGATGCTTTAGCTGCGGTGATCACCCCTGCGAGGCTTGAGTTTATGACTGATGTGGGGCCGCCGGACTGGCCGATGATGGCATTACCTTTAATCATATGAATTTGAGATTTGCGATTGTCGATTGATTTAAAATTTGCGATTGTCGATTTGCGATTGTCGATTATTTAAATGAATTTCAGGATTCCAAAGTATTCGGGTTGGTGATAGTCGGGCTTCTCAGTGCCGACCGGGTTCCATGTCACAAAATGAGGATTACTCAGCTTATCTCCGCACTTGTAGAAATTGGCCCTGAAGCTTCTGCCTGCCAGGCTCCCTACCTTATGATGAAAGAATGTTGTCAGCGGGATGGCCAGCGTCAGTGACCATTTGATGTCGCCGCTGATCTCCGGGAACGGTTCATTGCCCATGGTTGTGAGCCGGCGAATGCCATCCACAACATTGGCATCGGCCCTGGCGCTGTCATGCCTGCCGTGACCGGAGCCCATCAGCGAAGTGCCAATCGGATTGAACTCGAAATTGTAGTATATACCGTCTTCGGAAGGTGAGACAAAGAACTCCACGCAGGAGTCCTCGCAAACCATCTCGTTTGTGCGGCTCTTCTCTGCTTTGGTATGAGCCTCCCTGACATAATACTTTATGTATATCTCACTGTCGCCGTATGCAATGTTGAACTTTACCTCAGGCCTGTAGGAGAATGATTCCCAGTTGACGGTTCCTATAGCATGGCCTTCTCCGAGCTCATCGAGCCTGGCGGTAACTTCCGCCATCGGAGGCACGGTACTTTCGCTGTTCAGTCTCCTGACCTCTATGGTTTGCATCTTTCTGGTCTTATGTATTACAAAACTATAAAAACATACAATGCGGTTGTCTCCTGACGGTACACCGGTCGCAATTTACCGGGCCTCTTTCCAGATGAGAGCCGAGGCTCCGAGAACGGCAGCGCGCGCCTCGGGCAGTCCGGACGGCATCACGGTGAATGTCCCTCGGAAAATGGGTTGCACAAGCTCCTCAACATACTTCCGCACCGGTCCAAAGATGGCATCGCCAGCCTGCGCCAGTCCGCCGAAGAGGAATATCTTTTCAGGGCTCGAGAAGATGACCGAGTTGGCTATCCCGAGGGCAATCATGTGTGCTGTACGGTCGAGGGCTTCCACAGCGATGACGTCGCCGGCCGCGGCGGCCTCAGCCACCATGCGCGAGGTGATCTCGCTGCTCTTCATGTCGCGCAGCACGCTCTCCTCGCGACTGTCGCTGAGCAGGTCCAGCACGGTACGCACAAGCCCCGTCGCCGAGGCATAGGTCTCCAGGCAGCCGCGGCGGCCGCAGCCGCACTCCCTTCCACCCTCCACCATTGTCATATGACCCAGCTCGCCGGCAAAACCGGTGTGACCGTAGACAACCTCGCCATCAACAACGAACCCGCTGCCGAGACCGGTGCCAAGCGTGAGGATGATAAAATCCTTTACCCCTTTAGCCGCACCGAAGATCATCTCACCCAGGGCGGCAGCATTGGCATCATTTGTAATGCGGGCTTTCAGTCCGGTCTGCCGTTCCGTCATCTCCACAAGGGGGACTATCCCCTTCCAGTTGAGGTTGGGGGCCAGCTCAATGGTTCCCTTGTTGAAGTTGGCATTGGGGGCGCCAATACCTATACCTATAAGCTTAAGATCTTTATGACCGGCCATCATCTCCCTGATCTTACTGTCGAGGGCGGTAACAAAATGCTCTGCCAGTTCATAATCAGCAGTAGGGAGTCCGCCCTCGGCGAGAATCTCCCCCTGCGCATCAACAAAGCCTATCTTTGTGTTGGTACCGCCAATATCTACTCCGGCAACTACTTCTTTCATCTGATCTTTTTTTAAATTTCTTTCAGCAGTTCAGGTTTGGTTTTGTATGTCTCCAGCACCAGTTCTCCGAACAGCGTGTTGGCCCAGGCAAACCACTTCCTGGTGAACTGTGTGGGGTCATCCTTCATGAACGACTCATGCATGAATCCGGTGGCAGCATGTGTTGTTGCAAGCATCTTGAGTGATGAGACAATATCGTAATCGTTGCTGGCCGTAAGAGCCCTCATGGTGATTGCAATGGGCCATATGCGGTTCAGGCCGGTATGCGGACTGCCCACTCCGTGCCCGCTGATGCCGGAGAAATAATATGGATTGCTCTTGCTCAGAACAAAGCTCCTGGTGCGGAGATACAGAGGGTCACTGCGGTCAATGGTGCCAAGATAGGGCATACTCAGCAGGCTCGGCACGTTGGCGTCATCCATGAAGTTGTAGTTGTAATACCCGTCGGTCTCATAGGGTATGATCTCACCGTGCTGCGGGTGGATGGCCCTGGCGTATGTGGATAAGGCTGACTCAACCTCTCCGGCTAGGGCGGCGGCTTCGGCAGCCAGCGTCTCATCCCTGAGAACGGCTGAAGCAATCTCCGCTATCTGCCTGAGCGACTTCACCGCAAAATAGTTCGAGGGTATCAGGAAAGGCCAGATGGTTGCATCATCCGAAGGTCTGAAGATGGATACGATCAGTCCGACAGGGTTCACCGGATTGCCGAAGCCGCCGCCGGCAACTGTGTCGGTCTGCCACCCTGTTACCCTCTGGAATCGGTACGGCCCGGGTTCGTCTTTGCGCTGCTGCTGACGGAATGTCTTTATAATCAGCCTCATGGCAGAAGCCCACGAAGCGTCAAACACCGAGGTGTCACCGGTGGCTTTCCAGTAGCCGTGAGCCAGCCTGACAGGATAGCAGAGCGAATCTATCTCCCACTTGCGCTCATGAAGCTCGGGCTTCATGTCGGTGAGGTCGCTCATCCATTCGCTTTGCCCCGGACCGTCATTGAAAGCGTTGGCGTAGGGATCGATGTGAATACACTTCACCTGGCGATTGATGACTCCGGCTATCAGATCCTTCAGATCCGTATCACCGCCGGTCAGTGAAATGTATGGCCACACCTGCGCTGTGGAGTCACGCAGCCACATGGCATTGATGTCTCCCGTGATTACGAATGTGTCGGGCTTGTTATCCTTAACGGAAAAATTGACTGTGGTGTCAAGAGTGTTGGGAAAGCAGTTGCCGAAGAGCCATGCCAGCTCGGTATCGCCAAGGAATGATTCAATATCCCTGATTGTCTCCTCTACCGCCTTACTGCGAAACTTGCGGAGTTTTGGGGCCGGCCTGTTTGAGGTTCGCTTTGCGGATCTTCCGGTTGAAAATGCCGGAACGCCTGCTGTGATGGCAGCACCTGCCACCACGCTGTTTCTGATGAACCTGCGACGCGTTGCCATATGTTTATCTTTTTGATACCGGTTTATTCCTCAGCGAGACATCCTTCACGTACATCTCCCCCAGGTCCCAGTCCTGCTCCAGCGCCCAGTTGATCTTGACGTCCAGCTCGCCCGTAAAATAAGTCACCGGCTCCGGATTCCTCCTGAGGTTATAGTCGCCTGTTGTCCACACCCTGTTTGAATCCAGGTCATAAATCGCCTTCAGCCTGTAGCGGCCCTTATCAAGAAGCGGGAAGTCGACCTCGCCTGGACTTTTCACGTATGCCTGCCTGACGATCTTATCCCTTTCCGCCATGACCTGGATTATTACATACCCCTCATATCCTGAAAGCTTTACCTTAACGCTCCCGTAATCCTCATTTGTGGCA
>Ga0209467_1001574_pt1 | contig 19269 bp, 18 predicted proteins | sample Higcelwee11metaG_FD_187175 | JGI IMG/M metagenome (GOLD analysis project Ga0209467, IMG submission 187175) | Freshwater pond sediment microbial communities from the University of Edinburgh, under environmental carbon perturbations - High... | ecosystem: Environmental > Aquatic > Freshwater >...
CCGCCTGGACCAGGTGGCCCAGGTTGTCGGCTGGACGCGCGCGCACGGCATCCACATCTGCGCCAATTACATCTTCGGCCTGCCCGAGGACGACTACGACAGCATGAACCAGACCTTGAGCTTCATGATCGACATGAACGCCGAATGGGCCAACATCTATTCCACCATGGCCTATCCCGGTTCGAAACTCCATGAGGACGCCGTCAAAACGGGACTGCGCCTGCCGGAGTCCTGGCTCGGGTATTCGCAGTACTCGGCCGAGTGCCTGCCCCTGCCCACGAAATACCTGAGCGGCGGCCAGGTGCTGGCCTTCCGCGACTACGCCTTCGAGGCCTATTTCCGCAATCCGCGCTACCTCTCCATGATCGCCCGGACCTTCGGCCGCGAGACGGCCGACCACATCCTGGAGATGAGCGCGCACCGGCTGCGCCGCACACACGCCGCCTACTGGCGGCAGGAGACGACATGAACCTGCGCGTGGAACAGACCAGGCTGGACGGGGTGCTGCTCATCACCCCCGAGACCTTCGAGGACTTCCGGGGCGAGTACGTGGAGCTCTACAACCGCGAGCTGTACCAGCAGGCCGGCATCGCCGTGGACTTCGTGCAGGACGACATCTCCGTGTCCTCCCTGCACGTGCTGCGCGGCTTCCACGGCGACAGCGCAACCACCAAGCTGATTTCCTGCCTGCTGGGCCGCTTCTACATGGTGGTGGCCAACTGCGACGAGGAAAGCGCGCAGTACGGCCAGTGGCAGGCCTTCACCCTCACCGAGAAGAACCGCCGGCAGGTGCTCGTGCCGCCCAGGCACGGCCTGGCGCACCTGGCGCTCAGCGAGCGCATCATCTTCCACTACAAGCAGAGCACCTACTACGACCCGGCCGCGCAGTTCACCCGCCTGTGGAACGATCCCGAACTGAACATCTGGTGGCCGATCAAAACGCCCATCCTGTCGCAGCGCGACGAGCAGGGGCACTGGTGATGCGGCCCGGGGAGCTGAGGCAGAAGTCGCGCTGGGTCTGGCGCGAGACGCTCAAGATCCACCGCGCCTGCCCGGAGACGCGCATCGCGTCCTCCCTGTCGTGCATCGAGATCCTCGTGGCGCTGTATTACGGCGGCGTGCTGCGGTTCGACCCGAAAATGCCCCTGGACGAGGGACGTGATCGCCTGATCATCAGCAAGGGCCACGGCTCCATCTCCTGTTATCCGATACTGGCGGACCTCGGATTCATTGACAAAAACGAACTGGACGCGCCGGGTTCCCCCGGCAACAAGCTCAAGGCCATCCCGGACACGCTCATCGAGGGCTACGAGACCATCAACGGCTCCCTGGGCCACGGCATCGGCGTGGGCATCGGCATGGCCCTCGGGCTCAAGGCCAAGGGCTCCGGCCGCAAGGTCTACGTGCTCATCGGCGACGGCGAGCTGGGCGAGGGCTCCATGTGGGAGGCGGTGATGCTCGCCGGCCACCACCGGCTGGACAACCTCTGCGTCATCGTGGACGCCAACGGCCTGTGCATGCTCGATCACTGCCGCAACATCGTGGACCTGGAGCCCATCGAAGCGAAATTCCAGGCTTTTGGCTGGGAGGGCGTGCGCATTGGCGGCCACGACGAGCGTTCCGTGATTGACGCGCTCATGGGCTTCACGGCCCGGCAGCCCGGCCAGGCCCCGTTCTTCGTTGTGGCCGAGACCGTCAAGGGCCGGGGCGTGCCCGCGCTGGAGGCCGACAGCCTCTGCCACGTCAAGAGCCTCAAGTCCGAGGCCGTGGACGCGCTCCTGGCTCAGGAGGATGCGTAAGTGGCCGCCCTCAAGGACATCATGCGCGAGGCCATGCTCCTGCGCCTGCGCGAGCGCATGACCGACGACCGGCGCATCTACTTCGTCTCGGCCGACTTCGGGGCCATGAGCCTGGACGGCCTGCGCGCGGACTTCCCGGACCGCTTCCTCAACGTCGGCATCGCGGAGCAGAACTGCGTCAACGTCGCCACGGGACTCGCGCTGGAGGGCTTCACGGTCTTCGCCTACGGCATCGCGCCGTTCATCTCCATGCGCCCGTATGAGCAGATCCGCATCAACCTCTCGCTGCTTTCGCAGACGCGGCCGCTCAACGTGAACATCCTGAGCGTGGGCGCCGGGGTCAGCTACGACGTGTCCGGCCCCACGCATCATTGTCTGGAGGACATCTCGGTGATGCGCACCCTGCCGCATGTCCGGGTGTTCTCGCCCTGCGACGCGGCCTGCGCAGGGCATTTCATCGATTTCGCCCTGGCCGAGACCGGACCCAAATACGCGCGTCTGGACGGCAAGGCCCTGCCTGCCATCTACGGCCAGCGCCGGCCGGACTTCGGCCGCGGTTTCGACGTGCTGCGCCAGGGCACGGAACTCTGCATCGTCGCCACCGGCGTCATGACCCACACCGCCCTGGAGGTGGCGAACCGCCTGGAGGGCCGCGCCGGAGTCATCGACGCGTACATGCTCGACAGCCTGGACGAGGCGGCCCTTGGCGCGGCGCTCCGGCCCTATGCCAGGATTTGCAGCCTCGAAGAGGCGTTCATCGGCTGCGGCGGCCTGGACAGCCTGGTCTCCTGCGTGCTGGAGCGGCAGGATATTCCGGGCCGGCACGCGCGTTTCGGCTTCCCGCGCGGCTTCAATTTTGATAATGGAGGGCGTCCGCACCTGCACCGTTGCGCGGGCATCGACCCGGATTCGCTTGTCGCCGCCTTGGCCTCCACCCCCCACCGGACGGTTTGAATGAACGTCACACTGTTGATGCCTGTTCTGAACGAGCGGGAAAGCATGGAAGTGGTCATGCCCCAGATCGACCGCAGCTGGGTGCACCAGATCCTCATCGCGGACGGCGGCTCCACCGATGGCACCATCGAGTACTGCCAAGAGCACGGCTACGAGCACTTCGTGCAGAAGAGGCCGGGCATCCGGCAGGCCTACAACGAGGCCCTGCCGCTGATCACGGGTGACGCCGTGATCACCTTCAGCCCGGATGGCAACTGCATTCCCAAGGACATTCCGCCGCTGATCAAGAAGTTCGAGGAGGGCGGGTACGACATGGTCATCGCCTCGCGCTATTTCGACGGCGCAAAGAGCGAGGACGACGACCTCATCACCACGTTCGGGAACTGGATATTCACCAGTACGTGCAATCTGCTGTTCCGCGCCAACTACACCGACGCCATGGTCATCTACCGCATCTACTGGAAGCGGATGATCTATGACCTGGAGTTGGACAAGGACAAGTGGTACAGCACCTTCGAGAAGCTGTACTTCACGCGTTTGAGCTGGGAGCCCATGCTCTCCGCCCGCGCGGCCAAGCGCAAGTACAAGATCGGCGAGATCCTGGGATTTGAGCCCGCACGCATCGCCGGAGTGCGCAAACTGCAGATCATCCGCTGGGGCCTGGGCTACTACAGTCAGTTCATCCGCGACTGGCTGTTCTGGAAGTAGTTTTGTGTGACGTGTCCCCACGCTTCCCCGTACAGGTGACCTGAATGTCCGCAACCCCGCTACGGCCCAAGTTCGGCCTGGTCCCCCTGCTCGGAACGGTCCTGCGAACGAAGTTTCCGAATCTTGCACGGATGTTGCGTGCAAACTGCCCGGGCTTCGTGGCCAAGTACTGGCTCAAGTCTCTGGACGGAAACAGAATGACCCTGGCCGACCACCTGGCCGTCGAAGCCGCATTCAAGAATGATCGGCGCGGGCGCTCCCTGTACCTGCTCAACAACTACCACGCCAGAACGGTCATCGACGCTCCGCTCATCCGCATCCTGCAGCGCTTCCGCGAGACCTACGCGATCAGGCAGATGCTGGAGACAGGAACCTACGACGGCGACACGTCATTTACCGCAAGCTTCATCTTTGACAAGGTATATACCTGCGACGTGGTGGATTATCCGAGACGGCCAGAGTTCTATTACCGCGAAAACATCGTCTATGACCTTTGTCCGTCAACAGATTTTCTTCATAAGCGCAGCGCCGAGATCAAGAGTGGAACCTTGTTCTATCTCGACACCCACTGGGAGGCGCAGTGGGCCTTGCGCGATGATTTGAACTACATCTTCGCCAACTGTGAACGGCCCATCGTCATCATTGACGACTTCAAGGCGGGCAACGGCCTGGAGTTCGTCAACTTCAGCGGCATCGACCTCGACTTCGCCTATCTGGAGCCCGTGGTGCCCCGCGACTACGCCTTTTTCGTCAACAGCTGGAGCAACCGGAACAAGGGCCTGATCTTCCTGTTCCCCGCGAACCAGGACTACGGCTGCCCGTTTCATGAGCACGCCGGATACGACGAAAAGCTCCACGGGCTCTGGGAGAAGGTCTAGCCAGCGCGACGCGCCCGGCCAGCAGAGCCCGCCATGAAAAAGCGGCGTCCCGGCAGGCCAGAACCTCCCGGAACGCCGCGCGTAGGGCTCGGACGTTTACGCCTGTGCGTCAGCAGGGCGTGAGCGACTTGGCGCACTTGTGCGAGATCACCTCGGGGTGCGCCGCTGCGCAGGCGAGCATGTCCTCGTAGATCTGCTGCACGGTGGACGCAGGAACCTTGGCCGCGTGGTAGAGGATCTGCGTATCCTCCTCGAACAGGCTCCACCAGGGCTTTTCCATGAGATGCTGCCAGGCGCCGCGCTTGCCGTGAACGAACACGCCGCTCTTGGACTGCAGGGTCACCTGGAAGCCACGATAGTCCATCACATTGTCCAGCAGGGCCATGGGCTCGCTGTCGTGCAGGGCGCTGGCCTGGATCGACAGGAAGAACACCGCGCCGATCTCGAAGTCCGCGAACCAGCGTTCGCCGAGTTCGTCATCCCTCATCTCTTCCTTGAGCAAAGTCCGGAAATCTGCGGCCATGCTTGTCTCCTGGGGCGGGTTGGTTAGAACGGGTACACGGTTTCGCCGGATTCCTTGGTGGCGGGTTTGCCGGCCTTGGCCTCCAGCGCGCTGAGGCGATTTCTCGCGGCCTCCTTGGCCTCCTTGGTGTCCGCCGTGGCGATGACCGTGGCGAGCAGCTTCTTGGCCGCCTCATAATTGCCCTTGATCTCATAGATCATGGCCGAGCGGTACATGGCGGCCGTGGGCCACATGGGCTCCTGGGGGAACTGGTACGCCAGGCGCAGATAATAATCCAGCGCGGCGTCATAGTTGCGCAGGGAATGCTCGCCCTCGCCCAGCCAGAAAAGAACCTCGGCCTGCTCCGGGCGCGTCAGCTTGTCACGCTGCTCCCAGATCACGAGCAGCTGCTTGCGGCCGCCATCGAAGTCGTTCTTGAGCTGCAGGAAGGTGGCCATGTCCAGGCGCGTGCGCGGATCGAGGTCCACGCCAAGGGCCTCGATCTCATGATAGGTCTTGAGCGCCTCCTCGTCGCGGCCGCTGTCGCGCTCCATCTTGGCCTTGAGGGCGAGGCGCGAGGCCTGCTGCTTTTTGCCAACTGACATACCCGCCATGCGGGCGAAGTAAGCGTCGGCCAGCTGGAAGGAGCGGTTTTCCACAGCCCGCTTCGCGAGGAAGAGCAGGCAGTCATACCCGTATGAGGTATCCGGGAACAGAAAGGCGGAGCGCCGCGCCAGTTCCGGGCCCGGGGCGGCGACCCAGCGCGCCTGCCAGTCGGCCATGACGAGCAGACGGTCCAGCGGCCAGACCTTGTTGACGCTGCTGTTCCTGCCCACCTCCATGCGGGTCCAGAACGGGGCCTCGCCGGCGATGGGCGAACCGTTGCCGCCGGCGGCCAGCAGGGCGGACAGGGCAGGGGAGAGCTTTCCGGCGGCTGCGGTCTCCTGCGGCAGAAGGGTCTTGAGCTCCTCCTGGAAGGCCAGGCCGCCGGCCAGGCGCAGGCCCAGGGGCAGCTTGCGCTTGTCCAGGCCGTCCCAGACCGCCTTGGCCGCTTCCTGGTTGCCGTCCTCCAGAAGCAGCACGAGCTTCATGGAGCGCAAGAGCCGCGACATCTCCTCGGAAAGCAGCAGGGATTGCAGCTCCTTGTCCACGGCCTCGCGGGCCTCGGAGCGGGGCAGCTGCGCGATGTTGTTGCGGAACTTGACCCAGGCCGGCGAGCCGGGGCTGCCCAGGAACCACTCCTCGCGATTGGCGGCATAGGGCGCCAGCTGGTTGGCGTTCCAGAAGCCGGCTGCCTTGGCGAAGCCGGCGGCCGCCAGGCCCTTGGCGTCCGGCGCCTTGCCCGTGGCCAAAAAGTCCAGGAACGCCCGCCAGAAATCGCGCAGCGAAGGCTCGGAGATCCCGGCCAGGGCTTCCCGGGCGCGATCATAGTCCTCAAGGCTGGCCAGGGCGGCGGCCTGGGCGATGTGCGCGCGGTCGGCCTCGCCGACGGTCAGCGGCGCGTCCTTGTCCTTGGCCGCTTTTGCGGCCTTTGTCGGCTCCGCCTTCACTGTCTCGGGCGAAACGGTCTGTTCGCCCGTGGCCTGGGACAAGGCCTCTGTGGCCTTGACCCAGAAGTTTTCCGGTCCCCAGGCCGCCTCGGCCTGACTGAGCAGGGTGCGCAGGGTGGCTTCCAGCGTCTCACGCGAGGCCGTGGGGTTTCCGGCAAAGGCCCAGAACTGGCGGCGCCACACGTCCACCCACAGGGCGTCCAGGCCGGGCTCGCCGGCGAGCCGCGCCTTGAGCTGCTTGGCGTCCATGAGCTGGGCCGCGTGGCTGTACCAGATCACGGCCTTGTAGGCATCGCCCAGGGCGCGGTGCGCCTGGCCGCCCAGCCACAGCCGACGCGTTTCCTGTGCCGCATCCTCATAGGCCGGCAGGTTCTCGATGAGCTGCAAAGCCTGCTGCGGCGTGCCTTGCAGGATGAGCCCCTCGGCGCGCTTCAGGGCATTGGCGTCAGCGTCATCGCCGGAATCCGGGGTGGCGCTCACGATGCGATCATAGGCCCCGTACTTGCGCAACCATTGTTCATAGGCCGCGTCGTTCTGATTCGCGGTGGCGGCCTTGGGAGCGGCCTTGGCGACGGGCTTCTTCGCCGCCGCCGCGGCCAGGCCGGGGTTCGGCAGGGAGAGGAACGCCGCGGACGCGAGGAACGCCAGCGCGCCGCACATGCAGGTGCATTTCTTCATGGACATGGTGTGACTGCCTCGAAACAAGCGCGTCCTGTCATGCGATCCAGGCGCGGTGAAGGGTTGCTGGTCCACAAGGAGCCGCCACGTTCGGCCGGGAGGGCTTTTGCCGCAGCCTTCCGGCACGGGGAGGGTGAGTCCGCTCCTGGCCACGCACAGCAAAGTTTACATAATTTACATTATGAGACAATGCGCCGTGTCTTGACGAGAACCGGGGAGTGGTCCCCGCTCCTATCGTTTGGCCCAGTCCTTAAGGAATTTCGCCAGACCGATGTCCGTCAGCGGATGCTTCAGCAGATCCAGCAGCACGGCCAGCGGGATGGTGGCCGCATCCGCGCCCAGAAGCGCCGCCTGGAAGAAATGGCTGCTGTGCCGGATGCTCGCCGCCAGAACCTGCGTGGGCAGATCATAGTTGCGGAAGATGGTCATGATGTCCTGAATGACCTGCATGCCGTCCTGGCCGATGTCGTCCAGCCGCCCCACGAACGGGCTGACGAAGCTGGCCCCGGCCTTGGCCGCCATGAGCGCCTGGTTGGGCGAGAACACCAGCGTGGCGTTGGTTTCGATGCCGCGCTGGTGCAGCTCCTTGATGGCCTTGATTCCTTCAAGCGTTACTGGAACTTTGACCACCACGTTGGGCGCGAGCTTCACCAGATCACGCGCCTCGGCCAGCATGGCCGCGCTCTCCGTGGCGATGACCTCCACGCTCACAGGGCCGTCGATCTCGCGGCAGATCTGGCGCACGATCTTCTTCCAGTCGCCGGACTCCTTGGACAGAAGGCTGGGATTGGTGGTGACGCCTTCAATGGCCCCGAGGGCCTTGGCTTGCCGGATCTGATCAAGGTTGGCGCTGTCGAGGAAAATCTTCATGAAGCCCTCCCGCCGGATGATGGAAATCTAGGCCTGGCCGCCCTCTCCGGTTCCCTGATCAGGGGGCTGGATGCGCTTGAGGTACGTGTCGCGGCACTCGTAGGAGCAGAAATTCAGCACCACGTCGCCGTGGCGCACGCGGATGTCGCTGTTCTTGGACACGAAGGCGCCGCACACCGGATCCTTGACCATCTCGCCCGAGGCGATGAGCTGCTCGGTGTTGTCCTTTTCCTTGGCCTGCTTGTGCCGCTTGTCACCCGCGAAGAGCTTCCAGACCACGAACACGCAGATGGCGATGAGGAGAAGCTTGGTCACGCTCATCATGGCTGCCCCCTGTCGTTGCCGAGCGGCAACACCTTATTTTTGAAGGATTTTATTTCCATCCAGCGTGTGGCTGACCCCTGCGAGCACGGCGTCGATGCCGCGACCGTCCGGGAACACGAGGCCCGGCGCGATGTCGCGCAGGGGCACGAGCACAAAGGCGCGCTCGAACAGGCGCGGGTGCGGCAGGGTCAGGTATTCGCCGCTCATGACCACGTCGCCGAAGAGCAGCAGGTCCAGGTCGATGACCCGCGGGCCCCCTGCTTCGCCGCCCCGCAGCCGGCCCAACTGGGCCTCCACGGCCTGCAGCGTGGACAGCAGGCCCTCCGGGGCCCAGATGTCCGACGCGGCCTTCATGCGCACCACGCAGTTGGTGAACCACGGCTGGTCCTGCACCGAACCCTGCGGCTCGGTGAGGTACAGCGGGGATTGGGCGTCGAACACCAGGTCGTTGCCGTAGTTGTCCAGACGGGCCAGGGCCTCGTTGATGTTCGCCTCGACATCCCCCAGGTTCGCGCCCAGGGAGATGTAGGCGTCTAGAGTCGGGAAATCCGTAACACCGCCTCCTTGAGCAGATCCGTGTGCACGGTGAGCGAGATGCGGAAATAGCCCTCGCCCGGAACGCCGAAGCCGTTGCCCGGAGTGGTCACCACGCCGGTTTCCTTGAGCACCTTGGTCACGAAGTCCTGGCTGGTGAAGCCCTTGGGCACCTTGGACCAGATGTAGAAGCTGGCGTCCGGCACGCGGCAGGAGATGCCGATCTTCTGGAGCGCGGTCACCACCACGTCGCGGCGTTCCCTGTAGATGTCGCGCAGGCCGGCGCTGAAGGCGTCGCCCTGGTTGAGCGCCACGACGCCCGCCTCCTGAACGGCCTGGAAGATGCCGGAGTCCATCTGCTCCTTGACCTTGGCCAGGCCCTTGACCAGCGAGGGGTTGCCCACGGCCATGCCCACGCGCCAGCCGGTCATGTTGTAGGTCTTGGACAGCGAATGGAACTCGATGGCCACGTCCTTGCCGCCGGGAATCTCCAGGATCGACAGGGGTTTTTTGGCCTCGTCGAAGTAGATCTCGGTGTAGGCCGCGTCGTGCACCACGATGACGCCGAACTCCTTGGCCTTGGCGATGAGCTTCTCGTAGAAGGAGCGCGGGGCCGTGGCGGCCGTGGGATTGTTCGGATAGTTGACGTAGATGAGCTTGGCCTTTTTCCAGGTATCATTGGAGATGGCGTCGAGTTCAGGCAGAAAGTCGTTCTCGTCGGTGAGCGGCAGGTACATGGGGATGCCGCCGCAGAACTCCGTGGTCACGCCGTAGACCGGATAGTTGGGCGTGGCGATGAGCGCCACGTCGCCGGGATTCACGAAGGCCAGAGGGAAGTGCGCGATGCCTTCCTTGGAGCCGATGAGGCCCACCACCTCGGTGGCCGGGTCCAGCGTCACGCCGAAGCGGCGCTGGTACCAGTCGGCCACGGCCTGACGATAGGACAGCAGGCCGACATACGACGGGTACTGGTGGTTGGCGGGTTTTTTGGCGGACTGACAAAGCGCGTCGATGATGAAGTCAGGGGTGGGCAGGTCGGGATCGCCGATGCCCAGGCTGATGATGTCCATGCCCTTGGCGCGGACCTCCTCCTTGGCCTTGTCGATGGCCGCGAAAAGGTACGGGGGCAGGTTCGCGAGGCGCTGGGCGAGCTCAAATTCGGACATGGGCTTCTCCTTGGGACGGAAATGGAAACGCCTGTGTAATGCCAGCGCCCCGCGCTGTCAATCGAGGGCGCTCGCCGCGGCGTCTCGCAGCGTTTCGCGCGCCCTTGCCCAATTCCAAGAAAAAGTTTAGAAGATACGCGCCGCCGCGGGCCTTTCCGAGCGTTCCCGAGCGTCGCGTCCTGGCAGCCGTTGGCGCACCTTCAACCATGGTGATGATCTGATGACTGATCGGACACAAGACAGCCCTCCACCTCCGGCGCATCCCATCGCGGACCGCTACCTGGAGCACCTCACCGTGGAGCGCGGCCTGTCCGAGAACACGCTTTCGGCCTACGGCGCGGACATCACCGCCCTGCTCGCGTTCCTCGACAGTGTCGGGGCCAGCCTGGACACGTGCAGCCAGCGGCATTTGTTCCTGTTTCTCACGCACCTGCGTGCGCGGAGGCTTTCCTCGGCCAGCCTGGCCAGGCGGCTGTCCAGCGTGCGCGGCCTGTTCGCCTTCGCCACGCTGAACGGTATGCTCCCGGAAGACCCCTCCGCCCTGCTGGAGAGTCCCAAGCTCCCGGAACAGCTCCCGGAATTCCTGACGCGCGCGGAGATGGACCATCTCCTGGAGCAGCCGGACGCAGCCACCCTGCTCGGCTTCCGCGACCGCGTCATGCTGGAGCTGCTCTACGCCGCTGGCCTGCGCATCTCCGAACTCATCAGCCTGTCCCTTGGCGACTTCGATCCGCAGACCGGCATCCTGCGCGTGTTCGGCAAGCGCGCCAAGGAGCGCCTCGTGCCCATCCACTTCGCGGCGCAGAAGCTGCTCAACGACTACCTGGCGCACAAGCGCGCGCAGTTTGCGCCTGTGCAGCAGTTCCTGTTCCTCAACCGCTCGGGCAAGGGCCTCACGCGGCAGGGCGTGTGGAAGCTGGTCAAACGCTACGCCGAGGCCGCCGGAATCCGGCGCAGCATCTCGCCGCACACCTTCCGGCACAGCTTCGCCACGCACCTGCTCGAAGGCGGCGCGGACCTGCGCACTGTGCAGCTGCTCCTGGGCCACGCGGCGATCAACGCCACGGAAATCTACACGCACATCCAGTCCGGCCGGCTGCTGCGCATCCACGAGCAGTTCCACCCCCGTTCCGGAGGCCGACAGGCCGTCCAGGCCGGGAGCCAGCGCCCGGGGGCCTCGTCATGAACAAGCCCGTGAAGATCAGGCCGAAGACCGTGATCACGGCGCACGCCAATGCGGACTTCGACGCTCTGGCGGCCATGATCGCGGCGAACAGGCTGTACCCGGACGCGGTCCTCATCTTTCCCGGCAGCCAGGAAAAGAACCTGCGCAACTTCTACATCCAGAGCACGACCTACCTGTTCAACTTCAAGGCCTTCAAGGACATTGATCACGCGGACGTGGACCTGCTGGTCATCGTGGACACCAGGCAGAAATCACGGCTCGCCCACGTACAGCCGCTGCTCGATCGCGCTGACGTGCGGATCCACGTGTATGACCACCATCCGGACTCCGAGGAGGATGTCAGCCCGGAGTTCTCAAGGGTTCTGCCCTGGGGCTCCACCACGGCCATAATCATCCACGAGCTCATGGCCCGCTCGATCACCCCGACCATCGAGGAGGCCACGGTGATGGGCCTGGGCATCTTCGAGGACACCGGCTCCTTCACCTTCTCCTCCACCACGCCCGAGGACTTCGCCGCCGCGGCCTGGCTGCGCAAGAACGGCATGGATCTCGGCGTCATCTCCGACCTTTTGGCCCGCGACCTGTCGAGTGAGCAGATCCAGATCCTCAGCGAACTCATCAGCTCGGCCAAGACCCACGACTTCCACGGCATCGAGGTGGTGGTCGCTGAGGTCAGCACCGAGGAGTTCATCAGCGATTTCGCTTATCTGGTCCACAAGTTCATTGACATGGAGAACATCCGCGTGCTCTTCGCCCTGGGCCGCATGGGCGACCGCATCCACATCGTGGCGCGCTCGCGCACGGCCGAGGTCAACGTTGGGCACGTGTGCTCGTTCTTCGGCGGCGGCGGCCACGGCTACGCGGCCTCGGCCACGGTGAAGGACAAGACCATGAGCGAGGTGCGCGACGAGCTGCTCGCCCTGCTCTACTCGCACATCAACCCGCAGATCGTGGCCGCGACCATCATGTCCAAGCCGCCGGTGGTCATCGAGTCCGGACGCAGCATGGCCGACGCCGCCGAACTCATGACCCGCTTCGGGTTGAAGGCCGTTGCGGTGGTGGCCGAGGGAACCATGCGCTGCGTAGGGCTGCTTGAACACCACACCGCGGACAAGGCCGTGTCGCATGGGCTCCAGAGCGTGGCCCTGGAAGAGTACATGCGGACTGATTTCGCCGTGGCGGCCCCTGATGCCGACCTCTATCAGGTCATGGACCTCGTCATCGGCAAACGCCAGAGATTCTTGCCGGTGATCGAAGATGACGCGATCATCGGGGTGATCACGCGCACCGACCTCGTGAATCTGCTGGTGGAGCAGTCCGCGCGCATACCCGAGACCATGCACGCGGACAGCAAACGCGACCGCAACATCCGGCCCGTCATGCGCACGCGCCTTCCCGGCTCCATCATCGCGCTTCTGGAGCAGGCCGGGCACCTGGCCCAGGAACTGGGCTACAAGGTCTACGCCGTGGGCGGCTTCGTGCGCGACATCCTGCTGGGCCGCAACAATCTGGACATCGATCTCGTTGTGGAGGGCGACGGCATCCAGTTCGCCCGCGAACTGGCCCGGCTCCGCCAGGCGCGCGTCAAGGAGCACCAGAAATTCAAGACGGCCGTTGTGGTCTTCCCGGACGGCCAGCGCATCGACGTGGCCACCGCCCGGCTGGAGTATTACGAATACCCCACCGCCCTGCCCACGGTGGAGCTTTCGTCCATCAAGATGGACCTCTACCGCCGCGACTTCACCATCAACGCCCTGGCCCTGCACCTCAACCCCGGCAGCTTCGGCCAGCTCATGGACTTCTTCGGAGCGCAGCGCGACATCAAGGAGAAGACCATCCGCGTCCTGCACTCGCTGAGCTTTGTCGAGGATCCCACGCGCATCCTCCGCGCGGTCCGCTTCGAGCAGCGCTTCAGCTTCCGCATCGACGGCCAGACGCTCCGGCTCATCAAGAACGCGGTGCAGCTCAAGCTCTTCTCCAAGCTCTCGGGCCAGCGCCTGACGCATGAGCTCCAGCTCATCCTGGAGGAGGAGAACGCCCTGGAATGCCTGCAGCGTCTGCAGGATCTCAAGCTGCTGGCCGCCATCCACCCGCTGCTTGGCCTGGATTCCGAACGCGTGCGCGTGCTCATGGAGGCGCACAAGGTGCGCAACTGGTACGCGCTGCTCTACCTGGAGCCGCAGGCCAGCGCCTGGCGGCTGTACTTCCTGGGCCTGACCATGGGCGCGGAGCGGGAGCAGTTGGAACAGATCTGCCGGCGCCTGAGCTTCTCCGACAAGGAGCTGCGCGAGTTCTTGACCCTGCGCGACCAGCTGGGCGAGGCCCTGGCGCGGCTCATGAACTGGCAGGACGGGAGCTCGCCCATGAGCGAGATCTACTTCACCCTGGACCCGCTGCCCGTGGAGGCCGTGCTGTTCCTCATGGCGCGCAGCCGGCGCGAGGTCATGCGCAAGAACATCTCCCAGTATCTCACGCGGATGCGCAGTCAGGAGCTGCTCATCGACGGCGCGGATCTCAAGGCCCTGGGCCTGCAAAGCGGGCCGGGCTTCGGCCATGTGCTGCGCCTGGTGCGCGCCGCGGCCGTGGACGGCGAGGCCGCCACACGGGAGCGTCAGCTGGAGCTTGCCAAGACCTTGCTCCAGGAGCTACGCACAAAGGGCCTGGAACATGCAACGACAGGCCGCGCCCTGGGCGGCAGGCACGCGAAGTAGGCACGGAGATCGCGCATGGACAAGGACGCACGCGGGCTCACCGTGGTCAAGGTGGCCCGGGAGAATCACGACACCACCTCCATCTTTTTCACCGGACCGGACATGGAGCGCTTCAGGGGCCGCAAGGCCGGCCAGTTCGCCTCCATCCGCGTGCTGCGCGACGGAAAATGGAGCGAGCCGCATCCCTTCACCCTGTCCAGCGCTCCCGAGGACGACGCCCTGCGCATGACCATCAAGAATTCCGGGACGTTCACCCGCACGGTGCCAGATCTTGAACCAGGTACGCCCATCCAATGCGCCGGGCCCTTCGGGAACTTCTGCGAGGGCATCGACGCACAGCCGGAGATCGTGATGATCGCCGGCGGGGTTGGCATAACGCCCTTCCTGAGCGTGTTGCGCCACTTCCAGGATGTTGCCGCGCGCAATCGCGTGCTGCTCTTCTGGGCCAACAAGACCCCGCAGGACGCATTCGCCGCGGCGGAGCTGGAGGCCATGACCCGGACCCTGCGGCTGACCGTGGTGCATGCCTTCAGCCGCGTGGCCCCGGAGGAGCGCCGTCCCGCGCCGGACTTCGCCGACGGCCGTCCGGGACGCGTGGTCCATGAGTACGGCCGCCTGAGCCGGGAGATCCTGGCCCGGCGCCTTCCGGACGGGAAGGCCGCCTTTTATCTCTGCGGCCCACCGGCCATGCAGGAGGCGGTCATCGCCGAGCTGGCCCACTGCGGAGTGGCCCAGGAAGTCGTGCAAAAAGAAGCTTTTGTCTTCAACAGCCTCAAGAAGTCCTGAGAGGTGACTTGTGATCCGCACCGCAGCCCTGCTCCTGTTCGCCGCCCTGCTTCTGTTCGCCCAGCCGGCGTTGGCCTCCGGGGCCGAAACCATTGACGCCGCAAGCCTGTCCATCCTCTGGGTGCTGCCCTTCGCCGGCATGCTGCTGTCCATCGCCATCATGCCGCTGGCCCTGCCGGAGTTCTGGCACCACCACTTCGGCAAGGTGTCGGTGTTCTGGTCGCTGTGCGTCATGGGCCCCATGGCCGTATTTTATGGCCCCGGCCTGGCGTCCAATGAATTCCTGCACACCATCCTGCTCGAATACCTGCCGTTTTTGATCCTGCTGACCACGCTGTTCACGGTGGCCGGCGGGGTGCGCCTCACGGGCTCGCTGGTGGGCACGCCGCTGGTGAACACCGTGCTCCTGATCGTCGGCACGGCGCTGGCGGGCTGGATGGGCACCACCGGCGCGGCCATGCTCATGATCCGGCCGCTGCTGCGCGCCAACGCCCACCGCAAGTACCGCGTGCACAGCGTGGTGTTCTTCATCTTCCTGGTGGCGAACATCGGCGGCTCGCTGACGCCCCTTGGCGACCCGCCGCTGTTCTTGGGCTTCCTCAAGGGCGTGTCCTTCTTCTGGACAACCACCAACATCTTCCCGGAAACCCTGTTCATGACGACCATCCTGCTGCTGCTGTTCTACGGCCTGGACGCGGCGCTCTTCGTCCGCGAGGGCCGGCCCGCGTCGCCAGCGCAGGCCCGCCGGCAGAAGCTGGGCATCGAGGGCGGCGTGAACCTCGCGCTGCTGCTCGGCGTGGTGGGCGTGGTGCTCATGAGCGGCATGTGGAACCCGGGCCTCGGCCTCGACGTGGGCCATGTCCGCCTGGACGCCCAGGGCATGGCGCGCGACCTGCTTCTGCTCGCGATCTGCGGCCTTTCGCTCAAGCTCACGCCCAAGTCCACGCGCGAAGGCAACGATTTCAGCTGGGAGCCCATGCTCGAGGTGGGCAAGCTGTTCTTCGGCATCTTCGTCAGCATGATCCCGGCGATCATGATCCTCAAGGCCGGCGAGGCCGGCGCGCTCAAGAGCGTCATCTCGCTGGTGACGCACGAGGGACGGCCGGTGAACGCCATGTACTTCTGGCTTTCGGGCGGTCTGTCGAGCTTTCTGGACAACGCGCCGACCTACCTGGTGTTCTTCAATACCGCCGGAGGCGACGCCCAGCACCTGATGAACGAGCTGCCGGGAACGCTGGCGGCCATCTCCTGCGGTGCGGTGTTCATGGGCGCGAACTCCTACATCGGCAACGCGCCGAACTTCATGGTGCGGTCCATCGCGGAGTCCCAGGGCGTGAAGATGCCGAGCTTTTTCGGGTACATGATCTGGTCCTGCGGGATTCTGGTGCCGTTGTTCGTGCTGGCGACTGTGATCTTCTTCTAAAGTCCGGCCGCGGGCGCGGCGCAGGATTGGCTCCGGTGCGCTTGCCCTGGCGCGCCATGCTCTGTAAGATGCCTCTCAACGCCGTATCTCCGACCGCAAGGAATGAGGAAACATGAACGTTTTGTGGGCGCCCTGGCGCATGGAGTACATCCTTGGCCCCAAGCCGAAGGAGTGCGTGTTCTGCGTGCCGGAGCATACGGATGAGGATGCGGAGCGTTTCATCCTGCACCGCGGCGCCCACTCCTATGTGATCATGAACCGCTACCCGTACAACAACGCCCACTTGATGGTCACGCCGTACCGCCATGTGAGCTGCCTCACGGATTTGCGGGCCGAGGAGGCGCACGAGTGCATGGACCTCATGCAGGCCTGCGTGCGCATTCTCACCGAGGCCGTGCGCCCGCAGGGCGTCAACGCCGGCCTGAACCTCGGCGAGGCGGCGGGCTCGGGCATCGCGGCGCACATCCACTTCCAAATCGTTCCGCGCTGGAACGGTGACAGCTCATACATGGCCGTGTTCAGCGAAACTCGCGTGGTGCCTGAGCATCTGCGCGCAACCTATGGAAAACTCAAGCCCTATTTCGATGCCCTGGGTCAGCCGGGCCGGAGGTGATTGTTCATGCGTTACCTTAAGTTTTTCGTCCTTGTGCTCCTGTTCGTGCTGTCCATGTTTTTCTTCGTGCAGAACAACGGGCCCCTGTCCACCGTGGTGCAGCTTGAGCTGAACCTTGTGGTTGCGCGCTTCTACTCGCTGCCGCTGCCGGTGTATGTGCTGGTCCTGCTGGGCTTTCTCGTGGGTGCGCTGCTCAGCCTGGCCTGCTTCCTGGTGGAACGCATCCGGCTTGGACTGGAGCTGAAGAGCCTGCGCACCCGCGCCTCGGCCCTGGAGGACGAACTGCTCTCCCTGCGCACCCAGCCGCTCGGTCAGTCCTCCGGCGCGACCGGCCAGTCCGCTGCCCCGGGCCAGTAGCCCCGGAGCCTCCACGTGCCCTGGAACGCGCTCTTCCGCCTCGGCCGCAAGAAGTCCCAGCCCGGGACCGAGGCCCGCGGCGTGGAGCCGCTGACGCACCAGGACACCCGCGCGGCCATCGAGGAACTCTCCCAGGCCGTCCGCAACAACCCTGAATCCATCGAAATCTATCTGGCCCTGGGCAACCTTTACCGCTCCCAGGGCGAGATCGAGCGGGCCATCCACATCCGCAACAGTCTGATCAACCGGCCAAGCCTGGATCCGGCCCTGCGCGCGCGCTGCTACTTCGAGCTGGGACGCGACTTCCGGCGCGGCGGCATGCTCGACAAGTCGCGCGAGGCCTTCTCCCAGTCCGCCAGCCTCATGGGCGACACCGAGGAGGTGCAGCTCGAACTGGCGCGCCTGGCCGCCGATGCCGGCGAGTTCGAACTGGCGGCGGAGCACTACGGCCGCGTGGGCCGGGCCATGGCCGAGGCGCACTTCCTGGCCCGGCAGGCCAGCGAGCATTTCCGCCGCGGCGAGACCAGCCAGGGCGACAGGCTCATCAAGGAGGCCCTGCTCGTGTATCCGGCCTCGCCCGAGGCCTGGCTGGCCAGGGTGGTGCAGGCCGCGTTGGCGGCGAGCATCCCCGCCCTGTCGCTGTCCCTGCGCCAGGCCTGCGAGAGCATCCAGCCCGGGCAGCGCTTCCTGCTCCTGGAAGGGCTGCTGGAGGCCTTGTCCGCCTCGCGCGTGGAGAGCGCCGAGGGTCCGGCCCTGGCCCCGGAGACCATCACCGAGCTGGTGCGCGCCTCGGTGCGCGTGCTCTCCGAGCAGCCGCCCGACGCGCTCATCTGTTTCTACTGCGCGCGCCTGTGCCTGTTCGAGGCCGACCAGGACAACGCCAAGCACTGGCTGGAGAAGGCGCTGGTGCTCAACGCCGACTTCTGGCTGGCCAGGCTCGAATTGGTGAGCCTGGTGCTGGCCGGGCAGGAGCTGACGCACTTTCTGCGCGACCAGCTGGCCTACTTCATCGGCCACGCGCGCAAGTCCAAGCGCTTCATCTGCCAGACCTGCGCCTTCCGCTGGGACAAGACCTTCTTCATCTGCCCGCGCTGCCGTTCCTGGCACAGCATCCTGTTCCGTCAGGAATTCTCCTAGCTTTGCAAGGGCCAAACGTGGACGCCGCCCAGAAGCTCACCCCCATGTTCGAGCAGTACATGCAGGTGAAGGCCGAGCATCCGGACGCCCTGCTGTTCTTCCGCATGGGCGATTTCTTTGAACTTTTCTACGACGACGCCGAGACCGCCGCGCGCGAGCTCCAGATCACGCTGACCACGCGCAACCCCAATGCCGAGGCCAAGATCCCCATGTGCGGGGTGCCGCACCACGCCGTGAACGCCTACCTCGCGCAGCTGCTTGAGAAAGGCTACAAGATCGCGGTCTGCGACCAGATCGAGGATCCCCGGCAGGCCAAGGGCCTGGTCAAGCGCGCCGTCACCCGCGTGCTGACCCCGGGCACCGTGGTGGAAGACCTCTCGCTCACGGCCAAGTCCCACAACTATCTGGCCGCGCTCTATTGGGACGCGGACAAGGGGGCCGGCGGCCTGGGCTGGGTGGACTTCTCCACGTCCGAATGGTCGGGCCTGCATTCCCGCCGCGAGGCCGAACTCTGGCAGTGGGCCGCGAAGCTGGCCCCGCGCGAACTGCTTTTGCCGCAGGGCAAAAAGCCGCCCAGCGGTACGGAGCTGGACGCCCAGGTGACGCCGCTGGCCTCGCCGGCTTCATTCGACCTGGCGGCTGGCGCGTCCGCTGTGCTGGCTTCCCAGGCCGCGGCTGACCTGCACGCCCTGGATTTGGCCGACAAGCCCGAGCTGGTGCGTGCGCTGGGGGCCCTGCTCGCCTACCTGCGCATGACCCAGAAGACCGACGCCCCGCCCCTGGGCGAGTTCCGGCCGCTGGACCTCTCGCGCCATTTGGTGCTGGACGAGGTGACGGAACGCAATCTGGAGATCTTCCGCAGGCTTGACGGCAAGACCGGGCCGGGCACCCTGTGGCATGTGCTGGACCGCACCATGACATCCATGGGCGGGCGGCTCCTGGAGTCGCGCCTGCGCCAGCCCTGGCGGGAGCTTGCGCCCATCCTGCGCGCGCAGGAGGCGGTGGCGCTCTTCTTTGAGCGTGACGCCCTGCGCCAGGATCTGCGCCGGCAGCTGGAGGGCGTGCAGGATCTGGAGCGCCTGGCCACGCGCAT
>Ga0209467_1001576_pt1 | contig 19243 bp, 15 predicted proteins | sample Higcelwee11metaG_FD_187175 | JGI IMG/M metagenome (GOLD analysis project Ga0209467, IMG submission 187175) | Freshwater pond sediment microbial communities from the University of Edinburgh, under environmental carbon perturbations - High... | ecosystem: Environmental > Aquatic > Freshwater >...
TGAGCTCCTGCTTTCAGAGTTGCCTGATTTGCTGTTGCTGCCGCTGCTCCTGCCCTGTGAAGGTGCGCTGCTGCTGCGGCTCGGGCTGCTGCTCTGCGTCCTGGCTGCGGGTGCACTGCTGCGACCTGAATTGCTGCTCTGCGTCCTTGCTGCAGGTGCGCTGCTGCGACCTGAATTGCTGCTCTGCGTCCTTGCTGCGGGTGCGCTGCTGCGTCCTGCACTGCTGCTCTGCGTCCTTGCTGCGGGTGCACTGCTGCGTCCTGCACTGCTGCTTTGCGTCCTGGCTGCGGGTGCACTGCTGCGTCCTGAATTGCTGCTTTGCGTCCTGGCTGCAGGTGAGCTGCTGCGTCCTGCACTGCTGCTCTGCGTTCTGGCTGCAGGTGCGCTGCTGTTCTGTGTGCTCCTCTGAACAGTGGACTGGGTCCTCTGCCCTGAGGGTTCTGTGCGGCGGGTTGCAGCCTGGTCAGAGTTTGATGCGGGTGAAGTGCTCCTGCCTGTTGAGACGGGTGCGCTCTTTACAGTGCCGGAGGTCGACCTGCGTGTATCGCTTCCCTGGCTTACTGCCGGGCGACCTTCGCTTCTGGTCTGTACCGAGGTGGTTGTCCTGCGGCCTTCACCATTCTCTGCTGCTGCGGCGCTGCCTGCAGACCTGCGGCCTTCGCTGTTCTGTACTGCTGCACTTCCTGCAGACCTGCGGCTTTCACCGTTCTGTACTGCTGCGGGGCTTCCGGCTGATCTGCTGCCGTCAGAGGCTGAGCTTCTCCTGTCTCCACCGGAGACTGTTGAAGGACGGCCAGAGCTGCTGCGGCCAGCCTGCGTGCTTGCGTAGAGTGCTTCACCGTCTCTCCTGGACTCGGGACGAGAGTAGGTCTGCCTGTAGCTTCCTTCGGAGATGCGGTGCGAAACGTTAGGAGAGTAGGCCCTTACGCTGCCGTAGTAGTAGTCGTGGTAGTGATTCCACCTCGGCTGGTCCCAGTGACGGTAGTGTGAGTAGTAGTGTGAGTGCCAGTTGTAGTGGTAACCGTAGTAGTGGTGCCAGTAGAAGGGTCTCCAGGGACTCCAGTAGGCCGGGTAGTAACCCCAGTACCAGTTGGAGCGCCAGATTGTGTAGTGAGGACTGTAGATAAACCTGATCACCGGCCAGGCAGCGACTTCATAATATGTGGTAGTTACCACTGTCACGTTGTCTCTTGAGACTGCCCTGCCTCTGTAGCCGGGATTAGGTGTTTCTGCATATATAGGTTCAACTATGTAATTCTTTCCGTAAAGAGCCTCGTCACCGATCAGCTGTATCTGAACCTCGCCGTTGCGCAGCTGCTCAACAGTAAAGACAGCCACGTCCTGATACTCGTTGCGGTCAAGGGCCGAACGCAGAACGATAGTGTGAACATTGCCGTTGGCATAGTCTGATGCAGTTATGTAATCAACATAACCGTCACCGTTCAGGTCAAGGTTGTTGATCCTGGAGTTTTCATCGTTGAGGCTTTTCTCAAATGCCTCAATCGTCTCAGACTCCTGGAAGAGGTTCATTACTGCGTAGAGGTTCAGGTTGTCACCCGGGAGACCCAGGTATTCCTCAGGATAATCCTGCCTTCCGGCTACTGCCGTTGAAGCTATCAGGACTGTGAGGATCGCGGTGGTAATTAACTTTTTCATCTCTTTACGTTTTACGAAGAACTTAATCTTCGGTTACGTAAATTTCAAAAGTTGTGCCAAAGATGTGAAAAAATGTTAACAGGTTTATTATTAGGGCAGTAGGCAATTGGCGTTAGGCAATAGTGTTGGCAATTCAAGCTTGTTGAGCTTGCTGAATTGCAGGAGAGGGGTATAAAAAATAGAATTGGTGCTGGCAGGCAGTCTTCAGTCTGCGGTTGGGAATTCCCTTGCTGCTATGAACCGCATGAGCTCGCCGGTAAACCTGGCGGCTCGTTTGGCTAAGGCCTCCGGTTCTGCCGGCCGGCCCTCTTCATCGAAAGCCTGACTGACGTGTGGGACAGGAAACATTGCAGGTACAGTCCAGGCGCCCATCTTCCACAACGTGAACTGAAGCGAGGTGATGGCCTGTGTCCCGCCAAAGGGACCGTCAGAGACTGATGAGATGGCAACCGGCTTACCCCGCCACTCATCGGTGAGCAGGTCGACCACATTTTTGAGGCTGGCCGGGTAACCACCATTGTATTCCGGTACGATAATTATCACACCGTCAGCCGAACTGATCCTCCCGGCAAACTCAAGCGCCTCCGGCAAGGGGTTTTCCTGCTTCTTCAGCCTCTCATCGAATACTGGGAAGCGGTATTCAGCAAGGTCAATGATTTCTGCCGTGGCAAGAGAGTTTTCTTCAAGGTACTGTCTGAACCACAGTGCCACACGGTGGCTTTTTCTTCCCAGCCTGACACTGGGACTAATTATTGATATCTTTTTCATATGCCCCAAGATAGCACTTAATTGCAATATATGCCCTCCTTAACAGGTGCTTGCAGATAATGACAAAAAGTAGTATCTTTGCACCGATTCTGGCATAAGTTAGATCTGTATAGACCGGCAATCTCGTGTACATTTTTCAGAGATCCTTTCTACCACCACTAGTTTACGCTGATACATTTTCGCCATAAGAACATTGCCATTTTGAACAGATAACTGGTTAATGATTATTCAGCGGCATTAACCAATTAATTCATAATGGAATACAAAAAGGATCCAAGAAAAAGGAACAATAGAACCTTCAACAACGGAAAAAAGACAACACCGAACTTCAACAGCAGGAAAAAACAAAACACGAAAGAACTCCCCCCGGAGAGTTTTGTCAGGAAGGCACTTCCTGTTGAGGAGACTATTTACAAAGCCGAAAGACAGATCAGGGATCTCCCCGTTGACGGTTTAATACTCAACAATCTTAAGAAGAAGGGATATGAGCTTCCCACTGAGATACAGGACAAGACCCTGGAAGCAATCCTCGTAGGCCGGAATCTGATCGGCCTTGCGCAAACCGGAACGGGCAAGACAGGCGCATTTCTTATCCCACTGATTCATAATCTGTTAAAGAAAGATGCAACAGGCAGTGTGCTTGTAATCTCACCAACCCGTGAACTGGCACTGCAGACTGACAGCGAGTTCAGGAGTATAGCCCACGGAATGCGTCTGTTCAGCACATGTCTCATTGGCGGTACAAGCGTCAGGCGCGATATTGACAACCTCAGACGACCGGGCCATATAGTAATAGGTACACCGGGCAGGCTGGCTGACATGGTTCGCCAGGGAGCACTTGACCTCAGAAGGTTCACAATACTTGTGCTGGATGAATTTGACAGGCTGCTGGATATGGGCTTCGCACCTGAAATACAGAGGCTTGTTGGCGGAATGACCCGCCGGAACCAGACTATACTCTTCTCTGCCACGGAAGATAAGAGTCAGCGAAGGATAATCGATGAGCTGGTAGAGGATCCATACATTGTCAAGGTACGTACAGGTAACGTCAGTGCAGACAATATCGAGCAGGATATCATTTCAGTGAAGGACGGGACGAAGAAGACCGAGGTTCTCCTTGAAATGATGCGTCACGATTCATTTGAGAAGGTGCTCGTATTCGTCGACACCAAACGCGGGGTAAGCCGCCTCTGCCGTGACCTTAAGAAGGGAGGCATAACAGCGGACGAGATACATGGTGATAAGTCGCAGAATTACAGGGTAAAAGCCCTTGAGTCTTTCAAGAACCGCAAGATCAGGGTACTCGTGGCAACCGATGTGGCTGCAAGGGGATTGGACATCTCACATGTGTCTCATGTAATCAACTTCCAGCAGCCAAAGGACATGGAGAGTTACATCCACCGTATCGGCCGCACAGGCAGAGCAGGGGCAAGCGGCAGGGCAATCACATTTGTTAACTGAAATTAATCATATATGGCAGGACCAAACAACAGTTACATCAAAAAGCAGAAGACCGAGAAGCGTCTGAAGAAAAGAAAAGAGAAGGAGCAGAAGAAAATGTACCGCAAGGAGAACTCTCCCGGTGGCGGACTTGAGAACATGATCGCCTACGTGGATAAGTTCGGGAACATTACTTCAGAGCCACCGGCTGAGGAAGCTCCGGCCAAATCAGAGTAAAGAAAAAGGCACCCGGCAGGTAGCTGCCGGATGCCCGTTTTCTGATTATGCCTGTATCCAGTCCCCGGCAGGTCAGCTCTTCTTCCACTTAATGCCGCAGCCAACCGCCTTCGTGCCTGCAACGGCAACCGCCTGACCCTTCAGGATGCTTTCGAGAGCATCCACGGCATACTTCTTATCCGCTGCAGCAGCATCATCGGCATTGTTGTCGATGGCCCCCACATAATCCACAACCAGTTTGCCGTCCTTCCATGAAAGGATATAAATGTGAGGAGTGTTCGTTGCGCCGTACTTGCGGGCAACCTCCTGAGTCTCGTCAAAAAGGTATTCGAATTTGTAGTTGAGTTTAGCCGCAGTCTCCTTCATCTTTTCGAAGGAGTCGCCGGCTGAAACTGCCGGGTCGTTGCTGTTGATTGCAACTACCGGGTATCCTTTGGAGGCATATTTTGCATGCAGCTCCTGCAGGCGCTTGTCATATTTCTTTACAACAGGGCAGGTGTTGCACCAGAATGCCACGATAAATCCGTCAGCATCCTTTATGTCTGCAAGCGAAACAGTCTCGCCCTTCACGTTTTTCAGTCTGAAATCTGATGCGATGTCGCCGGCCTTGTATTGCGACTGTCCGTTCAGCAGGCCCGTCATCATGAGGGCCGCAAGTGATATAAACAGGTACTTCTTCATGAATTGTCGATTTTAATTGTTGATTATTTGTATTTGGTTATAAGATCTCTCAGTTCCTTCTCGGTCACCTCGGAGGCGTGTAAATATTTTATCTTTTTCGAATTATTGAAAAAGAGTGTCACAGGTATATTACCCTGCCAGGCTGTATCCACCTTCTCTATCCAGCTATTGTAATCGAGGTTGGTCATGACCCTGACATCAGCGGTTATTTTGTTTTTTTTGAGGAAGGGGATCAGTTTCGTTTCAATCTGGCTGGGGAAGTCGAGACTGATAAGGATGAATTTCACCCCTTTGCCCTGGAACTCTCCGGCAAGTTTTTCGAAGTACGGCAGTTCGGTTACGCACGGCGGGCACCATGTGGCCCAGAAGTTGACCACGTGAAGCTCATCAGCCGGGCTTGCCAGGATCTTTTCCAGCTCCGGAATACCGATTTTTTCAATCTTCTGTGCCGGAAGTGAAGTCAGCCCGATTGAAACTGATATGATTGCCGCAAGCAGTATTCTCATCTCTGAATAAGTGTTTGACTTACCCAAATGAAACAAATACAGTACTCATTTGTTTACGTTTGCATTGAAGCACTTTTCTGTCTTTCCCGTCTTTAAAGCATAACAATAAAACCATGATTATGAAAAAATCAAAACTGCCAGTGACTCTGATCCTGTCACTGGTGACCACCTTATTAACCCTTTCCGCCGGGGCACAGTCTCTCAGTACAAAGCAATTAACATCAGAATTTGATAAAATCCTGTCCGAACAGTTCAAGCCGGATGAGACCGGTTGCGCCGCACTTGTGGCGAAGAACGGGCAGGTGATTTATCGCAAGGCTTTCGGTCTGGCAGACCTTGAACTCAATGTCCCCATGCAGCCTGATATGGTCTTCAGGATTGGCTCCGTCACAAAGCAGTTCACCGCCATCGCCATCCTTCAGCTGATGGAGCAGGGCAAACTGTCGCTGCAGGATGAGATAACTAAGTATTTGCCTGACTATCCGATGCACGGGCACTCAATTACAATCGAGCATCTGCTGACACATACTTCAGGAATAAAGAGCTACACCAACATCCCGGAGTTCCGGACAATGATGAGAACTGACATGACTCCAATGGAGATCATTGAAAAGAACAAGGCACTGCCGATGGAGTTTGCGCCCGGCACAGAGTGGAACTATAACAACTCGGGCTATATTCTGCTGGGTTATATAATTGAAAAGGTCTCCGGTAAAACGTATGCTGAATACCTGCAGGAGAACTTTTTTACTCCGCTCGGGATGACCGGGTCGTACTATGGTGACAACACGAAGATCATAAAGAACCGCGCCTGCGGATATCAGCCCGGTGAAGGGGGAACAGTAAATGCCGATTACCTGAGTATGACCCTTCCATATGCTGCCGGGTCGATTATGTCAACCGTGGATGACCTCTACAGGTGGAACCGCGCCCTTCATTCATACAAACTAGTTAAGAAGGAGACTCTTGACATGGCTCACACAACATACAAGCTGGCTGACGGCAAACCAGTGGGATACGGTTACGGCTGGTCTCTGAGTGAACTTCAGGGCAGTCGCACAATAGAACATGGCGGAGGTATCAACGGATATCTTTCCTTCGCCGTTTACCTGCCTGATGAAGATGTATTTGTTGCTCTCCTTTCCAACAGTAATGGGAAGGCACCCGAATTCAATTCTCTTAGGATGGCTGCTATAGCCACCGGCAAACCGCTGCCGTCAACAGAGCTAAAGCTCAGCGAGGAAGCAATGATGGAATTTACCGGGATCTTTACAGATGAAGAGGGTACTGAAAGGGCCATTACCCTGGATGAGGGATCACTAAAGTCCTCAAGACAGGGAGGAACGATGAGGAAACTGATCGCGGTGGAAAAGGATAAGTTTTTATTCGAAAACTCCTTCACCTCGTTGAAATTCAACAGGGATGCCTCAGGAAAAATCATCTCAGCCACCTTCAATGACAGGGGCAATCTGTCGGAATTGAAAAAGACAGACAAGTCCCTTGATTCGAGGAAAGAGATCACACTTGCAGAGTCAGTTCTTGACAGATATGTCGGGGAGTACCAGCTGGCACCGGGGTTTACAATCACCTTCACCAGGGAGGGAAACAGGCTCTTTACGCAGGCTACCGGCCAGCAGCGGTTTGAGATCTTCGCGCAGAGCGAAAGCAAATTCTTTCTCAAGGTTGTGGATGCCCAGGTTGAGTTTGTGACAGGCGCCGACGGCAAGGTCAGCACAATCTACCTGTACCAGGGAGGTAATAAGACGGAGGGGAAGAGGATCAAATAGTCTTCAGTCTTCAGTCTTCAGTCTGCAGTCTCCAGTCTTCAATCTTCAGTCATCCAGTATTTTACGGACTGCGGACTGCCGACTGCGGACTGCCGACCGGAGACCATGGGTTAAAAAAACTTAATGCGCCGGCCCGTGCTGAGCGAGGGAGCAAAAAAGATTTACCTTTAAGGAAACTTTCTCGTACCCCTATGAAGAAACTGACTGTTTTTGCCATTCTGTTTGCATTAGCCGGAACCAGCGGTGAACTCCTCTCATGCACAACCTTCCTGATGTCCGGGAAACATACCCCTGACGGCAGGCCTCTGCTTTACAAGAACCGCGATACCGGCACACTTGACAACGCCCTGGTTTACTTCACTGACGGCAAGTATGATTATATCGGCATTGTTGATGCGAAGGCATCATGGAAGCGTGAGGTATGGGGCGGCTACAACTCCGCCGGATTTGCAATCATGAATACTGCAGCCTATAACAACAATACCGGCGACACAACGAAGCTGGCTGACCGTGAGGGGGAGGTGATGAAGATGGCGCTTGCCACCTGCGCCACCCTGGCAGATTTCGAGAAGATGCTTACCGAAATGCCCAAACCGATCGGTGTGGATGCCAACTTCGGCGTGATAGATGCACAGGGTGGTGCCGCATACTACGAGACCGGAAACTTCGGCTTCAAAAAGATCGATGCAAATGACCCGGCGGTAGCCCCCTTCGGCCTTCTTATCCGCACAAACCACTCCTTCACCGGCAATCCTGACGTAGGCTTCGGTTATATCAGGTATGCGGCAGCCAGTGAGGCCCTTAATACAGCCCTGGCCCAGAGGGAACTTGATCCGCAGTATCTCTTCAACAACCTCTCACGCAACCTGAAACACTCACTCACCAATATCAATCTCCGTGAGAATCTGCCCGCAAGTGCAGACGATGCAACCTACACCTACTTCGAGGACTACATTCCTCGGCCTTCAACTGCATCGGTGATGCTTGTTGTGGGTGCTGCAAAGGGCGAAGATCCTTCAAATGCAATGATGTGGACCCTCGCAGGCTTCCCGCTAACAACTGTTGCCGTTCCGGTATGGATCAGCGCGGGGAAGGAGATGCCGGCGGTGGTGAGCATGAAGGATAACATGCACTCACCTCTCTGCGATGCGGGGATGACCCTCAAGCGCCAGCTCTTTCCCATAACAAGGGGTTCGGGCCCTAAATACCTGAACGTTGCCATGCTTCTTAACTCTGAGAATACCGGCATTCTTCAAAAGCTTGCTCCCGTGGAACACGAGATATTCAGCAGGACGGCACAGATTGTAGCTGCATTGCCTCCGAAAGGAAAGCAGCAGAAGGAAATGATCATAGAGCACTATAAATGGCTCGACAGCTATATAATACAGTCCTACAGGGAGTTATTTGGCATTGATGTCAATTAGCAGATTCTAAGTCAATAAATCATCCGGAATGAGAATAAGTACATTACCCGCGATCAGAGGCCTGATGCTTCTTTTCGCCGCCGCATTCATGGTACCTGCAACGGCGCCTGCGGCTGACAGCAAATTAGGAACGGATCCCATTGCCGGCCTGGTCAGCAGTCCGCCAATTGAGAAGTACAGTGATCCTGCTGCAGTGAACCGAAGGATAGAGCAGTTCCGGCAGGCCAACAGCTCCATGGTAAGAGTGCAGAAGATGGCTGTAACCCCCGGCGGCAGGGAGATGCTGATGATTGAGATAGGCAGCAAGGGCGCCACTGTGCCGGCAGTGCTTGTCGGTGCAAACATGTCTGGCCTGAATCCTGTAGCCACCGAAGCGGCGCTTGAACTGGCCTCCCGCATTGTCAAAGATGCAGAGCTTAATTCGGGACTTACCTGGTATATCGTACCTGTGGGCAATCCTGACGCATATGCCCGCTACTTCACCAAACCGCTCTGGTCCGATCCGGGTAATGCAAGGCCCTTCAATGACGATACGGATGATCAGACCGACGAGGATGGCTATAATGACCTCGACGGTAACGGCATCATCACACAGATGAGGGTGAAAGCCCATGACGGCACCTGGATCGCTGTGGACGGTGAACCCCGTCTGATGCGCAAGGCCGATGCCTCCAAGGGTGAAAAGGGCATATATAAACTTTATACTGAAGGGATCGATGACGACAGTGACGGACAGTACAATGAGGATGTTCCCGGGGGTACTAATGTCAATATCAACTTCCCCCACCTCTTCAAAAATTTCGGCAGGCGCAGCGGCCTTTATCCCGGTTCGGAGCCCGAGTCGGCAGCACTGCTTAAGTTCGCCTTCGCACACCCCGAGATAGCAATGGTACTCTCTTTCGGTCATACCAACTATCTCCTTTCGCCCCCGCAGGGTGGCAAAAAAGGATCGGTCGACACCGAAAACATCCGTGTACCTCGTGAGATGGGAACTGCACTGGGAATTGACGTCTCGCGCTCATACACGATGGCTGAGATCATTGAGATCGTGCAGCCCATGATGCCACCGGGAATGCAGGCCGACGAAAGCATGATCGCCAGCTTCCTCGGCCTCGGCGCAGTTGTCAACCCGCTGCCTGAAGATATGACGTTCTATAACGAGATTTCGTCGGACTACAAGGAGTACCTGAAGAAAAAGGGGGTGACGGCCGAGCGTTTTGACCCGGCTCAGCCTGAGGATGGGGCATTTGAGACATGGGCTTACTATCACCTCGGCCTGCCGGTCTTCACGATGGATTTCTGGGGACTGCCAAAGCCGAAAGAAGAGAAGAAGGAGGGTAACGGCATCACCGCAGAATCACTCGGTAAAATGACATCAGATGAGTTTCTCGCACTGGGCGAAGAGAAGATCGCAGCATTTCTTAAGGAGAGCGGCGCACCGGCCCAGTTCACAGCCCAGTCACTGATCAAAATGGTGCAGGGAGGTCAGATGAAGCCGGCTCAGATGGCTGAGATGATGAAGAGAATGCCCCCGAAGAAGACCGACGAGAAGAAGGGAGACCCAAAGGAGACGGCACAGCTGGCTTTCTCCGACACATGGCTTGATGGCCGTGGCTTCACAGCCTGGAAGAGCTACAACCACCCCACCCTGGGCGAGGTTGAGATAGGAGGTTTCACCCCGTTCACTGATAACACACCCCCTGAAAACATGGTCGATTCACTGATGAACCTTCAGCTTCCGTACGTTTCAGAACTGTTGAAGAGGCTCCCGAAACTCGAAATCGCTGAGGTTAAGACAACTGAAAAGGGAGGCGGCGTATACCAGGTGGAAGCCTGGGTGACGAACGGGGGATACCTCTCCTTCCCCATAGCAATGGGCAAGAGGAACAAGGTGCCGGCACCGGCAATTATGACTCTCGAAGGCGACGGAATTGAGATACTTTCAGGAAAGAAAAGGACTCCTGTTGGAGAGGTGGGAGGAATGAAATCGGTCCGTTACGTCTGGCTCGTAAGGAGCCCGAAGAAAGGTGACATGACTCTTAGACTGGAGTCGAAACAGGCCGGTAATGACAGTGAAAAGATAATCATCGGAGGCTAGTGTCATGGGAAGAAAAAGTATATTTCTGATTTTGGCGGTGGCGGTACTTTCCGTCAACCTGTTACAGGCACAGGAAGTGAAGGTGCCCCTTCGCTTTGATTTCTATTACAATTATGAGAAGATGGCTGAGGCGATGCAGGCTCTTAACAAGGCATACCCCGAGCTCACCAGCCTCGATGAGGTGGGACGCAGCGAGGAAGGGAGAGTCATCTGGGCACTGACAATCAATAATAAAAAGACGGGGGAACCGCTTACCAAGCCGGGCGTCTATGTCGACGGAAATATCCACGGCAATGAGATTCAGGCCGGGGAGGTCTGTCTTTACCTGGCAAACAGACTGCTGACCAATTACGGCAAGATCCCCGAGATCACCGAGGTTGTGAACCGCAACACCTTTTATATAATCCCGGTTGTCAACGTCGATGGCAGGGCGCATTTCTTCTCCGATCCCAACACTCCCAGCACCAACAGGGGATTGCGTATTGCAATCGACGACGACCGTGACGGGCTCTATGACGAGGACGGTCCTGATGATGTTGACGGTGACGGCAGCATAACCAACATGAGAATAAGGGACACTCTCGGCAGGCTGAGAAGCGATCCCACAGATCCCAGGATCCTTGTCAGCGTCAAACCAGGCGAGAAGGGTGAGTGGACCCGCCTTGGACAGGAGGGCCTCGACAATGACGGCGACGGTCTGGTCAATGAGGACGGTGAGGGATATGTCGACGGCAACCGCAACTGGGGCTTTAACTGGAATCCGCCATATGTACAGCGTGGTGCCGGTAACTACCCGTTTGAGGGAACAGGCATAAAGGCAATCGCAGAGTGGATGCTCGCAAGGCCAAACATAATCCTTGTCTTCGCTTTTCACAATAACGGAGGGATGTATCTCAGGGGACCGTCATTCAAGGCTGCCGGTGAGCTTCCGCAGGGCGATATCGCTGTCTACGACTACCTCGGGAAAAACATGGAAAAGATTGTCCCGGGATACAAGTACCTCATCAGCTGGAAGGATCTCTATTCGACCTACGGCGACTTTACAGACTTCACAAACAACCTTGTTGGGTCATACTCACTTGTGGGTGAGCTCTATCAGCCTGAGACCGAAACGTATGACGGTACTCTTAAGAGAACGGAGGAGGAACGCTCCCAGTCCGGTGACGCATCTGAAAGCGAACGTCAGAGGTTGCTGTTTGATGACAACGTGAATCAGGGGGAACTCTTTAAGGAGTGGAAGCCTTTCAAACACCCGCTCTACGGTGATGTGGAGATTGGCGGATGGACCAAGATGAGCTCCCGGCTGCCGCATCCATTCATGTTGCAGGACCTGGTGCACCGGAATGCCTCATCAGTCATTTTCGCTGCGCGTCAGACGCCGAAGGTATCTATGGATGTGTTTGAGGTAAAGAAGGTGGGAGGAGATCTCTGGAGTGTCAGGGTGAGGCTTGTGAACGGTGGCGCAATACCGTCAGTGACGTACGAGTCGATTCAGAATAAGTTATATCCCATTGACAAACTTAGTGTTGCCGGTCGCAGTGCGAAGGTCGTCAGCGGCGGTGTTCTTACAAATGCTTGGATGAACCTGGTCGATTACAAGGAGCACAGGCCGGAGTTGCAGATGTGCCAGGTGCCGGGGTTTGGCAAGGTGGAGTACCAGTTCCTTGTCAGTGGCAAGGGGGACATCGAGATAAAGTACGAGTCAAGAAAGGCGGGCACCTTGAGTAAGACTGTGGCACTTAAGTAGGGAGGCAATTGGCAATAGACAACAGGCAATAGTGTTGACAATGTAAAGGCAGGATCTGCATGTCATGCAGAAAATCAGACTACTGCCTATTGCCTACTCCCTATTGCCTACTGCCTATTGCCTACTGCCTATTGCCTACTGCGGACTGCCGACTGCGGACTGCCGACTAATTCTGCCTGCCTACTGCCTACTGCGGACTGCCGACTAATTCTGACTGCCGACTGCCGACTATTTCTTGAACCTCTCCGTCACGAGGGGCGGCCACTGCAGATCCAGCTCCTTCAACGTCTTCAGGACCACCTCTGCAACCGCGTACAGCTTCTGCCAGTTCTTGTCAGCAGGTGCAATGTGCCACGGCACATCATTGCAGCGGGTGAGAACCTTCTGATATACCTTCAGGTACTGGTCGAACTTCTCGCGCGTATCCCAGTCGCCATCCTTGTGCTTCCAGTGCTTCTCCTTCAGCTCGATGCGCTCCTTCAGCCTCTCCTCCTGCGTCTCCTTCGATACGTTGAGAAAGAACTTGAGTACCTTGGTACCGTGATCCTCAAGCATCTTCTCGAATGTGTTTATCGTCTCATACCTCTTTTCAATTATCTCCGCAGGGATGAATTTCTCCACCGAGGGAACCAGGATATCCTCATAATGCGATCTGATGAACACCTGCAACACCCCTTTGGCAGGGCAAACTTCGTGGATCCTCCACAGGAAGTCGTGCGAGTACTCCAGGTCGGTGGGCTTCTTGAAGCTGTACACCTCGGTGCCGACAGGGTTGCAGTACTTCAGCAGTCCCTTGGTCACCCCGTCCTTGCCTGAGGCATCGGTCCCCTGCAGGACTACAATGATGCTGTACTTACCCTGCGCATACATCTTGTGCTGCAGCTCGCCGATCTCCTTCAGCATCTTCTTCGATTTCTTCTGTATCTCCTTCTTGTCCCATTCGGCATTGAAGGTGGGGTGATCCGATATTTTCATGATTTCACGTTTTTTTAGTCATCTTCCGTAAAATTAGGAATTAAAACCGATGAATTCTGATTTCGAACAAAATTGTCCGTTTTTTTAAAATTGCGCAGTCACTGCATATTAAATATATGATTGTCTGCGTTGTATGATTATAATAACCCCTAAACATCATGAAGAGTTCTTCCTTACTTGTCCCTGCAATTCTTTTACTGCTGCCGGTCTTTGTCGCAGCCCAGCAGCCTGAGATTAAAAGCGCCATCAGATATGACGGTGTGGTCACGGTTCAGGACCTGCACCCCGCAGAGCAGGCTGTACATCCTGCTGCGGCCCGTGCCATGGCCCGTGGAGAGAAACCCGGGACCTTCAAAAACGTCCATTATGAGCTGGCTCCCAACGTGAAGATGCTGACGCCTGCCCAGAAGAGCCGGATACGGTTGCAGCAGGACGGTATCCTTGACCTGTCGGGTGGTGGATTTAAACCCAGTCCCGACTCTGTTTATCTTGATCCTGAGGGTGACCTGGTCATGCAGGCGGAGCCGGTGGACGAAAGCCGGATGCTGGCCCTCCGGCCATCGATGTCAGCCGTCTTTCAGGATATTGATGTACCCGAACAGGAGGTGCCGGTGACACTGGCAAACACTGTTTCAATGGCAAAGGGTATCGTCGAGAGCTCGATGCAGCTCAACAACAAGTATGCAGTCAACCTGCGGTTTGACAGTGTCACATACGTGCTCGACAAGACAGACAAAGACTCACTTCTTGTGACTCTTGTGGGACAGATCCTGCTCACCAATCCGCGCGTTGAGGGCAAGTACTCAAAGAACAATGGTTACCGCCTCGTCTTCCTGACTTCGGAACAGGTTGATATGAAGATCTATACAAGCATGAAGCTGAAGGAGGAGTCAAAGACTCCGATATGGGGAACGGAGATTGAAATGTCAGACCTTGGGAAGTGCGAGATCGGGTTGTTCATTCTTGCAACACTGGACGGCCATGTGACGCTGGCAGTTGAGATCCACCAGGGGATTGAGATGGCGATGGGAGCCAAAGGCTCAACAGTCTGTTATATTCCGACAAGCATAAAAAACATCTCCACAATCGAGTCATGGTGCGACATCGATTATGATATTACCTCGCAGATGAAGGCCTTCCTGGGTTTCCAGTGCACAGCCAACCTCAAGGTCAAGGGTTACAATGCGCTTGATGTTTATGTCAACGGCGGGATGGAGGGAACAGTGGCCACCGACGGCATGACTCTTGATGCCGATGTGGGGATGAGGCTCAAGGCAGGAGGGAAGATCGTATCAAAGAAATTTACACTGCTCGACAGTTACTATTCCCTGTGGAAATACAAGAAACCCGATTTTCACGGTTACAACATGGTGATTCATGAGGCTTGCGCCTGGGGCGACTATGTTGCCGGCGAGGTACACAGCCTTATCCCCGGTAATGTGCCCGGAGTGATGGACACCGTCCCATATAAGGGCAACCTCACTGTTCTTGTCAGCCGGACGAACAGCAAGGTGGAGCCATACAGCGCTACCGCCGGCGATGACGGAGTGTTCATCGCGCGGAACGTGCCTCTGAAGAAGGGTGACAAGGTGAGGATTAAACTGCCTGATGTTCCAAACCCCAGCTCTGAGTTCAGTGTCACAATCCCGTTCAGGGAGGTAAAACTCTATGCAGCGGATTACTACACCGGTTTGGCCGAGGGCATGGTTGCAGGCTCAAGAAGCAAATGGGCTAAGCTTGCCGGTGCACAGCAAGGTGCTTCAACTGCTGCCGTTGCAGCTGTTGCAGTGAGCACTCCCTCTGACCGCTTCAAAGGGGCCATTCCGCAGCAGGATGCCGTCAGACGGCTCAATGAGTTTAAAAATAATCTGACCGTTTACCGCGGCCCGATAGAGTTCATCACCAGTTCCGGCCCTGAGGTCAGGCTGAAAGGCGGACCCGTCGGGGTCAGTGGGACAAAAAGTACTTCAGGACAAGAATCAGGTTCGCAGGGTGCCGCACCCGGGGGCACAGGGTCACAGGCAACAGGCAGTCGCAGCACCGCACAACAGGGTGCCGGGGCGCGTGCAGCAGCAGTACAGGGCCCGGGTGCACAAGGTAATGTAAGCGCTGGTACCAGGACAACTGCTAACGTACCCTCATCTGCCGGCAAGGCTCTTGTTAACAGGGGCATGGTCAATAACCCTCTCGGAATGTATTCTGTCAGTGGTCTCACCTTTGAGCCGGGACAGAAGGTGAAAGCAAGGATAGAGGTGGAAGGGTTCATAGTGGAGTCGGAGTGGATTGAGACCGACGGACTGATTGTATCTTCAATTGAGCATGAAAACTTCAGGGTGTCAGCCAGGCCGGGGAGCGAGACCTTCTCGGCAGACAGCAGCTTCGTGGTTGTGAGTGCCATCCGAGGTGAGACGGCGCCGGAGGGAACCGTAAAGATGGTGAGGGGTGCCGATGCACCACACGCGTCGCTGACATCACCTCAGGGGGTGCCTGAATTGCCCGAAGCCAAAAAGGCCAAAGTATGGTTCAGAAAGGATATTACCCTGGTTCCTCTTGAGGAACACCCGGGTGCTGCAGTAGCATCAACCGGACCGTGGAGCGTTGCATATGGATTCTCATCGCCGGGAGATGCAATAAACCCGATGAAAAACAGGCAACACCCGTTTGAGATGGTGACCTATGTTTACAAGGGAAAGAATCTCGGATACTCAGTCGTTTCTGATGTGTGCGCATCATGCACTGCACCGGCAAATATAATTGACAGAATAGGAAGTGATAATCTGCCCGGAAGGCCTGCAGAAACGGGCCGCCCGGCGACGGTTCACTCTGAACCCGGTGTGCCGGCAGTAAAGCCAGGGCAGCAGGTCAGGCAGCCTGTTGTAATTAGATAGAGCCGGACTACCTGTTGAAAAGGACCTTTACGGTACCGGATCTGAGCCTGGTTGTGAGCCATTTCTCAACCTTCTCTTTTTCCTGGCCGCTAAGGTCCTTTCCTTTTGTTGTTACAATGACAATTGCCAATGTGTCAGGGGTTGCCTTCTCTTTAGCATAGTTTAGTGTCCGTGCATAGGAGACCGCCGAGACCTGCGGATACAGCACCGACATCTCGGCAAGCAGGTCACTCCCCTTCTCCCGGGTGGCTGTTATCCCGGTGAGTTCGGCATTTCGCTCCCTTAGAAGCATGTTGAGACGGTTGATCTCAACCTTCAGCGTCTCTACTTCGCTGTTGCGAATTGTGATATCGGCATATGAGAAGCCCTGTTCCAGCTGGATAACCACATCCTTAAGCGAGAAGTCGTTGGCGCGTTCAATAATATCCTCCTTCTGCGCCTCGGTAAGAGAGGTTCCTCCGTATACAAGCTTAATTGTACGGGTCTTGGGGTTGATCTCATTCTTCAGCAGATAGTTGCCTTCCACGACACTGATGTTTTCAACATACATTCCGGCACGTTCGGTGAATTTCTCCTTCAGTACCAGGAGATAACCAAAGTAGATACTGGGAATAAGCACAAGGGTCAGGATCACAGAGATCATCTGGTTGATCCTTTTTTTCTGCGATTCCGCGATGGTGCCCCTTATCGGAAGCTTGAGTATCTGGGAGATAAGAAATGCGGCCAGTGCGATGAAGACTGTATTTATTGTAAAGAGGTAGAGGGCGCCAAAGAAAAAAGTGAACTGTCCCGTTGCAAGACCGTAACCGGCAGTGCACAAAGGAGGCATAAGTGCGGTGGCGATGGCCACGCCTGGGATAACATTCCCTTTCTTTTTACTTGTGATGGCCACAATTCCTGCCATGCCGCCGAAGAAGGCGATGAGCACGTCATAGATTGTGGGACTGGTTCGGGCCAGCAACTCGGAGTGGGCTGTGGAGATCGGACTGATTGCAAAATAGGCGGTGGAGGCAAGGAGACCTGCTCCCACAGCAAAGAGGAAATTCTTCAAAGCCTGCCTGAAGAGGTTGAGATCGTATGTGGCAATACTGTAGCCGATCCCGTTGATCGGTCCCATCAGCGGCGAGATGAGCATCGCACCGATTATCACGGCCGTGGAATTCATGTTAAGCCCTACCGAGGCTACCAGTATTGCAAACACGAGGATCCAGAGATTGGTACCTTTGAAGACAAGCTCCTTCTCTATTGTCTCGTGAATATTCTCGTAATTATCGAGGTCACTATCAAGGTTTATCAGCTGAAGCAACCTCCTGAGGGGTCTGTTGTTTTTCATTGGCAGGGGTAATGTATTACAAATATATTATTAATTGCAAATCAGGCAAGAGGCAAGAGGCAGCAGGCAATTGTGAAGTCAGCAGTCGGCAGTCGGCAGTCAGCAGTTGGCAGTTGGCAGTCTCCAGCCTCCAGTCGGCCGTCTCCAATCTCCAGTCGGCAGTCAGCAGTTGGCAGTTGATCATTGACCTTCAGACTCTCAGACTCTCAGACCCTCAGACTTTCAGACTCTCAGACCCTCAGACCCTCAGACTTTCAGACTCTCAGACCCTCAGACTCTCAGACCCTCAGACTCTCAGTCTTTCCCCCATCGGGACTTGGAAGCGTTATGCAAAAGATGTACATTTGCCGTAAACCAATAATATCGGACATGATTAAGGTAAACGAGTATTTTGACGGTAATGTAAAATCGATGGCGCTTGAGAACGAAGACGGCAAAGCCACCGTGGGCGTGATGGCCGCCGGTGAATTTGAATTCGGAACCTCAACTGTGGAGTATATGACTGTTGTTTCAGGTTCAATGACTGTACTTCTTCCCGGTGAAACTGAGTGGAAGACCTATGCTCCCTTCCAGACATTCGTGGTGCCTGCCAATGAGCGTTTCAAACTGAAACTGTCGCAGCCCGCCGCCTACAGGTGCCTTTACAAGTAAACCCTGCATATAATGGCCGGACACAAGGGGCAACCCTATTATGACATCTTCCTCAGGTATGAGATGTGGCTTGAGACAGTCGGTAAGGACCGCATCCTTGACGGCGAAGGCTTTACGCTGCTGCTTGACCTGGGACAGACAGGCTCACTCACTGCCTCGGCGCGAAACCTGGGTATGAGTTACCGCAAGGCATGGGGACTGCTTCACGATGTGGAGCTGCACCTGGGATTCAACCTCACCGAAAAACGACGCGGAGGTGCCTCAGGAGGAAGAACAGTGCTCTCCGAAAAGGGGAGGCAACTGGTGAGGGCCTATAACAGCCTGCGACATGAAACGGACATCGCCATGAAGAGCATTGCGAAGGTCTTCTTCAACCGCATTAACGAGATAAACAGCCTGTGAGGAGAATTGCGTCTGATCTGTCAACAGCCATCCTGCTGCCGGTTGCTGTGAGGAAGCTGAGATCACGGCTCAGGCTGCCAGCCGTGCTGTTGTTTTTGCTGTTCGCTTTGCTAATGACAGGATGCCACGGAGCAGGTGGCGGGAAGAAGCTTGTAATCTTCCACGCAGGCAGTCTCTCGGTCCCTGTCAGGGAGCTGGCTGCCGCCTTCATGAAGGAAAATCCCGGCGTGACAGTGCTGACCGAAGCAGCCGGAAGCCTTCACTCGGCACGCAAGATCACAGACCTCGGAAAACCCTGTGACATAATGCTGTCAGCTGATCATATTGTAATCAGCAGCATGCTGATCCCGGAGCATGCCTCGTGGAACATCCGGTTCGCAACCAATGAGATCGTGATAGCCTACAGGCCTGAATCGGCCTACTCTTCAATCCTTCGCGAAGATAACTGGGCTGATATTCTCCTTAAGAACGATGTCATAATCGGCCGCGCCGATCCCGATGCCGACCCGTGCGGGTACCGCACCGTCTTCGCCGCGAAGCTGGCTGAGGACTTTTACGGCAGGCCCGGGCTTGCCGATTCGCTTCTTGAAAAGGATAAGGACTATATCAGGCCCAAGGAGGTTGACCTGGTGGCACTGGTTTCGTCGGGA
>Ga0209467_1001577_pt1 | contig 19238 bp, 23 predicted proteins | sample Higcelwee11metaG_FD_187175 | JGI IMG/M metagenome (GOLD analysis project Ga0209467, IMG submission 187175) | Freshwater pond sediment microbial communities from the University of Edinburgh, under environmental carbon perturbations - High... | ecosystem: Environmental > Aquatic > Freshwater >...
TGCGGCGGTATCACATTGTAAGGTCGTGCGAGTCCGGCGAAGTATCGGAATAGCCGCCGGGGAAATAGTGATAATATTCAATAATTCCTCGGTCCCGATAAACTTGGCCCCGCCGACCGTCGACCCCATTACGGGGCGTTCGGTATCGGAGGTGATCCCAAGCTCGCGCGGGGCAATCGAGGCAACGGCCGAATCGAGCCCGGTTGACTGTAAAATCCGTGCGGTTATTGTGCCCATTTAGTACCTCGGGGAGCTGGGGGAAATTTGGCGCAAGAAAGCGTCAATAGATACAATTCCCGAAGCGGCCGCCATAGTCGCCTTGAAATAGATATCCTCAAGCTCATTTATGATAAACGTATTCGGAGTTGGAATCGGACTCGGGCCAGAAACCCCGGCGTCAATGTCAATTTCCGGGTGGGGAAGCTGAATTGGCGCGGTTCGTTCCGACGCATGGAAAACTTGAATACGCCCGGCTTGCACACGACACTGTGCGACCAGTGAATCAATCGTGTATATCATACCGAGGGGGGCGGTCCATATCCCGGAGGTCCCGAGGTTAAGCCCGACCAAAATCTTGATAATACATGAGGTCAAAGTGCCTGGGACGCCTGCGGTATAGGTGCCACCGGTTCCGGTTTTGACGATGTAAATGTCACCGGCGTTTTTCCGTCCGGTTCCTGCCGTGTCGATCTTTGCAAGAATTACACGCCAAAAACTTTTGGTCGACTGGACGGCAGTTTGGCCGTTCAGGGTGACCGATTCGTTTATGGGTATTCCCGCATAATCGAGGCCGTAAATCTCGACTTTCCGCATCCCGGTCCCCGCTGCGGCGTCCGCTGCGCTCGAGCTTGAAATATCGAGCTTGTAGGCAGCGTCAAACGTCACGCCAAGATCAATATTTTGCGCCGCGTCCGATACATTTAAGATGGAAGTCCCGACCGTTCCCCGATTATAGAGCGCCGGACGCGCCCCGAATAATTTTTTCATCATGTCCATAATTAAACTCCTTTATAGTTTTGCCGTAATTTGCCGACTTCCTAACGTGTCGGCCGCATAATGAACCCCTATTGAGTGTAAAAAAGCGTTTCCGGTAAACGTATCCGTTCCGCCTGCCTGCCGGAAAATACGGAATACGATTACATTGCCTATTTTTATACCGTTACCGGGTATTATCGCAATATTTTGCAGCGTGTGCCGGTCGACCACCCCAGGGGCTGCAGTCGGGGTCCCGAGCGCGGTTGTCGGCGCGGGGAATGTCGCAAGGGCGTTCGCGCTTGTGTATTCAAACCCCCAGACAATATTTCCCGTGTTGGTCGTCGTCGGCGACCAGTGAACATGAACATATAAATCCGACCCTTCGTCATAATCGTGCTGGATTTCAAACGATCCATAAAGCATATCACCGGTTCCGGCGTTGAACCTAAAGGCGTAAATGCCACCAACAAAGACCGCGAACGCTGGGGCCGTTGCGCCTGGCCGGAGATTTGATACCGGCAATATTAGATCCTTATACTGTTTCGCCTTTCCTTGGCTTTGCAGAAACCCGTCCGACTGGAATTCCGTATAATTTAATTCACTTCCAAAACGTGCTGACGCCGATTTTGCGAGGCGCTCGAAATCCTCTTGCTGCTTATTTATCTTTCCGCATAGGTCAAGAAGCGATTTCCTGACCTCGACCGTGTCGGTTTTGTCTGTCAACTCGGGCGCGGTAGGTACAATTATCATTGACTAGCACCCCAAGCCCCGGTTGGAGTCGGGGGCGTTTTCGCGTTATTGATCAACTGTTGTTTCTGCATCTGCTCGACTGGGTAAATTCCTTGAGCTTTCCGGGATACCTCGGCCGATACTTGCATACCTTTTTGCCGTTTTGGCTTCGTCACCATGACCGGGACATAGACCGTTTGGGGAGGGACAGGAGGCGCGGGAGGCATAACCGGCACCGAAGGGATCATTTCTTGAGGCATAGGCGCGGCCTGTTCAAGTGTCGGCAACGGCTGGACGCCTGGGGGCGTTACCAGTTGTGGATTAAATACATTCATGAAACCCCCATTTGCTCTAATTCGTCAATGTCGACCCCGTAGCTCGAAAGCAGAGTCCGCACAAGCTGGCTTTTCCGTTCGGCGCTTTCATTGCTCGATAGGATTTTCCCGAGCGTCTTTTTAGCAGCGGCTTCCGATCCTTTTTCCTTGGCAACGTCACCAACCAAGGCGGCGAGTTGGTCAATAGCCGCGTTTTTCTCAATTGTCTGTTCTGCGGTCCCACCATTAAACCATCCCTGACGCTCGCCAAGGGTGCCGGGAAGCGTTTCTTTTAGCTTTCTGGACACGGTCAAGGCCTTTGTATACGCGGCCTGCTCTGCGGGGTCCTGATACAGTATAGCGCCTATTTTGTCGGGTGAAAACCCATCGGTCAACTGGTAGACTTGGCCCGCGAAGTTGGTAAATTCTTCGGATTCAGGATCTACGCCCTGTTCGGCGGCGTATTCCTGCATTTTGGCCATAATCTTGTCGATATATTGCGGTTTTCCCTCGCCCGCGTCGGCCCCGGTTTCGGCGGCGTTCTGTTCTTGCTCATTGGTCGGCGCGGCTTCCCCGATTGCTTCCTTTGCGATTACCGAGGCGGCCTCGCCTCCAACCTGGGCGCCCATTTTTTGCAGGGCTTCGGGGGAGGCTTCCTCGACGGCTTTCTGTGCGAACTTGGCTATCGGCAGCGTTGCCGCTTTGCCTCGGGTCAAGAGGCTTTCCGCGCCCTTCTTGGCTCCAAATCCGATAACCCCGCCCAAGGCAGCGTTTTTAAGGCGTTCGCTCATATCCTCGCCCTGGGTGAGTCCGATTGCCGAACCCGCACCGCCAAGGCCAAGAGATCCCAAAGCCCCGGACGCGGCCAGTTTTTCGAAGGTCGGCGACCCGAGATTAGACCGATTTGGCGCAATATCGCTCACGGCTGCCGATTCTGCAAAAGCCCTCATCGGTAGGTAATCTTTTTTGAGCTTGGCGAAATCAATGTCGACTCCGGCCTTTTTGGCCATGTCCATCAATTCCTCATCGACGCCCGCCTTGAGAATACTCGCAATTTTGCGTTGCATTCGCTGGGTTCCAACGTCCTTGGCGTTCTTGATCGTGCTTTTATTGTAGGACGCTTCGATCAAATCGGACAAGAATTGCCGGGCGTTTGCCACTCCGGAGCGCGGGACGCCCTCTTCCATGACTTGGCGGACAAAGGCTTCCACCTCATCGGCGGGAAATTCCTTGGTTAGTGCGTCAAAGTCAAGTTTTTTGGCGGCGTTGGTGTATAAATCAGATGCCCGGACATTCGGCATAGTCGATTCGACCACGTCGTCGATCATGCGCCACTGGTCGGCGTTCTTTTTGATTGCTTCGTCCATTTTCCCGGGGATATGGGCGCCGATTTCTTTTCCGACCCTGACCAATTCTTCGCGGGCACCGTCGACGGTTTTGAATTTCCCGAAACCTTTAGCCCCCGGACCGGCTACGTCCTTGAGGTATCCCAAAGCCTGCCGGCGCGTGAGGTCGGTTGACCCGAGGTAGGCTTTTTCTGCCCCTTCGGTGGCCTGCCCCATGATTCGGGGCAGGTTTTTCGACAAAACCCCGCCGACGACACCGCCACCGGCACCAAAAGCCGCGCCGGTTTGGATATCTTTTATGATTTGTTCAGGTGTTTTTTCACTGGTTATGCCCCGGACTCCGGATTCGAGAGCGCCGGAGGCCGCGCCGCGTAGGGCAAGATTGCCCAGATCAACGCTTTTTTTCGCGCCCGATGCCAGTTTTGCGACATCGGCGGCAGTATCCGCACCCTTTGCGAGTTTACCCAGTTTTGCGAGGTCCATTGCGGTATCGGCCGCTTTCAAGCCTTTTGCCGCAGTCAATGCGCCTTTCCCCAGTTTGGCGGCTTTTACCGCACCGAGTCCGGGAATAGGAATAAACATCGACCCGACCGTACCGACCATTTCGCCGGTTTTATAGGCTTTTTCATGTTTCTTGATATAATCCTCGACGCCTTTCCGGTTGACTTGCTTGGCAAGCCATTCCGGAACACCGAACAGGGCTTCGTCAACGGCTCCGGCACCCCCGGCGACCAGATCATCGAAATTGATTGGCATTATTTAACCCCCGCGAATTGCAGCGCGTTTAATTTGGATCCGCTGGGAACGACTCCGGCACCCCCGCCCATTTCCATCAAGGCCAATTCTTTCTGGGCGTTTATGCCCATGTTTTCGAGTTTAACCCGATTGGCGAATTCATCAGCCATGGCCTGTTTGTTTAACTCGGCGGCTTTGCCCATTTTGTCGACTTCGGCCTGGGCGGCTTCCTGTTCCATCTTGCGCTGAACATAGGCCGGGACCCGTCCGCCCCATCCGGCCGAAGCGGCTTCGATTATGTCGAACACATTCGGCCCGCCCTTTTTTTCCTCTTCTTTCAGTTTGGCTATGACTGTCCCGACGTTCGCGGGGCTTGCTCCGGTCAAGGCCTTGGCGCCTGTGACGGTCGCATTCATGCCGGCATCGGTTTTCGGGGTTTTGTCGGCGTTTTCATAGTTGGTTTGGCTGGTCCGGTAGGTCGGTTCCCCAGTTTCAGGGGCGATCATTCCTGCCTCATTTACGGCCATTGCTTCGGGTGATTTCCCGAAAAAGTTGGTTTCGGGGTTGTATTCGTCGCCGATGGTCCCGACTTTGTACGGACCAGGGTTCCGGGCTTCAGCTGCCGTTTTGGCTTTCTGGGCGATATCACCGCGGGCAAGATCCTGCAAGGTTTTTTCGTCGGAACTTCCAATCGCTTTCAGGGCCGTCCCTCGCCGTGCGGCGGCCTGGATCGCTTCGGGCGAGGCCGCAATGGCCCCGGAGCGGTTCACTAGTGCGGCCTTTGCGGCTTCCTGGGCCTGGGTTTCGGCAAGTATTTTTTTCTGTTCGTTTTGGAGCGTTGCCCCGCCACCTTTCTGGGCGGCTGCTAGTGCTTCGGCTTGCGTCATTTATTTTGCCTCCGGTTTCTTGATTCCTGAAAGACCTTTCACAAGGCGCTCTATGTCTTTAATTCTCTTTTCATGACCCGAAAGCGCCCCTGTATTCATAGTAGTCAACCGGCGCGTATCGATCATTTTCCCGTTCGGGGTGTCCATAACGGCCGGAGCCATAGGAGTCTGTTCGAGTTCTTGGGCAATTATCCCGCGTTCTTGCTTGGGACTGTCCTTGTACTTGTATTCGTAGTCGCCAATTTTGTCGAGTCCGTTATCTTTTGCGGGCTTAATGTCATCTTTCAGGTTTTCATCGGAGAATAGCCCGGCGATACCACCGGCGGCCCCGATTGCACCGCCCAAGAGACCGAGATTTTGCCCCCGCAAGGCCGTCGAGTTCGCTGCGGCGGCCGCTTGTGCGTTCCGTCGGCTTTCTTCGGACTGTGCAAGGCGCCCTGACATTCCCGCGCCAAGGGTCGCCCCCAGTTTAGTAGTGTCAAAATACTGCTGTTGGCCGGCCTGTTGGGCCTGCCCGTAGGAGTTCGCTGCTTGACTGGCACCGGCAAGGGCCGCCTGACCCTGCATTGCCCCGCCCGTTTTAGCGGCTTTTATTGCCTGCTGGGTGGCGAGGTCCGTCTGGCTTTGCGCCGTCTGTGCGGCCGCGGCCTGGGCTTTTTGCATGGTTTCGGCGGGATTTGCGCCCATGCCAGCCTGGGTATACTGGTCATACTGCTGCATTTGTTGCTTTGCGCCGATAGTTGAATCTGATTTTATTGCCATTATTAGTGCCCCCTGTTCTTTGCTACGGTGTCCCCGGCGGTTGTTACGGTTGCGTATCCGTCAAGAAGTAAAATTTTATCCGGGAATGTGAGCTTTATTGACGATGCAATAGCGTTTTTGTTTTGCGCGAGATACTCGAAAACCGCGTATCCATCCGAATCATATGGATTGCTTATGGTTCCCAAGGTGATTTGCCTGGTTTCGTGATACTGGGTATCCTCGAAATAGGCGTAATAGTCGACCGTTACATTTGTTTCGGCCTTATCTTGTTTATACACCCTAAATAAATAACGGTCAAGGCTTTGTTTTGTCCGGTCCGAAAACCCGTTAAACTTGGTTTGCCAGATAAGCGGATCGATTACCCCAGATTCTGATTGTTGGTTGGTTCCGACAATCGTATCAGTGTATGACGTTCCCCATATTCCTCCATTGTAGGTGTCAGTGTAGGCCGTTCCCCATATCCCTCCGTCGAGATCAAGGGCGATTACAACCGAACTACCACCAATCAGCGCATTATAGAGGTATTTTATTGCATAATTACTCTGGGCTGTCCAGATTCCCCCCGACGTCGAGTAAATAGAAAACGGCCAGGTGATCGGTAAAAAGGATTCGGTCATGACCCCATCACGGGTAAAGATAATCGTATTATCCGTAAACAGGGCCAGTGTATTTTCACGGGCGTTGAATACGCCGGCGCGAATATTACCCCGCTGGCTTAATCGTTGGAGTTTTGCCACCGATTGCCCGCCGTCGAAGGTATAAATCGAGTTGTCAAAGCTCGAATAGAAGAATATCGCGGTTGGAGACTCGGCCAAGAACACAAGGCCGAGGGCGTTTGCGACATGGTCAATTCGCTGCAGGACGTTATTATTTAACTGGGTGGAGTGAATCCAGTCGCCGTCAAACAAGTACAAGCTCCCAAAAAGCCGGAAAGATTGGTACTGACCGGCCGTTTCGTTTAATAACTGGTATCCGTCATAGTTAAATTCCCTGATTGCCGTCGAGCCAATAAGCTGGAAGGTCTGCTCGAAGTACTGCACGCCTGCCGGGGGAGGTATAATCGAGTCGTCAACGTATAACGTCCCCTGGTAATACGATTTTACCGACTGTGCGTTTCCGTCCCGGATTGACCGATAATATTCGAGGCTGGCCGGAGGCGGTCCATAGTAAAAATCTATTGTCTCATTATTCGGCGAGTATGAAACGCTTTCCGGGACCACCAAAAGATTGATAGAACCTACCAAAACGGACCCGGTTGACTTATAGCCGGTATCGACTGACCCGCCGTATTCGCCCCGGTATCGGGCAACAAATGCCTTTTGCGCTGGACTGACCGCATCGAACCCGGCCACAACAAAGCCGTTATAGGCATTCCCGCAATATTGCAAATCATTGTCGTTTGCGTCGGCAATACACAGGGCCGATATGGTGTTGATCTTTACCACTCCGGGCGCAATTTCCTGCAATCGTCCGACCGTGCCATCGGTAAATGAAACCACGGCGAACGATCCGTTGCCCCGGCGATATACCACTCGGTAGCATCCGGAGCCGCATTTGAGTATTTGCGGATAGTAATTTCCGTTTAATTCGCCCACTTCGGTAATTGGTACGCCAATGCCGTCCGCGTCGAAGGATGCCGACAAATACCCAGAATTACCCAGGATGGTATGCGCTTTTATCTTTATGTCGGCGCCATTGTCCAGAAATCCATATATCTCTGTTGGCGTTGAATGACCAATCACCCAAGAACGGGACGAACTATTGTTATTGTACAAAAATGACTTTGTCGCCGTTCCATGGCATAGCCCGAACCCGCCAAACGTATAATTCAAGGCCACTGGGTCGGCCACTGTGCCAGTCAATGCGGTTATGACCCATACCCCGAGAGGCGCGGCCGGAGGCGTAAACGTATTCCCGATAGTTGTTACCGTGCCGAGCGTTACGACGTTCCGGTATCCCAAGAAGGAAACCGTATTCGCTATCTGGTTGTAGTTTGCTACCAGGTACACGGCTTCGGTATAGGTCCCCTGTTGTACGCCTGCGGAATTGAGCAAGAAAGTGCGGCCGTCGGTCGTATCATTTGCCGAAACAATCCAACCGTTTTCGTAATACGCAAAAACCTGACTTGAATTGACAAACCCCGCTTGGCTCCCGATGGTATACACGACGGCCCCGTCGGTTATGACATTAAAATTGAGCTTGGTTCCGCTTGCGAAAATCCCGACGATACTGTCGACATTATCCCATGTCGGGGCTTTATTCCGGACGAACATCCCGTCGGAAACGGCCAAGGGAATAACAAAGGACCGTTCCCGGATTATGACGAAATCCTCGGTCGTTTCTTGTATTACCGCCTGCCCTCCCGATATTTTCAATACAAGGAAAGTGTCGTCAACGGTTGCCAAGACGTCATTTGAATCAATCGTCAATAATTTGCGCTCGATTACAGCCCATAATGGCACCCGGCCTACCTCGATATCATTCGAGAATACCCGAAACGCGCCGTTGATCGTGTCGCGCAAGAGGCGGACCCTCTTATCGTTTCGGGTATAAAATGTTTCTTCGTATTGTGAATTGGATTCGACGGCGGTATAAAGATTTGTCACCCCGCCATCCCGTTCGATGCCGTTATTTTTCAACACCATTGATTGAGTATCCCACTCCTGCAAGTCGGCGGGAGTGGTCGACGGGTCAATCGAGCCGGTAATCAGTACCTTTTTAATCTCTTGGGCCATTTGTTACCATCCGTTAAAAGTTGATCTATAAGCATTAGAAACAGTGGGATACCTGAAATTGTCGCGCCTCATGGTCGCGTGTTCGAACCGTTGCCAGAGCCGCGCGTATTCCTCGGCGTGCGGGGTCGGGTCGCCTTTCTGTGCTTTCTCAATATCCATTGCGATCTGATATGCAATAATAAGCGGTTCGAGCTGCGGGGGATACGTGATATCCGTTGCCGTCGAGGTATATTCGGTCGGGGTCGGGTAGTATTCAAGGCGGAAATAGTCATACGACCCGCGAAACGTAAGTCGCAATTTATTACCGAAATAGCGGTATCCCTCAATCTGGGTAACGTCCTGGGGGTCGAGGCGTTCGAATTGCGTTTCGACTTCGGCGGACTTGGCCCGAAGTTGTCGGAGGCGATGCCAATCGCTTGGCAATGTATAGTCATAGACGTTCTGCCGTACCACGGTAAGCGCGGACAGCGGGACGGTCACTTCTTTAATGAAGTATTCGTCGTTTGCGTCAAGAATTTTCTCGTATATGTCACGATAGGCGCGGTTCACTGACCGAAGCTCGTCGGCCGGCGTAACCCATGCGGAGCCGGTTGTCTGGGTATATTGTCGGGCGGCTGCAATAAGCGTTGATACTGTCATTTGATTTTCCCTTTTGTCGGGCGGTTAGAAAAAAGGGGGCAGGATTACTCCCACCCCCTCGAGATTAGGCGGCTGCGGTCGGGTCGAACTTAACTACGCAACAATGTGCGGGGTTACGAACGAAGAACGCTCCAAAGAACTGGGTCGAGATCCGGGCGCCCTGGCCGTCGACAGTGTCGGACGGGGCGGAGGCCAAGAGATCGTCCATGTTCCAAGCGTAGGACATCGGGGGCATATCCTGCGAAGAAACCTTCGGGGCGCCGCCCTCATTGGTGACCGGCACTTCGGTATCAATGGGCTTTTTGTTCGAAAGCATCGCGATTCCAACCGAGTCGGTTTCGAGTACATACCCGAAACCGGTGGGACAATAGGGATCGTCGACCACGTAGGACACCCATGTGTTCGAGAATGCGAACATAAGGGAGCTAATACCGGTGGTCGCCTTGAGCTGACCGCCTGCATTCGGGCCGTTGATTGACTGCCACTGGCTCTGGTTCGCCTTGATTTCGTTGATTACGGTTCCGAAGTCAACGTCATTTAAGACGATCATATCGGGAACAGATCCGGCACGACGGGCAGCGCGAACACCGCGGACCAGGGCTTCGGAGAGTTTTTCACCGCCACCAACGTCACGAAGAACGAACTGGCCACCGAGGCGCTGCGGATAGACCGAGCGATCAACACCGAAGAAGCTGGTAGCGATATAACCGTTCCAGGTGGCGCCGGTACGGTTACCAATGGTCGGGAGCCATCCGCGAAGTCCGACAAACAACAGTGGATCGCCGCCGGTATTGCGGAACCCGTCGATTTCAACCCAGTCACCGGCCGCAACGGCTGCAGCGTAGGCGGAACCAACGGTCACCTGGACAGTGTCATTTCCGAGGTCCTCGACTTTTGTCACGGTCACGGCTCCACCGGCGCGGTATGCACCTTCGGGAGTGGGGCCGGTTGCGAACTGTACCTTACTGCCGATATCGATGCTCATGGCACCGTAGGCTTTCATGGTAAAGTAAAGCTGATTGACCGCGTCAACGGCAATTACCGGGGCGACTTCGCCATAACCCATACCGAAGATCGCACCACCAATGGTTTTGCGAAGGGCTTCGGTCGAGGCGAAATAGTATTCCCGGACCAACTGGACGAACGCGCCCGGTTCGGTATCCGACGCAAGGTGTTCTTTGGGCCCGATTGCGAAACCGGAAAACGCCTGGCCGTAGGTTACTTGCATGGCCTTATTATTGGCCGTGCTGGACACAAGGGCGGTCATTTTGGTGAAATCACCGGCGACAGCGCCACCGCGTGAATACATCATGGGGATTACGTAATATTTACCATACCCCGGAACCTTCTTGATGCGGGCAAGCGTAGGGCTATTCCGTTCAATAAGGTTCTGAACATCTTTTTCGGCATACGATTCTTTGAGAATCGCAAGCGCGTTCGCCGAGGAAAAGCCCGGCGTAGTACTGAAAGCCATTCTTTATACTCCTTTAATTCATTGCCCGGCCGCGAAAGCCTTTAGCAATTTCTTTGATTCTCGGGTCAACACCGTCACCGGTTTCGACTTCCACTTTGATTCCCTGTTCGTCGCCCTCGGCCTTGGCTTCGGGTGCGGATTCGGTTTCTTCGTGCGTGTTATGCTTTTCATACGCTTCGACAAGGTCGTCAAATTTCTGCTTGAGTTCTTCAAGCATTGCGCCCAGGGCGCCTTCCCGTTCCTCGTCTGGCATAGAAAACGTATTTTCGGCCGCAATGTCGTAGACATCCATGCCGAACTTCTTCGCAATCGGTTCATAACGACCAAATTCGGGCCGTTTGGTCCGTAATCCGTCCGTGTACTCCCGTTTGCGCCGGCCGTCGATAATGTCATTCAACCCGCCCACCATCGAACCGAATTCCGATTCGATGCCGTCCAGTCGGTCATACACCTTACTGGACAAAAGCCGGTCGACTTCCTCATCAATGGCCGCCTGTTTGTCGCATAACGCCCGAACAACATCGGCGATCTCGCCAATCGCGGCTTCGATCCGTGCTATTCGTTCTTCCATTGTTTAGATTCCTCCTTGTGTCACGACCGGCGGAACCGGCGGGACTATATTTTCCGGAGGCGGCGGGGGTTCCGTCGCTTCCTTAATGGATTCGTTTACCGCCTCAAGTAAGTCATTGAGGTTTTCAATATATTTCTTGTTGCATTCGTCGGCGGACAGGCGGAGCATCCAGCGAACGGTTTCGGAAAAAAGCATTTCAAGATTGACAATCGGAATAAACGATACGTCCCCGGTTTCCGCTGCCCGCTGGACTACCGATTGAACATAATCATAACTGGCCGTAGTCGCCGAATACGCGGTTTCAAGATCCGGGATCTCGAGAAGCTGGGGAAGTATCGGCTGCAGGTTGATTCCCAGGGTTTGGAGCTGTTGGATTTGCTGAATCTTGGTTGCAGGGTCCTTGGCGAGAGCCGAGCCGGCCGAGAACTGGACGCGGAACAAATCGCGCTGTTTTTTAATGTCGCCCCATTTGATTTTTGCCCGGTCCATTGCATCCGGGAGGACTTCGGCATTTTCCGGGAATACCTCGACGCACAATTCGGCAAGCTCGACAAATTGGTGGATATAACTTTGGACCGTCACGTTATGCCGTTCCGACTCGATATCCTCGAGGGTTTGCAAGGCGATCCCGGCCGTTATTCCTGCAGGCTTTTTCGACTGGGCGGATAGTTGGGAGATTCCGGCCAATTCATAGGCCTTTTGAATGTACGAGTCAAGCAACTGCGAATACATGGGCGATATCGGCGCGGGGGTCGACACTACCGGAACGCCACCGCCTGGCCCTTCCATGTAGGGAACCGCAAGCCCGGCTTCATTAGAAAGCATGGTTGCCTTAATGTCGGAACCTTGCGGGTAATATACGGTATTAAACGGCGATTGCCTCAAGGCCTGGTCAATTCGCAGCTGAATTTCGTCAATGGTGACCTGAATTGTATAGAGGTCATCGGCAAGACAGGTAGTCGACCACCCAAGGACCGGAACCGACCACCAAATTGACGTTACCGGGAGGCGCTTATAGTCAATCGCTTTTACCCAGATTATTTCGGAATTGCATACGAAATACTTGCGTCCTTTGGTGAGGTCGTAAAATATAACGAATTCGCACACCCCATCGGACGGGGCATCCTTGTATTTTTCCATCTCGGGTACTTTGGGGAATTGCGCCTTGACCACGTTGATCGGGTAATTCCGCTTGAATACCATTCCGACCGACACATTTCGGAACCCGACCGCATTGACTTCATACGGGTTGACGAACAGTTCCCAGTGGGGAAGCGGGGCGACGGTGAGGTTTTCTTCGTCGATCCAGAAATGCCCGCCGTCAAAAAGCATTGAACTGCGGGCGGTTTCCGGGGCGCGTTCATATATTTTCTGTGCGTCGAAGAACTGGTCAAAGAATATCTGGGCGGACTGGGCTGCCTTAATGGTTGCATAATCGCCTTTTACGGCGTCAAAGAACGGACGGACCCTGGCTTGGGACAGTTTTGAAACGACGGTATCGACCGCCGATTTTATGACATTGAGCCGGGTTTGGACCGTTGAATCATCCAAAAAAGACCGGTTAAACCCGACCGACTGATATCCGGGATTCCAGATTGTCGCCGAAGCATCCCCGCCGACTCGGCCAGAATTATAGAATCGGTTCAGGTTTCGATTGAATTTCGCTTCCCGGGATGCTGAATAGCCGTAAAGCCGACCAGACATTCGGGCGACTTCGAGCCGTTCTTCCTCGGTTATCTTTTCGCACTTTCCCTCGATAGGTTTTACCATCCCGGTCCCCTTGTCTGTTGGCTTTGTTTATTTGATATGATTGCCATGTCCCCGCCATTGAAATAAATGGTGACAACACGGTCCCCAGACGCAGATTCGACCATTTTTTGGTACACGTTATCCGTCAAGCCCTCGGCGCTCATAATACGCGATCCAATTTGCACAATTTTGTCATCCGGGAGGGTGTCAAAATAGGCGCGGACTGACTTGTCTATCATTTTCTGGATCATAGTTAACATATAAACCCCTATAGCTACACTGTCAAGTAAATAATACACTTTATGTATGATTTTATATACGTTTTTTGAAAAACGCCCCGACTTGCGGGAGATCGCCTTTCATTTTGTACTTTAATTTGATTTCACTATCGTCTGTCGGCTTGAAAGTGGCCTGGTCACTCTTGATTTTTAAGTTCCCTATGTTAATTTCAGGCTTCGGGAGCTTTGCTTCCCCGCTTTCCGCCTGTTTAACCTTCGGGGCCAAGATCGCATCCCGGTTTTCCAGTGGTTTCGCCTCCGGTTTTTCCGGGCATTCGTCGATATTCTTGAGCAATGTCGGTTTGAAAAATTCTTTCATGAGCTACCTCCCAAGTGTGGCCATCCATACGGCCCGCTTTGCATATAGAATCGAGTCCATAATATCCGGGTGAAATTGCCGGTCGTCTATCTCCCGGACCGTCACGCCTGTTTCTGGATCCTTTACCCATACAATCGACTGGGCTTCCTGGGCAAATTCCCCATCGGCCGGAACCATAAACCGGGCGGATCTGACTTCGTCCTGGAGCATTTCAATCGCTGCTTTCTTGTCCCGCTTATACGCTTGCAGTACCGGCAATTTGTACACCGTCCGGAGATCGTAGACCATTTTGGCCCCGCCCCCTCCGGTATCGGAATAGATCATCATGTTTGCCGACGACATATCGAGTTCACGGGCTTTCTTTTCGGCCCAGTCAAGCCCCGCTTTTATGGCATTGGCGCACGCCTCAAGGCCTGTTCGCCTGGCTTTGTATTCGTATATCAGCCAACTTTTGTCAATCCCTTGCTTGGGGGCCTCTGGTTCGAACCGGCCATAACGCTCGGCGAACTTTTCGTCGGCGGGCTTTTCGCGCTCATTATTAAGGCGCGGGACATAGGCAATAATGACAAAACCGTCCGCATCATTGAACCCAAGGTCAAGCCCGGCAACGAACCGGACGTTTCCGGGGCCAACTTGCTTGACCCATTCTTCGAACATACGGCCAACGTAAAACCCTTCGGGCGGGAACGGGAACACCAAAAGTCCGTCGTCCTCGGAATATTCCCCTTCGTAAAACCGTCGGCGCATGGATTCCGGGGCGTTTTCAAGGCTGCGGATATAGAATTGATCAAGGTTTTGTTTATTCCCTGCGGGGTTTAGCTGGTAGTATACAAATTCCTCGGGGTCGATAATCGTTTTTTTGTTGCCCGGCTTGCAGTTTATCGGGTCTATTTTGTCGACGAACTCCCGAGCCGTCCAATGCGCTCGGGTTGTCGGGTTCAGGTCTACAAACTCCCGGTTGACGCACCCTTCGATTCTCTGGGCAAGACGGGTTCGGACCTTCCATGCGGTCATATAGGGGATCTGGCTTGCTTCGTTCGCATACACCGTCACGTATTCTTTACCGAGGACGCTATCCTCGGACCGGTCATCATCGACACCGGCGACCCAGATTTCCGCCCCGTTCGGGAATGTCATAACATAGCGGGATTCATTCGTTTTGATTACCTGGGCAAGCCCATCGAACTGGGCGACCACCTTCGGTAAGGTTTCAAGCCATATTGACTGTATCGCGTTCTTGAGCTGCAAGCGGTAAATAAGGTGTCGACTTCCAGGGTATTTCAATGCCCGTAGGACGATACAGAACACGATCAAGAAGGTTTTTCCTGACCGTGATCCGCCGTAAAAAAGCGTATGACGCTTGCCTAATTTGACAAGCGCCATTGCGCGTTTTTGATCGTCTGTGAGTGTTGCCCTTGATTCGATTACCAATTAGAGTTTGTTTTTTCCGCCTGCAGCGTTCCAACTGTCGGCTGCTTCGAGTTCAGAGCCGAACACCATCGAGTCCCAGAACCCGCATTTCGGGTGCGAACAGTTACACCGGTAAAAACCGTGTTTGTCCGTGTACGGTCCGGTCGATGCCGTTCCACAATTCGGGCAGTCTTTCAGCTCGGGGAGTTCTACGGGCTTTACTTTCTTCGGCACTTCGACCGGCGCAACGGTTTCGACCGCTGCGACTTCCTTTTTAGGCCGGCCCATTACGCGTTGGGTCCTATAAGGCCATGTGCCCGAAGGGCGGCGATAATGTCGGTAATCTTTGCGGCGTCCGCCTTGGCGTCAAGGCCGATAGCCGGAACCTGGTCGGAAAGAACCTGTTCGCCACCAATGGACACTGTAGCGAATTCCGGCATGGAAATACTCGCCGCCTCAATGACGACATTATCCTCATAGTACCGAGCCAGCTCAAGGGCGGTAACGATCTTGAAAAGACCGTTTTCGTCATTGACGACATAATCCCCGATAACTCCCAAGGTATTATCAATGGTGATTGTGTTGGCCGTGTCGTCGTGATCGTCCGGGTGACACCATGCGACGATTCCGAGGAAATCAACGGCGTTGATATCCCATGCATAAATGGGCTTTCTCCAGTATTGTGATCGTGCCATATATAAAGCCCTCCTTTCTTTTTTGTAGTCTCGCCCCCATGCGGGAGCTTTTCACAAGATAATAGCGTTTACAGTTTTTTGCAAGGGACGGCGGCGTTTATGCCGATTTCACCAAAGATACGTTTTGTCATGGGGTGGGCTTTTTCCCAGTAGTCCCCATCCTTTTTGGGATTCATTGCCCCGATAGCGATTGCAGCGGACCGGATATATTCAAGGCCTTCGAGCTCATAGTCGCCCGGCGTCCATTCAAACTGGCATTGGGCGACGTTAAACACCTGGAAGAACGGAAAGAATTTCCGGCCATAGACGGCGTCCATTCCGCGGGCAATCTCGGCAGGATCTGCCCCACCCATAAACAAATGGTAAATGTATTCGCCCATATCCTTGGTGAGCATGAGCTTTTTAGGGTGCTTCCAGTGGGTAAGGATTTCTTTGATTATGTACAAAAGCCGGTCAATCCAGTCGGGCGGAGCCTCTTGGAGTTCAACCGGTTCGTCAGTTTTCTGGTCATTATCGCCCATTGGCAGCCTCTTGCATAAATTCGAGGGCTTCTTTCCGTTTGTTTCGGTCGTCATCCGCTTTTTGCCTCCGGGCGTTTTCAAGTATATTAGTGAAGGTGATCATATCGGGCGAACCAGGCGTAAGATCCATTGGATATCCAGCGATAAGACGGCGAACACCATTCGGCATACTGTAATACGTCCTCTTTCCCTGAACAAAAAGCACCCCGCCGGCGTCGACCAGAACACCATCGGGTTTCTCGGCTTTCTTTTTTGCGCGGGCGAACCGTAGGAAGTCCCAACAGATAAACCCGGCGAAGAACACGAACCCGGCTAGGATTACGAATAGTACAATCATTTTCCTTTCCCCTCTCCGGCCAAGCGGTCGGCGTCTTTGCATTTGCAAGCCCCTAGAAAACCCTCTTTCGTCCAGAAAGATTGCGGAGGCGTTCCCTTGCTTGTTTTTTCGTCTACGTATGCGCCGCTTCCGCAGCGAACAAGGGCGTCAGGAAGATGCTCAATACAAACAATTCCACGACCAACCATAGCAATTGGACGGGCCCCGCATGCGCGCATCTTTTTCTGCCCTTTGTCCCATTCCTCGAATTGGCACCCTTCTTTTTCAGCTTCGGTAACCGTCAGTATTTTACAAATCATTTTCCTTTCCCCTTGTAATTCTTGTAACGGAAATAAGCGTCAAGGGCGATTACACCCCAGACTGCCACCAAAACACCGGCCCATAAAAATACCATATTAGATGCCTCCTGGATCAAATGTGTGGATAATCTCGATCTTGTTGTCAACTTCAAGTTTAACCCCTTCGGTTGCTTCGCGCATTTCCTTGATCATCTGGACCGCAGGCGAACCCCCGCCCATAAGGACGTCGGTCATGGCACGCTCAAGCAATTCAACGCCGGTCAAACTTTCCTTTTTTCCGGCGATAGTCGTCACATTGTATTTTTTTGCCAGCATTGCGGCATAGAGATTAGAGATTTGCTTTTTTTCGCGCTTGGCTTCCCCCGAACGGATACCGCCGAGCTTTCCCCTTGCTTTTGCGGTTTCCGTATCTCGTATGGGTATTAAGTTTTTAGCGCCGACTGATTTTTCTTTTGCCATTTACAAACCTATGATAATACAGTATTATAAAATAATCAAGGAGTTTTTTAATGCCCATTGAAAAATTAGGTAAATATTCGATACGAGAGAACGGCGGGGGAATGATTATCACGCTGCCGAAAACTTGGTGCATCCTGAATCGCATTAAAAAAGGCGACAAGGTCATTATGTTCGAGGATGACGGGATTTTAATCATCGAGAAAGCCCCACAGACGAATTACCCGGAGGACGTCATCCAATGATCTGACGACCGCGTATCCCCAACCAAGGCGAAAACATTTCTCCTGGAATTGTATTTGCTTCGGCGACTGGACCCCGGACGGCGTTTTGACTTCCATCCCGTACCCTTTCCCACCTTTCCCCATTAACACCAAATCTGGCACCCCCGACTTCACGCCCATGGATTTGAATCTCATGGCCGATTGTACCGACTGTTTTCGTTCGTTCGGCACCGCAAAAAACTCGATTCGATGTAATTGGAGTAATTGGACAATTTCAGATTGTAAGATTGATTCTTCGTGTTTCATAAGTATTCCCAGGAATAGCCAGAATGAGATTTTCGGCGCCCTTTTAGAACGTCGTTTATTTTCGAAGTAGTAACGCCCATGATTTCGGACGCCTGCTTTTCGGAATCAAAAACAATACCGGTTTGAACACATTTAATCTTTTTGCTTAATTTTACTTTTATTTTATCGCTTCGGGCTTTGCTTTTATTTTTATCTAAATAAAAAGACTCCCACCCTGAAATAATTCTTGATCGCCATTCTTGTTTTTCCATAGTTATATAATACCCGGTTCGTTATCATTTTTCAAACTATACTTTGAAAACTCATACCATACCGAAACTATACCATACTTATACTGGATATTATATATCCAGTATAGTATAGTATAGCATAAACCGCTATAAAGTAGGCTATACTTTGTACAAAGTATAGTCTTTTTGTCATTCTAAAAAATATCCCCTTGATAGGGTGTTTTGACCGTTTCTGACCAGAAATAGTATTCATTTTTGATGATTATTTTCCCTGAATCACGATACTGTTTTAACGCTTTGTCGACCGAAACGGGCTTCAATCCGCTTTTTATTAGGAGCTGACGGAAATCTTTTCGGGGGATTCCGTCATGATTACCAATCAAAAGGCGCTCAATTTCGGTCTGGACTTTCCCTTTCCCCTGTTCTTTTGGCTCCAATCCCTGGCACGCGGGAGAGATAATCGACGAATACACCGGTTCCCCATCCTCGTCAACCATGCCAATGTCGACATATTGGAAGTCAAAAAGCATATCTTCGGGGGCGGTTCCATCTTTCATTTTGGTGTTTTTCATGGTCAAAATATCGTTTTTATTGCTGATTTGGAACTCGGTATCGAGGGCAGCGCGAAGCGCGGACGATCCTCGGGCGCGTTCCGATTCCGCTTGTCCGGTATGGTGGATAATAATAACCGTGCATTTATACTGGTTTCGAATACGGTCCAGTGCGTCGATTGCCTTGGACGTGTCCGCCGTGTCGTTTTCATTGCCGAACATATTACGCGCCCATGTATCGATGATTAAAAGCGAGATCCCGGACTCAATTTCGGATACCTCGGCGATGGTTTCATTCACCTTTACCATAAATTGATCATCACAAAGCCGGGCGGACGCTTCGGAAATGTACAACGGGGCAGGACCGACCGGGGTTTCGTTCTTAATTTCCCAGGCTTTTATGCGCTTTGCTATGCCGTTGAACCCTTCGCCGGCGACATAGACGACCGCACCGGGCTTTTTGACCGGATGGCCGAAGAAATCGGCGCCGGTTGCGACCGAACAGGCAGCGGATAGGGCTAGGTAGGATTTTCCTGACCCAGACGCACCGAAGAGGCAGGAGGTCGAATCCTGTTCGAATAGGCCTTTAATGAGCCATTGCGGTGGCAAAATCTCGGCGTCGCCGTATTTTTTTAACGGAAATTCTTTCCGTGGCTTAGAGATCGTCCTGGCGGTTGCGATAAGTTCGGCGGGGTT
>Ga0209467_1001579_pt1 | contig 19232 bp, 16 predicted proteins | sample Higcelwee11metaG_FD_187175 | JGI IMG/M metagenome (GOLD analysis project Ga0209467, IMG submission 187175) | Freshwater pond sediment microbial communities from the University of Edinburgh, under environmental carbon perturbations - High... | ecosystem: Environmental > Aquatic > Freshwater >...
TGCCATCTTCGAAGCGGCCCGGGCGCTTTTAGACGACGTTCCCCTGACCCGTCCGGCCCGGCTGGTGGGCGTGGGGGTCTCGGGATTCGGGGCTGTTTCGACCCGGTTCGACCTGTGGCACGACGCGGACGCCCCGGACGTCCCGGCCCGTCCCCGGCGGCTTGATTCGGCCATCGACGCCATCCGGGACCGGTTTGGGCGCGACGCCATCCGGCGGGGACGGCTTTTCGGCTTCGGAGGGACGCGGCGGCGGGACGCGGGCAAGGACGAGGGCGGCGGGGCCGGACGTTGACCGGGCGGGGCTTTTTGTTCATAGCAAAACGGTGGCGCGAGGACGCGTGTTCATTTTTTTTTCCCCAAGTGGGCCATCGCCCGGGAGGATCGCCATGTCCGACAGGATCATCGACCTCAAAAAGCAGTTGCGGGAACTCAAGGCCGGGGAAAAGATGGCGGCCTTCGCCGGATTTTCCCTGAACCTGGGCGACCCCGCCGGGACCAAGGACGGCGTGCTTAAAATCGCCGATTTCATCCGTCCCGATGGTTCCGGCTACCTCACGGTCACCTTCCAGCTCGACCTGGGCCCTGATCTGGCGGAGCACCGGGCCGTGGCCCAGGCCTTCCAGAAGCTCGCCACCTTCGCCTCCCGGGCCGACCACGTCCTTGGCCGGGCCAGATTCGGCAAGGGATTCGACTACATGCTGTGTATGGATCAGGGCGTCTCCGAGGGCGAGGTGTGGTACACGGCCGAGGCCGACATCTATTATACCGCATTGCGCGGCCGGGTGCGGGAACTGGTCACGGAGGCCGTGCTGCCGGGGCTGGCCGCCATCGTGCCCGTGACCTTCGAGGCGGCGAACTGGTGGAACGACGAGCAGGGGTGAAGCGTAGCCGATCCGGCGTGTGACCCGGGAGGGAGATCGCTCCCGGCCGGGCGACATGTCTTTTTATGCAAAAACGCCGCGACCCGAGCGGCAAGTCTTCAGAGTTGCAGGCGTCATGATTCCACATTCCCACCGTACCCGCCTTCTCACCACCCTGCTGGTCGTTCCGGCCGTGGCCGCGACCGTGCTGGCGGGGGACTGGGTTCTTTTTTCCATGGTGTTCGCCGTATCCGCCCTGGGGCTGCGGGAATTTTTCGCCATGCGGGCCGGGCCCGATTCCGGGAGGGAAGCCGCGATTTTGGCTGTGATCGGGGCAGCGCTGGCCTTTCCCCTGCTTTCCGGGTTTCGCGACAGCGATTCGGTCCTGGTTTTGGGGGTGCTTTTAGGGGCGGTCTGGATCGAAAAGGCCATCTTCCTGCTGCGGTTCGGCACTGGCGGCCAGGGCGGCTCGCCGTCGGGATTTCCCGGGGTGCTGGTTTCCGGACTTTTGTATATCCCCTGTGCGCTTGGCTTTTTTTTGCGGTTCGGCCCGCCCGAGATTTTTTTCGTGATTTCGGCCGTGGCGGTTTCCGACGTCGGGGCCTATTATTGCGGCAGCCTCATCGGCGGCCCGAAGCTGTGGTCGGCGGTCAGTCCCAAAAAGACCTGGGCTGGAGGGCTGGGGGGGCTTGTGTTGTGCGTGGGGTGGTGCCTGCTGTATGGCTCCCTGTGGGGCCAGGAGGTCGGGACCATGGCCTGGATCTGGCTGGCGGCGGGGCTTAACGTGGCCGCCCAGGGTGGGGATTTCTACGAGTCCGCGCTGAAGCGGGTGGCCGGGATCAAGGATTCCGGGCGGCTTTTGCCGGGCCACGGCGGCATCCTGGACCGCATGGATGGATTGTTGCCCGCGATCCTGGTCTATGCCTGGGCCTCGGGAAACACCCTGTATTTCGTGTGAGGCGACGCGTCGGGGGATCCCTGAAATTCCCGGCGGGGCTGAAGAGGACGTCATGCAAGCCAATGGCTCCGACGATACCGGGGCCGCCCGGGAGGGCGGCGCTATTTCGGACACCGACCGGGTGGCTGCCTACCTGGAGCGTCTGGAGGAGCTGAAGCGGGTCAAGGCCTTTCGCGAGGTGGTGGAAGAGCGCGTTTTTTTGGAGTTCATCCGGGTCAACCGGACGCGCATCAACGAATTTCCCTTGCTCGAAATCGAGCAGAAAAGCCTCATCGACATCCTTGTCCGGCGCGGCGCCGAGTATCCCGGCCACCAGTACATCAAGGGGCTTATCGGCGAGTTCCTGGTCGTTTTGAACAAATACGGCAAGGCCCGGGCCGTCGGCGCCGGGGCCGAGGCCGAGGGGCTTTTGCGGGAACTGGCCGGGGCCGAGGCCCTCCTGGTCAAATGCGTTCAGGGGGCGGTCTACGCCAGCGCCCTGATCAAGGATAATTTCAGCGACGCCGTCATCCTTCACTTCGGCGAATCCGCCCTGCATGAGATCGAGGAGATCACCGAGCGCTGCGAGTTCGACGAATCCTGGTGGCGGGCCCATCTGGACATCTTCGTGCGGGAGCGGATCGCCCAGGCCCACGCCGGGATCGTGGCCGAGGAGAAATACGCCGTGTTCCGGGAGGGCGGTTTCGCCGGGGTCCGCCTGCCCTTCGACGAGGTGCTGGCCACCATGCGGGGCACGGACAAGACCATCCAGAAAACCCGGGTGCAGAGCGCCTATGAGGACCAGGAGCAGGGCCAGGAGAATCAGCGGATGGTGGCCATCCTGGCCGCGTTTTTCGGTTCGGGGGCGAATCCCCTGACGGCGGCGAAAACCCCGGCCGCCACTCTGCGCCATGTGGCCCGCATTGCGGCCATGGACGTCGTCGGCCGGGAATATGCCGAGGCTGGGACGCCGGATTCCGACGAGGCCGAGGTTCGGCTTGAATTTCTGGCCAGGCAGACCATGTCGCTTGGCGTGGGGGCCGCCCTGGTCCAGGCCGTAGCCCTGGATGATTTCGAACGGGCCGTGCGCGATTTCGACGCCCGGGAGCGCCGTCTCCTCGTGGCCCTGGTGGGGAATTTCGAACGGGTGCGGCTGGAACGGCTCGCCCCGTTGGTCCTGGAATTCGCCTATCTGGGATTTTTGCGCGACAAGTGCCGGGACGAGGGCGGCAAGGTGATGATCCGGACCCTGCGCCTGCGGCGGGCCGTGGAGGCCGAGGTGGCCGCCCTGGTCGGGACCGAGGACGGCGATTTGACCCGCATCGGGCGGCGGCGGCTTTTCGAGGCCGACTCCGACCGGCCGGACATGCTGCTGTGGAAGCCCAAGACCCTTGCCGAGATGACCGGACTCTGCTCGGTGTTGCAACTCAACGAGGCTGTGGCCGAACGGGTCGTCACCCTGTGGGAGACGGCGCCCTTCAAGGTGGATATCTTGGTGGCGGTCAACCTGGAGGCCGTGGCCAAGGTAACCGGAAACCCCGCCCAACGGGTGGCCGAGATCCTGGCCCGGTTCGGCGTGGCCCTGCGGCGCAGCGGCCGCGCCCCGGCGGCCGCGCCCCCGGCCCCAGGTCCGGACCAGTCCCCCAAACCGCCCGACGGGGCGAACCAAGGCTGATACACTTCCCATGATCGATACTGCGGCCCACGCGGCGCCCTCCGCCCCGGAAGACGATCCAGGGGCGGGTTACATCAGTTCCCTGCCGGGCGAAGACGCCCTTCCCGGATTTCCCCGTCGCTTATGCCTGCTTGGCGGCACCGGCTCCATCGGCACAAGCGCCCTGCGCGTGGCCGAAAAGCACCCGGAGCGGTTCACCGTGGCGGCCCTGGCCGGGGCCACCAACCTTGCGCTTTTGGCCGAACAGGCCGCCCGCTTCCGCCCCGCCCGCCTTTGCGTGCTCAGCGCCTCCGGCGCGGACGCCCTGGCCGGGATGCTTCCCGCCGGATACGCCCCGGACATCGTCTCTGGCCCGGAGGGTTACGCCTCCCTGGCCGCCGATCCGGACAGCGACGTGGTGCTGTCGGCCATCGTGGGGGCGGCCGGCCTTGCGCCCACCCTGGCCGCCGTCCGGGCCGGGAAGATCGTGGCCCTGGCCAACAAGGAATCCCTGGTTCTGGCGGGGGATCTCATCCGGCAGGCCTGCCGGGAGAGCGGGGCCGTGATCCTGCCCGTGGACTCGGAACACAACGCCCTGTTCCAGGCCCTGGGCGGCCCGGGCCTGCGGGAATTGCCCCATGTGGCCACGCTTGTGCTGACGGCCTCGGGGGGGCCGTTTCGGGACAAGCCCGCCGCCTTTTTGCAGACGGTCACCCGGGAGCAGGCGCTCAATCATCCCAACTGGTCCATGGGCCCGAAAATCAGCGTGGATTCGGCCACGCTCATGAACAAGGGGCTGGAGGTCATCGAGGCCTGCCGCCTGTTCGGATTGCCCCCGCAGCGGGTGGAGGTGGTGGTGCATCCCCAAAGCATCGTCCACTCCCTGGCCCGCTACCATGACGGGTCGCTTCTGGCCCACCTGGGGCCGCCGGACATGCGCCTGGCCATCGCCTACTGTCTGGGCTATCCCCGGCGTCTCCCGCTTCATCTGCCCCCCGTGGATCTGGTGGCCCTGGGCGCCCTGACCTTCGAGGCCCCGCGCCACGACGATTTTCCCTGTCTCTCTCTGGCCCGGCACAGCCTGTCTTTGGGGGCGTGGGGGCCGGTGGCGCTCAATGCCGCCAATGAAACCGCCGTGGAGCTTTTTTTGGCCGACCGGATCGCCTTTTTGGACATCCCCCGGCTGGTGGAGTTCGCCCTCATGACCCAGACGGGGGTTTACGCCGACGATTTGGATGCTATATTGGAGATTGACCATACGACCCGGCGACGGGTCCGGGAGCGGGCCAAGGGGCGTCCCCCCCGGGGGTGAGCCTTTTTCAATCCCGCCACAACACGAAACAACAAGGAATCGGATGGAAAGCGTTTTGTCCGTGGCCCTGGTGCTCGGGGGCCTCATTTTTTTTCACGAGCTCGGGCATTTCGCCGTGGCCCGGTTGTTCGGCATCGGCGTGGTGACCTTTTCCCTTGGTTTTGGCCCCAAACTGTTCGGTTTCAAGCTGGGGGCCACCCGGTACCTCCTGTCGGCCATCCCCCTGGGGGGCTATGTGCAGTTGGCGGCCCAGGATCCCGAGGAAGAGGCCCCGGAGGGATTCGCCCCCAGCACGTTTTTCCGGCTGCGTCCGGCCTGGCAACGCATGCTGGTGGTGGCCGCCGGTCCCGGCTTCAACTTCATCCTGGCCTGGCTGATTTTCTGGGGGCTGTTTCTGTCCTACGGCCGCATGGAGGTGCTGCCGGTCATCGGGCAGGTGCAAAAGGACAGCCCGGCCGAAATCGCGGGCATCCTTCCTGACGACCGGGTGGTGGCCATCGACGGCAAGCCCGTGGTCCGCTGGGACGATCTGGCCGGAACCGTGCGCCAGACCGGGGAAAAACCCGTGACCCTGGAGATCGAGCGCAGCCCGGACGGGGCGGCTTCCCGGATCCAGGTGACCCTGACGCCCCGGATGCAGGTGACCAAGAACATCTTCGGCGAGGAGGAGCGCGTGCCGCTTCTGGGTCTGGTCTCGGCCGGGAAAACCATCTCCACGCCCCTGGGGACCGGGTCGTCGGCCGGTGAGGCCCTGACCCGCACCTGGGAGGTGGTGTCCATGACGCTTCTGGGCATGCTCAAGCTGGTGCAGCGGGTGGTCCCCCTGGACAGCCTGGGCGGCCCGATCATGATCGCCCAACTGGTGAGCAGGCAGGCCGCCGAAGGCCTGGCCAACGTGCTGGCCCTGACCGCCGTCATCAGCATCAACCTGGGCATTCTGAACCTGTTGCCCATCCCGGTCCTCGACGGCGGCCACATCCTTTTTTTCACCCTGGAGACGGCCTTCCGCCGCCCGGTGAGCCAGCGTTGGCAGCAGATCACCACCCGGGTGGGGTTGGCTTTCCTGATCGGGCTCATGGCCCTGGCCCTGTACAATGACCTGCAACGCATCTTTGTCTGATCTCTGCGGGCCGAACGCGGGGCCGACGCTGGTTCTGTGCGCCGTGGAAGAGGTGCTGCGCGTGGTCCTGGCCGAGGCCGGGCGCGTGCGTGAGGCCTTTTCGGCAAAGGGGCAGGGCGTGGCCATGACGTTTTTGGCCCCGGCCATGGCCGAGGCCCTTTCCCGGGTCGGCCTTGCCCCGGCCGGGCTGGCCGGGGTGGCCTGCGTCTGCGGGCCGGGGAGTTTTACCGGCATCCGGGTGAGTCTGGCTGTGGCCGAGGGACTGCGCCTGGGGACCGGGATTCCCCTGTGGGGGATGGCCTATCCGCCCCTGGTCGCCCGGGCCGCCTTTGCCCTGCGTCCCGGGGCGAAACGCGTCGCCGCCGTGGTGCATGCCCGCAAGGGGCTGGTGTATGTGCAGGCGTTTACGGCCCAGGCGGCCCCGGCCCCTGTCGGCCCTGTCCGGGTTTTGCCCGCCCCCCTGGCCGCCCAGGCGGCGTGGGAGTCGCTTTTTCCCCCGGGAGGGGAGGGGGCTTTCGAGGATGCGGCGGTTGTCGGCTCGGGATTGCGCAACAACCGGGAGGCCTTCGCCGCCGTGTTTCCCGAGGCCTGCCTGCTCTCCGACGAGGCGGCCTTTCCCGGCCCCGACGTCCTGGCCGCCGCCGCCACGGGTCCGGCCCGGGACGCCGTGCTTCCCCCGGACCCCATCTATCAGCGCCCAAGCGACGCCGAGGACAATCTGGCGGACATCTCCCGCAGGCGCGGCATGGACCCCGACCGGGCCAAGGCCCTGCTGGCGGCGGCCATGGCCTCCGACGTGACCTGAGTCCCCTGCCGCTCCCCGGGGGCGACCCTTTTTTGCAACCGCGCCTTGGCGCGGTTTTTTTTTGCCCGGCTAAAGAACCCACCGCCTCATGTCGATAAGAAATTCCATAAAAGCGATGATCCGTCTTGCGCCGGGAGTGCCGACGAAGGGCGGGTCAACTAACGGCAAGGAAGCCGAAACGTCATTCACGGAGGAAAAAACCATGTCCCTGATCATCAACCACAACTTGATGGCCGACAACGCCACCCGCAACCTGAGCACCGCCTACGGCGCCCTGGCCACCTCCACCCGCCGCCTGTCCTCGGGACTGCGCATCGGCACCGCTGCCGACGACGCCGCAGGCCTGGCCGTGCGCGAACTCATGCGGGCCGACATCGCCGCCCTGAACCAGGGCGTGCGCAACGCCAACGACGCCATCTCGCTCATCCAGACGGCGGACGGGGCGCTGGGGGTCATCGACGAAAAGCTCATCCGCATGAAGGAACTGGCCGAACAGGCGGCCACCGGCACCTACACCTCGGACCAGCGTCTGATCATCGACTCGGAATACCAGGCCATGGCCTCGGAAATCACCCGAATCGCCAGCGCCACGGACTTCAACGGCCTCTACCTGTTAAACGGAAACCTGTCTTCGACCACCCACAACGGGTCCGGCCTGCAGTCAACCGGCAAGCTCAAGGTCCACTTCGGCACGGCCAACGACAGCGCCGAGGACTATTATTACATCCAGATCGGCACGGCCACGGCCTCGGCCCTGGGCGTCGGCCTGGCCGCCAGCAACAGCATCTCCACCCAGGCCCTGGCCCAGGCCAGCCTGGATACGCTCAAGAACGCCATCGTCTCCAAGGACAAGATCCGGGCCAACCTCGGCGCGTTGCAGAACCGCCTGGAAAACACCATCACCAACCTGGAGATCCAGGCCGAGAACCTCCAGGCCGCCGAATCGCGCATCTCCGACGTGGACGTGGCCACGGAGATGACCGAGTTCGTGCGCCAGCAGATCCTGACCCAGGCGGCGGTGGCCATGCTCTCCCAGGCCAACTCCCTGCCGCGTATGGCCCTGTCGCTGATGGGCTAGTTTTTAAGGGCCGCGCGCCCTATGGAAACGTCGCAATCGGCCGATAAGACGAAAAAAGGCCCCGGCCGTCCCGGGGCTGCGTCAAGGGCCGGATCGCCCAGGCGGTCCGGCCCTTTTCTCCCTGCGGCATCATGCTTGCTTGAGAAAGGGAAAAAAACCGGACAGCGGCAGTTTTTTCCTGGAGAAGCATTATGAGCACCTCGACCACGTCCGCAGCAATCACCTTCACGGGCCTTGGCAGCGGAACGGACTTCGCCTCCATGATCGACAAGCTCGTGGCGGTGGAGCAAACCCGCGTCACCTCCCTGGAGACATGGCGCACGTCCTGGACGGACAAGATCACGGCCTTCCAGGAGCTCAATACCCAGATGTTGTCGCTCAAGACCGCCCTGGAAGGCATGGACACCAAGGGCGAATTCCTGGTCAAGACCGCAGGCTCCTCCGACAGCAACGTGCTCTCGGCCACGGCCGGGGCCGACGCCCAGGAAGGCACGCATACGATAGACGTCGAGCAGATCGCCAAGAACAAGATCATGGCCACCACAAGCGGCGTGGCCACCGCCACCCAAAGCATCAATACCTCGGGCGCGTCCCGCATCTTCGCCTATGTCTATGAGGGCAAGACCTATTCCGTGACCGTCCCGACCGGATCCTCCCTGACCGATCTCAAAAACCTCATCAACATCGACGGCGACAACCCCGGGGTCAAGGCCGCCATCGTCAACGACGGAACCTCCTATCATCTCCAACTGCGCGGCATGGACACCGGCGCCAAGTCCACCCTGGAGATTTCGGGCACGACGACCCTGGCCGGATTCGGCAGCGCGAACTTCACCACCAGCCAGACCAACCAGGATGCCTTGCTCAAGGTGGACGGCTGGCCCGCGACGTATATGTCCCGGGCCACCAACAGCATCACCGACATCATTGAGGGCGTGACCCTGAACCTGCGCAGCGCTGGCGAAGCGGACCTGGACATTGCGACGGACCTGGATTCGGTCAAGGAAAACATCGAGACCTTCGTGGAGCAGGTCAATACGGTGCGCTCCATGATCATAAACCTCACCAAGGTCACGACCACGGGCAGTTCGGTCTCGACCAGTACGGATACCGACCAAACCCAGGCTGGGTCGCTGCTCACCGGCAACTACGGCATCCAACTCATCAGCAGCCGCCTCAAGGAAGCCACGGCAGGCACCGCCATCGGATTCGATTGGGCCACCGATACCTACACCTCTCTGGCCTCCCTGGGTATCATGACCGACGCCCAGGAGGGGTCTGTCACCGCAGGACTTCTGGTCATCGACGACGAAGTCTTGGATGCGGCCCTGGAAAAGGACATCGACGCCGTGGCCTCGCTTTTTTCGGCCTACTACGAGGGAAGCACCAACTCCTCGGACTTCAGCTATGCCTCGCACATCCAGGGCATCACCGAGGCCGGAACCTACAAGGTGGCCTACACCGTGTCCGGGGGCACGATCACCTCGGCCACCATCAACGGCCATGAAGCGAAAATAAGCGGCAACACCATCCTGGGGCAGGGCATGGGGAATCCGGAGAACGGTCTGCTTCTTGAAATCAAGAACCTCACGGACGGCAGCTATTCCGGAACGACCTCCATGAAGCTTGGCAAGACAGGAGAATTGATAAATAATCTCGGCGACTTGACAGATTCGAAGACCGGACCTTTGGCGATTCTCGAAGACAACTATAATGATATTACCGATATGATCGATAAGAAGATTGAGTATGAAGAGAATCGCATCTCATTGATGGAGAGCCGCCTGCGTGAACGCTACGCCAGGCTTGATGCCCTCCTGGGCTACTACGACAACATCAGCACCTCTTTGGAAAGCCAGATTGCGGATCTTGACGACTAGCGGGTGCAAGGGCGTCGCCAACGGAGATTCAGGATATGCAAACAGCCGCCAAGGCGTATCTCAAGACCCAGGTCAACACCACCAGCCAGGGCGATATTTTGATCCTGCTCTACGACGGGGCGATCAAGTTCCTCGGGCAGGCCAAGGAAAAAATTGCCGCGCGCGACTATGCCCAAAAGGGCATCCTCATCTCCCGGGCCCTGGATATCCTGGCCGAGTTGCAGGCGAGCTTAAACGCCCAGAAAGGCGGGACGTTGGCTGAAAATCTGCAAAAGCTCTACTTCATTTGCAGCACAAAGCTCTTGCAGGCCAATCTGAAGATGGACACGGCCATCATCGACGAGGTCATGAAGATTCTCGCCGGGTTGCGCGACGCCTTTCGCGCGGCCAACGCCGAGGTCACAGGCCAACCGGCCTCCGCTCCCCAGTCCCAAGGCGCCTCCTATGGCGTTGCGCCTCCCTCCATGGCCGCCACAGCCGAGCCGAAGGCCCCGGCCAAGGCCCCTGTCAGCTTTCCCGGTTTCGCCAAGAGAGCCGCCCCCCCGGCGGCGGGCGTCTCCGGGGACGAAACGGCCCCGGCTGCGGCCGCCCGGATCGTCCCCCCAACCGCGCCTCCCCGGGTGGGCGCCCCTGCTGCCGCCCCACGTCCGGCCGTCGCCGCAGGGTCCGCCATGGCGGCGGCTCCGGAACCGTCCCAGACCCCCATGCCGCCGCCCCAGGTCCAAAGTCCGATGCGGCGGGCGTTTGCGGCCTACGCCACGGCCCGGGAGCAGAAAAGCGCCACCTAGTGTCGCGTTTTTTAGAAAATCACGCCAGTGTTTTTCCAGAAAAACAAGTATTTCAGCTTCTTGTATTTATAAATCAGACCCCCTGTCTCGAGGACAGGGAACGAGACGTGCGTCCCGTCCGCCCGGCCCGAAACGCTGGACGCGGCCTGATCCGTCGGTTCCCTGCGAAATGACGCCGGGGAACCGTTTATTTCGCAAACAACCGCATGGCGGAGAGAATCCTGTATTTCCGGACGTTGTCTCCGGGGGGCTGCTGCTCTGCGGGGTTGTTGCTTTGCGCGCGGGGACGGGCTAACATCGCAAAAAACGCGACCGGTCTGGAGATGGGGGATTCGTGATCGGTCGGCTTTTTTTCAGGGAGACCAATGCGCATTACCTGCCCAGAATGCGGCTTTAGCCGGGACGTGCCGGATGGGAGGGTGCCCGCCGCGACTGCCGTGGCCACCTGTCCCAAATGCAGGCATCGCTTCCGGTTCCGCGATGTGGAGGACGGCTTCGATCCGTCTTCGTCCGCTTACGAACAGCCCACGTCCGAACCCCGGTTCTCCGGGGAGGAGAGGGACGGTTACGCCCCGCAAGTCGGCCTTGGGGCCACGCCCCGTTTCCCCGGCGCCGTGCGGCACAGCCGTGACCCCAAGGGCGCGGCCGAGTCGGCCAGGCACGGATATGACCCCTATACGCCTGACGCGCCACGCGGGCATGACCGCGTTTTTCCGCCGCCGTCGGCCCATTGGGAGCCCTCCGCCCCAGCCGAGGAGACCCCCGTTGCATCGGAGGAATCCACGCCGCTTCGCATGACCCCGCACCCGGCGGCCATGGATCCGCCGCCCAGGCCGGAACATGAGGAAGAGCGGTTGCGCGCTTCCGAGCCTGCTGCGCGCGAACCTCGATCCGAGGCGCGCCAGGAGCAAAACGGCGTGCGCGACATCTGGGCCAGGCTCCAGGCCATGGACGACGAGGACGCCGCGCGCCTGCCGCCGCCACGGCCTGCCGCACCGCCGGCCCCCGGCAGCCCCGCCCGGGTCGCGACGGCCCCGGCCGAGGAGGCCCCTGCCCGGCGCGCCGCTGATGAACCCGGGTCTGATCCGGCCCCCGGTCCCCGGCCCTCAGCCGTGTCGCCCTCGGCGGCTTCGGCCCCCGAAGACACGCATGCGCAGAGGCCTGCCGCTGTTCCTGGCGGCTATAGCCCGGCGCCCGGAGATACGGACGATGCCCCCGGGATGGATGTCCGGGGCGGCGACGACACAGGCGCGCCCGATTCGTCCGGATCGCCAGCTTCGTCCGATTCGGCCGGGCCATTCCCGGAGGGTCGGCCGGACGACGCCGCCCCGGGCGAGGTGCCCTGGGAGCGTCTGGACGCCTACGGATTTTTTCCGGGACTGGTGCTTACGCTCAAGCGCATCCTGTTTCAGCCCGTGGAATTTTTCGAGTCCATGCCCCCTGGCCGGGGCAAGGGCAAGGCCATGGTCTTCAATCTGCTTTTGAGCGAATTTCTGCTTCTGGTGGATTTTTTATGGGCGCTTCTGGGGGTCCGGGCCAAGCTCGCGGACACGGGCCAGACCGACGCCCTGGCGGCCATGGCCGGGGTGCCGGGCATCGGCTTCCTGATCCTGCTCCTCATGGTGCCGGTCTTTATGGCGGCGGGCATCTACCTGGACGCGGGGTTGACGCATCTTCTGCTCATGCTCCTTCGCGGCAACAGCAAGAAATTCGACGAGACCTTCCGGGTCATGTGCTACAGCGCCGCGCCCACGGTGCTTTCGGCCGTGCCCGTGGCCGGGCAGTTGTTATCGCCGGTGATCCTCATCTGGTACATGATGCTCCAGGCCATCGGCCTGAAAAAGGTCCACGGCGCGGCCTATTCCCAGGCCTTGGCCGTGGTGCTCATCAAATGGTCGCTGTATTTGTTCCTGTTGCTTGGAATGCTGCACGGTCTTTCCAGCGGAGGCTGAGGCCCATGGGAGCACGTCCATGATAGAATGGTTCAAGCGAGTGCTGCGTGAGTTGGCCGCCAAGCGGCAGAAGGCCCGGGACATCCACCCGGAGTCTTTTCGCGTTCTGGCTGGCGAGTTGGTGGAGCTGGCGGACATCGCCGCCAGGATTCGCCCCGACGAGCACGCCTTCCAGTTGCGGATCAAACGCATCCGTCGGGAGATGGATGATTTGTCCCGCATGGCCGGTCGGCCCGAATTTCGCATGTTGCCGCCCAAGAAGCGGCTGGAGTTGCGTGAAAGCCTGCTGACGTCCAGGGATCAGTTGCTCAAAACGGTCTGCGACGCCCCCGTGCCCACCACCATGCGGCAGTAAGGCGTCGAAAGCAGCCACAACGCCCGGGGGTTTTATGTCCGCCACTCCCCTTGACTCCAGGCCCGGGGCAGGCCTTGCCGTCATTTTTTTGTCATTTGCCCTGTTTCTGGTTTCGTGCTCCACGGAACCCCGCCTGACCAGCCTGTCCGTCGTCAGCGTGGACGCCTGGGTCAAACGCAACAACCCCGACATCTACGTGGAACCCCTGGCCTCGCCCGGCGCCCCCATGACGGCCATGATCGTGCCCTTCCAGGTGACCCAGAACATCGCCTACATGAAGCTTTTAGGGGATCAGATCACCAAGTACGTCTGGCAGACCTGGACCCGCGACCGGGTGTTCCCCAAGTTTCTCTACGAGCAGAGCCAGATTCCGATGAGCACGGCCCAGGCCGTGGCCCTGGCCCGCAAGCGGGGCGTGGATCTTTTGGTCACCGGGTCGGTGACCTACATCATGTCCGGCGGTACGCGCGGCGACACCTCCGTCTCCCTGGCCGTCGAAATTTTTGACGTGGCCACCGGGGAACGGTTGTGGTCCATGGCCCACGGCGGCCGCATCGAGACCGGCCAGACCCGGGACTACATCTTTTTCGCCAAGCAAAACCGCATGCCCGAAGACCCTGTGTATGCCGTGACCACGGTTCTGGCGGCGGACATGGGGGGCTCGGTGGTCAATTGGAACTACGGGCACAAGCCCCCGCCTCCGGCCGCCCCCAATCCCGCGCCGCCGCCTCCGGTCCAGTAGCCGGGCGAGTGGCTGCGCGTTGAATAATTCTGGACGCGGCAGCTGGGAAAAGTGCAGAATGCACATGACCCGCCTTTGGCGGCGGGCAGGGATGGTTTTTTCGGGCGTCCCGGCCGTATCCCCCTTCCCGGGAGCGGCAAAACGGCGTCCACTAAAAGAGCAATCAACTGCGCCGACGGTTTCGGATTGTACGGAGAAACCGTGCCCATCGTCGCGCCGCGAAGCATGAGATGACGTCATGGACGACGAGAGGCTGAGCAACGACTGCGTCTTGCGGCTCACGGACGAACAGTTCACCCGTTTTCTGCACTTTTCCGTGGATCAGGCCGCCGAGCCTGTCTATTGGATCGATAAGCAGGGCTGTTTCGCCTACGTCAACGCCACGGCCTGCCGGATGCTGGGATGGTCACGGGCCGAGTTGTTGTTGATGACCGTCTTCGAGGTGGACCGGGTGCTGACCCCGGCCCTGTGGGAGGCGCGCTGGGAACAGTTGCAGGCCGAGAAAAGCGCCCTCTACGATGTCGTCCACGTCGCCCGGGACGGACGCACGTTTCCGGTGGAGGTCTCGGCCAACTTCCAGACCGTGGGGGGCGAGGAGTTCGTCGCCGCCTTCGCCCGGGACGTGACCGACCGCAGGCTGGCCGAACAGCGCCTCAAGCTCTTCGAAAAGGTCTTCGCCAACGCCCTGGAAGGCATCACCGTCACCGACCATCGCGGGGACATCGTCTCCGTGAACCCGTCGTTCTCGCTCGTCACCGGTTACACGGCCGCCGAGGCCCTGGGCCAAAATCCGCGCATCCTCAAGTCCGACCGCCATCCCCCCGAGTTCTACAAGGCCATGTGGGCCGACATCATCAAAAAGGGCCAATGGTCCGGCGAGATATGGAACCGCCGCAAAAGCGGCGAGGCCTACCCCGAATGGCTGTCCATCAGCGCCATCAAGGATCGCGGCCGCACCACCCACTACGTGGCCGTGTTTCACGACATCAGCGAGATGAAGCGCAAGGAGGACAAGATCCTCCATCAGGCCTCCCATGACGCCCTGACCAATCTGCCCAATCGGCTCCTTCTGTCCGACCTCCTGGAAAAAGCCATCTCCCACGCCACCCGGGCCGGACACAAGCTCGGGGTCATCTGCTTTGACCTGGACAACTTCAAAAACATCAACGACACCCTGGGCCATGCCATGGGCGACGAGTTGCTCAAGGCCGCCGCCATGCGCATCAGCGGCATGCTGCGGCCCGAGGATACCGTGGCCCGGCCCGGCGGCGACGAGTTCATGGTCATGCTGGGCGAGATCGCCGACGAACGCGACGCCGTGCGCGTGGCCGAGCGCATCCTGGAAAGCTTCCGCCGCCCCTTCCCCGTGGACGGGCGCGAACTGGTGCTTACGGCCAGCGTTGGCATCAGCATCTTTCCCGAGGACGGCGACACCCAGGACGCGCTCATCAAAAACGCCGACCTGGCCATGTACCGGGCCAAGGCGCAGGGCAAAAACGCCTACCAGCTCTTTACCCCCCAGATGAACGAGGCCGTCACCCGCCGCCTCAATCTGGAGGCCGGGCTGCGCCGGGCCCTGGATCGCGGCGAGTTCCTGGTGCACTACCAGCCCCGGCTGGCCTTCATGGGCATGCGCACCGTGGGCATGGAGGCCCTGGTGCGCTGGCGGCGCGAACCGGGAATGCTGGTGCCGCCCATGGAGTTCATTCCCCTGGCCGAGGAGACGGGCCTTATCGTGCCCCTTGGGGAATTCGTCCTGGAGACGGCCTGCGCCCGCACCGCGGCCATCAACGCCGCCATGGGCCTTTCGCTCAAGGTCTCGGTCAATCTCTCGGCCCGGCAGTTCGCCGACACCAACCTGCCCGAACTCGTGGCCCGCATCCTCGGAAGCACGGGCCTCCCCCCCGCCTGCCTGGAGGTGGAGGTCACGGAAACCGTGCTCATGCAAAATATCGCCACGGCCGCGAACATGCTCGCCCAGTTGGCCGAAATGGGGGTCGCCGCTTCCATCGACGACTTCGGGACCGGCTATTCCTCGCTGTATTATCTGAAGAAAATGCCGCTTGCGGCCATCAAGATCGACCGTTCCTTCATCCGCGACATCCCCCGCGACCCCAGCGACATCGCCATCACCACCACCATCATCTCCATGTGCCGGGGACTCGACCTGGCCGTGGTGGCCGAGGGCGTGGAAACCCAGGAACAGTTCAACTTCCTTTTGGGCCTGCGCTGCGACGAATGCCAGGGCTACCTCATAAGCCGCCCCCTCCCCGCAACCGATTTCGAGGCCTTTCTGCGCCAACCGGGCAACAGCCAGGGTTGAACCCGGCCGGTTTCCCTGCCCCTTTTCCCCTACCGCGCCGCCGGGAAATGGTGTAACACGGCCTCCCACATCACTCGCAAAGGATGCCCCATGATCGGAATCTCCAAACTCTACTGCGGCGGGGTCGAGGCCTCGGACGCCCTGCGTTACGGACGCCATTCGGGAAAATTGCCCTCCCATCTGCTCCAATTTTCCAAGGATAAAAAACCCGTCGTGGTCTGGAACATGACCCGCCGGTGCAACCTCAAATGCGTTCACTGCTACGCCAAGGCCCTGGACGAACACGGAAAAGACGAGATCAACACCGAACAGGGCAAGGCCATCATCGACGACCTGGCCGCCTACGGCGCACCGGTCATGCTTTTTTCCGGCGGCGAACCGCTGGTGCGCAAGGACTTGGTGGAATTGGCCCACCACGCCGTCTCCAAAGGCATGCGCGCCGTCATCTCCACCAACGGCACCCTCATCACCCCTGAAAAGGCCAAGGAACTCAAAAACGTCGGCCTGTCCTACGTGGGCATCTCGCTTGACGGCGGCGAAGACATCCACGACCGCTTCCGGGGCGTGGCCGGGGCCTTCAAAAAGGCCCTGCGCGGCATCGAAAACTGTCAGAACGAGGGCCTCAAGGTCGGCCTGCGCTTCACCATCAACAAGCGCAACGCCTCCGAAATTCCGGTCCTCTTCGATCTCGTGCGCGACCTCAACGTGCCGCGCATCTGTTTCTACCATCTGGTCTATTCCGGGCGTGGCTCGGAACTCATCAAGGAAGACCTGGACCACGCCGAAACCCGCGCCGCCGTGGACCTTATCATGGACCGCACCCGCGCCCTTTTCGACGCCGGACTGCCCAAGGAAGTCCTCACCGTGGACAACCACGCCGACGGCCCCTACGTTCTGCAACGCCTGTTGCGCGAAGACCCGGCCCGGGCCGAAGAAGTCAAAACCCTGCTCTCCTTCAACGAAGGCAACAACTCCGGGCGCGGCATCGGCTGCATCTCCTGGGACGGCGCGGTGCACGCCGATCAGTTCTGGCGCAACCACACCTTCGGCAACGTCCTTGATCGCCCGTTCTCCCAGATCTGGGACGACCCGGACATCGAACTGCTGGCCAAGCTCAAAGACAAGAAAAAATACGTGGGCGGCCGCTGCGCCACCTGTAAATACCTCGATATCTGCGGCGGCAACTTCCGGGCCCGGGCCGAGGCCTACTACGACGATATCTGGGCCGAAGACCCCGCCTGCTACCTGACTGACGACGAGATTCGCCCCTAGGGCGGAGAAGAGTCGGGGAGGAGCGGAGAGGAGAGTCGGGGAGGAGCGGAGAGGAGAGTCGGGGAGAGGGCTTCGCCCCCTCCCCGAACCCCACCCCCACCGGGGGGAATCATTCCCCCCGGACCCCCCGGACGGGGTGTCGGGAAAAGGGGGGGAAAGACGGGGCGAGCGTGGCGCAAGGAGAAGGGAAGAGCGTCCCCCAAAATGGCGTCCTGTTCTCTTCATCGTTGCAGAATGTGACGGCCCGTGCGTTGATTTTTGCGGATCGCCGCGCATGGTCTTTCTGAAAAGGCGTTATGCGCCTTTTCAAAAACAGGGCTCTGAGTCTTCTAGCGGATTGTCGCGCCCGAAAAGGAATGCCCAGGCCGGGCGACGGGTTCCCGAACGCCTGGAACTACATGAAATGTATTTCCAACTCACCGTGTTCTTTGAATTTTACAGCTTTTAAGCTTGGACGGGGCACCCGGGAAAATACATGGAATGTATTTTACAATCCCATCCTGTTCTTTGGTTTTTACAGCTTTTGAGCGTCAGCGGGGCGCCCAGGCCGGGCGACGGGTTTACGCAAGGCAAGGCGGCTGCGCGAGGTCGCCGAGCATTGCTGGCGCCGCGCCTTGTCGGAAACCCCGAGCCCGGCAGCACCCGGCAGCGACCGGTAGCGACCGGCAGCACCCGGCAACGGGCAGAAACAAAAAAAGTGATCCGCCGAAAAAGAACATCTTTCGGTGTTCCCGAGCCCGGCGATCAAAGAATAGAACTATCAGGAAGTGAGGGAATCAGAAGAGGGAATGCTGGTCGTGGCGAATGCCCTGAATGCGCATCAGCGCCTCTTCGGCCCGCCGCCGCATGCGGAAAAGCGCCCCCATGCAGGTCAGGTCGCTTTCCCCGGCGATGTCCGAAAGCGCCTCCACGGCAATGGCCAGCCTGGCCCGCAATTCCGCGTCGTCGTCCTCGGGTATTTGATCGTCCATGACCGGCTCCTTTCGTGCGGGCGATGTGTCCCGCGCGAAACTCATAATCCCTCGTGGCCGCCTTGGCAAAGGGGGAAAACCGGCCGATCCCGGATTTGCCCGGAGCCATCGCGCCGAAAGAAAGGATATGCCCGTGCATACGTTTGATTTTCACCGGGGCAGGCGTCTGCGTCGTACCGCCGCCATTCGCGATCTGGTGCGCGAGACCATGATCACCCGGCACGATCTCATCATGCCCTATTTCGTGGTGGAGACCGCCGACGAATCCTTTGAAAAGCCCATCGGGGCCATGCCCGGCCAATCCCAACTCGGGCTTGGGGCCTTGTCCGCCCGGGTGGGGCGGGCCGTGGCCAAGGGGCTTCAGGCGGCGCTCTTGTTTGGGCTTCCGGCCAAAAAAGACGAACGCGCCTCCGGCGCCTACGCGGCGGACGGCATCGTGCAGCAGGCCGTGGCCCGGCTCAAGGCCGACTATCCCGATCTGTGCGTGGTGACGGATGTGTGCCTGTGCGAATACACCTCCCACGGCCATTGCGGCATGCTTTCCGCCACGGGCGAGGTGCAAAACGACCCGACCCTGGAGCTTCTGGCCGCCACGGCCCTGTCCCATGCCAAGGCCGGGGCGGACATCGTGGCCCCCTCGGACATGATGGACGGCCGGGTGGCGGCCATCCGCATCACCCTGGACGAGAACGGTTTTTCGCATATCCCGGTCATGTCCTATGCGGTCAAATACGCATCAAGCTTCTACGGCCCCTTCCGCGAGGCGGCGGAGTCGGCTCCGGCCTTCGGGGATCGCAAGGCCTATCAGATGGACCCGGCCAACGCCCGGGAGGCCATGCGCGAGGCGGCCGCCGATCTGGCCGAGGGCGCGGACATGCTCATGGTCAAACCCGCGCTTCCCTATCTGGACATTCTCCACGCCCTGCGCCAGTCCTGCGACGTTCCCCTGGCGGCCTATCACGTCAGCGGCGAATACAGCATGCTCAAGGCCGCCGCCATAAACGGCTGGATCGACGAGAAGCGGGCGGTGATGGAATCGGTGACGGCCATCAAGCGGGCCGGGGCGGATCTCATCATCACCTACTTCGCCGAGGACATCCTGGACTACATCCGCGAATAATCGCGTCCCCCGTAAAAAGTTTTGAAGGAGGGTCCAGGGAGGAAACTTTTTCAAAAGTTTCCT
>Ga0209467_1001580_pt1 | contig 19221 bp, 18 predicted proteins | sample Higcelwee11metaG_FD_187175 | JGI IMG/M metagenome (GOLD analysis project Ga0209467, IMG submission 187175) | Freshwater pond sediment microbial communities from the University of Edinburgh, under environmental carbon perturbations - High... | ecosystem: Environmental > Aquatic > Freshwater >...
AATCTTAATTATTATGACTTTAAATGGACGATAGAAATTAATGGCATAGTTCATTCATTTGGAAATCTAGATATCAATCTAGAACCTAGTGAATCAATCATAATAACAATCCCATATGATTACGATTCTACAATCGATGGATTAATCACTTTGACTATTGATGCACTCCTTAAAATAGATTCATTATGGGCTAAAAGAGGCTATATTCAAGCCTTTGAACAATTCATTTTAAAAGATAGTAAAAAGAGTAATATCCTGAATTCATCAGAAGAAATTAGTTATAAGAGAAATAATTCTACCATTGAAATTATAGGTAATAATTTCACTTATCTTATGAAAGATGGCATATGGATTAGTTTTAATGTTAGTGGGCAAGAAATATTAACTCAAGCATTAAAGCCTGATTACTATCGAGCATTAACAGACAATGATATCGATGTATTTAATCTGTTTCCTAAGTTTGTTAAATACTCTCCAAAATTTAAATGGAGAAAAGCGAACTCATCTCAAAAAGCGATTAAAATAGAATGTACTACGATATCGGACGGAATAGAAGTATTTGTAACTTGGAAAGCATACGGAATAAAAAATGCGTTGACTCGTTACTTAATCGACAACAATGGTTCAATAGAAGTACTCCATAGGGCAAGTTCTAAACGAATGGATTTATTAAAAATCGCAATGAGCTTTGGACTTAATCAAGACTTTGATCATGTGACATGGTTAGGTAGAGGCTACGAAGAAAACTATAGCGACCGTAAAACTGGCTCAAAAATAGGCTTATACCATGCAAGTGTTCAAGATCTTCAACATCCTTACATGCGACCTCAAGAGAATGGTCATCGCTCTGATAACAAGTTCTTAGAAATTGAAAATTCAAAGAATCATACGATTACAATCCGTTCTATTGATTCTGATTTTGGATTTAATATTTACCCTTATTCAATCGAGTATTTAGACATGATAACCCATCGACATCTCTTAGTTGATCAAGGGTTAAGATATGTTAGTATCGATGGCGCAATGAGTGGTGTAGGTGGTGATTTACCTGGTATGATATCACTTCGTGAGCCTTATAGTCTTAAACCAAAAACTGAATATCAAGTTCATTTTAGATTAACAATAAAAGCTTAAGGAAATATACAAAGATTGTGGGGAATTATATGAACAACAAATTAAATACTCGTCTTAAAAAACTTTCAGAAGTACTAAAAGACAAACCTGATTGTTTAGCCTTACTAGCACTAGGATCTTGTGCAGAGTTAGATCGACAAGATGAATGGTCTGATTTAGACTTCTTTGTCATAGTAGAACAAGGTAAACAAGTGAACTATCTAGAAAATCTTGAATGGTTAGAAACTTGTGCACCTTTAGCTTATAGCTTTAGAAATACGATTGATGGTCATAAAATCATGTGGGATGATGGTGTATATGCGGAGTATGCTGTATTTGAAGTGCATATGTTACCTAAAATTCCTTTTTCAACTGGATTGTTTATGTTTAAAAAAGAAGGTGTTGAATTATCTGAATCGTCTTTTATTCCAATGCCTAATTTACATCAAGATATAGATTACGCTGTAAATGAAATACTAACCAATCTCTATGTAGGATTATCTCGATATCATCGAGGTGAATTACTGTCTGCATTTGGACTAATTCAAGTTCATGCGATTGATCGAATATTATCCATGGCTGATAATCTTAATTGTCCTAGATTAGAGGATGAGGATGCCTTTGCCTTAGATCGAAGAATTGAGATACGTCATCCTGAATTATGTACTTTATTTACTCAAAGTATTCTTGGGTATAATCAACTTCCTCAATCGGCTAAGGTAATTTTAGAGTTTATAAAAAATATCTCTGAACTTAATCCAAAGATGCTTAGTGAGATTGAAAGATTAATCTATCTTACAAAATAAAATTCAATTAGTAGAAGAATTCTAGACTAGTCATTTTTCTAAAATACAAGGTATAACGAATACAAAAAAATGTTTTGGATAGAATTAATTTGAACCTCTAATTAAAAACCATCTAGATTTTCGTAGATGGTTTTTATTATTTACTTTGATTTACTTCCCCAAGGAAATATCATTGGGACTTTCTTTGTATAATCTTCCCAACCTGGGTATTTTTCCATGTTCTTTTCAAGAAGTGGTGTTGATATCTTAATTAGGACTACACTCATTAATACTGGTGAAACTACTAATAAAGCATAATAGACTATATTAATTGAATTTGTGTAGAATAATGTAATTCCAGTTAGATATAAGCCTATCCAAATTAATATTTCACCGAAATAGTTTGGATGACGTGTTACTGACCATAATCCTGTTTGTAATAATGACTTTGTTCGTTTACTAATGTGTTGTCTCAATTGTTCATCTCCAACAACTTCAAAGAATAAACCAACAAAAGAGATAAATAGTGCTAGATAAACAAAGTATTGTTCAGCTGATCCTAGCGCAAATTGATTGTACTTAATTACGACATAACTTGCGGATCCAACAATAAAGTTAATGATACCTTGAATCATAAATACTCTAAAGAATGCGGTTAATACAACTTTATCTCCCCATTCTTTACGCCATTGTGCATATCTGAAGTCTTCAGGTTTACCCCAATTTCTTCTAAATAGACGGATGGATAATCTTAATCCCCAAATCGTGATGAATGCGACTATTTCGTAGGATAAGATGGTAGGACTCTCAGTCACAAATAATGTTAACCAACTACCAACCACAAATCCAAAACCCCATCCAATATCGACAATAGAGTTATTTTTAATAATCGTTGCCGCAATGAAAATAATGGTAAAATAAGCAAATGTAAACAATAATGGAACTAATAAACCATCTAAACCAAAATTAGTATAACCTTGTGTCGCAATACCAATAGTTAATGCGAATAGTATTGTATATATTCCAGCTCTTTTAATATCCATATAGCTTTCCCCTTTTAATGTTTAACAATTCTATCATACATCAAATATCTAATAACTTTATATGCTCTATATCTAAGCTAAACTTTTTCTTTGATAAACTAAATGATAAAAAAACTTCCTTTTGGAAGTTTTAATTAGCAATCTTTACTTGAATAACTGTTGTATCTGATACTTCTGTTCCAGCAGTGATGGATTGTTCCAATACTAGACCATAATTTGCATCATCATCGACAAATACAATCTGACAAACAATATCACTTGAACTGCATCGTGATGAAACTAAATCGTACATTTCTGTAGGTGTAATACCCTTAGGTGTTAAATCTTCATTTAAACCATATATTTTACCAGTGTTTAAATCTAGCAAATCAGGCACAGTTGATAAATCTCCAAGCGAAACAATTACATTAATTGTTGTTCCTATTTGTATTTTTGTATCTTGATAGTTTTGCGATATAACTCTATTAACCGCAACACTTGGTGAATAACTTGTTGATGAAGTTAGCACTAAATTAGCACCTAATGCATTTTGAGTTTCTACAAAAGATTGTAGATTTATATATGCTTGATTCACATAGCTGCTCAGGTTAATCTCATTCCCCAGGGAATACAATATCGATAAATCACTTCCAGTTTCAACCAATACACCAAATGGGATTGATTGATAAATTGCGATACCCTTTGCGACAGTATTACTATAGCTTGTTTTTATACTCAAATCTATTCCATTATCTTTTGCCCAATTAGTCGCTGTTGTTTGGTCATATGGTGTAAAATCTATCATCTTGATTGCGACACCTTTGGAGAGTGTTACTGTAATCGAATCACTTGGATTAAGAATATCTCCAGCACTAACACTCTGCGTTAGTACTTTATTTGTTGATACTGTGTCACTAAAAGCAAATCGATAGATAATCTTTAAATCATTATCTCTTGCCCAAGCATCTATTTGTGCAGTTGTGTAATTTAACATATCGACAACTACAATTTCAGCTTCTACTGGTAGAATCGAAACAGTAAATTCTATTTTATGTTCTCTTATGAATGATTCAAGTGTTTCTGGTGTGTCGTATTCAATTAAAGAATTTACACTACGCTCTGAATCTTCAACTGTTAAGAATGTATAATTTACAATGCCATTTTCTTCTATCCAAGTTAGTATTTTGTCTTTCGTCCATGATTCATCAAACTTTGGTAGAATGATGACTTCTTTCGGATCAAATCCTTGAGACACTTCAATTTCTACACTTGACTTAGGCTCAATTTCTACACCTTCCTCAATCGATTGAGATACGATAGTTTGTGTTTCTTTTTCGCTATACACTTCTTTAACGATCAATTGTATATCATTAGAATTCGCCCATGTTTGTGCATCACTAATTATCCAACCATCAAAGTTCGCCATAGTCACTTTCGTATTATTAAGAATAAAGAATCCAGCTAACGCTAATAGAATAATACTAGCTACAATAATATATTTTTTTCGATCTGGTTTTATAGCTTCGAATTTTTCTTGTTTAAAACTCTCTGTCTTCCCTTCTTCTGCTTGATTCACTTCATTTAAGAACTTATTACTCATTGTTTTGGACTCCCTGTAATATCAACAAGTTTACCTTCCACTAATTTTAACTGTATATCACTTGTACGAGCCACATCATCACTATGAGTTACTACTATGACACAACATTCAAACTCAGTTGCTAGCTTTCTAAATATAGAAACTATTTCCTTCTGTGTTGCTGTATCAAGGTTCCCAGTTGGTTCATCTGCAAGTATAAGACTAACATTAGTAGCTAAAGCACGAGCAATCGCAACTCGTTGTTGTTCCCCTCCAGATAACTGGGAGACTCCACGTTTCGCTTTAGACTCAACTATTCCAAACGAATTTAATAGATTAAGTGCTGTTTTTTCTTTATTTTTTGGTAACTCATTATCTGTTATATGCATAACATTAACTACATTTTGTAAAGCTGTAAGATACGGAATTAGATTGAATTGTTGAAATACAATCGCTTGGTTATTTCGTCTATATTTTGTATAGCCAATTTCCTCTAAGCGTTTCCCTTCAAACTCAATGCTTCCTTCTTGAGTTTTTTCTAGAGCTCCCATAAGCGATAGTAATGTTGTTTTCCCACTACCAGAAGGTCCTAAAATTGTATAGAATTTTCCTTTTTCAAAATTATATGATAAATCATTTAGAATAGTACGTTTACGATTACCATCGATGTAACCATAACTGACATTTTTAAGTTGTAATATTGACATGATGGTTCTCCTTAACCGTTATTTGTAAGTATTTGTTTCGGATTGAAACGTGTAACATATAGTGCTGGAATCGCAACACTGATTATAGAAATCAATATACCTGCCGCAAAGAATTCTAGTAAAACAAGTGCACTAAATTTAACTTCTAGTTCAACAGGTCCTATTTCTTCAGCTGTCACTGTAGATGTTTTTGATCCTCCACCACCTGGCATAACAACTGTTTCAGTTGTTGCTTCAGAAGACGCAAAGCTTGCTAGCGTTGATTCACTAATAGTTTTACCAACACTAATTCCAGTAAATGTTGAAATCGCAAAGGCAATTAACGCTATTGCTACAACTTCCACAATGAATTGACTTACTATATTTAATTTACTTTCACCAATTGCTAATAAGATACCTATCTCATTCTTTCTTTGGTTAATTGTTAATGCTGTAATCAAGGATAATATTGATGCTCCAGCAATTACGACAATTATAACTAAGATATTACTTAAATTCCCTAATGAATCAATAGGTCCTGCAAGTTCTTGATATACTGCGTCGTTGGCTGAAATACTACCGTAAACTAAATCAATCTTCCCATCAATTGACGCCATATATGCTTCTATATTAGCTGGGTCATTTAATGTGATAACAGCTTTGTCTAATAAGATATTATCTAATTCATTCTGACTATATCCCATAGAAGTAAATGTATTAAATGGTGTGTAGATTCTATTCTGAGCTAATAGAGAACTGCTAATCATACTTGCAGATCGTTCATCTACAATTTCATTTGATTGGTAGATTCCAATAACTTCATATTCGATTGCTACTGTATTATATCCTTCTGTCGTTGGAGTTAAACTTAATTTATCTCCGACTTTAATTCCATTTAGATTAGCTAATGTTGTTTCTATTATTGCCACATAGGCACCAGATGTAATTTCTTCTTGACTCGCAAAACGACCATTTACTAATGTTGAAAGTTCATTTACGAAATCGCTTGGGGTAAGTGTATTAAATGTTCTAAAGCTTAAATCACCACTATTCTCATAAGTTCCCAAAATGATTTTACTACCTCCACCACCACCAGTTGTAGTTGTGGTCGTTGTTGTAGTTGCTGTGAATACATAAGGGGTAATTACATCTGTAGTAACTTCATAACTTGTTACAACATCAGTAGTTTCAATAAATTCAGATCCTAATAACTTAGTAAAATTTGAGTACAATGGGACACCAGCTAGACTATATTTGTCTGTTGTCGCATCCAATAATCCACTCTTATAATCTGTATTAATCTTTGCAGAGTTTGATGTATAAACTACATCAGCTCCAATCTCTTGTCGAGTCAAAATCTTCGCAGCCTCTGTCGCATTTTGAATCGATAAACCAGCTAAAACAATATTCGCGATAATAACAAATAGAATAAGCAATAAAATTGTTTTCGCCTTTTGTTTACGAATGTATGCAAATGCTCTAGTGAATAAATACATGAATTAAATCCTCCCTAACTGGTTCTTAGTTTAAAGGGAAGATGTAACGAAAGTATGTTTATAGTTTAACGTTTGTGTAACATTTATGGTTTACAAGTAACAAATGTAGTTTGACAACTTTTACTACTGAAATAATCATTTTCTATGATTAACGATCCAAGATTTAGACGTAACTGTGCTTCTTGTATCTTTTGCTCAATTTCATCTTGACTCAAGTTATTAGGATTTGAAAGTTCTTGCGTCAACAAGTTGTAACTAAAATCAGAAAACACTAAACTTCCATAATCATTAAAATAGAATCCATCATAATTCTCATCGAATAAACTATATCCAAGCACAAATGTTTGATTGTACTCAAAACCCATAAGATCAAATGTAGTTGGAAGAATATCAAGAGGATTACTTACTTTATCACTAATACCTATAAATTGGTCGTTATTCCAGATTATGAATGGAGTACTTACACATTCCTCATAAGTTTGATCACAGAACATTTCTGTAGTTGCTTCTTCACTAAATGCTCCTTTAGCAAAATGGTCTCCAAAGATAATTATGACTAAATCATCAATTCTTCCTGAATTAGTAAAATCTATGATTAATGAACCTAGAGATCGGTCGAAATCCATTGTTTTTGCTAAATAAACTTTCTCAGCTTCAGGTAAGTTTGGATAGAGTTGATTAACCCAGTTATAATCTTCTTGAAAAAGTGGATTCATTTCTTCTAGTGAATAAGGTTGATGTGCATTAAATGTAATCCAATAAGAGAAGAATCTATCCTGTTCGATTGATATCCATTTTATAGGATTTAGAAATTCTGAATCTATAATCATTTGACCCTCAAATCCCATTCGATATGAATCAAAGAAGTCATAACCAAGCGCTGGTAACATTTCGTTGCGATTATAGAATTCAGCATAGTTATTATGAGCTGCCATCGAGATGTACCCATTATCAGTGAAAGTACTCGCTAAGGTAATAGGATAGACATTACTCGCATAATTCATAAAAGTATTCTCACCTGTTTTAACGGGTAACAAGCTTGTATTAGCCATAAGCTCAGTATCACTAGTAGAACCAGGAAGTAATGGAGCATTGAAATTCACAAAGTTATATCCATACGTTTGTAGTCGATAAAGATTAGGCGTTAATACAGGATTAATTGCAGCTTGTATCAATGATTCCGCTTCAATCATTAACACACTCTTCCCTTCTAAAGAACCTGAATAATTATTGGATGAGCTAATTTCTTTATCAAGCAAGAATGCGGATATTTGATTGTTTTCATCGCTTTCATTGTTTGAGATAGGTCCAATAAATTGATCATAAATGTCCTTCTGTAATAGTCCAAAGACTCCAAAATCCTCTACAAATTGTAATGTATTGGGTACATTGGTATATATATAGTGAGTCGTCTTATAGTATAAAAAAGCATCTGTACTCTCCTTATCTTCTGTTATGGTTGAATTAAATTGTGATATTTGTATCCATCCATAGGTAAAACTTAATGCAAACAGGATTAATACGATTGAGTATTCTTTGAGTGTTATTTTTTTTGTTAATAGATTTAGGATAATACTTATGCTCAGGAAGATTAAAACAATCCAAACATATCTCCAATCATCAAAGACGAAGAATTCTTCAACACTTTTGAATGAACTTATTAATTCATCTTTAGAACTAAGTAATGAACTTAATCGACCAAATTGACCAAATGCACGAAAGTAAACTGATTGAAACCATAACGTTATACTTAATGTAATTAAAATTATTACACCAAAAAAGGTTTGAATCCATTTAGGTAATAGCACAAATATCGAAACGATAATAAACAACCACCCAAAAAATAACTGATTAGCATATTCAGTATCGATAAGAAATGGTGTATATAGCCAATATACAAATAAAACGAAAATCAAACTTATTATAAACCGATGAAATATCGGTCTTATTCTTTTGTTTAACATTTTTTAACACCCCTACAATGAATTTACATTAAAGATGTTCTTAAACAATGTTTTAAGTATGCTGAAAATGTGACAAATAATATAAACTTGATTCTACTCTAGTTAATGATTATCATATGAGGTGCAAACTTTTGTAATAAGCTTATAATGAACTTATGATTGAACAACCAAAGTATGAGATTTTAAAACAAGAAGGTCCTTTTGAACTTCGACACTATCAATCTTTTTCTATGATTGAAGCAACAGATCGTGATATTCAAAGTTATCGTGGCTTTGGTTTAGCATTTGATTTTATTCAAGGTGATAATGAACGTGGTCAAAAAATCGCAATGACTGCACCTGTCGTTAATCAACTTAATGAAAACGGTATCCAAACTACTTCTTTTGTCATGCCTCCAAAAATGGCTTTTGAGGATATGCCTTTACCAACAAACCAAAATCTACGTAGAGTATTAGTCCCTGAACGTATTTGTGCAGTATACAAATTTAGTTTTAGTCCAAAAATGGAAACAGTGCGAAAATTTGAAACCGCTTTGAAAACATGGATTAAACAAGAAAAATATTCAATCACCGGCTCTTTACAATTAGCTCGATATAATCCACCATTTATTCCAGGCTTTCTTAAAAGAAATGAATTATGGTTTGAAGTTACTAAGGACTAATTAGACAAAAGAAAATATATACTAATTAAACTAAATGATTTAAACCTAGAGATTAAAATTATAATCTCTTTTTCTATGCAATAGTTATCTAAGAATGTGCTTTCACTCTTCAATTTACCAAAAAAATCTGTTTCTCGTCCTTTGTAAATATTTGGACAAGTTGTTTATAAATTTGTTAAACGTTTAGTTGTTTTAAGTCATCTACATCAATTTATTTACATTATAGAAAAAGACCCCACAGAGCGTCACTTTTTTGTGTTCTCAATGGGGTACAGTTTAATTTTAGAAGTTCTTTTTTATTCAGACTCTGGATTTTTAAATCTAGGCTTTGCGGTGTAATGCGTATGAAGTAACTTATGAGCGATATGACTGCCTGGTTCATGAAGGAAATTCTTATACAGTTCTTGGATCTGTTTATTTTCATGAGACTTTCTAAAGGTACGACTTAAATCTTCGTCATAAAGCGCATTAGCTCTGACTTTTATAAAAGAGGTTCCTACAATATTTCGAACGTTTGCGCTGACAATCGATTGACCGCCACCGTTAACACATCCACCAGGACAACCCATGATTTCAATGAAATGATATGGAGATTTACCCGCTCTAATTTCGTCGAGAAGTGGCTTAGCAGCACGCATTGAATGAACAACAGCGACTCTTACAGTGGTCCCATTAATATCCAAAGCTGCTTCTTTAACCCCTTCTAAACCTCTAAGAGCCATAAAGTTAATATCTTCGAGTGGTTTCTTAGTTAAGATTTCAGTGACTGTTCTTAATGCAGCTTCCATAACTCCACCAGTGGTCCCAAAGATAACTCCGGCACCAGTGTATTCTCCAAACATATCTTGATCAAATTCTTCATCAGGTAAAGCTTGAAAATCAATCCCATGAAGTTTAATTAAATGGCCTAATTCTCTAGTGGTCAAGACCGAATCAACATCTCTTAAATGAGAGTTGTGATTAATACGAGTCTTTTCTTCTTTTTTAGCAGTACAAGGCATAATTGATACCACATAAACATCTTTAGGATCAATATTTTTCTCTTGAGCGAAATAAGATTTTAAGATAGCCCCAAACATCATATGAGGACTCTTACAGGTAGAAACATTAGGAATCAAATCAGGGTATTCAAATTCCATATAACGGATCCAGCCTGGTGAACATGAGGTCAATAGCGGTAAGGTACCTTTATTTGAGAAACGTTGAATAAACTCTGTGCCTTCTTCCATGATGGTTAAATCAGCCGCATAGTTGGTGTCATAAACACGATCGAAACCAATCAAACGTAAAGCCGCAACCATTTTACCAGTCACTCTAGTTCCAATCGGCATATTAAATTCCTCGCCTAAAGATGCTCTTACTGCAGGTGCAGTTTGAACAACAACAACTTTATTTGGATCATTTAAGGCTGCGATGACATCATGAATCTCTTCTTTTTCACTAAGTGCTCCAACAGGACACACATTGATGCATTGTCCACATTGCATACAGTTAACATCGTTGAAACTGCGATCAAATACAGGACCAACCTTCGTTTCAAATCCCCTATTGATGAAGTTAAGGATTCCTAACCCTTGAGTCTTTTTACATTGTTCAATACATCTTCCACACAAGATACACTTAGAAGTATCTCTAACAATACTTGGTGAAACTCTATCGAATGTACGAGTAGCCAATGCCCCTCTAATATAAACATTACGCACGTTAAGTTCTTGAGCAATGGTTTGAAGTTCACAGTTTTGGTTGCGGATACAACTTAAACAATCTTTACTATGATTGGAAAGAATCAACTCAACTGTTTTTCTGCGTGAATCGAGTACACGCTTAGAATGAGTCTTAATTTCCATTCCTTCTGTAACAGGATAATTACAGGAAGTAACCAAAGATCTAAGTCCTTTGACCTCAATTACACAAACACGACAAGCACCAGATTGATTAATGTCTTTTAAGAAACAAAGACTTGGGACTTGTATACCAATCTTACGAATGGCTTGAAGGGCAGTTTGATTTGATTCTACTTCGTATTCTTTATTATTTACCTTTATTTTTACAGTGTTCATGATTTTCTCCTACGCTCTATCAACAGCACCGAATGGGCAGTTTTGGACACAAGCTCCACAACGGATGCACTTTTCTGCATCGATTACATATGCTTCTTTGCCTAAAACACCCGTGATGGCTGTGGTAGGACAACCCTTCGCACATAGACCACATTTCTTACAAGCATCTTTATTAATTGAATAATCCAACAATGATTTACACACTTTTGCTGGACATTTCTTATCAATAACATGAGCTAAATATTCATGTTTGAAATGTTTCAAAGTTGATAAGACCGGATTAGAGGCTGTTTGACCTAGCCCACACAAGGAACTATCTTTAACATGAAGCGCTAAAGCTTCTAAGTCGGCTATTGTCTGTAAGGTTCCTTTTCCTTCGGTAATGTCGTTCAACATTTCCAACATACGTTTCGTTCCAACACGACAAGGTGTACATTTCCCACACGATTCATCCACAATAAAATCCATATAGAAGCGAGCCACATCGACCATACAATTATCTTCATCAAGAATGATCATCCCACCAGATCCCATCATGGAACCTAAAGCGACCAAATTATCGAAATCAATTGGTGTATCCAAATGATCTTCGGTTAAACAACCACCTGAAGGTCCACCAGTTTGAACCGCTTTAAAATTCTTATGGTTAAGACAACCTCCACCTATCTCATAGATAACTTCTCTTAAGGTAGTACCCATAGGAACTTCTACAAGTCCAGTATTTACGATTTTCCCACCCAAAGCGAAAACCTTGGTTCCTTTTGATTTTTCAGTCCCAATCGACGAAAACCAATCTGCCCCATTATTTATGATGGCAGGAATATTTGCGAAAGTTTCTACGTTATTGATGATGGTTGGTTTTCCCCATACACCTTTAACAGCAGGGAATGGAGGTTTAACAACGGGCATCCCACGCTTACCTTCAATTGACGCAATCAACGCAGTTTCTTCACCACAAACGAAAGCCCCTGCACCCAAACGAATTTCTATATTGAATTTATAACCAGAATTAAAGATATTATCTCCAAGCATACCGTATTCTTCAGCTTGAGTAATAGCTATTTTTAAACGTTCAACCGCAATAGGATACTCAGCACGAATATAGACATATCCATGATGTGCGCCAATAGCGTAACCTGCAATAACCATAGCTTCAATAACAGAATGAGGATCGCCTTCCAAAATTGATCGATCCATAAAAGCTCCTGGATCTCCTTCATCCGCATTACAGATGACGTATTTCTCATCATTAACTTGATTAGCCGCAAATTGCCACTTACTACCAGTCGGGAATCCTCCCCCGCCTCTGCCTCTTAAACCACTCTTCTTCATCTCTTCGATAACTTGTTGAGGAGTCATTTCTAATAAGACTTTAGCTAAGGCTTGATATCCATCCAATGCGATATATTCTGTTACATCTTCAGGATTGATTGTTCCACAGTTGCGTAAGGCAATACGCTTTTGTTTTGCATAGAACTTAATTTTTTCAAACTCAAAGATAGCTTCTTTCGTTTCTTCATCAATGTCTGTGATTTCTAGACGTTTAACAGGGCGCCCTTTATATAGATGTTCATTGACGATTTCATCGACATCACCTAAAGATACGTGACTATAAAACACCTTATCTGGGTGAATCGCAACGATAGGACCTTTTTGACACAATCCGAAACAACCAGTCTTGACGACTTTGATTTCGTTTTGAAGATCCTTCATTCTGATGTCTTCTTCAAACCGTTTTACGAGTTCTAATGATTTAGATGAGGTACAACCTGTACCTGCACAAACTAAGACGTGGGTTCTTTCCATAATTTTACCTATTTCGTTACGTGAGTATACGCTTCTAAAATCTTGCCTTGTTTAAGATGGCTTTCGATAATTTCTTGAGCTTTAGACGCATTGACTTGCATATATGTCGTTTTTATACCAGCTTGGTCAATGATTTCTACAATAGGCTCATGGATACACATACCAATACACCCTGTCTGTTGAATGGTGACCTGTAATTGATCCTTATCAATAGCTTCCAAAAACGTTTTCATGACAGGACGAGCTCCTGCTGCGATACCACAAGTGGCCATACCGATTAAAACTCGATATTGGGCATTGTTTTGTCTCAGGTTTACCTTCCTTAATGCTTCTTCTCTTATGCGATTCAATTCATCAAGACTCTTCATGATTGATTCCTCCCTTGCAATGTTGGATATTCGTATTGATATCTGATTCAATCCATCTTAGAATAGCAGGCTCTGATATCGAAACCGGAGCGATACTAGCTTCGAACGTTTTACTGTCGAAGGACGTAACAGATAAGTGATAGCTGAAATTAAACGTTAGATGGATATTGGGATAACCTTGGATAAGAATTAATATTGTTTCTCCAAGATTACCTAAAGGCGGGGCATCCCAATGATTACTTTCCCAAGTTCCTTTTATAGTGGTTCCTTGATTAAGTACTGACATGATCTGACAAGATCCATTCGCTTGTTGAATGGCTTGTTTGAAGAAGGCAACCCCCAATCCCACTTTTCGCGTTGTTCTTGAGGTAAAGAATGGACTACTTATTTTAGCCACAGTGGCTTCATCCATTCCGCAACCATTATCTTCAATAATCATCATAGAAGTCCCATCGTCTTGAGCTAAGGCAAGTGTAAAGTTAATCTTACTTGCTTTTGCGGCGATAGAATTTTGAAGCAATTCCAAACTAATCATCGCGAGATCTTGCATTATTTACCCCAAAATCGCTTTTGAGCAATTCGCGATAATACAAGCGTTGCCTCATGAATTACCGATAAACTGTGTGCATCTGAATTCACGAAACAAGGCAAGTTTTCATACTGTGGATATTCTTGAATGAAACGTTGTATCTCTTCTTCATGGACAACTTCAATCCCATCTATGGGTAAGTTCTGAGGAATAAATCCCAACTGCGTCATAATTCCATTTTTACGTCCATAGATATGTGCTAAGACTACCAATCCATGATTTAAATGAATCTCATCTATACATTCTTCTAAGCTAGCTTTTATTGAGAAAATCAATGCTAATGTTTCTTCATCAATGATTTCATCTTTATTATCATAAAGATATTGATGACCAAAGAAATTGCTACGATTAATCACCTTCATTTGATGATGAGTCAACCATGCTTGCATCTTAGGTAAATCTTCTTCATTTCTAAAATAGGCTAAGACATGAACTTCTTCTTTAGTTTGGATCTCAAGTCCATAGAGATAATTAAGGTGATGCTCTTTGGCAACTTTAGCCATAACAACCTGTTGTCTAAGCGAATTGTGATCACAGATTGAGATGAGATCTAAACCCTTTATTTTTGCCATCTGAACAATGTTTTGAGGAGTCATATCATCATCAGCACACGGTGATAGTCCAGAATGGATATGCAAATCATAAAACATATTAAAGACCTAATTGAACCAATTTTTGGATGGTTTCATAGGCTGGAAGCGGACTAACTAAGATAGCAATATCATTATCCTTAGCACTTTGAAGAGCCTCATCATCGATGGAATTTCCATCGACAAGAATCAATACTGAGAATTCTTTCAGAGAAGCAATAGCTATGACATTTTGATGTGTCTGCATGGTAACCCAAGCTTGTTTAGCTTGTGCATTCCCCATAACATAAGAAAGCAAGTCTCCTACAAAAACCCCTTCAATACTGTTTTCTAAAGGACCTGCATTTATCATAGTCCAATTCGTTAACTGTGTTAGCTCTACTATGGTCATATGGATGCTCCTTTTCGTCTGAATCCCATTCTAAGTAAAGTTCCTTTTGGAGAACTAAGAAGTTCAAAAGAATCTACATTTCTCTTTATGTTTGGAAGACCCATTCCTGCCCCAAAGCCCATCGACTGAGCATCTAAGGAAGCAGTGGTCCATCCTGGTTGCATTGCAAGCTCAAGATCATCAATACCAGGCCCAGTATCTCTAAACACAATGTTGAACCAATCATCATCGACGTTTAATTGAATCTGTCCCCCATGCGAGTGGATAATCATATTGATTTCAGCTTCATAACAAGAAACCGCCACACGACGCATCATTTCAGGTGTCATTCCATAGCTTTTAGCGATTTTCTTAATATCGCTTGAGATAGCACCAGCAGCCGTGAAATCATTGGCTTTTAGATCATATGTTTTGATCATCATTGCGAGTTGCCGTTTTAAGTCCTTCTTTGTATAAAATCCCTACAGCTTCAAACATTGGTAAGGGTGTGGTAAATACATTCATTTCCATTGACGTCGCCAAGTCTATGTTGTCTTCAGAAAGAGTCTTGCCTCTACATAAGATAATGATATTGATATCCATCATCTCAGCTGTTCTTAAGGCTTGCCCATTAGCCAAACCTGTCAACAAGACAGTTTGTGCAGGATTGGTACAAATCATTGCCAATGCATCACTCATTAAATCAGTGCAACTTACATAAAAATACTCCCGAAAAGCGATGTAGGGATCGTCGTACGTAACTGGTGTTGCCTGCAAAAGTCCTAACATCGTTTGAAGTTTCATGCTTGGTTTATATTTTCTTCCTTGATGATGCGTCTAATCGCATTCTCAAGATCTTTATTATTATTCGCATTACCATATACTTGATCATCTAAGATTGCGACCGGAGCTAATCCACATGCCCCAACACAACGTGTAGCATCTAAAGAAAACATATTATCTTTACTCGTTCCGTTGACAGGTGCGTTAGTTAAAATCTTAATTCGATCTAAAAGTAGCTGTGAACCTCTTACATAACAAGCAGTTCCCATACAAACATTAATGACATGTTTACCTTTGGGTTCAGTCGTAAATTGGGTATAAAAACTAACGACTCCGTAGATTTCTGCGATAGGTACATTAGCACCTACACTAATTTTTTCCATGGCCTCAAATGGGATATATCCCAATTGTTTTTGAACATCATGAAGCATTAATTTGACAGGCCCTTTTTTATCTTTATGATCCGCTACTATCTCATCAATTAGCTTTAAACTTTCATTGCTTAGATTCATTGTCAATTACCTCAGTTATTTGTGAATATTATAACATAAGTAATTTTTGACTCAAGCACTTTCTACGAAAAGAATACATATTCTTGACTTTTTATTCTCTTTGAGTTATGAGAACTCAATCATTCATAGTTCTCTTAAGATTTTGCACTCTATAATACTGAAAAATGATGCATAATTTTGAGAAATCCAGATATTTATTACCTGAACTAAAATTGTTTTACTTCTGAAAAGATCAAAAAATAAAACTGTTGAATAAAATTAGACAAACAAAAACCGCCTTTCAGCGGTTAGTTTACCATAATGGTAAAAATGAGGTTTTCCACGTTTATCACTTGGTAAAGAATTGAATAAAAAGAATTTTACACATTGTTAACATCTACTTCAAAAATCTTCGTTGTGTTCATGTAATTTAGACATTACAAAATTAACTCGATAATTAAATCATTAACTGAATGTTGACCATAATCATATTTGAAATCCGAGAATTTTTCTTTATTCGTTATAATTAACATTGTTGTAGTTTCATATCCTGACTTTTCAATTAAATCAAAATCAACTTTTAAAAGTATATCCCCTCGTTTTACAACAGTGCCTTCTTTGACATAACATTCAAATCCAGAACCATTTAAATTTACTGTATTGATTCCAACATGGATAATAATGTCTGCACCATTATCAAGCGTTATTCCAATAGCATGTTTAGCTGGAAAAACAAAGTTAACAAGACCATTTCCAGGGGAAACGACTTTATTCCCAGATGGGATAATACCGACTCCGACACCCATCATACCAGACGAAAAGACTTCGTCATTAACTTTTGTTAGTTCAATAACTTCACCATCAATAACGCAAGTAATACTATTTTTTCTTTCATCTTTATTTTTCTTTAATTTGTCAAAAAGGCCCACTTTATCACCTCTTATTTTAATCAATTCTATAAATCATCATAAGTAACTAACTTTACTTTAGATTTCTTTATATATTCTTTAGTTTCTTGATCACAAAGCATATCCACTTCTAGTGGCCTTGGCCACAAAAGTGAAGAATTTTTTATAATAAATCCATCAAGGTAGCCAGGATGACAAACAAATACATCGCAACCATCCTCATGAGGAATATCTAAGACTCTAACAAGTGCATCAAACGGATTATAATCAGGTTTCATACTTTCCATTGACATATATACTTTTGTATCTCCAACTATAACAGGTTCATTTGTCATGGAGAAAGGAAGATATTTTAAATTATGTTTTTTCGCAACAATCTCAAGTCCTTTAAAGAAATTCTCGCTTTGAACTGCATGACCTTCAAAGTAGTGAGGGTCTTCTCCGACAATTTCCTTATATCGTTTATATTGAGCTTCTATTTCAATAATAACTTCATGAAGAACTACAAAGTCTTCATTTGCAGATCGATATTGTTTAGATGATTTAAATTCGCCATTCTCATTTGTAATACTTGGAATAAGTTTTGGATCAGTCAATGGTCTACCAACACATATATTAGTATGTTGACCTAAACAAACTTGGAGATTTTTAATTAGTTCATATCCATGAACTGATGATGGCATGTTTACCATAAACCCAACACTTCGTATTAACCCATCTCTTACACTTTTCTCAATCCCATAATTAATTCCTTCTGAATAGCCAAGATCATCAGCTCTAATTAGTAATTTACTCATTTTTATCCTATCTGTCCTCGGTTAAAGAAATATTGAGAAGTCGGCGTGAAATTGATAACCACACCGACTTCCAATCTATTGAAATTAATTTACTCTATTACCTTTGTAGCTTCAGCATTCTTATCAAAACCTACGAAATAAGTTACTGATGCAGCTACAACAAATGCAATAATTCCTGAAATAATACCATGTACTAAGTTTGTTGTAGTTCCACCGATATATCCTGTCAAAGCTAAGAAACTAGCAACTGGAACTAAATTATAGGCAGTTGCATGCATAACTGCTGCATATAAACCACCAGCAAATCCACCTGCCATCAATCCAATAAATGGTTTCTTATAACGCATACCAACACCATATAGACCTGGTTCAGTAACACCACCTACAAATGCGGCTAAGAAGTAACCAAGAGCTAAAGTACGTTCCTCTTTTTTCAAACGTAAAGCAACACCAATACACATACCCGAAACAGCAATACTTGCTGCAATTGCACCAGGACTGACAAATGCTTCAGAGCCAGTTGTAAAGAATACGGTTAACAATGCTGTGATCATTACAATATGCATACCACTCATTACTAGAAACTGCCATAATGCTCCAACTAAAGCAATAGCAAGTAATCCAGGAATACCTCCTAAATTACCTAACGAAATCAAACCACTACTTACAAATTGACCAACAATTGAACCAGCTGGACCAATAATAACTAATGCTATTGGTAACATTACTAGAATAGTAAATACAGGCGCAAACAATGTCTTTAGTGTAGTTGGGAATAATTTCTTAAAGAAAGATTCAACAAAAGACATTACATACACTGACATAATAATTGGTAAAACAGAACTTGTATAATTCTGTAAACTTACAGGTAATCCATATACTGTAAATGGAACAGGCGTTGCTGAAGTCGCTAATGCAAGGAATGTAGGGTGAATTAAAATAGCACCTAGGAACATCCCTAGAACTGGTGTAACACCAAATTTCTTTGCAGAAGTATATCCAATAAATATAGGGAAGAAGTAGAAACCAGCATCTCCAACAAATGTAAATAAAACATATAAATCACTCGTTGGCTCTAAAATATTTAGCATTGATGGCCCTAATAAAGCAACTAACATTTTAAAAATAGCAGCAGCTAACAATAATGGAATC
>Ga0209467_1001582_pt1 | contig 19178 bp, 18 predicted proteins | sample Higcelwee11metaG_FD_187175 | JGI IMG/M metagenome (GOLD analysis project Ga0209467, IMG submission 187175) | Freshwater pond sediment microbial communities from the University of Edinburgh, under environmental carbon perturbations - High... | ecosystem: Environmental > Aquatic > Freshwater >...
TGTTGCACCCGGCTCTCGAGCAGGCGCAGAGCCTGCGCGTCGGCCAGGCCCAACAGGTGCGCCGCTATGGCCAGAACGGCTGTGCGGGCCTGCTGCGCGCACAGGTAGAGCGTGCCGCCTCCAGCGGTTCCCCCACGCGCACCACGGCTACCCATGCCGTAAGGCGCAATGTCGGTATGGCCCAGCAGCACGCGCACATCGGCCGGCGACACACCCAGGCCATCGGCCACAGCGTTGGCCAGCGAGGTCTCGTAGCCTTGTCCTGTGGCGCCCAGGCCAACCGACGCGTTGACGGCACCCGAGGGTTCGATGCGTATCCACGCCGCCTCGTGTCCCGAGCCAGCGATGCCGGCCGATTTGTAGAACTTGGAGCCGTAGGTGGTGGACTCGACCACGTTGCAAACGCCAATGCCCAACCAGCGGCCCTGGGCACGGGCCTGCACCTGACGCTCGCGCAGACTGTCGTAGCCGATTGCGGCGAGCACGCCGTCCATGGTGGCGTTCGGTGAAACATCGGCCAGCACCTCGCCGGTGGCCATGGTGTAAGGCAGTTCGTCGGGACGCAGCATGTTGACGCGGCGCACCGCCACCGGGTCTAGCCCGAGCTCGCGCGCGACAGCGTCCAGCGTGCCCTCCATCACCCAACTCGTCACCGACATCGGTGCCCGCATGGGGCCGTTGCCCACCTTGTTGGACAACACCACCTTCACGTCGTAGGCGTAGTTCGCGATGCGGTAGGGCCCGGTGACGATCATCGCCACCACCCGGGCCAGGTAGTTGCCTGGATAGAAGCTGTAGGCGCCGAAGTCTTCGACAATCTCCAGATCCAGCGCCAGCACCCGCCCCTGTGCATCCACTGCCACGCGGGTGCGACAGAAGTCTTCGCGCGCCTGCGACGAGGCCAGCAGGTTTTCCATGCGGTCTTCGCGCCAGCGCACCGGACGGCCCAGCTGCATCGAGACGGCGGCCACCGTGAGTTCTTCGCGGTACAGCGCTATCTTCTGACCAAAACCGCCGCCGACGTCGGGCGACACCACGCTGACCTGTGATTCACTCAGACGCAGGCGCGCGGCCAGCGTGGTGCGGTAGGGATGGGGGACCTGCGTGCCGACCTGGAAGTTCAGGTGCTGGCGCCCCACGTCCCAGTCCGCGATGCAGCCACGGGTTTCAATCGGCAAGTGGGTCTGGCGGTGCTGCGAAAAGGTCGACTCGATCACGCGGTGCGCGCCCGCCATCGCACCGGCCACATCGCCATGCACCGCGTGCTGGTGCGACAGCAGGTTGTCGGGCAGGTCGTTGTCGACCCGGGGTGCGTCGCTGGCCAATGCCTGCCACATGGTGCTCACCGCGGGCAGCACGGCGTAATCGACTTGCACCTGCTCGGCCGCGTCTTCAGCCAGGTAGCGGTTGGTGGCAATCACACAGGCCACCGGGTCACCCTGAAAACGCACCTTGGTGGTGGGCAAGGTGTCCATCTCCATGGCACGCAGGCCATCAATGGGGGGTGCCATGCGGTGGCGCGTGGTCCACTGCGCCAGGTCGTGCCCGGTGTAGATGGCCACAACGCCCGGCATGTCGAGCGCAGCCCCCATGTTCACGCTGAGAATCTCCGCATGGGCATGAGGCGAGCGCACGAAACACGCGTGCAGGGCGCCAGAGACCACGATGTCGTCGATGTAGCGCCCATGGCCGGTCAGCAGGCGGGCGTCTTCCTTGCGCGGCTGGTGTGAGCCGATGTGGACAAAGGCTTCACTGGTCATGCGGGCTCGCCTCGCGCATGCGCCGCGCCGCCAGAGCGATGGCGGCCACGATGTTCTGGTAGCCGGTGCAACGGCACAGATTGCCCGATAGCACCTCACGTATGTCGGCCTCGGTGGGTTCGGGGTGGTCCTTGAGGTAGGCCTCGAACGTCATCACGATGCCTGGCGTGCAAAAGCCGCACTGCAGGCCATGGCACTCATGCAGCGCCTGCTGCAGGACCGACAGCTTTTGCGGCGTGCCCACCGACTCGATGGTCTGCACTTCGTGCCCTTCCATCTGGATGGCAAAGCACAGACAGGAACGCGTGGGCCGGCCGTCGACCAATACCGTGCAGGCGCCGCAGACGCCGTGCTCACAACCCGCATGGGTGCCGCTGAGGTGGCAGTCTTCGCGCAGTGCGTCCAACAACAGTTTGCGCGGCTCGGCTTCGAACTCGATGTTGCGACCGTTGACGGTCAGGGTGATGCGCTGCTCGTTCATGGCCTGGTTTTTTTCAGTTGTTGCAGTGCGCTGTCCAGCGCCCGCACCACCATGGTGTGGGCCAGTTCTCGCCGGTATTCGGCGGGAATGCGGGGGTCGTCTTCTGGTTGCACGGCCTGGGCCACGGCGTCAGCCACGGCCGTCACCCAAGCAGCGTTTGCTCGCTGCTGTTCAAAGGGACGGGTGATGCTGTCCAGTCGCTGCGGCACCGGCGCCACGCCACCGACACCCAGGCGCAGGCGCGACACGCGATCACCATCCAGCGCCACGCAGGTGGCCACGGAGACGATGCCAAAGTCACCATGACGGCGGCTGAACAGGCGCAAGGCCGAGGCCTCGCGGGCGGCGAACTTGGGGAAACGCACCGACAACAGCAGCTCATCGGGCAACAGCGCGGTGGTCATGGCGGCCTGCAGGAAATCGAGCGCCGCGAGCTCGCGGTGCCCTCCGCGGCGCACCAGTGTGAGGGTGGCGCCCAGCGTGATGGCAGCCAACGCCAACTGCGCCGCCGGGTCGGCGTGCGCCAGGCTGCCGCCCAGGGTGCCACGCTGCCGTATGGCGTAGTGGCCGATGCTTTGCGCGCACTGAACCAGCAGCGGGCAGTGCTCGCTCAGCAAAGCCGAATCGGCCAGTTGGTGGTGCCGCGCCAGCGCGCCGACCTCGATCGCATCGCCCAGGTCGCGAATGCGGCCCAGTTCGGTGAGGTCGTTCAGGTCCACCAGGTGAGCGGGATTGGCCAGGCGCATGTTGAGCATGGGCCCCAGGCTTTGCCCGCCGGCCAATGGCTTGGCTTCGGGAGCCAGGTCGCTCATCAGGGCCAGTGCTTCGTCGAGGGTGGCCGGGCGGTGGTAGGTGAAGGCAGCGGGTTTCAACGCGTTCTCACGTCAAGCCCACAGCAGACTCTGGGTGCTCTGCTTGTCGAACAGGTGCAGGCGGTTGGCGTTGATGGTCAGCGACGCGTTATCCCCTTCGCGATAGCGGCATTCCTTGCCCAGACGCAGGAACAACTTGCTGCCCTCGACCTCCATCTCAAGGAACTGATCGGAACCGACTGGCAGCACCGCGGCCACGCGCCCGCTCAGGGTGGCGTCAGCCACCGGCGACGGGTCCTCCACCACGTCTTCGGCGCGCAGGCCCAGCACCACATCGCGCCCACTCTGGCCCTGCACCTTGAGGGCCGCCTCAGGTGGCAGCGCCACCCTCAGGCCGCCTCGCTCGACGGCCATACCCGACCCCAGATCGACCAGCTTGCCCTCGATGAAATTGATCGGCGGATTGCCCAGGAAAGAGGCCACGAACATGTTGCGCGGGCGCTCGTAGATTTCGTCGGGCACGCCGATCTGCTGCACCACGCCACCACGCATCACCACGATGCGGTCGGCCAGTGTCAGCGCCTCGGCCTGGTCGTGGGTCACGTAGACGAAGGTGGTCTGCATGGCCTGGTGCAGCTGCTTGATCTCGGCGCGCATGGAGATGCGCAAGGCCGCGTCGAGGTTGGACAACGGCTCGTCCATCAGGAACACCTGCGGCTGGCGCACCATGGCGCGACCCAGCGCCACACGCTGGCGCTGGCCGCCCGAAAGCTGGTCGGGCCGACGCTCCAGCAGCGGCTCGATTTCGAGACGGCGCGCGGCATCGCGCACGCGGCGGTCGATTTCGTCCTTGGGGTACTTGCGCATCCTCAGGCCAAAGGCGATGTTCTCGTAGACCGACTTGTGCGGGTAGAGCGCATAGCTCTGGAACACCATGGCAACGTCGCGCTTGTGGGAGGGCACGGTGTTCATCACCGCGTCGTCGAACATCAGGTTTCCATCGGTCACGTCCTCCAGGCCCGCGATCATGTTCAGGGTGGTGGATTTGCCACAGCCTGACGGGCCGAGCAGGACAAGGAACTCCTTGTCCGCGATGTCGAGGTTGAGGTTTTCGAGCGCAGCAAAGCCGTTGGGGTACTTCTTGCCGACCGCTTCAAACTTGATTCTGGCCATGGTGTGAACTCCTGTTGTCTGCTCAGCCCTTGACCGCGCCAGCGGTCAGACCTGAAACGATGTAGCGCTCGAACATGATTGCGATGATCACGGGGGGCACGATGGCCATCACGCCGGCCGCGTTGATGAACGAGAAGCTGATGTTGAAATCCGATGTGAATGAAGCGACCACGATGGGCATGGTCTGCGAGGCCGGTGTCTGCGTGAACATCAGCGCCAGCAGGAACTCGTTCCAGCTGGTGAGGAAAGTGAACAGGACCACCGCCACCAGTGATGGCAGGGCCAGCGGCAGGTAGACCAGCACCAGTGTCTGCAACCGTGAGCAGCCATCCACGCGGGCCGCCTTGTCCAGTTCGTCGGGCAGTGATTCGAAGTAGCCGGTGAGGATGAAGATGCTGAACGGCACGGTGATCGCCAGGTAGGTGATGATCAGCGCCCACAGGTTGTCCATCAGCCCCAGCTTCTGCACGAAGAGGAAGAAGGGCACCACCAGCGCGATGTCGGGAATGACCCGCGTGCTCAGCATGAAGTAGATGGAGCTGGTGCGACCGATGAATCGGATCTTGGCCAGCGCATAGGCGGCGGGCACGCTGACCAGCAGATTGAGCACCACCACCGCCAGAGCCACGATGAAGCTGTTTTTCATCGAGGGCAGCAGGTTGACCGCAGTCGAAGGAATGAAGCCGCCGGTGGCCGTGTCGCCTTGTTTGCGGTTTTCGTAGGTCACCACCTCTTCGCTGAACTGGAAGATGGCGGCGAAGTTCTCCAGCGTTGGCTGCTCGGGGACCCAGTGCGGCGGCACCGAGGTGATTTCTGCCTCCGACTGAAACGAGGATGAGACCAGCCAGGCGATGGGTGCCAGCACGTAGAGGGCAAACAGGAGCGAGCCGAAGAACAGCAGGGTGCGCCGACCCGGCAGAAATGAAGTCATGGTGTAACTTTCGCTGGGGTGGCAGCGCTCAGAGCTTTCGGCTCGTGCTGCGAATGACGAAGTAGGCGAGCACGAAGGTCGCCACGGCCATGATGTAGGCCAGCGCCGAGCCCGTACCGAAGGCCAGTTTCCGGAAGGTCTCGACATAGACCTGCCAGGCCACCACGTGCGAAGCGTCCGCAGGACCGCCCTCGGTGAGGATGAAGAACAGGTCAAAGTGGCGTATCGCCATCATCGATTCGTAGATCATCACCAAGGCAAAGCCAGGCACCAGCTGCGGCAGCGTGATGTGCACGAAACGCTGCAACACGTTGGCACCGTCGACTTTGGCCGCGCTGTACAGGTCGGCCCGTATCGACTTCAGCGTGACCAGCAGCAAGATGGTCGCCAGCGGCACTTCCTTCCAGACAAAGGCGTTGGTGATCAGCGGCATGGTCTTGGCGGTGTCGCCCAGCATCACCACATACTTGTCGATCAGGCCCATCTGCATCAACAGTCCGTTGAGAGCGCCATAGCCCGAGTCGTAGATCCATTTCCACATCAGCCCGTTGGCCACGTAGGGGATGGCCCATGGAATCAGCAGGATGGCCGACAGCACGCGGCGGCCCCGGAAGTTTTCGTTGAGCAACAGCGACATCAGCGTAGCGATGACCATGATGGCCAGCACCGACATCACGGTGAAGCTTGCGGTTCGCCCGACCGATTCCCAGAACAACGGATCGGTGAACAACTTGACGTAGTTGTCGAACCAGACAAATGGCACGCGGTGAGGCCGCGTGAGCTTGAGATCGTGAAGGCTGATCCAGAAGGAATACAGCACGGGAAACACGGCCACCACGCTGAGCACCAGCATCATGGGGGCGAGGAACAGCATGGCGCTGCGCTGGTCGTAGGCGCTGCTGGGCCGTACAAACCATCGCCGCTGGGGCCGCTTAATGTCTTGCATCTCGAGGGTCTTTCGCACAGGCCCGGAGGCCGCAGGGTCTGCGGCCTCCGGGCACCACGTCATCAGGACTTGCGCAGGTCGTTCCAGGCCTCGGACGACTTCTTCAGCGCCGCGGCCACGGAAGACTTGCCCACCACGGCCGTTTGCCAGGCCGTGCCGTTCACCTCGTCCCACTCACCGAACCAGGGTGCGATCACGTCCTTTTTGCGCGCCAGCTTCTGCTGCGCTTCGTACATGGCGATGTCGGAGTACTTCTTGTAGTTGGCCTGCACTTCCGGGTCCCGGAACAGCTCCTTGACGCCAAAGCCCGAGCCGAGATCGCTGAACAGCATCTTCTGGAACTGGTACTGGCTGCCGGCCTTGCCGCCGAACCATTCGATGAGCTTCGCGGCATTGGCAGCGCGCGTCTTGTCGGCAGCGGCCTGGGTGCTCATGCCGTGAAAACGCATCCAGCCCACCGTGGCGTGCGACCCGCCCGGGCCCATGGGCATGAGCGCCTGCTTGACGCGACCCGCAATCGCCGACTGCTTGGGGTCGTTGAGCGTGCGCACGCGGTAGCGGCTGAGCAACGCAAACGCGTGGTTGCCGGCACCAAAGGCCTTCAGGCCATTGAGCTCACCGGTTTCCACACAGGCGGGCGAGATGATCTTGTGTTTGTTGACCGCGTCAACCACCCACTGCATCGCCTGATGGGCACCGCGCTTGGGGTCCGCCATCACGGCAGCGCCGTCGGCATCGGTAAAACGGCCGCCATTGGAGAAGACCATCGCGCTCAGGAACTCGATCAGCCAGCTCTCCCGTGCCATGGACAGCATCATCGGATACTCGGACAGCCCGGCGCCTTTGATCTTGAGCGACTGCTGCAGCAGTTCGTCCCATGTAGTGGGCGGCGCCTTGATCCCGGCCTTTTTGAGCATCTCTTCGTCGTAGAAGAAGGCCATGTAGTCGGTGTAGTAGGTCAGACCGTACTGCTTGCCCTTGTAGCGCATCGACTCGTTGCAGAAGGTATCGGCGTCCGCGTTGTACTTCATCAGCGAAGGAAAGCCGTCAATGGGGGCGATCCACCCGGCTTCGGCCCACTCGGGCAACCAACTGTCGGATACCCACATCACGTCGAGCGGCGCTTTGCCGACGAACTTGGTGACCATGGTGTCGCGGTACTGCGCCCAGGGTGCATTGTTGTAGTTGACCTTGAGGCCTGTACTGGACTCGAACGCCGTCAGGTGACTCTTGACCAGATCAACGGCGGCTGACCAGGTGTAGAAGTTGATCGGCTGGCCCGCTTGCGCGGCAGCATCCAGCGACAGGGCGCCGGTTCCTGCGGCACCGGCTGCAGCCGCCAACTTGAGGAAGTCACGACGCGAGGCATCGCCGTTCCAGATATTGCTCATTGGGACACGCTCCTTGAAGGAAAACCGCGGCCCGCACCAACGCCGCCGCACCACCAGGTACACAGACTGGCGACCCACTGCCACCTGTCCGACCGTGAATTCATTATTCCGAGAAGTCTCTTTATCGTCAAGTGACGATAACCACTATTTTTGACCTTTAAGTCAGCAGGCGACGACATTCACAGCCAGTCCACCGAGCGAGGTTTCCTTGTATTTGGCGTGCATGTCGGCACCGGTCTGCTTCATGGTCTGGATCACTTTGTCAAGAGACACCAGGTGCTGCCCGTCCCCCGCAAGCGCCAGGTGCGCCGCATTGATGGCCTTGACCGCCCCCATGGCATTGCGCTCAATGCATGGGACTTGCACCAGGCCACCCACGGGGTCACAGGTGAGCCCGAGGTTGTGCTCCATGGCGATCTCGGCAGCGTTCTCGATCTGTTCGTTGCTGCCCCCCAACACCGCCGCCAGCCCCGCTGCCGCCATCGAAGAGGCCACACCCACCTCGCCCTGGCAGCCAACTTCAGCGCCCGAGATGGACGCGTTTTCTTTGTAGAGAGAACCGATCGCGGTGGCGGTGAGCAGGAAGTCGCGGTTGTGGTGCGGCAGTGCGCCGGCACAGAAGCATTCAAAGTACCGCAACACAGCAGGCACGATGCCTGCAGCGCCGTTGGTGGGAGCGGTCACCACCCGTGCACCCGCCGCGTTTTCCTCGTTCACGGCCACCGCAAAAGCATTCACCCAGTCGAGCTCCCGCAGCGGACCGGCAACGCCCGCCCTCTGCATCAAGGCCTCGTGCATGCCCCTGGCACGGCGACGCACGCCCAGTCCGCCCGGCAACACGCCTTGGGCGGTCAGGCCACGATCCATGCAGGCCACCATGGCATCGCGGATGTGGTCGAGCTGGGCGAAAACCTCGCTTTCTTCTCGCAACGCGAGTTCGTTGCCCATTGCCAGCTGTGCAATGGTGCAACTGTGTTCGTGACACATGGCCAACAATTCGGCGGCTGATCGGTAGGGATGGGGCCAGGCTGGGCCGGTGGCCGACGGGCCGGCCCGCAGTGTTTCTTCGCTGACCGTGAATCCGCCGCCGATGGAAAACCGCGTTTCATCAGCCAGCACGGCGCCCGCGGCGTCCAGGGCGACCAATCGCATGCCGTTGGGGTGCGCCTGCAGCGTCCGATCCTTGTGAAAGTGGATGTGTTGACAGGCATTGAAAGCCACCGCATGGTGACCCATCAATGTCAGGCGACCCACCATGCCTGCCGCCTGCAGCCACGTATCGATCAGCTCGATATTGACGCGTTCGGGTTCGTGTCCCATCAATCCCAGCATGACGGCACGGTCGGTGGCGTGCCCGTGGCCGGTCAGGGCCAGCGAGCCATACAGGTGAACCTCCACAGCGGCCGTCGCCGCCAGGGTTCGTTCACGCTCGAGCTGGCGGACAAACTCGAGGGCAATCCGCATGGGACCCACGGTGTGCGAACTCGAAGGCCCGATACCGATCTTGAACAGGTCAAAAGCACTGACTGGCATGGACGGACCAGACGTTCAGGTCAGCGGCGAAAAAGCCACTGGATTCAGGAAAACGCTTTCCTGGTGCACCAGGTAGGGAAGCATGCGGGGCACGAAGGCGCTCCATTCGGCGTCTTGCGCGAGCAGCGCACGCTGGCTGGTTCGATGACCCAGGTCGTCGTAGGCCCAGATGAACACCGTCGAGTTCAAAACGCCCGTCTCCTTGGTCCAACAGCCGATCAGGCGCGCGTAGCGCGAGATGATGGGCAGCCCGCTGGCTTGGTACATCTGGAGAAATTCACCGGCCTTTCCAGGCTGCACTTGGTAGGTTCGCATTTCATAAATCACAGGAGCTCCTTTGCGTGAGTGGTTCGCTTTATGCCGATATTTTCACATCATTTATCGTCGATTGACGATATAGATTTTTACGTTAAAGTGGACCTGTGTCTACCCATTTCAAACGGTGCATCCGAGCAAGTTCATGCAAGCAAAATCCGACCTGCTGGCCGCCAAACGGCAAGATACTGCGACCAAAACCAAGGACAACAAGCCGCGCACGGGTCAGCGTCGCTCGACCACGCGCATGTCCGCAGCAGACCGCCGCGCTCAGATCCTGGGCAAGGCATTTGAGTTTTTCTCTGAATATGGGCTGACGGCACAGACCCGCGCACTCGCGGATGCGTGCGGTGTGTCACAGCGGTTGCTCTACAGCGCGTTTCCCAACAAGGCCGCACTCATCAATGCGGTGTACGAATCCGACATCGCTGGCCCTTTCAAGGCCATCTGGTTCGTGCAATTGCGTGATCGCAGCGTGCCGCTCGAACAGCGGCTGCGCCAGTTTTATGGCGAGTACTACGACACCATCCTCACGCGTGGCTGGCTGCGGCTGTTTCTCTACGCATCGCTTGCCGAGGTGGAAATGGCGCCCACCTACATTGCCGACATCATTCGTGACCTGCTGGACATCATTGTTGAAGAGGCAGCGTTTGAGGCAGGCATGACATTGCCCGACTCCCCAGAGTTGCGCCGTGAGATGGGCTGGGTACTACACGGCAATATCTCGCACCTGGCGATCCGGCGACACATCTACAACGACAAAACGACGCTGCCGGTACAACGGGTAATCACCATGCATGTCGCCGCCTTTCTCGCTGGTGTGCCGAGCATGGTCGCCTCCATCGATTGACTCGTTGGCTCATGGCTCAGTGAGCCACCCCCGCCACGGCCTACAGACGGAGAAGGTTTACGTCTACTGGGCCAAGGGATTTGTGTTGTGGGTCGCCCGCAGCGGTGTCAGTTTCCGGCCTCCAGGCGAGGTGGAGCAGGCCGAAGTCGAAGGATATCGGACCATGCTCGCCGTCGAAAAGCAGGTGGCGCCCGCCACCCACCGGCAGGCGCTCATTGCGTTGCTTTTCCTGTATCGGCAGGTATTGGGTATGGAGCTGCCCTGGATGCAACAGATCGGCAGGCCACCGGAGCGCAAGCGCATTCCGGTGGTGTTGACGGTTCTGGAGGTGCAGTCGGTGCTAAGTCTCATGACCCGCACCGAAGCTCTGATGGCAGCCTTGCTCTACGGCAGCGGGCTGCGCCTGTGCGAGGCACTGGGACTGCGTATCAAGGACGTGGACTTTGACCGGCACGCCATCGTGGTTCGAAGCGGCAAGGGTGACAAGGACCGGGTGGTGATGTTGTCCAAGGCATTGGCGCCCAGCCCGCAGGCGTAGCTGGCGCATACGCGAGCAGTATGGGGTCAGGATCGGGCTGGAGGCCACAGCGGTGTATTCCTGCCTCACGCGCTGGAGCGCAAATACCCGCGGGCGGGCGAAAGCTGGGCATGGTTCTGGGTGTTCCCGTCGCACAAACTGTCGGTCGATCCGCAGACGGGCGTTGAGCGCCGCCACCACCGGTACGAGGAACGGCTCAACCGGGAACTGAAGAAGGCGGTGGCTCAGTCCGGTATCGTCAAGCCGGCGTTCGTCCACACCCTGCGCCACTCCTTCGCCACGCACCTACTGCAGGCGGTCACCGACATTCGCACAGTGCAGGAACTGCTGGGACATTCGGACGTGTCCACCACCATGATCTATACGCATGTGCTCAAGGTGGCGGCAGGTGGCACGGCCAGCCCGCTGGATGCGCTGGCCCTTGGGCACTGACGGACTGCTCTGCAGTCGTGGCCGACCGTCCGCTCAGGGTCGGTACCGCCAGTCCAGGTAAAGGGAAAGCGGTCGGTGGTGCGGCGCCAACCTGGTCGCGAAAGCCCTATGACCGCAGTTCCTCGTACAGCCGTCATTCGGGCCAGCGCCGGTCGCCATACCGAACAGCCGCTTCGTGGCAGTCAGCGTGAGTACGCCTGGCAGCACCTACTGGCCGCAGTCGCTGGAGGCTGTGTGAAAACCCTCTCACGGCCCGATGCCGAACTCGGTAGAGTTCACAGGCATATTGAACACAGGGGTCAATATGTCGAGATACATCGAAGGTCAGGACAGACAGCAAGTCACGTTGCTGCCCGAGTGCCTGGACGACTTCATTGCAGAAGACAACACGGTTCGGATCGTGGACGTCTTCATCGATGAGTTGGACTTGGTTGGCTTGGGTTTCGATGGTGCAAAGCCGGCGGCAACTGGCAGGCCCTCGTATCACCCCTCAGTGCTGTTGAAGCTGTACCTGTACGGCTACCTCAACCGCATCCAGTCCAGCCGCAGGCTGGAGCGCGAATGCCAGCGCAACGTGGAACTGATGTGGCTGACCGGCCGGCTCGCCCCCGACTTCAAGACCATTGCAGACTTCCGCCGCGACAACGGCAAAGGCATTCGCAACGTCTGCCGGCGCTTCGTGATGCTGTGCCGTGAGTTGAAGCTGTTCACTGAGGCCTTCGTGGCCATCGACGGCAGCAAGTTCAAGGCCGTCAACAACCGCGAGCGCAACTACACGCCGGGCAAGATTGAGCGACGCGAGCGGGAACTTGAGGAGAGCATCCAGCGCTACCTCGACGCACTAGAAACGGCCGATCGGACCCAGCCGGCGGAGATACAGGCCAAGACAGAGCGCCTGCAAAGCAAGATCCAGAAGATGCGCCAGCGCATGCAAGGCCTGCAGGCGATCAAGGCGCAATTGGAGGCCCTGCCGGATCATCAGCTCTCCCAGACGGACCCTGATGCACGCGCCATGACCACCCACAGCGCCAAGGGCACGGCCATGGTGGGCTACAACGTGCAAGCCGCGGTCGATACCAAGAACCACTTGATCGTTGCCCACGAGATCACGAACAACGGCAACGACCGTGCACAACTCAGCCCGATGGCCCTGGCAGCGCGCGATGCGATGGGTACAGACGGGCTGAAGGCCATCGCTGACCGTGGTTACTACAGTGGTCTGGGACTCAAGGCTTGCGAGGATGCAGGGATTGCGGCGCTTGTTCCCAAACCCATGACATCCAATGCCAGGGCTGAAGGCCGATTCGACAAGACGGACTTCATCTACATCGCCCGCGACGACGAGTACCAATGCCCGGCGGGTCAGCGAGCGATCCGCCGCTTCAGCCGCGAAGAGGCTGGACTGCAGATCAGCATCTATTGGTCCAGTGCCTGCCCTGGCTGCTCGATGAAGGCGCAATGCACAACAGGCGAGTACCGACGCATCAGGCGATGGGAGCACGAGGAAATCATGGACAAGGTCCAGCAACGGCTGGACCGGATGCCCAACGCCATGACGGTGCGCAAGAGCACCGTCGAACATGTCTTCGGCACCCTCAAGCATTGGATGGGCTGGACGCACTTCCTGACCCGAGGCATCCAGAACGTGGCAACCGAGATGAGCCTGAGCGTGTTGGCGTACAACTTCAAACGCGTCCTCAGCATCCTGGGCTTCGAGAGGACCAGGAAAGCGATGCAGTTGTTGGACGCATAGGCGTCCTTTTGCGGTCGCAGCAGGCCCAAATTGTGACCCGAGCGGGCTCCAGGTCACTCTGACGGGTCGCAGATGCGGCCAAGACGAAGAAAACCGCAAAGCTGCAAGCAGCGCCCGTGTCGCGCGAGCTCCTTGCGAGTTATCACACAGCCTCGCTGCAGAACGGTCCCACAACAACGCACAGCGAACGGCCTCAACGGGTGGAAATTCTCCGGTCGAGGGCCATCAGTCACTGACGCTCTAGCATTCAGACGCGAGACCTCTCCTTGATGGCCGCTTCGGGGTATGCATTGGCAGGCCATTCAATGTGGGGACAGGGCCATTCAGCGCCGGGTACAACCCGCGTCGTCAAAGGTACTACCCTGTGCCCATGACCCACCTGCTTCATGACCAGACCCGCCTTGCCATCCTCCTGCGGCCCCTGCTCTGGATCGGGCTCATCGCCATGCCCCTCACCAGCCACGCCATCGAAGAGCCCGCCTACAACGTGCTGCGTGCGTTCGGCAACGTCGAGCTGCGCCAGTACGCGCCCTATGTCGTGGCCGAGGTGGTGACCGACGGCGCTGCGGAAGACGCGGGCAACGCGGCGTTCCCCATCCTGGCGGGATACATCTTTGGCAAGAACAAGGCCAAGAAGACGTTCGACATGACCGCGCCCGTGACGCAGACGGCCGCGCCGGTGAAGATGGCGATGACGGCGCCGGTGACGCAGGCCACAGCGCCGGGCGGTGGTCAGCTGATCCAGTTCGTGCTGCCCAGGGGGGTGACGCTGGAAACCGCACCCGAGCCGCTGGACCCGCGCGTGCAGTTGCGGCTCGTGCCGGCCAGCCAGTGGGCGGCGATCCGGTATTCGGGCACCTGGTCGCAGGCCAATTACGACGAGCACCTCGCGCTGCTGCGGGCGGCCCTGATGAAAGAGGGTGTGGTCACGCAGGGCGAGCCGGTGCTGGCGCGCTACAACGCGCCGTTCATGCCCTGGTTCCTGCGGCGCAACGAGATCTGGTTGGCGCTACGCTGACCGGGCGCTGGTTGGGGCTTGCTTTGCGTCGCCTGGTGGTGCAATACCCGCCAGCGGTGGTGGCAGCGGTCTGGCCCGCCTCATGCCTTCGGAAAAGCGCTTGCCTGGTGGGTGGGCAGCTTGGCCATGGCGGTGTGGAACAGGGGTTCAGTCATCCACCCGCCCAGCCAACGCTGCAGCGCCGGCAGCGGCAGGGCCTCCCACCACCCCGGCTCCACCCCCGCGAACTGCCGCACAAATGGAAAGATGGCGATGTCGGTGGCGCACGGGGCAGGGCCATCGAGTTGGCCGGTGAGTTGCAAATGGGCCTCCAGCAGCCTCAGCATTACGTCCAGCGCTTGTTCGCGGTGATGCACCTTGGCGTCTGCACCCTTGCCGAAGCGTTCGGGGTATTTGTACCGGTCCAGATGGTGTTTGAACGCGCCGTCGCAGACCGCCAGCAGCTCCAGGTTAGCGGCACTTTGCGCACGCGACCACCAGCCTTCGGTGTCGCCGGTTTCAACAAAGGCCCAGCGCATGATGTCCAGGCTCTGCTCCAGCACCTGCCCATCGGGCAGCCGCAGCACGGGCACCGTGCCCTTGGGTGACAGGGCCAGCATCTCCGCGGGTTTGTCGCGCAACACGATCTCGAACGCATCAAACGCCACGCCTGCCTGCAGCAGGGCCAAACGCGCGCGCATGGCGTAGGGGCAGCGCCGGTAGGTGTAGAGCAGCGGGGCGGGGGTCATGGGGTTGCCTGCGGTGTGCTTCGTTGTGCCAGACAGACGAGGGTAGGGCAAGGCCGGCGCCTCACTTCACATACCGCCGCAAACCCTTCACCAGCGCATCAAACGCCGCCTTGCAGCGTGGGCTGTTGCGCAGACCTTCGTGCATGGCCACCCAGGTGGTCAGCTTCATGGACAGCCGCGTGGGCAGCACGCGCACCAGGTTCGGATCGCGGCGGGCGAGGGCGGTCTGGCACACGCCGATGCCGGCGCCGGCGCGCAGCAGGGCCAGCTGGGCCAGGTCGCTGTCGCAGCGCCAGTGGAAGTTGTCGCGTTGCCAGATCGGCAACTTGGTGGCGGCGCTGCGCAGGAACGGGGTCTCGCGGTCGAAGCCGATCAGTACGTGGTGGGCCAGATCGGCCACCGAAGCGGGCTGGCCGTGGCGTTCGAGGTAGCTGAGGTGGGCATGCAGGCCCAGCTCCACGTCGCCGACGCGGGTGGCGAGCAGCACGTCTTGCTGGGGCGGGGTCATGCGCACGGCGATGTCCACTTCGCGGCGCACCAGGTCTTGCAGGGCGTTGCTGGTCACCAGCTCGACGCGCAGTTCCGGGTGCTGCGCCTGCAGCGCAGCCAGCAGGGGTGGCAACACCTCCACGCCCATCACTTCGCTGGCGGAGATGCGCACCGTGCCGCGCACGCCTTCGCCCAGGCTGCGTGCGCTGCGCTCCAGCGAGGCCGCCATGTTGTGCATGGCTTCGGCGCCGTCGCGCAGCGTGAGCGCGGCTTCGGTGGGCAGCAGGCCGGCCTGCGAGCGCGTGAACAGGGTGGTGCCCAGCGCGGCTTCGAGCAGCGCCACATGGCGGCCCACCGTGGGCTGCGTGAGGCCCAGCGCCCGCGCCGCGCCGGAGAGCGAGCCTTCTTCCAGCACCGCCAGCAACGAGCGGTACAGCTCCCATCCAATGGTCTTGTCCATAAAAAAACGTATAGCGGCTGTTCAGGCTTGGGCAATTTATTTTTGCCCGCGAAACGCCGACGATAACCCCATCACCACTTTTTCAGGAGTTTTTCATGTCGGATTCATCAACGGTCTTGGTGCTCGGTGCCAGCGGCGGCATCGGCGGGGAAATGGCTCGCCTCCTGCTGGCGCGGGGCTGGCGGGTTCGCGCCATGAAGCGCGGGCTGGGGGTGGCGCGCCGCGAGCAGGGTGGCATCGAATGGGTGGAGGGCGACGCGCTGCAGGCGGCCGACGTGATGGCCGCCGCGCAGGGCTGTTCGGTCATCGTGCACGCGGTGAACCCGCCCGGCTACCGCCGCTGGGCCGAGTGGGTGCTGCCCATGATCGACAACACCATTGCGGCCGCGCAAGCCCAGGGCGCCACGGTGGTGCTGCCGGGCACGGTCTACAACTACGGACCCGACGCGTTCCCGCTGATTGCCGAGGACGCGCCGCAGAACGCCCACACTCCCAAGGGCCGCATTCGCGTGGAACTGGAGCAGCGCCTGGCCAGCGCCGCACAGGCGGGCCGCATGAAAGCCATCGTGGTGCGCGCGGGCGATTTCTTTGGCCCCCACGCGGGCAACAACTGGTTCAGCCAGGGCATGGTCAAGCCCGGGCGTGCGGTGCGCAGCGTGAACACCCCGGCCGCTGCCGGCGTGGGCCACCAGTTCGCCTACCTGCCCGACGTGGCCCGCACCATGGTCGAGCTGCTGGACCGCCGCGACACCCTGCCGGCCTTTGCCGGCTTCCACATGGCCGGTCACTGGGACGCCACCGGCACCGCCCTCGCCGAAGCCGTGCAGCGCGCCGTGGTGCGCCGGGGCGGTGGCGCAGTGCCGGCCATGCGGCCGTTTCCCTGGTGGCTGGTGCGCCTGGCCTCGCCCTTCGTGACCACCTTCCGCGAACTGTTGGGCATGCGCTACCTGTGGCAACAGCCGGTGCGTCTGGACAACCGCCGGCTGCTGCAGCAGCTGGGCCACGAACCGCACACCCCGCTGGACGAAGCGGTGGAGGCCACGCTGGTGGGACTGGGCTGCCTGCCGGCGGATGGCGTGCCCATGCCGGTGCAAGGGGCGCACGCCTGAAGGGAGCGGGCCCGCTCACCGCGTACCATCTCCCCATGACCCAAGACACCCAAGACCCGATCCACGAAGACCGCGTGTGGAGCGACGAGCACTGGACCGCGCGCGTGATCAAGAACGAAGACGACGATGGCTGGGCGGTGGCCATGTTCCTGGACGGCCAGGTCGAGCCGGCGCTGGTCGGCCCCTGGACCATGGGGCGCAACAAAAAGGACCCCAAGCCGCTGGACACCAGTGCGTTCAACACGCTGGTGAAGACGGCCAAGGAGGTGATCCGCCGCTCCGAGCAACAGCGCTTTGCCGAGTTGAACAAGAACGTGAGCGTCACGGTGGGCGGCCAGCGCATCCGCGTGGAGCTGGCCATCGTGCCCGACGAAGAGGGCGCCACCGCCACCCTGCGCGCGCTGAATGAATTCGACGAAGAGCTGGCCCTGGTGTCCGCGCCGCCGAACTTCAGGCTCAACACGGCCAGCGCCGAGGCCTGGGTGGTCTCGGGTTTCGAGAAGCCGCGCTCATGATCGATGGACTCATTGCCGGCCGCCTGATGGGCGACGCCTCCCGCCGCGTGGACAAGGCGGGCCGCACCTACATCGTGGCGCGCGTGCTGGCGCGCAACAAGATGGACGAGGAGTTCATCGTCAACGTGATCGCGTTCGACGAAGCGCCCTGCGCCGCGCTGCTGGCGCTGGCCGATGGCGAGGCGCTCACGCTATCCGGCGCGCTCACGCCCAAGGTGTGGACCGACAAGCAGGGCATCGCCCGCCCGAGCCTGGACCTGATCGCCGCGCAGGTGATGACGGCCTACCACGTGAGCCGCAAGCAGGCGGCGATGGGTGGCGGGCCGGTGTCCGAAGAATAGTGGCGGGTTGGCCGCTGATGCGGCCGCCCCCCGGGCGAACTGACATGCGACCTTCATACGCCTGACATCGAAATCCCGAAGACTGCAGCGCTGTTGCAACTGTCTTTGGAGTATTTCGATGGATCGTCGTCTTTTCATGGCCCAAGGGGCCCTTCTGGGTGGCGCAGTGGTGGCGCCCGCGTCGCGTGTCTGGGCGCAGGGCGCCGCTGCACCCGCCATCATCACGCGCGATGGCGTGCGCCCGCAAATGGCCCATGGCATCCAGAGTGGTGACCCGAAGGCCGATGGTGCGGTGATCTGGACGCGCAGCGACCGCCCGGCCCGCCTGTGGCTGGAGTGGGCCACCACCGCGAGCTTTGCCAATGCCACCCGCGTGCGCGGCCCGCACATGCTGGAGGACTCCGACTTCACCGGCCGTGTCGACCTCACCCGGCTGCCCGCCGGCCAGGAGATCTTTTACCGCGTGGTGCTGCAAGACCTGCACAACGAGCGCGTGCTCTCGGAACCTCTGCAAGGGCATCTGCGCCTGCCACCGGCGGCCACCCATGGCCGGGCCACGCGCGACGTGCGCTTTGTCTGGAGCGGTGACACGGCCGGGCAGGGCTGGGGCATCAACGAGGCCTGGGGCGGCATGAAGATCTACGAGCAGATGCGCAAGACCAACCCGGACTTCTTCCTGCACTGCGGTGACACCATCTACGCCGACGGCCCGATCAGCGCACAGGTGAAGCTGGCCGATGGCAGCCTGTGGAACAACGTGGTCACCGAAGAGGTGAGCAAGGTCGCGGAAACGCTGAACGAATTCCGTGGCCGCTACCGCTACAACCTGATGGACGCCAACGTGCGCCGCATGGCGGCCGATGTGCCCCAGATCTGGCAGTGGGACGACCACGAGGTGTGCAACAACTACTCGGATTCCAAGGACCTGAGCGACGACAAGCGCTACACCGAGAAGAACGTCCCATTGCTGGTGGCGCGAGCCACCAAGGCCTTCAACGAGTTTGCACCGATGCGCCGCACGGCCGATGTTGAGTCCGAGCGGGTGTACCGCCACCTGCCGCAAGGCCCGCTGCTCGATCTGTTCGTGGTGGACATGCGCAGCTACCGCGGCCCCAACACCGCGAACATGCAGACCAGCGAAAGCGCCGAGACCGTGTTCATGGGCAAGCCACAGCTGGACTGGCTGCTGGACGGACTCAAGCGCTCGAAAGCGGTCTGGAAAGTGATCGCCGCTGACATGCCACTCAGTCTGCATGTGGCCGATGGCAAGGAAAAATGGGAAGCCATCGCCAACGGCGAAAACGGCGCACCCAAAGGCCGGGAGCTGGAACTGGCCGGTCTGCTGCGCGCGATCAAGCAGGCGGGGATCAAGAACGTGGTGTGGCTCACCGCCGACGTGCACTACACCGCGGCCCACTACTTCGATCCGGCCCAGGCGCAGTTCAGCGACTTCTCGCCGTTCTGGGAATTTGTCTCCGGCCCGCTCAACGCCGGTGGTTTCGGCCCCAACAAGGCGGACACCACGTTCGGCATGCAGGTGGTGTACCAGAAGGCGCCCACCGAAGTGAAGGCACCGCCCACCAGTGGCCTGCAGTTCTTCGGC
>Ga0209467_1001584_pt1 | contig 19146 bp, 16 predicted proteins | sample Higcelwee11metaG_FD_187175 | JGI IMG/M metagenome (GOLD analysis project Ga0209467, IMG submission 187175) | Freshwater pond sediment microbial communities from the University of Edinburgh, under environmental carbon perturbations - High... | ecosystem: Environmental > Aquatic > Freshwater >...
CAAGGAGACCGATCAAGTTATCGAACAAGTTCGCACCGTCATCACGCAGCTCGACACAACCGTTGGCCAGCTGAAGGACAAGAGCGGCCACGTCACAAGCCTCATGGACCAATCAGCCATGGACTTCTCGACCGTTGCAAAGAAAGCCAGCGACACGCTGCAAAAACATGCCGAAGATCTTTCCGCCGTGGCCAAGCAAGCTGAAGGCAAGCTCGACATCGTGAGCGAAAAGATCCGTGAAGATGTGAAGCTGATCACCGATGCTTCGGCTTTGACGCAGGAACACGGAAACCTTCTGACCTCCACGGCTGAAAAAGCGACCTCGCAGCTCGTGACCTTGATCAACACCATGTCCGATAGTGACCGCGAAACCCGCGCGATCTTGGAAAAGGCGACGACGAACCTGACCGACACGCGCGTCACGCTTGAGCGTGAGCTTCGCACCATCGCCGATCTCTCACAAAAGGCGGTCGAACAAGTGATGGGCGCTGGCTCGACACTGGCCATCCAAAGCGATGCGCTCCGCGCCAACTTGGCGTCTTCGGAATCCGCGCTTGCGGAAGCGGCCACCATGGTGCGCGAAGAAACAACGCAACTACCGCATCTTTTGGGTCGTGGCATCCAAGAAATCGAAAATGCTGCCAAGACGTTCAAAACGCAAACGGACGAAATCTCGGGCACCATGCTCAAAACAACCGACCGTTGCATTGGCGCGACAGGCGCGATCCGCGATACGATGATGGACGAAGCCAAGAACCTGAACAGCATGGCTGACATGGCCGATCAAACGCTGCGCGCCTTCAACGACGCGATGACCTCCCAGATCGAAGCCATCAAGTCCGGCACAAGCACGCTTTCGAACGAACAGAAAGAGCTGGTCGAAAAAGCCACTCAAACGATCACGCAACTTTCGGCGGCGAGCGATCGTCTGGCTCAGCTCCGCAACGATACGCAACAAACGACCGTCAAGCTCGCGCATGAGTTTGAGAAGATTGAATCGCGTGCAACGTCAACCACGCAACGCCTCTCCGCCGCTGGCGACAACCTCAGCAAACAGGTTGAATCGCTCACGGCCATGACCGAAAAGGCCGAAGGCAAAATGCTTGGTGCCAGCCAAACCTTCCGCGAACAGCTTGAACGCGTCCGTGGCGGTGTGCAGTCACAGATCGAAGAAATCAACCGTGGCCTCATGCAAATCACAGCGCAGCTTGACCGCACAGGCACCAGCCTACGCTCGGCCATGGCGGGCACAGTGGTCGATGTCGAAAAAATTGCGAGCCGCTTTGATCAAACGAGCAAAGATACGGCCAGCCAGCTTGCCGACCGTACAGCGCGCATGCGCGTCTCGACCGAGGAAGTCTCCAAACTTCTCGGCGGCTTTGGCGATCAGATCGATGTGCTCTTGGATCGCCTCGGTATGGCGGGCGAAGGCATCAAGCGTCACGAAACCGACCTCACGGGCCATCTGCAACAAGCCTTCACCCATCTGGGTTCGGTGGCCGAGCGTTTGGATTCCACCCGCGTTCTGGCAGCCAACGTCACGGAAGCGGCGCTTTCGAAACTGTCAGAAGTTGGTCAGACGGTCGAAAAACAAATGCGCTCTATGGCCGAAGGCGGTCAAAAGGTCACGACCATCGTCCAGTCCGTCACGCAAACCTACGCCGATCAAACGCAGCGCGTGAGTGGCTCGGTGCTCGAAGCCCAAGACCAGATCATCGCGATGAGCAAATCGGTGGAAGATATGCAGCAACGCACCGACCGCATGCGCGTCACGCTGAAACTGCAAGGCGACGATCTTTTGGACTCGCTCGAACAGATTTTGAGCAAGCTCTCCAGCGCAGGCGGCGCAATGAGCGACGCCGTTGATGGCACACTCCAACAGCAGGCCATCAACAGCCTAAAGAAAATAAGCTAATAACCTGATATTAAAAAAAGGAGGGCCTCTCGAAAGAGACGCCCTCCTTTTTTATCCGGCACAAGGGGGAAACTCAAATCACGACGCGATGCTTGGCCAGTTCCATCATCGGCAAATCATGCGGTGCATTACCGTAAGCCCAGCTATCGGCAAAGGGCCCATTGGCGGCAATATAGGCGGCAACCCGCTCGGCTTTCCGTTCACGCACACAGTTTCCTTGCGCCATGCGCCCTGTCAGCAGGCCGTTCGCAACTTCCATCTCCGTGCAAAGCAAATCGTCATAAGGCACAACATCCTTGAGCATCGCAGGTAAATAAAGATCCAAACTCCCGCTCGCGATCACAACCATATGCCCCGCGTCATGATGCTTTTTCAAAGCCTCAACGCTCGGTTCGATCCAAACGGGCCAACCGCGCATGTGCTCCACCGCTTGGCTCAAAGCCTCCGGCTTGACCCCACGCAGTAAAAGCCACAGCAGCTTGTCCTTAAGCGCGGTCCGACGGTCTTGTCCCTTCGCCGGATAGATTGCCGCCAGCAAAGCAGCCCCAAGCGCGGCATAACACCGCACAGGCCCTCGCGCCGCAAGCAGAAAAGACCACAGGCTATCATGCCGCGCTAGCGTGCCATCAAAATCAAAAAAAGCGACTGTCCGTCCGGGATCGACCATAGGAAAACCCTATCCAAAATAAGCCAGCATTTCAGCTTGCATCGAAGAACGCGCCTCGCTCCGGCTCTGCCCAGGCACATCCCAGCCCATACGATCAAAAGCGCCACAAGCAGGGCACGTCGCCTCCCACACCTCTTGGGCTGCCCCGCAAGCGGAGCAAACCCACTGCGCATCAACCGGTGCTGCCATACCTTTGGCCAGCCACGCCGAAGCGGCCAGTTCATTGCCAGTATCGCACCGCTCCAATTGCGCCAAAAGCTTATAAACCTTCTGGCTCGCATTCCCCTGCCCCACAAGCGCCATCGCATAGCGCCGCGCTTCACCCCACAAATGGGCCCGCAAAGCGGCCTCGGCCAAAGCGAATAAAGCATAAGGCGAAGACAGCGTTTCCTTCGTAACCTTTTCAACAAGCCGCAAAGCATCCAAAGGCTTCGCCGTGCCAGCCATGCGTTGCACTAAGGCCAACAGCTGCGGATGAGGTTCACGCGCCCACGCCCGTTCAATCGTCCGGTGCGCCGCCCGCCCATGCTTACTCGCAATCAATGCCTCAGCTAACAAAAGCGAAGCAGGCAACCAGCTCGGCGCAAGCTTATGCGCCTTTTCTGCAAAGACCAAAGCCTCGCGCCCCAAATCATCTTTCAAAGCCGCTTTTGCCCGCGCAGCAAGAAGCGCCGCTTCATGACGATCCGCCTTCGGCGCAGGCAAAGCCTTCGCCTTTCGCGCACGCCCCAAAGCTTCGCTCGCCAAAGCCCAATTCTGCTTACGTGCGCCCATTTCAAAACGAATAAGCTGCAACCATGGCACATCGACTTTCGTTTGTTCCAAACGGATCGCCGCTCGTGAAGCTTCATCAAAATCGCCGCGCCGAAGCGCCGACATGATCAACCCCCGATATCCAAGCACAGCCGTATCGGCCTTCAACGTCATCGCCTCAAATAACGAATGCGCGGCACCTTCATCTCCGGCCAGCTGCGCCGCCTGCGCTTGGATCAGCTGTGCGATCGGCGTCTCACCTAACATCTGCCGCGCCTTCACGGCGTGTCGGCCCGCTTCAACCGCCTGCCCAGCTGCAACAGCGGCCAGCCCCTTGGCCAGCTCCGCCTCACCCTCTACCATTTTGCTGATACGCCGTTTGAGCCGCCAAAAGCGAGGCCCATCCCATAAAAAGCGCCACAGCCGATGCAGCAAAAGCGCAACATAAGCAAAAGCCAAAACCATCACGCCCAAAACGGCCGCCGAAGTATCAATCTGATAATCACGCCAAACAATCTGCGCCGTGCCCGGTCGATCAGCTAGCCAAACGACCAGGGCCACGGCAAGAACAAGACGCAGAAGGAATCCGATGATCTTCATGACTTCACCTCAGGTACAGGCGTAGCCTCTTCTTCCTTTGGCGCGGCGCTCGGCTCTTCGGTGTAACCGCGCTCAATCATATGCGTTACCAAAGCCACTAACGTCTGTTCCATCTCCAACCGCAAGCTCGCCTTCGCGCGCCAATCTTGCAACGGCCCTTGTGCCTCCTGCGGCAGGGCATCAACCTTTGCCAAAGCGGCAGCCACATCGCCCCGCACCAAATCCAAATCAACCGCCGCGAAAGAAAGCGTCTCCCCCGGCTTCGGCTTAAGCGAGCGAATAGAAACAAGCCCTTCCAAAGCGACAACAATCCGGTCTTGCCACGTCTGGGCCGCTGCCTTACGCAGCGCGGTCTGCGCAACAGCAGCCAACGTCCGCCATTCCTCGCGCAAAGATTCAATCGTCGGCGCGCCATTCAACGCAGGCTTTTCTAATTTCAGCAGCAGCGCAATCATGGGCTCATCGCCGGAAGCCAACTTGCGCAACGCCTGCCGATGATCTTCAAACGGATGCCCCGCCAAGGCCGCGTTTTGCATCTGAATAAAAGCCAACACCGCCGCCAGTCCAACTTGCGTTTGATCGCGCACATCCTTCGTCGTCGCGGAAGATTGCGTCACTTCACTTTGCAACGCGCCGATCAACGTCGACACAGTGGCCAACCCATCCTTCAGTTTTTCAAAATCACCAAGATCACTCCCAGCCGGAACCCCTTGCGCTACAGATGCGCCCTCAGGCTTTTGATCAAGAACAGCCAAACGCCTCTCGACCTGATCCAGTCGCGCTTGAAGCGTCAGAACCTTGTCCGGCCATTGCGAAGGAATCTGCCAAAGCCCCAAATAGGTTGGTAGAAAATATTGAATCGAAGCCCCGATCACAAACGAAACCACAAGCCACAAGAGGAACGAAAGAAAAGAGTTTTTCTTAGCCGAACGCTTCGGCGCCTCAAGATGCTCGTCTTCGTTGGACGTAACGGTTGAAGTCAACTCGGTCATCACAAAGCACCTCAGGTTACAGGCAAAAAGCGAAGCAAGGATTCAACAACGCCATCTTCAGTCGGATGAGCGGAAACAAGAACGCGCTTCCACGAAAAAGCCGCGAGCGGCGCAACCACCGCCTCACTCAGTCCTATCGCGGTTAGCCCCGCGCAGCAAGGCCCAAGCCCTAAGGCCTGCACATGCTTCACAAAAATCTGAGCTGAGCGCGGCGAAAAGAACAGCGCCGCATCAAGTTTCTTCGTTTTAAGCGCTTCTTGAAAACCGGAAGAAACGGCTTCGACCTCGTCGGCTTTATAAACAACCCAGTTCACGACGCTGCGCCCAGCAGAGTTGAGCCGTTCCATAACGTCAGGATGAATATCTTCGCCCCCAATATGTAAAAGCGATCGGCCTTCTTTTTCCTGATTTAAAATGAGATGAGCCAAAGCCTCGCCATCGCCCTCCCCAACCCTCACATCGGTAAAGCCAAACGCACGAGCCTCAGCCCCCGTTCGCGAGCCGACACAATAACAAGGCCTATTCAAATAACCCACAACAGCACTACGCCGCGCGGCAAGAACAGAGAACGATAAGCGGCTCGTTAAAACAACAGCCGCATCGTCTGGCACATCCGGTATAGAAGTTAAGCGCGGCGATAACGTCAACAAGGGTTCGCAAAAGGCCTGATACCCAAGCGCCTTAAGACGCTTAGCCAAGGAAGCCGCTAAAAGCTCAGGCCGCATAACAAGGATCGTCTTCATGAAAACCTCATGGTTTTTAATAAGGCGAAACGCGCAAACCAGTTCACCTTTTAGCCTTCAAAAATATCTGAAGGCATCTTACGTCTAATCTTTTCAGCAAGATCAAGGCCAATGGCCTCAGCATCGTCAATCGCCCCTTCGGCGCTATAGCGGATAACATCCGAACCATCAGGCCTTGCCGCCAGAGCCTCCATCGCAAGCGTTCCCCGGCTCGTCACTTGCGCAAGCCCACCGATAGGCGTCTTGCATGATCCGTCAAGCCGCCGTAACAAAGCCCGCTCGGCCCGCGCGCAAATCTCAGTCTCTTTATCATTAATGGGCGCAAGCCATTTGCGCATCTCGTCATCATTTTCGCGGATTTGAATGCCTAAGATTCCCTGCGCCACGGCGGGAAGCATAATTTTAGGATCTAAAACCGAGGCGACCTTCTCAACCATACCCAAACGCGTCAGGCCAGCCACAGCCAAAATCGTCGCATCCGCTTCTTCGGCAGCCAACTTGCGCATACGCGTATCCACATTCCCGCGCAGCGGCACAACGGTCAAATCAGGACGGAAAGCTAAAACCTGCGCGCGCCGCCGCAAACTTGATGTCCCAACGCGAGCGCCCTTTGGTAAATCTTCAAGACGCGGCGCAATCGGCGACAAAAGGGCATCGCGTGGATCGGCCCGCTTCGTCATCGCGCCAAAAAACAACCCGGGTGGATTCCAAACAGAAACGTCTTTCATCGAATGAACGGCAAAATCCACAGCACCCGCAGCAAGCGCCTCTTCAATTTCTTTGGTAAAGAAACCTTTATTGCCGCCAAGATCTAAAAAAGTTTGCTCGCCTTGTGCTGGATGCCAATCACCCGAAGTCCGAATAGGGATAATTTCAATATCGCACATCTCACGAAGACCTTCATGAGCGCGATATATCTCCTCCCTCACAATTTGGGCCTGGATCAAAGCCAAAGGACTGCCGCGCGTACCAAGGCGGAGAATCTTTTTCATACCACAAACCTACCAAAGAATGGGAGGAGACCACCCCAAAAAGAAAGAAGAACCCCAAAAACGATTGCCCCTTATGTTTAACAAACATTTTACTATAGAATCAACGAATTAGTTTCAGCTTTTTGCAGTACACTCTGATGAGTGCAATGCAATAGGACGATAAAGAACCGGATTTCAGAGAAAATAAAAAAAAGGAGCCCAAGGCTCCTTCATCAAAACGGGGAAAAGATTAGAAAATGTCAAACGCTGATATTCAAATGCCCGCCGCGCCCATCCGTCTCTTTTCCGGTCCCCCCTTCATCGCGCGCTCTTTGACGACGCTCTTTGGCCTTTTGACCTCTTTCACTTTTCGGCGTGGGGGCGACAGCCTGCTGGCCAATAGGAGCCACGGCTTGCGTCAGAACTTGAGGCAAAGTATTTACCACGGTCTGCGGTTGGGAAACAGAGGCCGAGATGGGTGGCAATTGGACCGGAGGAATAAGCATGGATCCCTCTCAAGCAAAGCGAATCTCTAAGTTCAGAGCTTAATCATATTATTACGCATCTGCAATGAAGAATTGCTTAATCATTCTATGATTTAATAATTTAAGTGAAAGTTGAGTCAAATGAACGATAGTTTTTCTCAAGATGAGTTGGAACCAGCGAACAGCCGGATTCCCAACTACTTACCAGCACTTCTCGCGCTCGCTCATGACCATAGCGAAGCCGGAAGGCTAGCGCTCGCCGATAAATTGGCTGAAATTTTTTTCACACAGACGGTCGTCCTCTCCGCGCATGAAGAACAATTAGTCAACGATCTCATCAGCGAATTGCTCAAAAACGAATCGTCTGAAATCAGGCAGATGATCGTCTCCAGATTTACCAATGCGGTTGATGCCCCCCGCGCCGTTGCGCTGCGTATCATTTCTGGCCCCAGCGAAATCGCTGGTCCCGTTTTGGTTTCAAATGAAAATCTCCTCGATGATGATCTGATCTCTGTTGTGGAAAACAAAGGGCTGAGCCATGCCTCCGCCATTGCCAAACGCAAAGAGGTTAGTGAGGCGGTTGCCGACGCCCTTGTCACGACGGGCGATCTTCAGATTATGCAAATTGTCGCGGAAAACATGGGCGCCAAACTTTCGGCACGCGCCTTAAACATCATGGTCGATGCAGCGCGCGTCACAGCCATGTTGCAAAAACCAATTATGGGCCGCCCCGAGCTTACACCTGAAGGCGCCGCCCGTTTGTATTGGTGGACAGCGCAAGATGTGCGCCGCGCAATCCTCGACCGTTTTGGCTTCGGCCCCGGAAGGTTGGATGCCGCGCTCAAGAAAACCATCGATGAAAAACTCGAAGCGGCCCTTTTGCAAAAAGAAGATACGGCAGCCATGATGCATCTGGCCGATTGGCTGAACGAACGCGATGCCATGACGATTGATATCTTGCCGCAGCTTTTACGCGCAGGCCATTATCGCCTCTTCAACGTCCTGCTGAGCAGGCTTAGCAAAATCAACCTCTCGCTTGTTGACACAATCACGAACGAGGCTGGCGGCAAGTTCATGGTCGCCCTGTGCCGCGCCATTCATATCGACAAAGGCAACTTTGTTTCGATCTTTTTAATGTCACGCGGCTGCCGCGCTGGTGAGCAGATTGTACAGCCCCGCGAACTTTCCCTTTCGCTGGGCGCCTATGACCGGCTCACACCGGAAACGGCGCTGGCCATGTTGCAAACATGGCAGATGAATCCGGCAGACTTAAACCGTCGGATTGAGGAAGATAAAGAAGACGCGCAAGACGACCAAGTCTTCTAACGCAAGTTGCGTTTCTGACATTCAATCAAAATATCGCGCACAATCGGCGCGGCAATATGCGCACCGCTTCCGCCATGTTCAATCACAACCGCTGCGGCATAGCGTGGATTAACAACAGGCGCATATCCGGCAAACAAAGCATGATCGCGTTCTTTCCACGCCACGGCGTCATTTGACAAAACACCTTCTGAACGTTCGGCTGTCGAAATCCGCCGCACCTGAGCCGTCCCTGTTTTTCCAGCCATCGTGACCTTCGGATCGGCCGCACTGGCCGCATGGGCCGTGCCAATCGGCAAGTTCACAACAGCAAACAACGCATCACGCAAAACGGCAAGATGTGCAGGCTCAAACCCCAAAGATTCCCCCCAAGGCTTGTCGAGGGGCTGTTCTTCCACCGAAGGCCGGAAAAGATAGGGCTTCACGGCAAACCCGCCATTGGCCACGCGTGCAAGCATCACAGCAAGCTGCATCGGGGTCACCAAATTATACCCCTGCCCAATGGCTGAAATCAGTGTCTCACCCAGTTGCCAAGAAGACCCTTTATTCGTCAGCTTCCAAACGCGGCTCGGCACAAGACCAGCGCGTTCGTGCGGCATATCGATTTCTGTCTTTTGACTTAATCCTAGACGCTTGGCCATAGCATGAAGACGATCTATGCCAACGCGCTTTCCCATCTCGTAGAAATAGGTATCACACGACCCGGCCATAGCATGAACAAAGTCAACAGGCCCGTGCCCGCCTTTTTTCCAACAGTGAAACCGATGCTGCCCTAGATCCATATAACCCGGGCAAAAAATCTGTTCATGCGGGTTGAGCACCCCTGAATCAAGCCCCGCCATAGCCGTCACGACCTTAAAGGTCGAACCCGGCGCATACATACCATCAAGCACTTTGTTGAGCATCGGCGTATATTCGTCGGTGTTCAAAGCGTCCCAGTCTTTGCGACTAATGCCATAGGTAAACATATTCGAATCGTAACCCGGATGCGAAACCAAAGCATAAACAGCGCCCGTATAGATATCCATCACAACGGCCGCTGCACTCTTTTCATCTGCAATCCGCTGCGCAACCATCTGCTGCAGACCAATATCGATCGTCAGCTTATGATCATCGCCAGGGACAGGGTCATTGCGCATCAATTCACGCACAACGCGTCCATGCGCATTGACTTCAAGCTGTACATTGCCGGGCCGCCCGCGCAGCTCGGTATCATAGATTTTCTCAATCCCGTTTTTCCCGATACGGAATCCGGGAATAGCGTAATCGCTTTGGCCGCTCTCCTTCTCGCGCGTGGACAAAGGCCCGACATAACCGACGACATGCGAAGCGACGAGGGAATAAGGATAGGTGCGTAGTTCGCCCGCCTCGATATCCGCGCCGGGAAGCTCAGGCATATGAAGCGAAATAATGGCGACTTGATCCCATGTCAGATTGTCGCACACCAAAACAGCTGTTAGCCCATCGTTCCGCTTAAAATCACGGCGAATACGTTTGCGCTCGCTTTCCGGCAAGGGCACATAAGCAGCCAAATCATCCAAAAGCGGATCAAGTTTTTTAACCTGCTCCGGCAATAAAACGAGCCGATAATTTTGTTGATTGACCGCCAAAGGCGCGCCCGTGCGATCAAGGATTTGCCCACGTGGCGGCGCAATAAGGCGCAAACTGATCCGATTATCTTCCGCCAAAACGCTAAAACGATCATTTTGCAAAACCTGCAAATAATACAAACGGCCAAGCAAAAGCGAAAACAAGCTCACCTTCGCGCTGCCGATCAAAATTGCGCGTCGTGTAAACAGTCTCGTTTTTTCGGCATCGCGTGACATAGCCGCCCTATCCTTGCATCAGAAAGGCGCGCTGAACGCGAATAAGAACCCATGCCGCCAAAGGAAAGATGGCAACCGTCAAAAGATATTGCATGACAACGGGAACGACCGTTACCGCACGTCCATCGATAAGGGATAAGAGAGTCCAATTCACAAAGGATGACAGCAAAGCAATCAACCCAAAACCAAACCACAAAACATAAAAAGTCTGCCCGACAAAAAACCGCCGCTGCGCATGTAGTAATTGATGAACGCCAACAAAAACGAAAGCGGAAAGGCCGAGTGGAAGGAAATGAACAATATCGTTCAGCATCCCAAGCAAGAAAACGACCGGCACCCTATAAAGATCAGGCCGATGAACCGACCAATAATAAACAGCTACCAAACCAAGCGATGGCGCCACCGCCCCAACAAAAGGCAACGGCCAAATCAGCACGCTAACCAAAATATAAAGGATAGTGAGCAAAGCGGGCAGAAACTGACGTGAAGTCTGCCCTAATTTTTGGAAGGCACCGGCAATCATCTGCGTGTTGACGATTCCGCATGCACAGTGGCGGTCATAGGATTCACCGCGCCCGCAGCAAGATTAAAATCGACAAGACGAATTTGATTGATCCGTCCAAAAGCAGCCATCGGCGTTACGGTGATTTCGCCGTGATCCAAGCTCGTGACAACGCCAACGGGAAGGTTCGGCGGAAAGATTCCCCCATGACCCGAAGTCATCACGCGTGCGCCAACTTTCACATCGGCATCCTGCGGTAAATATAAGAGTTTGGGTTGGGCTTCGTTATCCCCGGTCAAAATAGCATGATCGCCCGTATCGGTGACCATCACAGGAATGCGCGAGTTCATATCCGTAATCAAAAGAACACGTGACGTCCAGTCGCCAACTTCGACAACGCGTCCCACAAGGCCCTCGCCCGTCATCGCAGCCATGCCTTCGCGCACGCCATCGACGCTCCCTGCCGTGACCACAAGCGAACGCACATAAGCGCCGCCCGTATCGGCAATCACCCGCGCGGTAATGTAGGCCAGCGACGGTTCAGCCTTATAATGCAAAAGACCACGTAGCTCTTTGTTCTCGTTGGCCATAGCAAGCGCGGCGTTCTGCCAGCGAACCAAATTGTCATTCTCCGAACGCAACCGCACATTTTCCTCAAGCAAGGAACGATAAGATTGAACGCGTCCTGTAAAAGATTCCGCCATAGCCATAGGCCGCGAGAGAAGGCTCAACGTCGGGGCCAAGCCATCCATAACGCGCGAACGTACATGCTCAATTGCCGCCGGATTACTCCGCCCGATCACTAATAGTCCAACAGAAAAAGCGAGGAAGAGGACAAACGAGAATCGCTGAACCATCACCCGCCAAGACATGGCGGTTGTGGTAACCCATTCTGAACGGTTTGTGTGAACCGACATTCAGCTAAAACTCGTGTGAGGAAACGTTCGTGTTTGACGTCCGCAAAGATAAGGCAAAGCGCCACAAAGGCCAACCCACTATTTGCCTTTTGCGATATATTTTTTGAAACGCGAATAAAGACTATTCAAGTCCGATTACGAGAGAGGCAACCATGCGCTGATAGCGCAGCTCATGGGCTGGAAAACGGCCGTTTGTTGGAAGAGAGGGTTTCATTTTTGAAGGGAAAACTGTCTCTGCCGTGTGGATACCTTGCGTTAGTAGCCGCTCACCAGCAAATTCTTGAGCGTTTTCATTTCTTCAAGCGCGCGCCCGGTTCCCAATGCCACACACGAAAGCGGATCTTCAGCAACCGAAACGGGCAGACCCGTGGCATGACGCAACACAAGGTCAAGATTACGGAGCAAAGCCCCACCGCCCGTAAGGACGATACCCTTATCCACAATATCGGCGGCCAGTTCCGGTGCAGTGTTTTCGAGTGCGACCTTCACGGCTTCCAAAATAGCGCTCACCGGCTCGGCCAAGCTCTCGGCAATTTGACGTTCCGTCACCACGATTTCCTTTGGCACGCCATACATCAAGTCGCGGCCCTTGATTTCGGTCACGCGGCCTTCGCCATCTTCTGGCGGCGAAGCAGAACCGATTTCTTTTTTGATACGCTCAGCCGTACTCTCACCGATGAGCAAATTATGATAGCGACGAATATAATTGATAATGGCTTCGTCCAGCTTATCGCCACCGACGCGCACGGAACGCGAATAGACAATACCGCCAAGCGAAAGCACAGCAACTTCCGTCGTGCCGCCGCCGATATCAACGACCATCGACCCTGTCGGCTCAGTCACAGGCAAGCCTGCGCCAATCGCAGCCGCCATAGGCTCTTCGATCAAAAACACGCGGCGTGCACCAGCGGATTCAGCAGATTCTTGAATCGCGCGACGTTCAACAGCTGTCGATCCTGAAGGAATGCAGATGATGATTTGCGGATTAGCAAACGACCGGCGATTGTGAACCTTGCGAATAAAATGTTTGATCATTTCTTCCGCAACTTCAAAATCGGCGATCACGCCGTCACGCATTGGACGAATGGCTTGAATGTTCCCAGGCGTACGGCCCAACATCAGCTTGGCCTCGTCGCCGACAGCCAAAACCTGACGCTTGCCCCCTCGGCTCGTCGCGATAGCGACAACCGAAGGCTCATTGAGGACGATGCCACGACCTTTCACATAGACCAGCGTATTCGCGGTCCCAAGATCGATACCCATGTCAGCGGAAAGTAAACCTAAGAGATTAGAAAACATGAACGCTTCTACCCAAATCTGAGACGCGGACGCGAGTGCCCGCTTCCATAAACCAAGGCTCTTTTTGGCATTGGACGGGGCGAAGCGCAAGCGAGTCGTTTAAGAATAAAGGGCTGACCTTGATATCGTTAACGAATCACTCGGAAGAAAGCGCCACCACCGGGTCGAGATAAGCGGCCTTCCGGGCCGGTAAAAAGCCAAAAATCAGCCCCGTTGAAACGGCGCAGGTAAAGGCCAAGGCCATAGGGGTCAAAGTCAGCACCGTCCGCATCCCAAAAGCGTTAACGATAAGCGCCATCCCCGAAAATCAAATAACATAAGCACAACTCAAGGCATTTGGCCTTAATCTTATTTGGCATATTTGAGTCTCGCATCAGAACGTGTCTGGCCGGGTTTTTTTGCCATCGTTTCTGTCATGAACTCATTCAGAACCTGGACGGCTCCACTACGGCAAAGAACCGACATCCCCATAAAATATTTATAAGATACGGGAAGAATCTTTTTAGCCTGTTCAGCAACAACAACAAGTTGCTTCGAAATTTTCAGTCCAGTTGCAACCGTTACAGCGCGGCTGAGATCCGCTTGTTTACAAAATGATGGCACCACCGAAGACAAAGACTGTCTCATAAATAAATTCCTAACTTCACTGCCCGCTTTAAATTCCTCCGATAGGCGAGGTTCAATCAACGAGGTAAGAAGTTCAGCAACATAATACGTTTGCTGTGGCGTAATCCCTTCCGGTAATTCCACCGTTCCTGCATCAATGGCCTGAAAAATTGTTCCAACGTGCCCATCGTTGCTAAAAACAGGAGCCTTTTTTGTTTCTGATTCATCAAACATTTTTTTCAGATTCTCTAAGGCAATCTTTTCTAGTGCTTGATACCCGGGCTCTTCGCGCAGAAGTTCGCGCCCAAGACGACCAAATAATTGGTCCTTGCTTAAGCCCATCAACGCTCCGACTTGGCGCTCCATGGCCTGACGATGCTCAGCATACAAAGCCTTTTGAACGGACAAAGGAATTTCGCTGTCCAGACCTTTAAATATTGTCTGCCGACCGAATTCCATGGAATCTATATCTGTCATAATCAACTCTCCACTTTCAATGCTTCTTGTTCATAAAATAGCTCACACACCAAACACCATTCCTTCTACTGGAAACCAAACGACAAGCCTATCAGATTTTTACTTTCATCAATCCCCCGCAGCTCTTCCCTCCTTTTCTGATCCTGATCACTCGGAAGAAAGCGCCACCACCGGGTCGAGATAAGCGGCCTTTCGGGCCGGTAAAAAGCCAAAAATCAGCCCCGTTGAAACGGCGCAGGTAAAGGCAAGCACCATAGGGGTCAAAGTCAGCACCGTCCGCATCCCAAAAGCGTTAACGATAAGCGCCATCAAAATCCCCAGCACGACCCCAACCGCCCCGCCCGTTAAGCAAACCACGACGGCCTCGGTCATGAACTGAAGCAAGATATCTTTCGCCCGTGCGCCCGTCGCCATACGCACACCGATTTCACGCGTCCGCTCGGTCACGCTCACGAGCATAATATTCATCACCCCGATGCCACCGACCAAAAGCGAGATCGCCGCCACCGCGCCCAGCAAAATAGTGAGCGTGTTTTGCGTCTCCGTCGCCATAGCGATAAAGGTCGCCATGTTGCGCACCGAAAAATCCTCTGTCCGGTGCCTATCCAAAAGGAGGTCGTGAATATCCTGCTGCGTTTGATCAATCTGATCTAAATCGTAAACTTGCGCCGTCAGATTGCTCAAATAGGCGTGACCGAACAAGCGCACAGCGCCCGTCGTAAAAGGAATAAAAATGATATCGTCTTGATCGCGGCCAAACATGCCGCCGCCTTTTTCGCCCAAAACACCAATCACTTCGAAGAGAATATTTTTGACCAAAATCGTTTGGCCAATAGGATTGTCATCATTCGGGAAAAGGTTCTTCCGCACCGTCTGACCGATCAGCGCCACAGGCGCCATGCGCTTATAGTCGCCTTCGGTCATGTTACTGCCGGAAACAATTTTCCAGTTATTCACCTCAATTATAGCTGGATTTGTGCCGGTCACGTTTGTTGAAACGTCAACCTGCCCGCGCCGCACCGTAAATTGATCCGATCGCTCCGGCACAACGGCCTTGACGTTAGGAAGCCCAGTAATCGCGTCACTATCGGCCGTCACCAACGTGGCAATCTCACCCGTCGGCCTAATACCCGGCGCACCGGGGCGCACCATGATGGAGTTCGTCCCCATCGCTGTAATTTGATCGAGAACCTTTTGCTTACTCCCCGCGCCCACGGCCAACATGACAATGACCGAAGCCACGCCGATGATGATGCCAAGCAACGTCAAAAAGGTTCGAAACTTATTCACGCGCAGCGCGCGCACAGCCATCTTCACAGCTTCGCTAATTTCCGTGATTGGCTCACCGCCATGATTTTTCTCACGCGGCGCAATCGCTTTCTCCGGCGCAACATAGCCCGTGTCTGAAAGAATGCGACCATCCGCAATGCGAATTTGCCGCCGCGCATGACTGGCAACTTTTTCATCATGCGTAATGAGAATAACCGTGCGCCCTTCGCCATTCAGGCTTTTCAGCAGAGCCATCACTTCCTCGCCGCTGCGCGAATCCAAAGCGCCCGTCGGCTCATCAGCCAGAATAATAGCTGGATTATTCACAAGCGCGCGCGCAATCGCCACGCGCTGCTGCTGCCCACCCGAAAGCGCATTAGGCCTGTTGCCCGTCCGGTCACCAAGCCCCAACTGCTGCAAAAGCGAAGACGCCAAAGCGCCGCGCTCTTCTTTCTTCAACCCCGCATAAATCGCCGGAAGCTCCACATTTTCCTGCGCCGAAGCCGTCTCAAGCAGATTATAGCGTTGATAAATGAATCCAAACGTGCGTGAGCGCAAAGCCGCCTGTTCATCGCGGCTCAACCCGGCAACATCTTGTCCTTCGATCAAATACTGCCCAAGCGTCGGCCGATCCAAACAACCGATGATATTCATCAAGGTCGTTTTGCCCGAACCGGATTGCCCCATAATGGCAACAAACTCGCCGGGCATGATATCGAGCGAAACTTGGTCTAAAGCCTTCACAACGGTATCGCCGGAAGGATAATGCCGTGAAATCGCCTTAAGACTCAAAAGCGGTTCACACGCACGCGCAGCAGCCTCGCTCATAAGCGCCCCACGCCCGGCATCGGCGGCCCTTTATCTTGCTTTTTCACCGGATCAAGCTCGCCAGAAACCAAAACCTGTTCGCCTTCTTCAAGCCCAGACTTCACTTCAACCTTCGTGCGGGTCGCAAGGCCGACAAAAATTTCACGGTCTTCCGTACGGTTCTGCTTGGTCACAACGCGAACGCTATAGGCCGTTCCCTTGTCCTTATCGTCATGCGCCGCTATATGTTTGCCAAGCGCCTTGCTCGGCAAAAGAAGCGCATTCTCAGCCCGACCGATGATAAAGGAATCTTGCGTGCTCATCCCGTTCATCAATTGACGGTCTGTATTTTCGACATCGATCAACGCATCGAACAGCACCACATCGTTCACCGTCTCAGGCGTTGGCAGAATCTGACGGATCTTCCCCGACCATTTTCTGTCCGTTGAACCAAGCGTGACAAACTCAGCCTCCATACCGGGCGTTAGGCGCATCACATCGGCTTCAGCGACCTGCGCGCTGACCGTCATCACATCCAAGTTCGCAACGCGCACAATCGTCGGCGTCGTCTGATTGGCATTGAGCGTCTCGCCCTCTTCCGCATCCTTAACTGTAACGATCCCATCTATAGGCGAATAGATCTTGGTATAGCTCAGGTTGATCTTGTCCGTTTCCAGATTGGCTTCAGCCTCATCAATTTGCGCTTCGATGGCATCCACCGTGGCGTCGGCAACGCGGAGAAGTTTTTCCTTTTCTTCCAAATCCTGTTCGCTGACGGCTTTTGTCTTAACCAGCTTTTTGGCGCGTTCAAATTGCAAGCGGTCATAATCGGCCTGCGCCTTTTGCTGCTCAAGCTGCGCCTTAAGCGAATTGATATTCGCTTCATCGGCAAGCAATTGGGATTGATATTTTTGGGGATCGATCTCAGCGATTAAATCGCCTTTTTTGACCGCGACACCGTAATCGACATACAGTTTTTTAAGCTGGCCCGAAACCTGCGCGCCGACATCGACATAATCGCGCGGCTCCAGCGTCCCCTGCGCCGTGACAACATCCTCAATCGTCCCGCGCTCAACCGTAGCCAAAACGACATTGGCCGCCGTGCCCTCTGTTTGTGTGGCGTCATAAGCGTAATAGCCACCGCCCGCCAAAAGGAGCAGCAGGACAAGAATCCACACAAATTTCTTCTTCTGAGCAGCCATAAGATGTCCTAAAGAAAACGAATCTATTAAGGTGGGGCCTAAACTCTTACGCCCCCTCCTCATTCACGGCAAGCGCGCCCCTATCCTACGGCCCAAAAGAAGGCCTTTTTGTGAACAAGCGGGCTCCCAATAAGGCTCCTTACGCCTGCGCCTCCGGTTCCCGTTTCAGGCCTTCGCGCTTCACAAACCATGCCAGATCTTCCGCTACGCCTTTATAATAAGACGTATATTCCGCCAAAGCCGGATCGCTGGCCGTCCGCTCGGCCCAGCGCACCATCACTTCATGCTGCTTGATCGCGAAAGCGCCAAAATCAATCGAACGATCAAAGCGAAGGAAAGACGCAAAGTTCACAACGACGCGCCCAGCCACGCGGCCTTGCGCAGCTTGAGCTACGCGGGCGCACACTTCTGCGTTCTGCGTCAAAAGCTTGCCCGCATAAGCTTGCAACACGGGGGCCTGCGCCGCTAAAGCTGCTCGCTCTTTATCAAAAGCCGCGCGATCCAGAATCCGACCGTCGCGATAAACAACCGGAGCCGCCGCACTCGTATCGCAAAGCCAGCCCTTGCGCGGCACAAGCATCTCGGCTTGAGCCTCCTCCTCGCGCACGGGATAAAATGGCATCGTCCGGCACCGCAGCGGCTTATCCGCCTGCATCCCGCATAACCGGTCATCCCCCAACATGGGACAAGGCCAAGACGGCGGAATATAAGCGATAGGCAGCACAAGCACCGCCAGCTTTTGCCGCGCCGACAAAGACAAAACGGCGCCCAATTGACAGGCCAGCGCAAACCCACGTTCGCTCGCCCGCACCGGCGTCAACGCGATCGCCAAAGGAAACCGCTCAGCATGCGCAAGCGCCTCATCCAACGTCAACGGCAACCAGCCGTAACAACAAGCGCCGCACGCCGTACACGCAAATCGTTGTTCGTTCATGGGCTCGCCTTAGGGCTTTAAGCCCCACAACATTTCTTATATTTCTTTCCCGAACCGCAGGAGCACGGATCGTTGCGCCCGATCTGCACCACGCGCACAGGCGGCGCGCTCGCGCTAAGATCGCTGTCATGATAAAGCCAAGCGCCATTCACCTTCGTGAACGAGGCCAACTCGCGCTGCGAATAGGGTTTGCCCTGATGCTTATAGTGGAACGTAAAGTTCACGCGCCCCGTCTCATCTTGAGGGCCGCCATCGGTGGTTTCGTGAATATCAAGCCCCAACCATTCCGCTTCTTCCATAAAACGTTCGATATCGGCGCGATCAAACTCTTTCAACGCTTCGGCGGTGCATGTGCGCTCCAAATGCTCAATATTCCCCACCGCATAGGCGGAATAGCGCGAGCGCATCACAGCCTCAGCCGTCGGCGCAAGCTTTCCAGCCAGATAAGGGCCGCAACACACATCAAACTCAACGCCGGAACCACAATGACAAAGGCCCATCAGACAAATCCTCGCAAGCAAAAAAAGGGAAAGAGCAACAAAAGCCCACCGCTACACATTATGAGGCCCGCCCCAGCGCCACGCAAGGGATTAGAGGTTCCCCATCTCTTCATAGCTTGCGCTTCGCGCGAGACGCCGCAAGCGTCATAATGAATAGCTTAGAAGAAAGTTTTTTCGCGCCGCATCGAGCATAGAAAGCTTTGGCCGCTGTGTTCGGCGAAAAAACAAACCAGTAAAACCGGCGCATACCCAAACGGGCATAATCGTTTCCCGCGCGGTGCAAAAGCAAAGCCCCAATCCCTTGCCGCCGCCAAAGTTCTGTCACAAATAAATCGCTCAGAAACCCTTCAGGCCGACC
>Ga0209467_1001589_pt1 | contig 19109 bp, 10 predicted proteins | sample Higcelwee11metaG_FD_187175 | JGI IMG/M metagenome (GOLD analysis project Ga0209467, IMG submission 187175) | Freshwater pond sediment microbial communities from the University of Edinburgh, under environmental carbon perturbations - High... | ecosystem: Environmental > Aquatic > Freshwater >...
CTGCTGTTCACCAACCAGGGCCGCATGTACCAGCTCAAGGCCCACCAGGTGCCCGAGGCCGGCCGCTACGCCAAGGGCGCGCACATCGCCAACCTGGTGCCCCTGGAGAAGGACGAGAACATCGCCACGGCCATCACCCTGCGCGAGTTCGCCGAGGACCGGCAGTTCTTCTTCGTCACCCGCCGCGGCATGGTCAAGCGCACCTCCGCCGCGCTCTACGCCAATTCCCGCTCCACGGGCATCCGGGCGGTCAGCCTCAAGCCCGATGATGAGCTGATGATGGTCTGCGACGTGCAGGAGGAATCGGACGTGTTGCTCATCACCGAGCTGGGCACGGCCATCCGCTTCGCCGTTTCCGAGGTCCGGCCCATGGGCAGGGTGGCGGCCGGCGTCAAGGGCATCGCCCTGCGCAGCAAGGACCGCGTCATGGCCGGGGTGGTCACCGGCGATCCGGACCGCGAACAGGTGCTCACCGTGAGCGAGCTGGGCTACGGCAAACGCACCCCGCTGGACCAGTACCGGGTCCAGTCGCGCGGGGGCAAGGGCATCATCAACATGCGCGTCACGGACAAGACCGGCAAGGTCGTGGGCGCGGTGATGGTGGCCGAGACCGACCAGATGGTGGTGCTCAGCAGCCAGAACAAGATCGTGCGCTTCCCGGTGAGGCAGGTCAGCCTGAACCTGGGCCGCGCCACGCAGGGCGTGCGCCTGGTCAACGTGGGCGAGGGCGGCGTGGTGGCCGGCTTCGACCTGGTGCAGCGCCAGGGCCTGGACCCCGTGGACGGCCTGGAGGTTTCCGATGCGCTTGAACAGGAGCCCGGAACCGACGGCCAGTAGGCGGCCAGCGGCATGATCGCGCGATCATCACGCCTCCGCGCCCTGGCGCGCGCCCTGGTCCTGGCGGCATTCGTCCTCGCGGCGGCCGCCTGCGACCGGGGCGCGCCCACGGGCCCGGCGCTGGATCTGGCCCTGGCCCGCGACGCCTACGCCGGCGGCTACTTCCTGGAGGCCGAGACCGCCTACGAACGCTACCTGCAGGCCGATCCGCAGGGCAGACACCGTCTGGAGGCCTGGTCCCGGCTGGTGGAGATCAGCTCCGGCGTCAAGGGCGACCCGGACAAGGCCGTGACCCTGCTGGAAACCGCCACCCTGGAATACAACAACCGGCCCGAAATCAACTGGCCGCTGCTGTTCCGCCTGGGTGAACTCTACGAACAGCAAGGCCAGCGGAAAAAGGCCGTGGAGGCCTGGGGCCGCTGCCTGGACACCGCCGCCGGCGACGCCGCCAAGACCGTGCAGGCCCAGCTGCGCATGGCCGTGGCCGACCGCGCCATGGGCAAGCACGACCTGGCCGTGGACCTGCTGACCCAGGCCATCACCCTGGCGCGCGACCCCGAGGCCAAGAGCCGCGCCATGTACGAGCTGGCCCAGACCTACGCCGTGACCTGGAACTGGGCCAAGGCCAAGGCCATCCTCGAAGACATCCTGAACATGGACAAGGCCCCGCAGGACACCAAGACCATGAGCGCCTTCCTGCTGGCCGACGCCTACGAGTCCGAACGCAACATCCCCAAGGCCCGCGAATTGCTCACCAGCCTCAAGGACACCTACCCCAACCCCGAAGTCATCGTGGCGCGCCTGGCCACCCTGGGCCACCACAACGAAAGCCCGGCCGTGGCGCACCTGCAGCCCGGCGACGGCCCGCCGCCCGACGCCGACATGGACAAGCTGCCCAGCGCCGACCTCAAACGCCGCCGCGTCAGCGCCAAATAGCGCCGGATGTGGTGGTTGGGGGTCCATGCTCCGCAGGCCAGGGGACTTCGCCCCCTGGACCCCCCATATCACGCGAAAGGGCCGGCCCCTGAGGGGGCCGGCCCTTTCGCGTGACAGGTGGCGTTCTCAAAAACGGCTTCCCGCCCGCCACGGGACAATGAAACTCCCGAAGGGAGCGCAGGGGGTGTCCAGAGGGGGGCCGCGCAGGCCCACCTCTGGCCGCCGGAGGCAGTCTCCTACCCCATCAGCTCCATGTACTCCGCCGCCATGCGCGCAACGTCGAAGCGTTTTGCGCCGCGGCTGCGGGCGTCGCGGCCCAGGCGCCGGGCCCCGGCCGGGTCGCTCAGGAGGCTCAGCGCGGCCTGGGCAAAGGCCGCGTGGTCGCCGGGCGCAGCGAGCAGCCCGCTCACGCCGTGGCTGACGATTTCCGGCACCCCGCCCACGCTGAAGCTGACCACGGGCAGCTCATGGCTCGCGGCCTCCAGGAGCACGAGGGGGTGGTTGTCGGCCAGGGTGGGGTAGAGCAGCACGTCGGCGGCGCGCATGAGCAGGGTCAGCCGCGCGCGGTCCACATAGGGCCAGACCGTGAGGCCGCCGTCGGTGAGCGCCTGGTCGCCGCCCACGGCGAAGGCCCGGGCCTCGGGCAGCCGGGAGGCGATGTCGCGCCAGTAGTCGGGCCAGCGCGGTCCGGACTTGTAGGCCGCGCGCGCGCCGCCGTGGGCGGCGAAGAGCGCCACGCGCGCGTGGGCGGCGATGCCGAGCCGGGCGCGGGCCTGGGCGCGCGGGGTCAGCTCCGGCAGTTGCGGCCAGGGGACTCCGTTGGGGAGGACGCGCAGGGCCAGGCCGGGCAGCAGCCGGCGCGCCAGGCCGGCCAGCCAGGAGGACGGGCTGACGAGCAGCGGGCCGAGGCGGCGCAGCAGGGCCAGGGTTTCGGCCTGGCGCGCGCGGGCGTCCGGGAAGTCGCGCGGGCAGGGGTCGGCGCAGGCCGGGAAGCGCGGGCAGTCCAGCGGGTAGGCGCAGCCGCCGGTGAGCGGCGTGGCGTCGTGCAGGGTGAGCAGGACGCGGCGCGCGCCGAGGTGGGGGAGCAGCCCGGCCAGAAGTTCGCCCCAGGCGCTGCTGGTGTGCAGGTGCGGGACCGCGTCGGGCGGCAGCGCGGCCAGGGCGCGGCCCAGATCGCCGGGGGGAGTGGGCTGTCCGGGCGGCGCGGCCAGATCCTCGGGGTCGTTCTCGGCGTTCTCGAAGCACAGGCGGGCGTCCAGGCCGGCGGCCGTCTGCGCGGCAATGAGCAGCCGGGCCACGCGCACGGCGCCGCCGCGGTGCGGCAGGGCGGCGTGGTGGAGAATGGCGCGGGGCATGGCGGCCTTCAGTCCGCGGGTTCCAGCAGATCCTGCTTGAGCGCCCAGAGGATGTGGTAGGCGGCGAGCTCGCCGTCCAGGCCGGGCCGGCCCTCCTGAAAGCGCTGGGCCAGGCGGCCGGCGGTCTCGCCTTTTCGCGCCAGGAACACCAGGGAGCGCACGGCCTCGGGTTCGAGCACGGCGTCCAGCCCGGCGTAGAGCATGGGGTGCTCGCGGCCGGAGAGCACGGCCGTGCCGGCGCGTCCGGGCCGCAGGAGCGTGTCCGGGGCCAGGGTCATGGTGGGGTAGGGCGCGAACACGCGGGAGTACGGCAGGTGCAGGGGGTGCGGCACCAGGCGCAGGCTCTCCGGGTCCGGCGTGGGCAGGCTCCAGAGCTCGTCCCAGAGCGCCAGGTGCTGCTCGATGACCCGCGGCCAGAGGAAGCGCTCGCGCACGCGCTCGCGGCCGGCCAGGCCCATGCGCCGGCAGCGCTCCGGGTCGCCCAGGAGCGCTGCCAGGGCCTCGGCCAGCTCCCGCGTGCGCACCACGGTGCGCTGCGCGAGCAGCAGGTGGTACTGGTTGTCGAAGAGCAGCGGGGCGAGGCGGTCCACGAAGTCGTCGCCGGGCGCGGGCGCGGGGCCGATGGTGGGCACGAGCAGGCCGGTCTCGGCCTCTCCGCCCTGGCTGATGAGGTCGCGGTAGCCGTCGTAGTCGGACGCGATGACCGGCAGGCAGGCGGCCTGGGCCTCCAGAAGCGAGATGCCGAAGGTCTCCTGCGGGTTGTCGGCGATGGACACGAACAGGTCGCAGGCGGCCAGGATCTCGTTCTTGCGGCGCTCGCCGGGCCTGAGCTCCAGCAGGATGCTCACGCCCACGCGCGCGGCCAGGTCCTGCAGGGCCTTGGGGAAGCTGTCGTCCTCCTCGGCCCAGCCGGCCAGGACCACGGCCAGGGAGTCGCGCCTGGCCTGGCCGTCCTCGAACAGCCGGGAGAGCGCGCGGACGAGCGGCAGCACGTCCATCTTGGAGGCGTGGGACACGCGGCCAAGCACCAGGAGCAGGCGGCGGTCCAGGGGCAGGCCCAGGCGCTGGCGCAGGGCGGCCTTGTCCTCCGGGCCGGGGATGGGGGCCTGTGCCGCGGCCGGGTCCAGGCCCAGCGGGATGCGGCGCACGCTGGGTCCGGGCAGGTGCGTGAGCCCGAAACCCGAGCGCAGGTGCGCGAAGAAGCCCTCCACGGCCAGCCGTCCGGCCTCGGAGGTGGCGATGATGCAGTCGCGCTTGGTGGCGCCGGCCCAGAGCTGGCGCAGGAAGGCCGCGGGATAGTCCGGGTAGGACAGGGAGTGCACCGGCCCGGTGACGGGGAACAAATGCGGGGAGTGGGCGTTTCTGAGCCGGGCGATGTGCGGCGGGTGGTTGATGCAGTCGGACTGGTGGAAGCAGTGGTAGGCCGTGTCCTTGAGGCGCGCGGGCAGTTCGCGGCGGTCCATGAGCCGGAAGCGGCCGCCTTTGGCGATGTCCGGTGCGAGCTCGGCCAGCAGCCCGGCCAGGGAGTCGCGCAGGGCCTTGTCGGAGTGGAAGAAGTGGTAGGCCTCGAAGGGGTCGGCCGCGAGCAGGAAGCGCAGGAAACCCATGTTGGCGACCTTGCGGCCGAGAATGGGCCCGTCCTCCAGGAAGGGGTCCAGGGTGCCGAACACGCCGGATTTGTTCATGCGTTCATGCAAGCCACAGAAGGCGGAATTTGTCAAAGCCCCGGGCGGCAGCCTTTGCCCCCGGAGCGCTTCTTGCATTATCTGCCGTGCTCGCACCAGTCTTGCAGGAGGCTTGCAGTCATGCACAGAGCGGAACATCCCGAAATCATGTGGGGTCTTGGCCTGAATCCGGACTCGGCTGCGCTCATCGAGGCCGCCGCCGGACCGGGCTTCAGCCTGCGCAATCTGCCGCCCGACGCCGTGGCCTGGCTGCGCAGCCAGGAGGGCGAGGCCCAGGCCGCCTGGATTCCCTGGCAGGTCTGGAAGGAGCTGCCAAAATCCCGCCGCCGCGCCTGCCGGGCGGATGACGGCCTGCGCCGCATCCTGCTCCTCGGCGAGGCCGACGAGGCCCAAAAATCCGGCGAAGCCGGCATTGAGACCGAACAGGTGCTGGCCGAGGGCTTCCTCACCGCCGTGCGCGCCCCGCTGACCCGCGGCAAGGTGCGCGACGCGCTGCTGCGCATGCGCGAGCTGGACTCGCTCTCCGCCGCCCTGCGCAAAAAGACCGAGGAGGTCATGCTGGAGCGCGAGCTGCTCGCCCGCAAGAGCAACCACCTGAGCTTCCTGAACCGCGTGCTCTCGCGCGCCTCGGCCTCGCTGGACGCGGCCACCATCCTGACCAAGGCCAAGGCCGACCTGCGCCACCTTTTGCCCGTGCAGGCCTTGAGCGCCGTGTTCTGGTCGCGCACCGAAAACACGAGCGGCCTGGACGCCGAGATGTACCTGCACTGCCGCATGAGCCCGCAGGAAAACGCCGCCTGGCAGGAGATCCTGCTGGCCACGGCCGAGCGCCTGGGCGGGGCCAAGGTCACGGACTACCGCCAGAACTGCCTGACGCCCGGAACAATCCTGAAGACCGGGCAGTCGCCGAACTCCGGCCGCATGCTCATGCTGCCCCTGTCCGCCTGCGGAGAGGGCTTCGGCTGCCTGGTGCTGTTGACCGAGAAGGGCCTGCGCCTGGCCAAGGACCAGGTCCAGACCCTGAACGCCGCGGTGAACCACCTGGCCCTGGCCCTGCGCAACGCGCTGCTTTTCCGCCAGGTCAAGAGCATGGCCGACCACGACGGCCTGACCAAGGTCGCCAACCGCCGCAGCTTCGAGGAGCGCCTGGACGCCGAGGCCCTGCGCCACGGCCGCTACGGCCAGCCCCTCTCGCTGCTGCTGTTCGACCTGGACCACTTCAAGAACGTCAACGACACCCTGGGCCACCAGGTGGGCGACCAGGTGCTGCGGGAAATGGCCGGGTTGCTCTGCGAAAGCCTGCGCGCCACGGACTTCCCGGCCCGCTACGGCGGCGAGGAGTTCGCCGTGATCCTGCCGCACACCGGCCGCGAACAGGCCGCGCTCCTGGCCGAACGCATCCGCATCCGCGTGACCCAGCGCGGCTTCGCCGGGGAACACGGCGTGCGCCTGAGCGTCAGCGCGGGCGTGGCTTCGCTTGCGCCGGGCGCCAGCGCCTCCGACCTGGTGCTCCTGGCCGACCAGTCCCTGTACCTGGCCAAGAACGGCGGACGCGACCGCGTGGTCGTGGCCGGGCCAGAAGGCTCGCAGGGCGCCCAGCCCGAGGCCCTGCCCGTAACCCAGGCCCCGACCGGACAGCTCGCCGCCGGGGGAATGTAGCCGGAATACGCGCGTGTTTTCTGTGACGCCTCCGGTGGCCAGGGGTTCCGCCCCTGGACCCCGCCGGAGGCGTTTCCCCTATGTCGTGGCCTGCTCCGCGGCCTTGGCCGCGGCCTTGGCCGGGCGCTTGCGCCGCGCCGCCCAGAGGCGCAGGCGTTCCAGGTACAGATAGACCACCGGCGTGGTGTAGAGGGTCATGGCCTGGCTGAACACAAGCCCGCCGATGATGGCGATGCCCAGCGGCCGGCGCAGCTCCGAGCCCACGCCGTGGCCCAGCGCCAGCGGCACCGCGCCCAGGAGCGCGGCCATGGTGGTCATCATGATGGGCCGGAAGCGCAGCAGGCAGGCGCGGGTGATGGCCTCCTCGGGCGGCAGCTTGTGGCGGCGTTCGGCCTCGATGGCGAAGTCCACCATCATGATGCCGTTCTTCTTCACGATGCCGATCAAGAGGATGATGCCGATGATGGCGATGACCGAGAGGTCGGTGCGCGTGGCCAAGAGCGCCAGCACCGCGCCCACGCCGGCGGACGGCAGGGTGGACAGGATGGTCACCGGGTGAACCAGGCTCTCGTAGAGCACGCCGAGCACGATGTACACCGACACCAGCGCGGCCAGGATGAGCAGGGGCTGGTTTTTCAGCGAGGCCTGGAAGGCCTGGGCCGTGCCCTGGAAGCTGCCGCGGATGCTCGCCGGCAGGCCGATGTCGCGCGCGGCGGCCTCGGTGGCCTGGACGGCGTCGCCCAGGGCCGCGCCCGGCGCGAGGTTGAAGGAGATGGTCACCGACGGGAACTGGCTCTGGTGGTTCACGGCCAGCGCGGTGGTCTTCCGCTCGTGCCGGGTGAACACGCTTAACGGGGCCTGGCCGCCGCCGCTGACCGGCACGAAGATGTCGCGCAGGCCGTCCGGGCCGAGCAGGTGTCCGGGCTCGACCTCCATGACCACGCGGTATTGGTTCAAGGGCGCGTAGGTGATGGCCACCTGGCGCTGGCCGAAGGCGTCGTAGAGGATGTTGTCGATGAGCTGCGGGGTCACGCCCATGCGCGCGGCGGTGCGGCGGTCGATGATCAGGTCGGACATGAGCCCGCGGTCCAGCTGGTCGCTGTTCACGTCCACGACCTCCTTGAGGCCGCGCATGCGCGCGAGCAGCTGCGGGGCCCAGAGGTTCAGGTCGCCCACGCTCTCGCCCTGCAGGGTGTACTGGTACAGGGCGCTGGAGCCGCGTCCGCCCACGCGCAGATCCTGCACCAACTGCAGGAAGGTGGGCGCGCCGGGCACGACCGCCAGCTTCTTGCGCAGCCGGGTCATGACCTCCTCGCCGTTGATGCCGCGCTTTTCGAAGGGGGCGAGCGTCACGAACAGCCGGGCGCTGTTGGCGGTGGCGCCGCCGCCGCCCGAGCCGCCCACGAACCCGGTGACGTGCTCCACGTCCGGGTCCGCCTTGATGATGGCCATGACCGTCTTGAGCTTCTCGCGCATCACGCCGAAGGACGCGTCCTGCGCGCCCTGGATGTTGCCCGAGAGCCGGCCGGTGTCCTGGATGGGGAAGAAGCCCTTGGGGATGAGCACGTAGAGCACCACGTTGAGCGCGAGCATGGCCACCGCGGCGAGCAGGGTCAGGCGCTTGTGCCGGAGCGCCACGGCGAGCGTGGACGCGTAGGCCGCGTGCAGGCGGTCGAAGGCGCGCTCGCTCGCCGTGGCGAACCAGCCGGTGCGCTTCTGCCCGGGCGGGCGCAGCATGTGCGCGCACATCATGGGCGTGGCGGTGAGCGAGAGCAGCATGGACACGAAGATGGCGGCGGAGAGCGTCACCGCGAACTCGCGGAACAGCCGGCCGACCATGCCGCCCATCAGCAGGATGGGCAGGAACACGGCGATGAGCGACACGCTCATGGAGACCACCGTGAAGGAGATCTCGCGGGCCCCGGCGAAGGCCGCCTCGCGCGGCTGCATGCCGGCCTCGATGTGCCGGGTGATGTTCTCCAGGACCACGATGGCGTCGTCCACCACGAAGCCCGTGGCGATGGTCAGCGCCATGAGCGAGAGGTTGTCGATGGAGTAGCCGAACAGGTACATCACCGCGAAGGTGCCGATGAGCGAGACGATGGTGGCCACGCCGGGGATGATGGTGGCCCGGAAGGTGCGCAGGAACACGAACACCACCAGGATCACCAGGGCGCAGGACACGAGCAGGCTCAGCTCCACGTCCTTGAGCGAGCCGCGGATGGGCGGGGTGCGGTCCACCACGGTGGTGAGCCTGGTTCCGCCGGGCAGCGAGGCCTCCAGCCGGGGCAGAAGCGCGCGCACGTTGTCCACGGTCTCGATGATGTTCGCCCCGGGCTGGCGGAAGATCACGAGCAGAACTGCCGACTTGCCGTCCGCGAACCCGGTCTGGCGGATGTCCTCCACGCTCTCCGTGACCTCGGCCACGTCGGACAGGCGCACGGCCGCACCGGAGCGATAGGCCAGCACCAGCGGCTCGTAGGACTCGGGCACGGGCTTGAGCTGGTCGTTGGTCTGCACCTCCCAGGCCATCTCGCCGCGGCTCACCTGGCCCTTGGGCCGGTTGACGTGGGTCTTGGCCAGCACGCCGCGCACGTCCTCAAGGCTCAGGCCGTAGCGGCTGACCGCGGCGGGGTTGAGCCGCACGCGCACCGCCGGCAGCGAGCCGCCGCCCACGAACACCTGGCCCACGCCGTCCACCTGGGCGATCTTCTGCTGCAGCACCGTGGAGGCCAGGTCGTAGATCTGGGCGCGGGTGTGCAGGTCCGAGGTGAGCGCCAGGATGAGGATGGGCGCGTCCGCCGGGTTGACCTTGCGGTAGGTGGGGTTGGCCGGCATGTTCGAGGGCAGAAAGCCGCGGGCGGCGTTGATGGCCGCCTGCACGTCGCGGGCCGCGCCGTTGATGTCGCGGTCCAGGTCGAACTGCAGCGTGATGCTCGTGCTGCCCCGGTTGCTGGTCGAGGTCATCTCGGTCACGCCGGCGATGCGGCCGAACTGGCGCTCCAGCGGCGCGGCCACGCTGGTGGCCATGGTCTCGGGGTCGGCCCCGGGCAGCGAGGCCGACACGCTGATGGTGGGAAAATCCACCTGGGGCAGCGGCGACACCGGCAGGAAGCGGAAGGCGATGGCCCCGGCCAGGGCGATGGCCAGGGTCAATAGCGTGGTGGCCACGGGCCGCCGGATGAACGGGGCCGAGAGACTCATGGCCTGGCTTCCCCTCCGTGGTCTCCATTCCCGCCGTTCAGGCCATTTTTTCCATTTCCGCCGTTGCCGTCCGGCCCCTCGGGCCCGAAGGCGTGCTCCACGGCCGGCGGCTCGTCGGGCATGATGGCCCCGGCGGCGCCGTGGCCCAGCACCCGCCGCGACAGGCGGTCGAAGGCCAGATAGATCACCGGCGTGGTGTAGAGCGTCAGCACCTGGCTGATGACCAGGCCGCCGATGATGGACACGCCGAGCGGACGCCTGAGCTCCGAGCCGACGCCCGTGCCCAGCGCCAGGGGCAAGGCCCCGAGGAGCGCGGCCATGGTGGTCATCATGATGGGCCGGAAACGCAAGAGGCTGGCCTGGTAGATGGCCTCCTCGGGCGTCAGGCCGTGCTCGCGCTCGGCCTCCAGGGCGAAGTCCACCATCATGATGCCGTTCTTCTTCACGATGCCGATCAGAAGGATGATGCCGATGACCGCGATGACGGTCAGCTCCATGCGGCAGGCCATGAGCGCCAGCACCGCGCCCACCCCGGCCGACGGCAGGGTGGAGAGGATGGTCACCGGGTGGATGTAGCTCTCGTACATCACGCCGAGCACGATGTAGACCGTGATGAGCGCCGCCAGGATGAGCAGGGGCTGGTTGCCCAGCGAGGCCATGAAGGCCTGGGCCGTGCCCTGGAAGCCGCCCTGGGTGCTGGCCGGCAGCCCGGCCTCGGCCGCGGCCTGGTGCACGGCCGCAACCGCCTGGCCCAGGGCCACGCCAGGGGCCAGGTTGAAGGAGGTCGTCACCGCGGGGAACTGGCCCTGGCGGGAGATCACCAGCGGACCCGTGGTCTCGCGCACGCGCGCCAGGGACGTGAGCGGCACGCTTTTGCCGTCGGTCCCGCGCAGGTACACGGAGTCCAGCGCCGCCGGGCCGGCGGTCATGCCCTCGGGTGCTGCGAGCACCACCCGGTACTGGTTCAGCTCGGTGAAGATGGTGGACACCAGGCGCTGGCCAAAGGCGTTGTACAGCGCGTTGTCCACGTCCTGCGGACTCAGCCCCAGGCGCGAGGCCGTGGCCCGGTCGATGTCCACCTGCACGCGCAGGCCGCGGTCCTGCTGGTCGCTGGACACGTCCATGAGCTCCGGCCGGGCCCGCAGGGCCTCCACGAAGCGCGGGGCCTCGGCCGAGAGCACGAGCGGGTTGGGATCGTCCAGGGTGTACTGGTACTGCGTGCGGCTCATGCGCGCGTCCACGGTCAGATCCTGGGCGGGCTGCATGTACAGGATGATGCCGAACACGCCCTCCAGCCTCGGGGCCAGGCGGCGGATGACCTCGGCGGCGCTTTCGCTGCGCTCGGAGAGCGGCTTGAGGGCGATCTGGATGCGCCCGGTGTTCAGGGACACGTTGGTGCCGTCGACGCCGATGAAGGACGACAGGCTCTCCACGGCCGGGTCGCGCAGGATCTCTTTGGCCAGCTCCTGCTGGCGCTCGCTCATGGCCGGGAAGGACACCGACTGCGGGGCCTCGCTGACGCCGAGGATCAGCCCGGTGTCCTGCACCGGGAAAAAGCCCTTGGGGATGACGACATAGAGCAGCACCGTGAGCACCAGGGTGCCCACGGCCACCAGGAGCGTCGCCTTCTGGTGCCGCAGGACCACGGAAAGCGTGCGGCCGTAGGCCTCCACCAGGCTGTCGAACTGGCGCTGCACCCACGCGGCGACGCCGCGCGTGGGCAGCCTGTCCTTGGGCACGTGCTTGAGGAGCCGCGCGCACATCATGGGGGTGAGCGTGAGCGAGACCACGGCCGAGATCAGGATGGTCACGCCTAGCGTGATGGCGAACTCGCGGAACAGCCGGCCCACCACGTCGCCCATGAAGAGCAGCGGGATCAGGACCGCGATGAGCGAGATGGTGAGCGAAAGGATGGTGAAGCCGATCTGCTTGGAGCCCTTCAAGGCCGCGGTGAAGGGGTGCTCGCCCTCCTCCACGTAGCGGCTCACGTTTTCGATCATCACGATGGCGTCGTCCACCACGAAGCCGGTGGAGATGGTCAGCGCCATGAGCGAGAGGTTGTTCAGGCTGAAGCCCGCCAGGTACATCACCCCGAAGGTGCCGATGAGCGACACCGGCACGGCCACGCTGGGGATGGTGGTGGCCGGCAGGTTGCGCAGGAAAAGATAGATGACCAGCACCACCAGGACCACGGCCAGCATGAGCTCGTGCTGCACGTCGCGCACGCTGGCGCGGATGGTGGTGGTGCGGTCGGAGAGCACGGACACCTTCACCGCCGCCGGCAGCGAGGCCTGGAGCTGCGGCAGCAGGCGCGTGATGCGGTCCACCACCTCGATGACGTTGGCCCCGGGCTGGCGCTGGATGTTCAGGATGATCGCCGGGTCGGTGTTCATCCAGGCCGCCTGGCGCACATCCTCCGGCCCGTCCAGGGTCTCGGCCACCTCGGAGAGCAGCACCGGCGCGCCATTCTTCCAGCCCACCACCAGCGCGCGGTAGTCCGCGGCCGAGAAGAGCTGGTCGTTGGCCCCGATGATGGACGCCTGGCGCGGCCCGTCGAAGCCGCCCTTGGCCTGGTCCACGTTGGCCGCGGCGATGGCCGTGCGCAGATCCTCCATGGTCATGTTCAGCGCGGCCAGGGCGCGCGGGTTGGCGTGCACGCGCACCGCCGGCCTCTGCCCGCCGCTGAGGCTCACCAGGCCCACGCCCGGCAGCTGGGAGATCTTCTGGGCCAGGCGCGTGTCGGCCAGATCCTGCACCTTGTAGAGCGGCAGCTCCTTCGAGGTCAGGGCGAGCGTCAGGATGGGCGCGTCGGCCGGGTTGACCTTGCTGTACACCGGCGGGTTGGGCAGATCCTTGGGCAGGTAGGAATAGGCCGCGTTGATGGCCGCCTGGACCTGCTGCTCGGCCACGTCCAGGGTGATGGCCAGAGAGAACTGCAAGGTCACGATGGCGCAGCCGGCGGAACTCGTGGAGGTCATCTGCGAGAGCCCGGGCATCTGGCCGAACTGGCGCTCCAGGGGCGCGGTGACGCTGGTCGCCATGACGTCCGGGCTGGCCCCGGGATAGAAGGTGCGCACCTGGATGGTGGGATAGTCCACCTGCGGCAGCGCGGCCACGGGCAGCTGCCTGTAGGCCACCAGCCCCGCGAGCACGATGGCCACCATCAGCAGCGCGGTGGCCACCGGCCGGCGGATGAACGGCTCGCAGATGTTCATGGCCGCTTCGGCGCCCCTTCAGGCCCTTCGGGCTTCAGGGGGGGCCCTTCGGGCTTCATTTGTTTCGGCTTCGCGGCCTTGGTCGGTTCGGCCTTGGCCGAATCGGCCCTGGTCTCGGGGGCGGCCTGTGCGGCGGGCGGTGCAACGGGTTGCGCGCCGGGCTGTGCGGGCGCTTGCGCAGCGGTCTGTGCGGCGGACTGGCCAGACACGGCCCCGGATACGGCCCCGGACGCGGCCTCGGGCTTGCCGCCGGACTTTTCGCCGGGCTTGCCCCCTGGCGCGCCTCCGGGCCTGCCCGGCTCGCGCACCTCGACGGCCGAGCCGTCGCGCAGGCGCTCGGCCCCGTCCACCACCACCTTCTCGCCGACAGTGAGGCCCGAGAGGATGACGCTCTGGCCGTCGCCGGCCTCGCCCACGCTGACCGGCCTGGTGTTGGCCACGCCCTCGGGGGAGACCACGAACACGTACGTGCCCTGCTGGCCGCGCTGCACCGCAGCGGCAGGCACCACCACCGCGTCCTTGAGCACGTCGAGGAGCAGCTTGGCGTTGACGAACTGGTTGGGATAGAGCTCGCCCTCGGTGTTGGCGAAGGTGGCCTTGAGGCGCACGGTGCCGGTGGCGGCGTCGATCTGGTTGTCCAGGCTGGCCAGCTCGCCCTGGGCCAGCCGCTTCGTCTGCTCGCGGTCATAGGCGTCCACGCGCAGGCGGCCGCCCTCGCGCAGCCGGGCCAGCACGCGCGGCAGCTGGTCCTCGGGCAGGGTGAACAGCACGTTGATGGGCGAGAGCTGGTTCACCACCAGCAGCCCCGCGGCGTCGCTGGAGCGGACCATGTTGCCCGGGTCAACCTGGCGCAGGCCCACCTGGCCGGACACCGGCGAGGTGATGCGGCAGTAGGTGATCTGCAGGCGCGCGGCGTCGGCCTGGGCCTTGTCGGAGGCCACAGCGCCCTCGTACTGGTGCACCAGCGCCTGCTGGGTGTCGAGTTGCTGACGCGCGATGGCGCCCTGGTCGATGAGATCCTTGTAGCGCCGGAGGTCCAGCCGGGCGTTGTCCAAAAGGGCCTGGTCGCGCTTGAGCTGGCCCTCGGCCTGGGCCAGCTGGACCTGGAAGGGCCGGGGGTCGATGACCAGCAGCAGGTCGCCGGCCCGGACCTGCTGGCCCTCGCGGATGAGCACCTGCATGAGCTGGCCGTCCACGCGGCTTTTCACCGTCACGGAATTGAGCGGGGACACGGAGCCCAGGCCCGTGAGCAGCACCTCCACGTCCTGGGTCTTGGCCTCGGCCACGGCCACGGGCATGCGCCGGGCCTGGGCGCCGGCGGCCAGCTTGCCGCCCGCGCCGGCGGAATAATGCCACCAGGCCCCGGCGGCGGCGGCCAGGCAGAGCGCGGCGGCGAGCAAGACGAGGCGCTTCAGGCGGGGTTTCGCGGGAGCTTGGTCGCTCATGGCTCAGATCCTGTTGGCGCGTTCACGGCCGTGTCGCCGGCCCGGTCTGCGCGCGGGTTGCTTTCGTTTCGGGCAAGTGTCCGGTGTAATTAAGCAATAAACGTGCCTGCGCGCGCGTGGACATCCCTGCCGCCCGGGCCGGGCCGGGAGGCTACAGCCATGCGCCTAAAAATACTTCGCCTGCGAAACCAATATCCCAGGCGCGGCACAATACTCAAGCACTCATTTGGAGGCCCCCGCCCCGGACTCCAGGGGCGAAGAGCCGCCCGCGTGCGGCGGTATTCTCATATAATGACGGGGTATCTGGCAGATATGGGGCGCTGTTTGTCGGGGCTTCCCCCCGGAACGATTTCAGGATAGGGTCTGCGCACTGTTCAGAAACCGGCGCAAATTGATTGCCAAACAGAAGCATTTCCGGAGGCCTGCCGTGTCCGCCAACGCCCAACGCTGCGCCGAGCGCCTCCTGGCCGTGGTGCCCACCCTCATGCAGGCCCTGCGCGTGGAGATGCGCGCCGGCCGCAGCGCGGACTTGACCGTGCCGCAGTTCCGCAGCCTGGTGTTCTTCCAGATCCACCCCGGCGCGCCCCTGACCCAGGCCGCCGAGCACCTGGGCCTGAGCCTGCCGGCGGCCTCCAGGCTGGCGGAAGGCATGGTGGCGCGCGGCCTGCTCGCCCGCGAGACCTGCGCGGCGGACCGTCGGCGCATGGCCGTGAGCCTCACCGCGGCCGGGGCCCGGCACCTGGCCGCCGCGCGCGAGGCGGCCGTGGCCGTGTTCACCAGGCGTCTGGCCGAGCTTTCGGCCATGGAGCAGGAGGTGCTTTTCGTGGTGCTGGGCTCGCTGCAGCAGGTTTTCGGCATCCCCTCCGAAGAGGAGGCCGGCTTCTCGGCCGGTCTGCCGCGCACCCCGCTGGCCTAGGCCTCGGAAGGGACGGCCCGCGGCCCGCGCCTACCGCGTGCCCGTGTTGCCCATGCGCTCGCGCACGTTCTCCTCCAGCATCCGCAGGGCCTCGTCGCAGGCGGCGAGCACCCTGGTCTTGCGCTCCAGGGACAGGGCGAAGGAACGCACGTTGGTGTTCCGGCGCGACAGGCCGAGGATCTCCGCCGTGAGCTTCCAGTAGCCCTCGTAGGCGGCCAGGGCCCTGGCCGCGGCCGGCTCCCTTCCCAGCGCCGCCAGGGCCGCGCGCACGGCCGCGTCCGCGCCGGCCATGTCCCGCTCCAGGGCGTCCATGCGCGGATCGGTCTTCTCCATGATGTGCGGCGCGTGCAGGGCCTGGATGCGCAGGGCCGCGGAAAAGGCGCGCAGGGCCAGCCGGGCCTGCCGGTCGTTCGGCCCGTCCTGCAGCGGCTTCAGGGCCTGGCCCAGCTCGTCGAGCGCCGCGGACGCCGGGCCGAAGGACAGGGCCAGCGCCTTGAGGTTGGTGTTCTGCACGGCCAGCCCCAGCACCTCCTCGTCCGCCTTGCGGTACTCGGCGAAGGCTTCCTCGAAGCGCCGCAGCAGGCCGCCTTCCGGACCGGAATCCGCCAGATCCTGCAGGGTCTTGAGCCCGGCGGCCACCTTGTCCCGCGAGGCGCGGGCCTGCTGCGCGAAGTCCCGCGAGGCCTGGTCCGTGTCGGCCAGCACCGCGTTCTTCTCGGCCTCGGCCGCGGTGAAGAGGTCGCCGCGCATGTCCGCCACGAGCCGCCCCTTGCGCAGCGTGGTCGCATAGACCTTGTCCAGGCCCTGCCGGGAGCCGGCGAGCCAGAGCGCGGTTCCGGCCGCCAGCATCAGCAGCAGAACCAGCGCCAGGGTCATGCCCGGGCTGAGATTCTTCTTCCCGTTCAGCGGATTCATGCCCCCTCCTCGCCCTCTTCCAGGCGGTAGCCGATGCCCGTCTCCGTGCGCACGAAGCGCGGCCGGGCCGGGTCGGGCTCGATCTTGTGCCGGAGCTGGTGCACGTAGATGCGCGGGTAGTGCGCCTGGTCGTCGCGCACGCTGCCCCAGACCTCCTTCAACAGCTGGCGGTGCGTCACCACCTTGCCCGCGTGGCGCACCAGGAAGGCCAGCAGCTTGAACTCGATGGGCGTCAGGTGGACCTCCCGGCCGTCCAGGCGCACCCGTCGCGCGGCCAGGTCCACCGCGAGCGCGCCGCAGCGGAACACGGGGTCCGGGCCGGCCAGGCCCGGCTGCACGGCGTGGCGCAGGGCCACGCGCATGCGCGCGGCCAGCTCGCCCACGCCAAAGGGCTTGATGAGGTAGTCGTCGGCCCCGGCGTCCAGCGCGGCGATCTTGTCCTGCTCCTTGCCCCGGGCGGAAAGCACCAGGATGGGCGTGGCGGTCCACTCGCGGATGCGCCGGATCACGTCGAGCCCGTCCATGCCCGGCAGGCCGAGGTCCAGCAGGATCAGCGCGGGCTGGTGCGAGGCGGCCAGGCCCAGGCCCTCCTCGCCGCTTTCGGCCTCGATGAGCCGGAAGCCCTGGCTCTCCAGGTAGGCGCGCAGGAAGCAGCGGATGGGCGCCTCGTCCTCGATGACCAGCACCGGGGTCTTGTCCGTGCTCACAGTGCTTCTTCCTCCTTGGGCGCCCCGGCTTCGGCGCCGGCCTCGCCCGGAACCGACGGAGGCCGCCGCCTGCGGGGCGCGGGCAGGGAGAGCCGGAACACGGCCCCGCCGCCCGCGCGGTTCTCGGCCCGGATCTGGCCGCCGTGGACCAGGGCGATGGCCCGGCAGATGGCCAGGCCGATGCCGTAGCCCTTGCGGCCGCCCGGCTGCGCCGCGGCCGCGCCGCCCTGATAAAACAGATCGAAGACCTTTTCCAGCTCCCCTTCGCCCAGGCCCGGTCCGCGGTCGGCCACGGAGAGCTCCACCCCCGCGCCCAGCGCCCGCGCCGAGATCGTCACCGGCGAAGCCGGCGGGGTGTACTTCACGGCGTTCTCCAGCAGGTTGAGCAGCAACTGCTCCATGAGCACCCCGTCCATCTCCACCAGGGGCAGGTCCGCCGGAATGTCCATCTCCACGGGTCGGTCGGCCAGGTGCTTCTCGATGAGGTTCAGGGCCGCGCCCAGCGGCTCCTCCACGGACTGGAGCTGCAGGTCGGGCTTGAGGCTGCCGGACTCCAGCCGGGTCATGCGCAGCAGGTTGCCGATGAGCCGGGACAGCCGCTCGGCCTCGTTGAAGATGTTCACGGCGAGCTGGCGGCGCTGGGCCTGCTCCAGCTCCTCGCCCACCGTGGCCAGGCTGTCGGCCGAGCCCATGATCGCCGCCAGCGGGGTCTGCAGGTCGTGGGTCACGGAGGACAAAAGCGAGGTCTTGAGGCGCTCGGTCTCGGCCTCCATCTGGGCGTGCAGGTTTTCTGTCTCCAGGCGCTCCACCTCCAGGGCGAGCCCCACCTGCCGGGCCAGGGTCTCGATCATGTGCGTCTGCTCCGGCGAGAACAGCGCTCCCGGCGTCTGCGGCAGCAGGCCCAGAACGCCCGCCGGGCCCTTGAGCCCGGAGAGCGGCACGAACAGCGCCCCGCTGGTGGGCAGGGTCAGCGTGCCCAGGCCCGCGGGCTGGCCGTTGGCGAAGACCCACTGGGCCACGCCCTCGGTCTTGTGGGACACGGCGAAGGCGTCCGCCTCGCCCACGTGCCCGCGCAGGCGCCCCTCGTCGTCCGGGAGGAAGGCCAGGGCGCGGCAGTTGAAGATTTCCGAGATGTGCTCGTTGGCGATGCGCAGGAGCCTCTCGGCGCCGCGCGTGCCGGCCAGCTCGCGGGAGAGGGCCAGCATCACCTGGGTTCTGGCCTCGCGGCGGCGCGCGGCCTCGGCCTGCTGGCGGATGCGCGCGGCGAGCCGGCTGATGACCACGGCCACCAGGAACATGATGGCGAAGGTGAACAGGTACTGCGTGTCGCTCACCGCCAGGCTGAAGCGCGGCGGCACGAAGAACACGTCGAAGCAGAGCACGCCAAGCGCCGATGAAAGGATGGCCGGGCCCAGGCCCGAGCGGCTGGCGATGAACATGGCGCCCAGGAGGTAGACCACGATCAGGTTGGCCAGCTCGAAGAAGGGGTACATGGCGAAGCAGACGGCCGAGCACGCGGCCACGGCGAGCAGGCTCTGGGCATAGCCGCGCAGGTCCGGCGCGGCCGGCGCGTGGAACTCGGGGCGCGGCCGGGGCCCCGGCTGGCCGCCCTCGTCGCCCCGGATGACCTGCACGTCGATCTCGGCGCTCTTGCGGATGAGCTCGTCCACCGGGCTGCCCAGCAGGGTGTCCAGGAGTCTGGGCCGCACGGGCTTGCCGATGACGATGGTGGAGACGTTCTTCGCGCGCGCCAGGGTGATGATCTCCTCCGGGATGCTGCGGCCGGAGAGCGTGACCACCTCCGCGCCGAGCTGCTCGGCCAGGCGCAGGTTCTGCACCACCTGGTTGTGGCGCGGGTCCGCGGGCGAGAGCGGCTGCGTCTCCACATAGGCCGCGAGCCACTGGGCGTGCTGGGCCGCGGCCATGCGCTTGGCCGCGCGCACCAGTCGGGCCGAGGTCGGGCTCGGGCCCACGCAGACCAGCAGCCGGCCGCTCGTGGGCCAGGTGACCTCGATGGCCTGGCCCTGGCGGTAGACGCAGACCTCGGTGTTCACGCGGTCGGCCACCACGCGCAGGGCCAGCTCGCGCAGGGCGGTCAGGTTGCCGGTGCGGAAGAAGTTCTGCTCCGCGGCTTTGGCCTGCCGGGGAATGTACACCTTGCCCTCGCGCAGGCGCTTCAAGAGGTCGTCCGGGGTCAGGTCCACCAGCACCAGCTCGTCGGCCTGCTCCAGCACG
>Ga0209467_1001590_pt1 | contig 19102 bp, 24 predicted proteins | sample Higcelwee11metaG_FD_187175 | JGI IMG/M metagenome (GOLD analysis project Ga0209467, IMG submission 187175) | Freshwater pond sediment microbial communities from the University of Edinburgh, under environmental carbon perturbations - High... | ecosystem: Environmental > Aquatic > Freshwater >...
GTGAAGAAAATAAGTTTAAAAAAACTAATTAATTAAAATAATAAAATAAATAGTAAATGATGGACAAGATCGCCTTTTAGGCGACCACATTCATCAAGCCACCGCCTTTGGCGGGGGTGTTCTGACTATTTTTTATAAAATCCTCTTAAAACAAAAACACCCACACCAATTAAAAGCAAAATAGTGCCTTGCCAAATATTACTTTGAATACTTGCTACTCCGGTACTCACAAAAATTGTTGCTACCGATAATAATAATTCTTTTGCATAATCCATACTTTTTAAATTTAAAAATTAATTAATCTTTTAAAATAGCTACTACACTACAACGGCAATTAACATGCAAAGACCCACCATCAACAGCCGTATAACCAAAATTCAACTCCTTATCACCAACCATCAAAACATCATCCTTATTAAAATAATTCTTTTCCACATCAACGACCTTACCATCCATACTCGCACAATAAGGACAAGTTAATTCATCCTTAATAGTAACCCACTTTTTTTGAGCCACTACACCAGACTGAATCCAAGCCTCAATCTTTGCCTTATTCAAAGTCCGAAAAGTCTCAGTCCTTGCAATCCGATCAGCTCGCTTAGTATTAGAAAAAACAAAATAATCTTTCACCGTCTCTCTTATCTCGTTTAGACTTGCCCCCTCATCAATTTTTTCTGCCATTTTTTTGCTTAAAACCTCAACACTCTTATTCGTGATACTATCTCCAGCTTTCTTCACCATTTTATCTAAATATTTTTTCAACCTCTCTGTATGTTGAAATTTTAAATTATCACCTAAATTTAGATTATCCATTGCTTCATTTCCAAAAATATCAACAATACTTTTATAAATAGGCTTAAAAATAAGCTGATATTGAACCGTAAAATCCTTTAATTTTTCAAAAGTATCAGACCATCCTTTAAAAGCCTTCTCTTCTTCACTAATAAGTTTCAAAGCTTCTTTCTCCATTTTTCCAAAAAAATCATTTAATTTTTTCTTAAACTTTTTTTCAAACTTATCACCCGTCAAAACCAAATTATCAATCTCTTTTTGTTCTTTTTTACTTAACTCTTCATAAACTGATTTTTGAACGATTTTTATTACAAAATCTTTTTTTTCTTCATCTTCTTCATTATTTTTATCTTCATTATCAGCTTCAATACCAAGCTCAACCACATTAAAAGGAACATACAATTTATCTCCATCCTTAATCTTTTTCATCCCCTCCTTCTCACGAATCTCATTCGTCGTCATCCACTTATTATGAGCTTTTTCATACATATTCAACTTAGCTTCCAAATCCTCAGGCACAGGATTATCAAATTTATATTTAAAATTTAAACTATCTTTAATTTTAGGAATTAATAACCGATTAATTGTCTCCTCAATTTTTATAACCTTAGGTCTAATCGTAAACCTCAAAAAAGGATACAAAGAAGCCTGAGCATTAGCCCGATTAACATCATCCGAAATCAACAACCCCTTAGGTAAACCAAGCATCAGAAAAATATCATCCCGATTAAGCTTTTTTTGTAAAATAAAATCCAAATTAGTATGATCATAAGAAATCTTATTATACTTCAACCCCGCAGTAAGAATTGCCGTCTTACCAGTATTACCAGCTCCAGAAAACTTTTGATTCCATCTATCCTCAAGAGCTTTCTTATCATCCTCTTCCATATCACCGTCATACTCCAAAACACCATCAATTCTTCCTCCATTTTTCAAAATATTCTTATTCCACTCTCTGATATACTCATCCTCATAAAGAGTTGCCAAAGAAGCCTCCACATCACCAACCCCACGATAAGGATTCCTTTCATCAAAAAACTTCGGATTAAAATTAATAAAAGGAATAACAGAATCAACCGCAAGATCTTGTTTTTTACGATTTGGTCCATACTTATACCCAACAATATTCCCATCAGCATCAACCAAAATATTCACCCAATCAGGTCTAAGAGGCCATATCTCTCGAACCTCACCCTTTCCATTAACATTCCTACCAAGATACCAAAAAGCATCCCCACACAAAGACAAAAAAGACTGCGTAGCTTTCAATAAATCAGTTCTTGATTGAAGCGGATTAGGATTATTCAACAATTGATTCAACCTATGATTATCATTTAACTTTTTATCACCATCATATAAATTCAAAGGAACAGCCGAAACCTCAGAAGAAATAGTATCCACACAACGATAAATCCAACCATTATATCTATTTATTAATTCTTTATTCTCATTAGAACCAAATAATCCGGAAAATCTACCACCCAAATCCAAAAAACCGCCAAAAGATTTCTTTTTAAATCCTCCAAATAATCTTTTAAAAAATTTCATAAAAAAAAACTGCATTATATTTTTTTACCAAAAAACAAAAATATCAGACAATCAATCTTTGTTTTTTGCAAAAAAACTCTGCAGTTGTTTTCTTACGAGTATTTAATTATTGTTTTAATTATATGCTATAAATAGCTTTATTCAATTTATCGATAAAAATTACTTGCTTTTTATTTAAAGCTAGATTATAATTAGATTAAAAAAAAGATATAATAATTTTTTGTATAATATATGAGAACACTTCGTATATAAACCAGTTCGATAAAATGCCACAATAAAAATGATGGATGTGGCACTTCGCAGAACTCCCGATATCCGGTTCCACTGATGCTCCACCCAAATTTTGCAACGCTTCGCTTAACAAAACTTCGGATATCTTTACGTTATACGCAATTCAAAAAATATTTTCTTTTTAGTAAGAGTTTTGATAGGCAATAAGGAAAATTTAAATTAGATTTTTTAAAAATAAAAGGGGAAAAAGGAGTTCGCTATCGCTCAGATATGTTTAATTACAAATAAAATGAAATTAATTGAAAAAATTGAAATAAAATACTTCAGATCATTTGGAGAAAAAAATGTTAAAATAATAAAATTAGAAGATTTAAATATTTTTTCAGGATCAAATGATGTTGGTAAATCAAACGTATTAAAAGCGCTAAATTTATTTTTCAATAATCAAACTAATATTGGAGAAGAATTTGATTTAAAGAAAGATCTTTCGTTTTTACAAAGAAATAGAAGTCAAAAAAAACTAGAAGAAAAACGGGAAACCAGAACTAAAGACGACCCTCATGCATCGCAAAGAGACCTATTCGTGAAAATAAAAATCTTTTTCAATAGACCTATTCCATATGAAAAATCAACAACACCAGAGAATTTCTGGGTTGAAAAAACATGGAATAAAAATGGATTCAACAAACTAACAAGCAACATTCAACAAGCTTACAAGAAAAAAAATGACAGAGTACCAACTCAAAATCAAGCAGCTGCATTACAGGGTCAATTGACTCAATTTCTGAATTCAATTAACTACGAATATATTCCTGCTATAAAAGACAGAAAATTTTTACAATATTTATTTAAAAAATTGCAGAACTCATTATTTGAAAGAGATGATTCTTTTAAAGAAACCTCAAATGAAATAAATACCAGAATTACAGACACAACCCAAGATTTATTTTCTGAGTTTAGAGACAAAACCGGAATTGATGCTGGTTTTTCTATCCCCGAATCACTTATAGATTTTTTTACAACAATAAATGTATCTACCGAAAATGATGTATCCTTATATTCTCGTGGGGATGGTATTCAGGCGCGATTTATTCCCGCAATTTTAAATGAAATATCAAAAGGTAAAAAAAATATAATTTGGGGTTTTGAAGAACCTGAAAATTCATATGAATACAGAAATGCTGAATTATTAGCTGATGATTTTTTAAATATCTATTCTCTTAATAAGCAAATTTTTATCACAAGTCACACAAAGGAGTTTTTATCTCTTATAAAAGGAAATGAGCATAAAGTTTCGTTGCATAGAGTGTATAAAACCTTAAAAAGAGGCTCGCTAGTTGACACATACCAGGAAGACAGAGGTTTTGACAAAGAAGAAATTCAAAAAAGATTTTGGGAAGGAGTAGGTGCAAATGATAAAGGAGGTGAGAACAAAGATATTCTTAATAAAATATTCGAAGACATAGGATTTCTTGAAAATGATCAATATATTATCGATGATTTACAAAATCAACTTAAAAATCAAAGAATCATCCTGGAGAAATCAGGATTAGAAATCGAAAAGCGAACACTAATCAATGATAAACTTATAAAAAATATACAAGATGCAATACTGGATAAAGAGGCATTAGAAAAAGAAATTGAAGAATATAAAAAACCAATTCTTTATGTTGAAGATAAGTATGATCAAATATACAAAATTGCCTATCTAAAAATAAAAGAGATAGAATGTAATATGGATAATTTTGAATCTCTCTTTAATCAGAGTTCTCCTTTTATTATAAGGAGAGGAGAATCTGCGGGCAAGCTTGCTGGTAGACTTAGAGCTCCGAATAATGATGGATATGAGAATAAAAAAATTATTGGTTTATTTGATTTTGACAAAGAGGGTTTAGAGAATTTTAGCTGCCTTAAAAAGGAAAAATTTTGGGAGAATGACATTCAAGGAGATAAAGGAACTGGACATTATAAAAAAAGAAGTGACCATAAATGTTTTTTTGCGCTACTACTGCCTGTGCCTACGAGATTGAATCATCTAGCAGATATTAGTTGGGATAATTTTATAAGTTATATAGAAATTGAAAATCTACTTCCTGAGACTTTTATTACTAAAGAAAATATAGCTGACAAAAAAAATAGTCCTGCAGGCAAGTATTTTAAAATAAAGAAAGATAAAAAATCTGATTTATGGAAAAAACTTTTTAAATTAAACAAAGATGATTTTATTGATTTTAAACCATTGTTTGATAAAGTTATAAATTTATTTGAAAATTAATTAGAAGTTTTTAAAAATGGAATTCACCCCTTCACTTCCCCTCTTCCATTTTTAAAAACAAAAAATCTAATTTAAATAAGAAGGAAGCCTATCAAAAGATTAATTTACAAATATTTTTAGAACAGCGTATAACAAGTTGTATCTGGTTACAGAAATTTACCTTTAATAATAACTCTCTCTTCCGCTATCGCTCCAAGAGAAAAATAATATTGAGTGTAAATTTCTTTCACCCAAATTTTATTACCAAATTAATTTTAATAAGGAGTAATAAAACTTCAGATACAACTAAACGTTATGAAATATTTCTTTTCTTTTTTGGGCTATCGCCCAATTGATTTAAAAACTCAAATACCTATACCGAATAATATTTTAAAAATAAAAAAAATAACATGGGTTAGTTTTGAATTTGATCATGAAAAATTACCAAAAGAAATATCAGCACTCCCTTTTTTAAAAGATTGCTTTATTAAAATTATAAAAGCAATTTTTGAAATTAAAACTTTTATATAAAAATAAAGAGTTTTAGATAAAGGACATTCATTTCTTCCCATCCCTTTACCTTAAACAAAAACAAAATTTATTTTTTAATAAAAGAATGAATATGATTTTTAAATATTTATACAATTTAAAAGATTGGTTTTTTCAAAACTATGACTGGATTATTAGTACTATTATTCAAAGTATAACAGCTATTATACTATTTTTATTGTCTATAAAATTAACGAAAAAAGCTAGACTGGAGCATAAAAATAAAATTAAACAAGAGGCAAAAAAATTAAAATTAGGCAAAAAAATTTTTCTTGTGAATATTAAAAGATATTTTAAAGATTATCCATCAAATAAAGAAAGATTATTTACTGGATATTCGCACATCAAAGGAGAAATAAAAACAACTAGATTTGATGGAATTGAATTTTTTTGTGGCATTAAAGAAGTATATAGACAACCTAATAAAAAATTATCCATAAACGAAAAACATAAAGATAAAGCTATAGAAAAATTCAAAGTTTATGAAGTTGGTGTAGTTCCCTATGAGTGGGTTGAATATTTAGATTTACAAGGTGATGAATATGGTCACATACCATTACTTTTTTGCCATTATAAAGGTCCTAGATTTTGGAAAGAATCAATTAAACGCCACCTGCCTTTTGGATATCCATATAAAAAATTAATTTACTACAGAGAAAGCGATGTTTATCACGAAAGTAGTGATCCAATAGACATGAAATATAGATATGTTAATGAGCCTATCTCTAAAAAATAAATTTAATTCATTATAATAAAACTATTCACAAATCTTTTTCCCCCAATACCTAACAACCATCTCACTCAACCCCGTCAACCTCTCAATCTCCCAATTTTTCAACCCCAATTTTAAACACCGCCGAAACTGACAAAACTTTCCTTCGCCAAACTTTCTAATAAATTTTTTTTCTTGTTTAGTCATAATTTTACACATATGAAACAAAATGAATTATACAAAATTAATAATTTTTTTTCTCCGAAAGACAATAATTTTATCAAATTTATAAGAACTCTTAAAAAGAAAAATCTTATTTGTCATACAACAAAAATAGAAAATATAAACGAAATATTAAAAAGCAAATACTTAAAAATTAACAACGGTGATTATAAATATTCATATCCTCAATCAAAAAATAGTTTTGCTAATTATAAAAAAAGTATTTCATTATTTTATTTTACAGGCATCTCTGATCAAAAAATATTTTCATGTCCAGAAAATTGGTATAAGTTTTTTTTATTTAAACCTGCTTCTGTTTGCATAATTTTTAAAAAAAATAAAATATCTAAAAATTTAATTTCAAGAGAAAATATCTTAAATGAATGGAATAACATGAAAGATAAAAAAACATTATTTTTTAACGTAGAAATATTATCTACTGAGAATATTCATACTTCCTTAATTGATAACTTCTGTTTAACTTATGAAATTAATGGGGAGTTTATTTTTAAAAAATTTTTAAATACCGAAGAAGAAATCAATGAAATGATAAAAATCATAGATATTATAAAAAATTTAAATAATAATCAACCTACCTTTTTAGAAAAATTTGTTAAAGAATGGATTAAAAATAATGAATAAATTTTAAATTTGCTTATTTTTTTAAACAATTAAAATATCCGGCTTTCTCTTCATCTTAACCTCAAAAATCATCCTCATCATCACCATATCCCCAAAATCAGGACTTCTGCCAATATTTTCCTTAACCTTATCCTTGCCAATCAAATAAATCTTCCCATCCTTATCAACATCCCTCTGTTTAACCTGCCCTAAATCTTCAACAAACTTTGTTTTATCATTTTCAGAAAAAGCATCGGCATTAATGCCAATTTTTCCATCTTCAGCCAACTCAGCTAACTTAAAATAACACTGAGTTTTTAAATTACCATAATTAACATAATATTCTCCTCGCTCCTTCTTCCTTTTCTCTTTATCAGACAAAATCGGAGAACTATTATTAATAAAACCAACACATCCTGCAATATTATCAACCACACCACCACCAACTCCATCCTCGTCCAAAACAATATGAGAAAAACGAACCCTCTTCTTCCTTGCATAAGCCATAATCCATTTAGCAGACTTCTTCGTGCTTTTCTTTATCTCATAAGGAATTAAAACCACTTCAAGCAACTGCAAACCCCGCCACAAACCAATAAGCATATTATCTCGCCCCTTTCTTGCAACATCCCCAGAAATAAATAAAACTTCTCCCTGAACCTCATTTGTAAACAAATCATTAATCACATCCAAATCAAATAAACAAGCAGGATCATCATCATATTCCCAATTACCATTGAGCAACCTCTCCCGCGTAGCCTTATCCTTAATCTTTTTTAATTGATTTAAATAATGCCTTGAAATAAAAGGATTATCCTTAGCTAAAGCACGAACAAACGCCTTGCCAATCTCTAAAATTTTATCTTTAAACGGCTTATAAAAATAAGTATAAACCCAACCTTTACTTGGATTACAAGTCCCTAAAACTTTAGGCACCAAACCATACTCATCCAACCTATACCGCACACGAGAACAAACAATTTCCCAACACTTAAAAGTAATCTGATTAACCTCATCAATAAAAGCCCCTGTGATTTCTAAGCTACCCAAAGAATCATAATTCGGATCAGACGGAAAATAATCCAAATCCTTAAGCAAAATCTCACTTCCATTTGAAAAAGCAATAACACCATCAACAACATTATATTTATAATCAAGATCCCTCTTAATACCCCACGCCTTACAAACCTGAAAAAAAGTATTAAGAGTCGTTTCTTTCAATCTCTTCAATTTTTTTCTACCCATCAACCAACGAGTTTCAGGATACTGCCCACACATAATAATCAACCAAGCACAACCCAAAAAAGATTTAGCACCACCCGCACCACCTCCAAAAATGAGCTCAGTCGTCACTTGATCAAGTAAATACCCCCAAGCAATATTTTGTTTCTCAGTTTGTTCCCAATTTATTTCCATTTTTATAAATTATTATCATCATTTTTTTTAACAGAAATATTAATACTAAAAGGACCACTATCGCCATTACCAAGACCTAAATCAATTTTTTTCTTATATTTCTTATGCCGTCTATCCAAATAATAAGTAATACACCGCTCACTCTCCTCCACCATAATCTTCTTCATTAACTTATCTTCCACCACATCCGGTACCTCCTCACGAATCATCTCAATTTTCTTCTTAAAATCATCATCCTCCCGCATCCACTGATAAAAAGTTTCCCGTGAAATTTTCACTTTTTGACAAGACAAACTCACAATTCCAATATCCTTTGAAAACTGCTCCAAAAATAACTTTTTCTTCTTCATAGTCCGTTTTTGCTCTTTTTTATCAACCGTGTCAGATTTGTCAGATTTCTTATTCAACTTTTTTCGTTTTACCTTTGATTTTATTGAATTTTTTTCATTTTTCTTCATAACTTGTTTTTTTTATAAAAATCAACAATCTTTTAATTCAACTTTTTACATTTTTTATCTGTAAATTTCTCATATCTCTTGATTATGACCTCCACATAAACAGGATCCAACTCCATCATTCTACATCTGCGATGCAACTGCTCACAAGCAATCAAACTAGCCCCTCCTCCACCAAATAAATCCAAAACAATATCATTCCGTTGACTACTCATCTTAATTGCCCTCTCCGAAACTCTTACAGGCTTTTGAGTAGGATGATTATAATTATTAGTTTTATCTCTATGAATATACCAAACATCCAATCTATCTTGAAAACTATCAAAATCCAAATCTAGTAAATCACTACTATTTTTCATCTCCTTATTTTTATAGCTCTTTCCTTTTTTCTTTTTACCAAATAAAACCGGCTCATAAGCCCGATGATAAGCTTGACCGCGTGCTAAAACAAAATGTTCTTTAAGCCAAATAATCTGTTGTTGAAAATATAACCCAGCTTCATCAATCGCTTTTCTAAAAGTAGGTTCTGTTGAATAACCACAAAAAATATACCAAGCCATAATTTTCTCCGTAAATTTTTCAATATTAATAAAAGATTTCAACAAAAACTGATAAAAATCTGATTCACTCAAATTATCATTAAAAATAACTTGCCCATGATATTTATTACTATGATAAGAATAATTTACATTGTAAGGTGGATCAGTAAAAACCATATTAGCCAACTTACCATCCATTAATTTAGCTACATCAGCTTCACTCGTACTATCACCGCACATCAACCGATGTTCACCAAGTTTATAAATATCTCCTTGTTTAACCTTTGTATTCTTAATTTTCTCCGCCTCCTTTTCAACATCAAAATCATCCTCTAAAACACTTTCTTTGAAAATCTTATCTATCTCAAAATTTTCAAAACCGACATCAAACAAAAAATCTTCTTCAAAATTCTTTAAAAGTTCAAAATCCCATTCCCCAGTATTCTTATTCAACCTCAAATTAAGCTCTTTTTCCTTAAACTCATCTAAGTCAAGATAAATTACAGGAACTTTCTTATATCCTATTTTTTTAGCAATCTTCAATCGCTGATGCCCTCCAATTACTATATTTCCCCTACCTTCATAACTATTAACAATAATCGGATCAATTAAGCCAAACTTTTCAATACTAACAGTCAAATCTCGCTCCTGTTTTTCAGTCATTTTTCTTGGATTATATTCTGCCGGTTTTAATTCATTAATATTAACATTAACTACCTCAAAATTTGATAAATTTAAATGTTCATTTTTCATATATGCAACAATTAGAGCGGTCGCACATACTCTAAAATTAATATTGATTTTAAATAATATCTATGATAATATTTAATAAAATTTACTGTGCGACTTTATAATGCCCTCATCAGAGCTGGTCGCACAGTTTGCAATATTCGCGTATTGCAATTAATCTGATGAGGGTTTTTTAGATAAAAATTATTTATCTATTTTTTTATTTTCCTTTCCTTGTTTTTCTCTTACATAAAACTCACCACCCATATCCACACAAACTCTTCTTAATTGTTCAAAATTCATATTATCTACAAAACTATTAATCTCAAGATGTGGCTTTTTATGCTGAGAATTATTACCTTTACGATAAGCCACCAAAAGCCAAATTCCATTATTCTTTTCATTATAATTTCGATTCAACTTTCCACTAGACTGCCTCAATTTCATCTCCTTTTGAATAAGCTTATTAATTTTTTCAAATAATTGTTGATTTGTCATAAAATTGTTTAGTTAATTTTTATAAATTGATTTATTAAAAACATTACACTCACCTCTACCAACTCTTACTTCAATAACCTTATCTTCTTTTACAACCTTTGATTTTTTATGCGATAAAACCTCAGGATAAACTTCCCGGCCAAGCTCCGCCAAAACAAACTTAGCTTGAATAAATTCTTGCACCAAATCATCATATTGATCAAGAACTTTTTTGTTTTTCTTAATAAATTTTTCAAACTCTCTCACCTTCAAAGATGCAAGCTTGAAAAAATGATTAAAATCTTTTGTAACATCAGTCATATTTTTTTAATTTTAAAGAATTATTTTTTATATTTAAATTTACTTTTATACCAATTAATTGTACACTTCACATTTTTATCATCCTTATACTTCGCCTGCAACATCTTCCATTTCAATCTCCACGCATCAGTGGCCATGCCTTTATGCTCAATAAACTCCCTACTTCCATCATTATGATAAACAAGAAAATCAACATAATAATCACAAATCCAAACTTCATTCATATAAAAACTTTCCTTAACCTGTATATCAAATCCCTGAATCAATCCCCCTCTCTCCTGCAACTTTAATTCAGAATAATAATTCCCTTCACTAGTACTATCAAAAATCTTCTTATCCAATTTAATTTTTTTAGCATTAAATTTATTACCTTTTTTAACCTTAAAATTAGTACCATACCGTTCATTAAATTCTTTCGCTGATATTTTATTTATTTTTTTATTCATCTTAAATTCAATTAAATGTTAATAAATAATTTAAATCACCCATAGCCCTTTCTATCTTTACCAATTTTTCAGTTTCTTTTAAAATATCATATCCATTTTCGAGCATTTTAAAAGATTTTCTGTAATCTTCTAATGTAGGATTTTTATTTTTCCTAATTGGAAGATATATATCCAAATCATTTAATATTTTTCTCCTATCTTCCTTAGCTATTTCCAAAGCTTTTTTAATATAATATTTTTTATCAATTTTTTGCATTTATTTTTAATAAATAATTAATTGTTTCATCATAAACCATTTGCGAAACAACCCCATCAAAACGCATTTTTCTCAATTCAATTCTTTTTTTAGGATCTTTAATTTTTTCAATTAAAGGATTGTATTTTATTTTGCAAAATTCTTCACGTTCTTTATCGCTATTTTTCAAAATCCCTTTTAAAAAAAGCTCTTTTCTTAAATTATCAATAGCTTTTCTTGTCCTTTGATAATCTTTTTGATATTTAATTTTTTGATATATACTTAAATTCATACTCTTATTTAAAATATCCAATTATATAAAAACAAAATCTTTTTTTAAATCACTCACGCACTCACATTTTTGCATTCTTCCATTTAATCCTTGAATAAAACCATTTTTACACTTACCACATTTAGAAACCCTCTCTTTCCAAACTCGATTAAACTCTTCAACTCGTTGATTATTTCTCTCATTTTCAATATCATCATCACTCCTACTATCAAAATTTTTAAACTCATCCAAAGGTTTCTCAAGAAATTTTGTAAGACCACGAACCAAAAACTCATCCAAAGTCCAACGATAATTCCAAAAATACTCCTTACCTGACAAAACAAAATCATACTTAGCAATAGCCTCTTGCACTTCATCCTCTGAATAATCCCGCAAAGCAGAATTAATTTTAATCTTCATCTTTTGAGTCAAGCTCCTATGTTTAATCAAACTTTTCTTTTCATTCCAAAAAGAAAAGACTTTCCCTATTATATTTATATTATTAATACTTATATTATTATGTTCCTCATTTTTGAGTATGTTGACCTCCTCATTTTTAAGTATGTTGCTCCGCATTTTTGAGGATGTTAAAGATAAATAAATTCTTCGTTTATATGATTGAGGATTTTCTATTCTTAGATATTTTTTCAATTCATTTATTAATCTTGTAATACTTTTTTTATTCTTTCCCGTCTTTTTAGCCAAATAATCATTACTCGCATAACAAAATCCTTTCTCTGCTGATAACGAACTAATAAGACAATAAAGAAGCTTAGCTGTTGAAGATAATTTTTCATCAAACAAAACTATATTAGGCAACATTCCATACCCTTTTTGCAAGAGCGATTCGTTGCCAACACAAAAATTCTGATCTCCATCAGACTTTTCAAAATCATTACTAAAATTATTTTTGACAAGCATAGGTTTTTTTATTTTATTAACTTATTTAGAAGGAAAGAAATTTCTTTCCTCCTTATAAGCCAACAATTATTTAATGAAAAATTTGTTGAAACAAAACAAAGACAAACTAATTCACTAAATTGCTAACTAATTACTAAGGCAAAAAAAACTTTGCCTTAGAATATTAATCAACAAAATCTTCATCAACCAAATCATCTTCATCTTCAAAATTCAAAAAATTCTCAGGATGATACATTCTTTCAATCATCAAATCATAATCACAATAAGCAATTAACATATAATTAAAAATAAAAATTAATTAAAATATTTAAACATTAAAACCTTGCAATCTAATTTGACCCTCATCAGAAGCAAAAATCATATCACCCTTACCTAATAACTTCTCCGCTCCAGCCTCATCCAACAACACCTGACTATCAATTGCCTTTGCTGTCCGAAAAGCCACTTTAGTAGGAAAATTTGCCTTAATAGATCCTGTAATAATATCAACCGACGGTCTTTGCGTTGCAATAATTAAATGAATACCGCAAGCTCTTGCTTTCTGAGCCAAAAGCAAAATACTTTTACTTATTTCACTAGACAAATTAATCTTTTCAGTCTTAGTTTTATATTCACCTGAACGATCTCCTTTTTGAAACTTCTCACCAGTCCGAACCTCCTCTGACAAAATCTTATTTCCCACCACCAAATCACCAAACTCATCAATAATCACAAATTTATACTTCATATCACCTTGATATTCTTGAATATTTCTTGCTCCAGCATCAGACAAAATCTTATATCTTGAATTCATTAACCCAACTAAATTATCAAGTGCCAAATAAATATCCTCAATCTCTGAATAATATTCAACAGCATTTTTTCTAAACTGAGAAAGCTCAACCATCTTCGGATCAAATAAATGTAAATCAACATTAACTAAACTACTCAACTGCGTAATAATTGAATTAAGAAAAACCGACTTACCCGACCCCGTAGCACCAGCAATCAACAAATGAGGAGCCTTTCTAATATCAAAACGATAAACCTCACCCATCACATCAACCCCAATAGCCAACTTAAAATCTTCTGTTTTTGGAATATACTCAGGAAAATTTCGATTACTACGAGGAACCTCAAACCCAACCAAAGAACTATTAGGAATAGGAGCCAAAACTCTTACTCCAGAAACACCAACCACCTGCTCAATATCAGCCACATAGCTCTTTAATTTACTCATCTTGAGTCCGATTGACGGATTGTATCGATACAAATCAATAGCATTCCCCTCAATCTTTGAATCAAACTTTAGAAGCATCCCATGCTCCATAAGTTTAGTTTGTATTTTTTCTTCATTTTGCATAGAATTATAATTTAAACTTTTAGCTGAAACGAACTTCTCCTCAGCTAACTTTAATAAATGACGCATATTACCGGCATGCTCAATTTTAGCCTTCAATAAATCGGTAATATTATTAACCTTTAATTTTTTCATTAACTTTGCTTGCTCTTCACCAACATCAAGGCGATGAATATAAGAAACAATCGCAACCTCATTATCAAAAAAATCATTAATATTTGGCACAAACACAGCTTCCCCATTTATAGCACGCGTCATATCTTCATAAAACCGAAAATAAAAATCAAAAAACAACACATTCTTTTCATAAACAATTTCATACATCATAACCTGAGAACTTCCATCTCTATTTTTACTAGTCTTAACCTCCTCAAAAATCATTGAATAAGGAGCCTCACCAAACTCAGCATAAACCAAAAAATAATACTGAATAGCCTGCAAAATCTTAGCACCGTCAATCTTATCAGGATCAGAAAATGCTCTCGCTATCTTATAATCAACAATAACCAATTTCCCATCTTTCTTAATAATCTTATCAACATACCCCATCAAAGGAATCGGCAAAGATATTTGTTTTTCTTTCCACTCAACACAAACAGCCAGTTCAATTTTCCTCTCAAGTCCCACCAGCTCAACATCTTCCTTGCCCTTCTCCTGAACATAACTGTTATATGCAAAAACAAATATTTCTTGTGCCTTCTGTTTATTGGCAATAACTGAAGAATAATTAATATACCCATCCTTATACTCACTCAAAAACTCCATACCACACTCAAGACCCTTCTGAATAGACAAAGACTCATCCTCATCTTTCTTCTCATAATATTCCTCCATTGCCAGATGAAACGCCTTACCAATAACCCCTGAAATATTTTTAGCACTCTCAATCTCATCCCCATTAATATATTTAATCTTAAACATAATCGGATTAGTAGAAAATTTAACAAAAGACGAATAAGAATAATACTTCAAAGGAAAATCACCAACCTTCTTATCAACCTCAACCTTCACTAATTTTGGAAGAACCAATTTAGGTTCAATACTTTTAATCTTTTTCATTTGTTTCTTCATTAATTTTCAAACTCCCCAATTTTAAACTATTCACATCAACTTGAGCTTTCTTCATCCTTTCCGCTACATTGCTCTCCTCATTATCAACCGCAATCGCTTTATAAATAGTTTCATTTTTAGGTACCAATTTAGCCACCTGCTTCAAAACAGTCTTCTTCCACATCCATAACTCCGGATCATTCTTTTCTTTCCAAGGAGTAAAATTAGAATTAAAACTTTTACTAAAATTTTTACCGATTTCAAGAATATCCTTTTTCTTCATCACCTTTGAAATCTTTCCTCCTTGTTGAGTCTCAACAATCACATAAGCACCAATAGCCTCACCCCGATCATCCGCAAAAATATCCGGATTATGCTTAACTTCCCCATTCACATAAGAAAATTTATCTTTTCCATAAACAATCTCTGAAACAATAGCCTTAGCTCCCGCACGATAAAACAAAGTCACCAAACCTTGATAACCAAGCTGAAACTGAGCCTTGCCATTATAAGGCAAAACATAAGCCTCACCGGAAACATCAGACGGCATAAGCTCCAATTGAGCCATCATCATAAAAGCATTAACAACCGTCGTCATCTCACAATTTAATAACTCAGGCGTTCTTTGCACCGACGAAATAACAGAACTCAAAAATTTCAAAGCCTTCTTCTCATCCCCAAAATAATTATTAATCTGCCTCTGATATTGAGAAGCCAAAACAACCCTCAAATCATCAGCATTATTAACCTTTTGTAATTTATTATCTTCTTGCATACTTTTTTGTGCCGATTACAACCGGCAAATTAATTATTAACACTAATCATTAAGACTAGTTTTTTTAAATTTATTCAACTTTTTAAGAGTCTGAACATCTCTTTTATTAATTTTTGAAATAACATTTTTAATCTCGCATAAAACATTATTACGAGCCTTAATATTACTTCTCAAAATTGATTCTCTGTCTAAAAAAACAGAACTACTTTTTTGCATAATTTTTTAAAATTATTAAATTAAATTTAAAATGTTCAATTATTTAATCACTTGCTTCTTACTTGTTGGGCCAACAGTTAAATAAACTAATTATCATAAGAAACAAAACTAAATTTTATTTTTTAACAATCCTGTAATTCTTTTGCAAAAGAACCAATTCCTTAACCTTCTCAAGCAAAACATTCTTCCGTTCTTCATCATCAATAAAATCCAAATCCTGCCTTAACAAATCCAAAACAGTAGCCAAAGTCCCAAAATAATCATCACTCTCAATATGAAACTCAACCCCCTTAAATTTTCTTTTATTAACTTTCATAAAATTAAAAATTATTTATTTAAAACCACCTCCTTAACAATCAAATTTTGAACACCAAACCTAACAGCTCGATCATACTCCCCAACAAGCAAAGCAATATCCACTCTATCCGAAAACCTCGCATTCATCCGATCAGTCACCTTACACTGATACTGCCAACCAGTAACAGGACTAACAATCAACAAGTCAGTCCCAAAAGGAAAAGCATTACTAGCACACCTCCTAAACCCACACCTCAAAGCCTCACAAATATTCTCCTCATTAGCCGAAATACAAGGACTATCATCACACTGAGCAGGATCCCCAGCATTATACATAGTCACTTCACGCACAGACTCACTCAAAACCACAAATTTTCCATCATCGCCACCAGCCTCAACATCACTCACAACAACAAGCCCAGAAAAATCAATCTCCTCAAACAACCGCTCCGAATAATACCCAATCACCCCGACCGAAAGCATAACAGCGACAACAATCAACATAGTCTTATTGATCATCATCCTCGCCCGCCTCTTCTTCGTTAAATACCTTTTTTGTTTTTTTTCTTGTTTCATTTTTTTATTTTTATAAATTATTAACCTCCACCCTTCTAAAAGGAGTAGTGAAAAACCCCATAGGTTATTTTTGACAAAAGGCACACATCAAAAATTTTTCACTACTCCTAAAAAAAGATAAACTTTTCCACAATAAAAAAAATCATGAATTATTAATTCATGATTTTTTTGATATTTTAATATTTTTTAAAAACCTCAAAGTTTTTAAAAAATATTTATAAGTTATTTTTATTTAAAATTAGTTTTCTTCTAAAAACTACTAATATAAGATAAATCTACATTATGCGAAGTAATATAGATTAAGTAAAGTAAATATATTTGAAGTAATATTTAAATTAAATTTGTATTCTCTTAAAAAGATAAGCTCCTGTTGAGATTGAGATTGTTATAAAGATAGAAAGAATCAATAAATCATTTATTATCAAAAAATTTGAAATTCCTGTCAACGCAGACCTTAATCCATCAACTCCATAAGAAAGCGGATTTATATAAGTAATATATTTAATAGCTTTTGGAAAATTATCCAAAGGAAATAAAGCTCCTGATAAGAAGAATAAAGGCATAATTAAAAAATTCATAACAAGAGGGAAGGCATGCATATCATCAACTACAGAAGCTATGGCTGTGCCTAAGGAAGTGAAAAAGAAAGCTATTAAAAGCATAAACAAAAGAGCTACGGGTAACATCAAAATACTTTCAGGACGAAAACCAAAAATCAAAGTAAGTAAAAATATTAAAACACCTTGAAAAGAAGATACTGTGGCTGCTCCTAAGGTTCTACCAAACATAATAGTAATGCGTGACACAGGTGCTACTAAAGTTTCTTTTAGAAATCCAAATTGTTTATCCCAAATCAAATCAATCCCTGAAAAAACAGAAGCAAACATAACACTCATAGCAATAATACCAGGAGCTAAAAATTGAATATAATCTCCCCCGCCAGCTTGTTCATAAATAGGACCAAAACCAAAACCAAGTGAAACAAAAAAAAGTAATGGCTGAGCTAGGGAGCTAAAAATTCTTGCTTTTGAACGCAAATATCGTTTTATTTGCCTTAACCAAAGTATGTAAATAACATTCATATATTTTTTTTAAAAAAAATTAAATTTATTTTCTAAATCTTCGCATTCTATCAAGCGAACTCACATTTTCAGATCTTATTTCTCTACCAGTTAAGCTTAAAAATGCTTCTTCTAAGGATTTTGTTTGGGTTTTGTTTTTTATATCTTCTGTTGTTGAATTAACTAAAATCTTTCCTTTATCAATAATTGCTACTCTATCAGCCATTTTTTCAGCTTCCTCAATATAATGAGTTGTTAAAAAAACAGTCATTTGTTTAGTTTTGTTTAATTCCATAATATGTTCCCACATTTTTGCTCTAGTTTGAGGATCTAGTCCAAGAGTTGGTTCATCTAAAAAAAGAATTAAAGGTTCATGGATTAATCCCCTGGCTATTTCTAATCTTCTTTTCATTCCACCTGAAAATTTTTTTAACAAAGTATCTTTTCTATCCCACAAATCAACAAATTTTAATAAATCTTCTATTTTTTCTTTACTTTCTTTTTTGGAAATTCCATACAGAGTAGCATGAAAAAGCATATTTTCCCAAGCAGTTAATTCTTCATCAACGCTTTGATCTTGAAAAACAATTCCAAAAGAACGACGAACTTCATCTTTTTCAGTTTTGGTGTTATAAGAATTTATCTCAATTGATCCACTACTTGGTTGAAGTAAAGTTGTTAACATTTTTATAGTTGTGCTTTTGCCAGCTCCATTAGGACCTAAAAAAGCAAAAATCTCTCCTTTCTTAACTTCAAAGCTGATATCATCAACAGCTAAAAAATCTTTATACTGTTTAGTTAAATTTTTTACTTTTATAATAACATTGTTTGTATTCTCCATTTTTTTATTTTAAAATAATGCTTTTTATAAATCAATATTAACATTTTAATCATAAAATATCAAGCATATTTAAATAAATAAGGCTCTAGACTAGCTAAAAATACCTAGACTAGATTAATTATTTTTCAAATTTTATATTTTTTAAAATTATTTTTATTAATTCTGTTTCTAATTCTTCATCTGATTTTTTCCATCTCCATTCACATTC
>Ga0209467_1001591_pt1 | contig 19089 bp, 15 predicted proteins | sample Higcelwee11metaG_FD_187175 | JGI IMG/M metagenome (GOLD analysis project Ga0209467, IMG submission 187175) | Freshwater pond sediment microbial communities from the University of Edinburgh, under environmental carbon perturbations - High... | ecosystem: Environmental > Aquatic > Freshwater >...
CTCTTTCATCAGCTTGGTGGGAGCGTTGCGGATATGCAGCGGTACTTCAAGTGCGCCGGATTTTCTTACTTCAGACAGGGCAGCATCAATACCCAGATAGGAGGCGTTTGATTTGGGGGCGGTGGCCAGGTAGGTGACCGCCTGACCGAGGATAATCCGGCCTTCCGGCATACCTACCATCTGAAAGGCCTGCAGGGCGGAAACAGCCATCTGCAGGGCGCGGGGATCGGCATTGCCGATATCTTCAGAGGCCAGGATGATGATCCGGCGCAGGATGAAGAGCGGGTCTTCCCCTGCCTCCAGCATCCGGGCCAGCCAGTACAAAGCGGCATCGGGATCACTGCCCCGTATTGATTTGATAAAGGCGGAGATAACGTTGTAATGTTCTTCGCCACCTTTGTCGTACAGCAACGCCTTCTGCTGCATCGCTTCCTGGGCTGTTTCAAGGGAGATTACGGTGTCCTGAGCCAGTCCTGCTGCCACTTCCAGGGTGTTCAACGCCTTGCGGCCATCACCCTGGGCGGCCTCAGCCAAAAAGGCAAGGGCGTCATCGTTGATCTGCAGTTCCAGCTGCCCCAGGCCGTTATTCGGATCGCGCAGCGCCTTCTGCAAGAGATTGCCGATGTCACCTGGCTCAAGCTGTTTCAGGCGTAGCACCCGACAGCGGGAGAGCAGGGGAGCAATGACTTCAAAGGAGGGGTTTTCTGTGGTGGCGCCGATGATGGTGACCAGCCCTTTTTCTACGGCTGGAAGGAAGGCATCCTGCTGGGCCTTGTTAAAGCGGTGGATCTCATCCACAAACAGAAGGGTACGGATGCCTTGGCAGGCCTGCTCCTCGGCATCCTTGAAGATCTCCCGAATCTCTTTAACGCCGGCCATAATGGCGGAGAAAAAGACGAAACGGGAGCTTGTTTCGTGGGCAATGATATGGGCCAGGGTGGTCTTGCCGCAGCCGGGAGGCCCCCAAAAGATCATGGAAGGCAGTTGATCTGCCTCTATCATCTTGCGTAATGCCTTACCCGGCCCCAGCAGATGTTCCTGACCGCAGAATTCATTCAGGTTGCGCGGACGTAACCGTTCTGCCAATGGGGGGGCAGGTGACTGATGCAGTAAAGCGGTCTGTTTTCCCATTACCAGTGGCGAATTTTCTGATTTGCCACTGGCTGGGGTTTGACCCCCCAGATGTCACTGGCGTACTCACCGATTGTGCGGTCGCTTGAAAATTTTCCCATTCCGGCGGTGTTCAAAATAGACTTTCTGGCCCATTCTTCGGGCATCATGTACAAGCGATCAACATCTGCCTGAGCATCCAGATAGGAATCAAAATCCGCCAGCAACAGGTAATAGTCACTGTTAAGCAGGTTGTCCACCAACGGGCGGAATAGCCCCTGATTGCCGGGGGAGAACAGGCCGGACGAGATCTGATCCAGAACCTTTTTCAGTTCCGGCAGACGATAGTAGTAATCCTGGGGGCGGTAGCCGGAGGCGCGCAGGTTGAGCGCTTCCGGGGTGGTCAGGCCGAAGATGAAGATGTTTTCCCGGCCAACTTCTTCCATGATTTCAATGTTGGCGCCATCCAGGGTGCCGATGGTGAGTGCTCCGTTTAAGGCATATTTCATGTTGCCGGTGCCGGATGCCTCGGTGCCAGCGGTGGAAATCTGTTCTGACAGGTCGGAGGCGGGGAAGATCTTTTCTGCCAGCGAAACACTGTAATTGGCCAAAAAGACGACCTTCAGCTGCTGGTTGACCGCCGGGTCATTGTTGACCACGTTGCCAACAGCGTTGATCAGCTTGATGATCAATTTGGCGGTGGTGTAGGAAGGGGCCGCCTTGCCGCCAAAGATTACGGTGCGTGGTGGCAACTCAAGGCCTGGATATTCCTTCAGACGGTTGTAGCGGGCTATCACCTGCAGGATGTTGAGCAGCTGCCGTTTATATTCATGAATCCTCTTTGTTTGACAGTCAAAAAGAGAATCAGGAGATACCTGTATGCAGTTGCGCTGGTAGATATGGTCGGCCAGTTTCTGTTTGTTCAGGCGTTTGATATCCATCCAGCGTCTGCGGAATTCACTGTCTTCGGCCAACGGTTTCAGTTTTTGTAGTTCATCCAGATCAGTGGTCCATTTGTCACCAATCGCTTCACTGATCAGGTCCGAGAGGTAGGGGTTGCAGTGCCGCAGCCAGCGGCGCTGGGTGATGCCGTTGGTCTTGTTGTTAAAACGAGCTGGCCACAACTCATAAAAATCATGGAACAGGTCGTCCTTCAGGATCTCGCTGTGCAGGGCAGAAACGCCATTGACCGAGTGGCCTGCAACAATGGCCAGGTAAGCCATCCGCACCTGCTTCTCACCACTGTCATCAATGATCGACATCCGTTGCAGACGTGCGGTGTCGCCGGGGAAGCGGCTTGCCACCTCTTCCAGAAAACGGCGGTTAATTTCGTAAATGATCAACAGATGCCGGGGCAGCAGGCGGCCAATCATCGGCACGGGCCATTTTTCCAGTGCTTCCTGCAGGATGGTGTGATTGGTGTAGGCAAAGGTCTTGGTGGTGATATCCCAGGCAGCTTCCCAGGAAAGCTTCTTTTCATCAATCAGGATTCGCATCAGCTCGGGAATGGCCAGTACCGGATGGGTGTCGTTCAGCTGGATCGCCACCTGATCAGGCAGTTCAGCAAGATCGTCATGTTTTTTGGCAAAACGCCAGAGGATATCCTGTATGGTTGCCGAGGCCAGGAAGTATTCCTGACGCAGGCGCAGCTCCTTGCCTTCCAGCATGTGGTCGGCCGGGTAGAGCACCTTGGAGATGTTCTCGGTCTTCATCTTGGACTCAACTGAACCGATGTAGTTACCCTGGTTGAAGAAGTTCAGGTCAAAATCCCGGCTGGCCTTGGCGCTCCAGAGCCGCATGGTATTAACGGTGTTGTTTTTGTAGCCCGGCACCGGGAAGTCGTAGGCCAGGGCCATGACTTCATAATAATCCACCCATGAGCAGCGTTTGGAACCGTCCCGGTCAATGAACTCCACCACCCTTCCCTCAAAGCGGATCGGGTGCAGGTGTTCCTGGCGGTCAAATTCCCACGGGTTCTGGTAGCGTAGCCAGTTATCCGGCACTTCATGCTGACCGCCATCAACAATCTTCTGGTAGAACATGCCGTATTCGTAGCGAATGCCGTAGCCGTAAGCCGGTAGTTGCATTGAGGCCATGGAATCAAGGAAACAGGCTGCCAGTCGGCCCAGGCCGCCGTTGCCCAGGCCGGCGTCCCATTCAAATTCCTGCAGGTCTTCAATCTTGAGCCCCAGCTCGGTTAGTGCCTCGTCCCACTGTTCCATAACTCCCAGATTGATCAGGGCGTTACCCAGGGTCCGCCCCATCAGGAATTCCATGGAGATGTAATAGACCCGTTTTGAGTCATTGATGTAGTAGGACTGCTGGGTGTCAAGCCAGCGGTTTGCCAGCAGATCCCGCACTGCGTAGGCCAGCGCCAGGTACATGTCTGCCTTGGTGGCAGAATATTTGTCTTTCACCAGTGTGTGTTGCAGGTGATAGATGAACGATTTCTGCAGATCCTTGACAGTTGGTTGTTCGACTTTGTCCATGGTGCCCTCGCAGTTTTTGTAATTGTTGGCGGAGTATACCGCCCAAAACGTGACAGTTCAAGGAGGTGGATATAAAAAAGATCAGTAACGGATTTTCTTTGTCGTTATAGACGGCAGGATAAGGCTGTATCGTTCTTAGGAGTTGTAAACAAATTACCTGATCATCTTGCATCTCATCTTCAGGCCATCTTTGCCAGAACTTCAATCACCAAATCCTCAGCGTAGCCCTGCTACGCCTGCGCTTTGTTTCAATCAGTTCTGCCAAATCTGACCTGAATCTGAGCGCAATTTTGACCATGTAATTCCTTTACAGCTCCTTAGAGAAACCTGGTTACCCTGTTCTGTTAATGCAGGCTGACGGTTAGTTGTCGGTTGACACGAACTTATCGACTGTATTAGTGTACTTCTTCACAAAAATCGCTATTTTGGCGGCACTAAACAAGTTTTTTGTAATGAGGTCTGTTTTATGCGTAGTGATATGATTAAAAAAGGTCTGGAGCGGACACCGCACCGGGCACTCCTGAAAGCAACCGGCATACCACAAAGTCAGATGGATCGTCCCTTTATCGGCGTTGCCACCAGCTTTACCGACCTGATCCCCGGACATGTGGGGATGCGAGATCTGGAGCGGTTTATTGAAAAAGGTATCCACAGCGGCGGCGGGTATGCCCAGTTCTTTGGCATTCCCGGTGTCTGTGACGGCATTGCCATGGGTCACAAGGGGATGCACTACTCCCTGCCTACCCGTGAGCTGATTGCCGATATGGTTGAATCAGTGGCAGAGGCACACCGCCTGGATGGTCTGGTGCTGTTGACCAACTGCGATAAGATCACACCCGGTATGCTGATGGCGGCTGCCCGGCTGAATATCCCCTGTATCATTGTAACTGCCGGTCCGATGATGAGCGGCAGGGGGGCCGAAGGCCGTGCTTACTCATTTGTAACTGATACCTTTGAGGCCATGGCCCGTTACAAGGCCGGTGTGATTGATGCCAAGGAACTGCAGGTCTGCGAGGACAACGCCTGTCCCGGCATGGGTTCCTGCCAGGGGCTGTTCACTGCCAATACCATGGCAATCCTGACCGAGACCTTGGGGATGTCACTGCCCCGTTGTGGTACAGCCCTGGCTGTCTCTGCCATGAAGCGGAGGATCGCCTTTGCTTCGGGTGAGAAGATCGTTGAGCTGGTCCACAATGATGTCAAGCCACGGGATATCATGACCCGCGCTGCCTTTGAAAACGCCATCAGGGTTGACCTGGCCCTGGGTGGTTCATCCAATACCGTATTGCACCTGCTGGCCATTGCCCGCGAGGCAGAGGTGGAGCTGCCGCTGGAAACCTTTGATATCCTGGCAAAGCAGACCCCGCAGCTGGCCTCCATGAACCCGGCCGGCAAGCATTTTATGGAAGATCTGGATATTGCCGGTGGTGTCTGTGGCGTATTGAAACAACTGGGTGACAAGATTATTGATACCCAGACCCTGTTCGGCCTGACCACCCGCCAACTGGCGGCAAGTATTGAAAATATTGATGAAGAGGTGATTCGTCCCCTATCGGCGCCGGTTAAGAAGGAGGGCGGCATTGCGGTGCTGTTCGGTTCCATCGCGCCGAAGGGGGCGGTAGTCAAGCAGTCCGGTGTATCGGACAAGATGATGCTGTTTGAAGGAACTGCCCGTTGTTTTGATTCGGAAGAGCTGGCCATGGCAGCCCTGATGGAAGGGGTGGTCAAGGCAGGGGATGTGGTGGTTATCCGTTATGAAGGCCCCAAAGGTGGGCCAGGTATGCGTGAAATGCTGGCCCCCACTGCTGCCCTGATGGGTCTGGGGCTGGGTGATTCCGTTGCCCTGATCACCGATGGCCGTTTCTCCGGCGGTACCCGTGGCCCCTGTATCGGCCATGTGTCGCCTGAAGCTGCTGAAGGCGGTCCGATCGCATTGATTCAGGATGGTGACCGGATCCTGCTGGATATCCCTAACCGTAAGCTGGATCTGTTGGTTGATGAGGCAACAGTTGAGGCACGCCGTGCCCAGTGGACTGCGCCAGAACCAAAGATCAAGACCGGCTGGCTGGCACGCTATGCCAAAGTGGTTACCTCTGCCTATACCGGCGCAGTGACCACCGCTTAATCAGACGGGTTGTTTGAAAAGTACCAACTACATTTAAATGTTATAGTCGAGGTTTTGCATGAAAATGAATGGAGCACGTATCCTGCTTGAGAGCCTGAAGCGTGAAGGGGTGGATCTGGTATTCGGCTATCCCGGCGGAACGGTAATCAATCTGTATGATGAACTGATGAATGTGCGGGAGATCCGCCATATTCTGCCCCGCCACGAGCAGGGCGGTACCCACGCGGCTGACGGTTATGCCCGTGCCACCGGTAAGGTCGGCGTGGCGATTGCCACTTCCGGTCCAGGCGCCACCAACACCATTACCGGTATTGCCAATGCCTACATGGATTCAATCCCGATGGTGATTATTACCGGCCAGGTCCCCACACCGCTGATCGGCAATGATGCCTTTCAGGAGGTGGATATTATCGGCATTACCCGGCCGATCACCAAACACAGCTTTCTGATCCGGCATGCCAAGGATATTCCGACCATTGTGCGCAAGGCGTTTTATATCGCCCGTTCCGGTCGCCCCGGTCCGGTGCTGATCGACTTTCCCAAGGATGTCCAGATCAGTCAGGCCGAGTTTAAATGGCCAGAAACAATTGAAATCCGAGGCTACAAACCGAACCTGGAAGGTCACCAGAAACAGGTGGAAAAAGCGGTTGATATGCTGTTGGTTGCCCGTCGTCCGGTTATGTATGTCGGGGGCGGTGTTATCCTTGCCAATGCTGCAGCTGAGCTGACTGAGTTGGCCCGTACCCTGCAGTTCCCGGTTACCACCACGTTAATGGGACTTGGTGCCTTCCCGGAGAGCGATCCGCTGGCATTAAAGATGCTGGGGATGCACGGTGCCTATGCCGCCAACATGGCCATGACCCACTCAGATCTGATCCTGGCAATTGGTGCGCGCTTTGATGACCGGGTAACCGGCAAAATCGCCACCTTTGCACCCCACGCCAAGATTATCCATATTGACGTGGACCCTACTTCAATCCGTAAAAACGTACGGGTAGACCTGCCGATCGTGGGTGATACCAAGGATGTTCTGGTCAAGATGATTGAATGCCTGAAAGGGCAGACCGAGAAGGTATCTGAGCAGCACAGTGCCATGGAAGCGTGGCATGAGGATATCAGCGGTTGGAAGGCAAAGCATCCGGTCTCCTACAAACAGAGCACCAGCGTAATCAAGCCTCAGTATGTGATCCAGAAGCTGCGTGAACTGTCTGAGGATGATGCCATCATGGCCACTGACGTGGGTCAGCATCAGATGTGGACTGCCCAGTTCTTTGAGTTTAATCAACCCCGTACCCTGCTGACTTCCGGCGGTCTGGGCACCATGGGTTTTGGTCTGCCAGCTGCCATGGGGGCACAGGCAGCCTATCCCAAGCGTCAAGTGATCTGTGTCTGCGGTGATGGTGGTGTGCAGATGAATATGCAGGAACTGGCCACCCTGGTGCAGCATCGTCTGCCAGTGAAGATTGTGGTGTTGAACAACAATTTTCTGGGGATGGTGCGTCAATGGCAGGAGCTGTTCTTTGACAAGCGCTACTCCCAGACCTGTCTTGAACTGCCGATGGACTTTGCCAAGATTGCCGAGGCCTACGGTGCCAAAGGATTCAAGGCAGATAAACCGTCCGAGGTTGAACAGGTCATCAAAGAGGGCTTTGCCCATGACGGTCCGGTGATCATGGAGTTCAAGATCGCCCGTGAGGAAAAGGTGTTACCGATGGTCCCTGCAGGGGCGTCGCTGAATGAAATGGTGTTAAACGCCTAGGGACTTGGAGGAAACGAGCTAATGCAACATACCATATCGGTTGTGGTTGAAAATGAATTCGGCGTTCTGGCCCGGGTTTCGGGCCTGTTTTCCGGCAGGGGATTTAATATTGACTCGCTTTCTGTTGCGCCAACCAGCGATGAATCCCTTTCCCGTATAACGATTGTCACCAGAGGGGATGACGCTGTTCTTGAGCAGATTACCAAGCAGCTGAACAAGCTGGTGGATGTGATCAAGGTGCTTGATTTCAGTGAGGACAACGCCATTGAGCGTGAGCTGGCACTGATCAAGGTGGCCGCTGAGGACGAAAGCCGTGCAGAAGTCTTGAGGATTGTTGATATATTCAGGGCAAAGATTATTGATGTTACACCCAAATCCTACACCATTGAGGCAACTGGCAACCCAGCCAAGATCAATGCGATTCTTGATCTGTTGCGTCCTCTGGGGTTAAAGGAGCTGGTTCGCACCGGTTCGGTTGCCATTGGTCGTGGTGCCAAGGGCTGGAAAGGGTAGCAGCGGGCAGGCGTCGATTGACAGCAGCAGGCACCTGTAGTATTGTGCGCTGTATTTTTTAACAAGAATACCTGTTAAATTAGTTTTTTATACATAACGAGGAGGAAGTAATGAACGTGTATTATGATCGGGATTGCGATCTCGCATTGATTCAGTCACAAAAGGTAACAATCGTCGGTTACGGTTCCCAGGGCCATGCCCATGCTTGCAATCTCAAGGATTCCGGTGTTGACGTGACCGTAGCGTTGCGTGCAGGCTCCAGTTCTGCAGTGAAGGCACAAAATGCTGGCCTTAAGGTGGCAACCGTTGCCGAGGCAGTGGCTAGCGCCGATGTGATTATGATCCTGACTCCCGATGAATTTCAATCTCAGCTGTATCGTGACGAGATTGAACCGAAGCTGAAGCAGGGCGCAACCCTGGCTTTTGCCCACGGCTTTGCCATTCACTATAACCAGATTGTACCCCGTGCTGATCTGGACGTGATCATGATCGCCCCCAAGGCGCCAGGTCATACGGTACGCTCAGAATATGTCAGAGGCGGCGGCATCCCGGATCTGATTGCCATATTCCAGGATGCTTCCGGCAAGGCTCGTGAGGTTGCTCTTTCCTATGCCAGCGCCATCGGTGGAGGTCGTACCGGCATCATTGAGACCACCTTCAAGGATGAGACCGAGACCGATCTGTTCGGTGAGCAGGCTGTGCTTTGTGGTGGTGCTGTTGAGCTGGTTAAGGCTGGTTTCGAGACCCTGGTTGAGGCCGGTTACGCTCCTGAGATGGCCTATTTTGAGTGTCTGCATGAACTGAAACTGATCGTTGACCTGATGTTTGAGGGTGGTATTGCCAACATGAACTACTCCATCTCAAACAACGCTGAGTACGGTGAGTATGTTACCGGTCCCAAGGTAATCAACGACCAGAGCCGTGCAGCGATGAAGGAGTGTCTGAACAACATCCAGAACGGCGAGTATGCCAAGCGTTTCATTCTGGAAGGGATGTCCAACTATCCTGAGATGACCGCACGTCGTCGCCTGAATGCTGCTCATCCGATTGAGGTGGTTGGTGGTAATCTGCGCGCCATGATGCCCTGGATCGGCAAGAACAAGATTGTTGACAAGGCAAAGAACTAACATCAGACAAGACATTACGCAGGAACCCTGCTCCTGATTGTGGAGCAGGGTTTCGTGCGTCATACGACCGGGAATCCATGAAGTCATCAAGTTCTATCATCACCCCAGAAGGTTATCCGTTTATTGCCTACAGTGCAGGCCTTTTTCTGTTACTTGCTGCTGGTGCCTGGCTTGTGCCATCGGCCATCCTGGCTGTCCCGGCAGGTATAACATTCCTTTTAACCTTGTTCGTCATATCATTCTTCCGTAATCCTGAACGGGTTCCGCCTTCAGACAGTACTGTTATCGTTGCCCCGGCAGATGGACAGGTGGTTTATATCGGGCCGTCCACGCAGGAACACCTTGGAGACTGCCTGAAAATCAGCATTTTTATGTCGGTTTTTAATGTGCATGTCAATCGGGCGCCGTATTCTGGTTCTGTGATTGACTATTTCTACAAACCGGGCAAGTTCTACGATGCCAGACATGCCAAGGCTTCGTGCGAAAATGAACAGTGCGGTCTGGTCATTGAGACAAATTCGGGGCAGCGGATAGCGTTTGTTCAGATTGCCGGATTGATAGCCCGCCGGATTCTTTGTTACGCAAAGAGTGGTGACAGGCTGGAGCGGGGCGAGCGTTATGGCTTGATCCGTTTTGGTTCACGGGTTGATGTGTATCTACCCGCTGAACTTACAGCGCTTGTTAGCGTTGGACAGATGACAACTGCCGGAGTAACGCCGCTTGCACAGTTTGGTTCAGATCCTGCCAAGGAGTGCTGATCATGGAAGAAGCAGGGATGGAACAACAGTCAATTAACAAGCGTGAAAATATCCGGCGGGGAATTTACATACTGCCTAACCTGATAACGGCTGGTAGCCTGTTTTCAGGTTTTTACAGTATGGTTGCGACCCTGAACGGTAACTATAGCAGTGCTGCGATCTGGATTTTTATTGCAGCTATTTGTGACGGACTTGATGGTAAAGTGGCTCGCATGACCAACAGTACCAGCCAGTTTGGTGTCGAGTTTGATTCCCTTGCGGATCTTGTTGCTTTTGGGGTAACTCCCGGACTGATGATGTATGCCTGGGCGTTGAAGCCGTTTGGCCGTTTGGGCTGGTTGGCTGCATTTTTGTTTGTGGTCTGTGGTGCGCTTCGTCTGGCGCGTTTTAATGTCCAGGTTGCTACGGTTGAGAGCAAGCGCTTTGTCGGCCTGCCGATCCCGGCAGCTGCCAGTATGGTCGCTTCAACGGTGCTTCTGTTTACCCATTTTGGCTGGCCTAGTTCTTACAAACGGTTGGCAATCATTGTTCTGATTTACCTGCTGGCACTTCTGATGGTTTCAAGTGTTAAATATTATTCCTTCAAGGACCCGGAGTTAATTAAACGGCAGCCGTTTGGTTTTTTGGTGTTGGCGGTGGTCTTGTTGATCATTATCGCAGCAGAACCAGCCATAATGGTGTTTGGACTTATGTTGTGTTATGTGCTTTCCGGGCCTGTCGGGTTTCTGTTGACCTGGCCACGACGCAGGAGGTTGGAGAAAGCAATCCATAAGGGGCATGAAGAGCTGCAGCATGATTAGCTATTCCGGGCAGGGATATATCGTTGCCTGAATAGCATTGCCGGAAAGTTCAAGAAGAATATATGAGCGGAACGGCGCCTGTTGATTCATGGTGCCTGGATTAATCAGCCAGAGTCCGTCATGCTGCTCAATCCGGGCAAGATGGGTATGGCCATACAGAATTGCATCTACTCCTGTTTCCTGCCCCCGTTCAATTAATCGTGAAAAACCGGCTTTAACACCGTATTGGTCTCCATGACACAGTAATAAACGTATATTCTCCCATTCACCAATCATTTCTCTTGGGGCTTTTGAACCTGCATCGCAGTTGCCGGCAACCTGAAAAACTGGACAGGTTACGACGGCAGACAGCAGGCTACCTTCAGCTTCACCATCGCCAAGATGAATGATTGCATCGATTCTGCTGGCTGCTTCAACTGTTTTTAACACTGCTGTCTGGTTTCCGTGGGTGTCTGAGATCAATAGAATACGCATCTGATACTATACCTCAATAGGTGGCGATTGCCGCAGGAGTTGTCATGTCTGTAAAAAAAATAGTGTTCATTGTTTGTGGCTGTTTTTTGGGTTTGGTTCTGCTTTTTATCGGTAGTGTACTGCTGGCCACCCTGTTTTTTAGTGACAAACAAAACAGTTTTGTTGAAGGTTCCGGTGTTGGGATGATTGAAGTCAAGGGGATGATTGTTGACTCCAAAGAGCCTATCCGGCAGTTACGTTATTTTCTGAAAAAAGACTCCGTTAAAGCGGTTGTGTTGCGAATTGATTCTCCGGGCGGCGTTGTCGGCCCTTCCCAGGAGATCTATGAAGAGGTCCGCAAGCTGGCTGCAAAAAAGAAGGTGGTTGTTTCCATGGGAAGCCTGGCAGCATCCGGTGGCTACTATATCGCTGCACCTGCCTCGTTAATCTATGCTAACCCCGGTACCATCACTGCCAGTATCGGGGTGTTGATCAAATTCTCAAACCTTGAAGGTCTGTTTGGCAAGCTGGGTGTTGGTTCCACCACGATAAAGACCGGAGCATTCAAGGATGCCGGTGCCCCTGATCGTCCGCTTTCTGCTGAAGATCGAGCGATGTTTCAGTCTTTGATCGACAGCACCCACGAGCAGTTTATCAAGGCGGTATCTGAAGGACGCAAATTACCTCTTGATGATGTTCGAAAGATCGCCGATGGTCGGGTTCTCTCAGGCGAACAAGCCAAAGCTGCAAAATTGGTTGATCGGTTGGGTAATATTCAGGATGCCATTGAAGAAGCGGGCCGATTGGCCGGTATTTCCGGAGAACCGGCAATTATTCTGCCCCCCAAGAAAAAGATCAACTATATTGACCTGTTGGCAGGAGGGGCAGAGGAAAAGTTTAACGGTATCCTTAATCGAGCTGCAGGACGTGGTCTGCAGGTAACCTACGAGTAGAAGGCGAATGCAGTAAACGAGTCCCGAGACTTCAGCACTATTTCCGTTTTCTTAACCGGTGGTGGGCCTCAAGCAAGATAGTCTCCGTGGTTTCCCAATTGATACAGGCATCAGTGATGGATACACCATATTTAAGCTGTGAGTGGTCAGCTGGTACTTTCTGATTGCCTTCTTCAAGATTACTTTCAATCATCAAGCCGGAGATTGACTGGTTACCGTCAACAACCTGCGTAATAATCTGATCCAGAACTTCGGGTTGCTTGCGATAGTCCTTGTTTGAATTGCCATGACTGCAGTCAACCATAATGGTAGGAAATAGTCCGTTCTTTTTCAGTATCTCTTCGGTATGGATGATATCTTCAGGCAGGTAGTTCGGTTTTCTGGTGCCACCGCGCAGGACAATATGGACATCCGGATTACCGGTGGTCTGGATGATTGATGCCCGTCCTTCCCGATTGATACCCAAAAAACTATGGGGAGCACGGGATGAAATCATTGCATCAATGGCGATCTGGAGATTGCCGTCGGTGCCATTTTTAAAACCGATCGGGAAAGAAAGCCCGCTGGCGAGTTCCCGGTGCGTTTGAGATTCTGTGGTACGTGCTCCAATGGCGCCCCAGGAGATTAAATCGGCAACATACTCAGGGGTGATCGGATCAAGCATTTCGTTAGCAACCGGGACTCCCAGGTCAGTAAGCCTGCAGAGCAGGCCACGGGCAATACCCAGACCCTTCGATATATTATGCGTGCTGTCCATGCCGGGATCGTTGATCAGCCCTTTCCAGCCCACTGTGGTGCGTGGTTTTTCAAAATAGACCCGCATTACCAGCATTAACTGGTCGTCCACCCGGCGTGATAGGGCGGAAAGCCGCTTGGCATATTCCACCGCTGCTTCAGTGTCATGGATTGAGCAGGGCCCAACCACCACCATAAGCCGTCGGTCACGGCGCAGCAGGATCTCTTTGATCTTCTCTCTGCTGCGGGAAACAAATTCACGACCGCTATCTGACATGGGGAATACTTGGCGTAGATCAGCCGGTGCAATGATAGGGGTGATGGCTGAAACTTTCAGGTTGTTGGTCTTGATCATGGGAATGCCTCACTGCATTAATATTGATGAATTGAATGTATCCTTTCTACTGGAATGGAGTCGGGCTTGTCAAATTCAAAGCTGTTTCGTGGCACCAAAAAAGCGGTCTTTCTCGATCGTGATGGTACGATTAATATTGAAAAAGAGTACCTTTTCAGACCAGAAGATTTCGAGTTTACTCCGGGTGCGGTCGAGGCAATCAGATTGCTTAATGAAGCTGGATATCTGGTAATTGTGGTGACCAACCAGTCAGGAGTGGCTCGAGGCTTCTATGGTGAGGAAGATGTGGTCAACCTGCACCACTATGTTGATACGTTGCTGAGGGCTGAAGGTGCACGGGTGGACGCCTGGTATTACTGTCCCCATCATACAGCGGGCAGGGCTCCCTATAATCGTGGATGTGACTGTCGTAAACCTCTCCCAGGTATGTTGTGGATGGCAGCACAAAAATACGCAATAGATCTTTCCAGTTCCTGGATAGTTGGCGACAAGATGGCGGACATAGAGGCCGGGTTATCTGCCGGATGCAAGCCAATATTGGTTTTAACCGGCTATGGAGTTGAAACCAGCGAAGAGTTGGGTGACGATCTGCCATGCTGTTCAGATCTCCTGGCGGCTGCAAAGCTGATCACCGCTGTTTGACAGTCCGTTATGCCGTGTGCTAAAGCTCAAACGTTTTCAGTGAGCTTTCTTAAGTAACTTTCATCTGCTTCACCATCCTTACCGGTGGTGAAGAAATATGGTTATGGATACTATATGTATGATTTTTTTAGAAAAAATATAGTAGTGATGCTTGTCGGTGTTGGGCTTTTAGTTGCTTTAATTACGTTTTCATTGAATTTACCCAAATCCCGTCAGGCAAATCTGCTTGAGCGGGGTGTGAATAGTTCAATTGCGCCGATGCAGGGGCAGGCAAGTCGCAGTAGTAATTTTTTTATTCGACTATGGCGTGATTATATTGATCTGGTTGATCTGAAACAGGAAAATAATCGGCTGAAAGAAGAAATAAAGCAGCAGAACAGTTCATTGATTGCAGCTGCTGAAGCGGTTCGTGAGAATGAACGTTTATCTCGACTGCTTGATCTGCGAAAGTCGGTGCATGAGACAACTGTTGCAGCATTGGTAATCGGCGAGGATGTGACGCCCTGGTTTCGGTCTTTAACCATAGATCGTGGCGCTGAAAGTGGCATCAGGGAAGGTATGCCGGTTTTGGCTGCCGCCGGTGTGGTAGGGCAGACGATAAAGGTGACAGCCAATACAAGTCGGGTTTTGCTGCTGACAGATCACGCCAGTGGTATTGCGGCAATGATTCAGCGCTCTCGTGCTCGCGGGGTCGTTAAGGGGCGTGGCGACAGCCTTTGTTCACTTGAGTTCAGCATGCGTGGTGAGGATGTTCAGGTTGGTGACCAAGTGGTAAGTTCTGGTATTGGTGGAGTTTTTTCCAAGGGGCTGCCGGTTGGTGAAGTGACGATGGTAAAAAAGGGGGAGTACGGAATATTCCAGACAATTGCCATCCGACCGTTTGTACAAATGGAACATCTTGAGGAAGTGCTGGTGGTTCTGCATGCCCCGCAAGATTAGTGCGAGCGTGATATGAAGGTTTTTATAAAGTGGGCGGCACTGGTACTCGGTATTGTCCTGTTACAAACTTCAGTGCTGCCGGGTTATCTGATGTCGCTTTACAAGCCTGATCTGCTGCTGATTCTTATGGTTTTTCTTGCTCTACGGGCCCCAATTGCTACCAGCCTTCCGGCCGCATATGGCCTGGGGCTGCTTAAGGATTGTCTGAGCGGTCTCTATTTTGGTTTGAATGCATTTTCTTTTTTGATTATCTATCTGGTACTGAAGTTGCTTTCTGACCGTCTGTATGTACAAAATTCCTTCCTGATGGTTTTGACGGTTACTGCCTCGACATTTGCCTCCATGCTGATCAATATTTTGCTCCTGTCAGTATTCTCAGAATCAACAGGGCTTATTTCGTCATTGATAACATCCTTGATTCCGCACCTGCTGATGAACGCATTTGTTGCCTCATTAGTGGCTATTCTGCCGGAATCATTCAGAGTCAAGGATATCAGATGATCAAGGGACAGCGTTATGTCAGGGAGATGAGTCAGCCAAAGCAGCGTACCATCCTGCTTGGTTTTATAGTGGTGGTTCTGTTCTTTCTACTTTTGTTGCGTCTTTGGTACCTGCAGATTATCAGAAGTGAAGAGTACCGGGCCATGTCTGAAAACAATCGTTTACGCTTTTTGCCGGTGGCGGCCTTGCGGGGGGCATTGCTTGATCGTAATGGGACGGTTATGGTCAATAACCGACCTTCATTCAGTTTATCAATCATACCACAGGAGGTAAAAGATGTTGACAGCCTGCTGGACCGTCTAGCCTCTCTCCTGAAACTGGACCGGTTGGAAATGAAGGAACGGTGGGAAAAGTCCAAGGGGCGGGCACGGTATTACCCGGTGGTGGTTGCTATAAATCTCAGCCAGGACCAGGTTGAGATTATCGAGGAAAACCGCGTTAGACTGCCTGGCGTGGAAATCTCAATGAAGCCGATCAGGGAATATGCATTTGATAACTCAGCAGCTCATCTATTTGGTTATATTGCTGAAATATCTGACAAGGAGCTGGAGCTTAAGGCGTACGCCGACTACAATCCCGGCGATTATGTGGGGAAAAACGGTATAGAAAAGGCTTGGGAGCAAGAGTTGCATGGCAATGATGGCGGTCGCCAGCTTGAGGTTGACTCTCGTGGCCGGGTGTTGCGAGTGTTGGCTGAAAGCCGCCCCACAGTGGGAAACAGTTTGATGCTTACCATTGATAGCCGTTTGCAGCGTGAAGCAGAGCAGGCTTTTGGGGCCCAGGCAGGCGCAGCAGTTGCAATGAATGTGAATACTGGTGAAGTCCTGGCTTTTGTGAGTAGTCCTACCTTTGACCCATCTCTGTTTGCTGGTCGTATACCGGCTGATATCTGGAAAGAGTACCTTGAAGATAAGCGGCGCCCCCTTGAAAACAAAGCCCTGGCTGGACAGTACCCACCGGGTTCAACCTTTAAGGTGCTGACTGCTCTTGCTGGCCTTGAAGCCGGGGTTATTGATGAACATACGACTATTTCTGATCCTGGTTACTATGAAATGGGGGGACACAAATTTCGGGACTGGAAGTCAGGAGGACATGGCGTTGTTAATCTGAGAACATCATTAAAAGAATCCTGTGACACCTATTATTATCGACTGGGGGAGAAACTGGGGGTCGACAGGATTGCAGCTATGGCGGAACGTTTTTGGTTGGGGCGCGAGCTGGGAATAGGATTGCAGAATGAAAAAAAGGGGCTGATTCCAAGCACGGCCTGGAAGTTGAAACGGTTTGGGAAAAAGTGGTTTCCCGGTGAAACCTTGCCCGTGGCTATTGGCCAGGGCTATGTCCTGATGACCCCGATTCAATTGGCCTCGATGACGGCAACGGTTGCCAATGAAGGTACCATATACCGTCCGCATCTGGTCAGAAAGATTGTTGATCCTGATGGAAAAACCGTTAAAGAGTTTCAGCCGGAAGTGCTGGGTACTACCGGGGTATCTGTTGCATCATTTAAAAAGGTTAAGCAGGGTATGTATGCGGTTGTCAATGATCCTGGAGGGACCGGTGCAAACGCACGTCTTTGGGATGTCAAGGTGGCAGGCAAGACCGGAACTTCCCAAGTGGTCAAGCTGGGTGAAGACCGTAAAAAAGCACGTAAGTACGAACATATGGATCATGGTCTGTTTATAGCCTTTGCCCCCTTTGACAAGCCAGAGATTGCGGTTGCCGTGGTAGTTGAACATGGAGGAGGTGGTGGTGCTGTGGCTGCCCCGATCGCTGCGAAGATTCTACGTAGCTTTTTTGACCTTCAGAAACCACCCGCAAAAGTTAAACCTGAAAAAACTGAGCAGGATGATGAGCCAGCGTCAGATAATTCAGGGACTCATACAGAAACGCAGAAACATGTACCTCAACGTCAACAGGAGGAGGACGCTGAGTGATTGATCGGCGCCTTGTAACAAACTTTGATTGGACCCTGATCGGATTGGTCTGCGCAATCAGCCTGGTTGGCGTGCTGAACGTTTACAGCGCGTCAGCAGTCTATAAACTTGGCGGCGCTCCGTACTATATCAAGCAATTAAACTGGATGGGGTTTGGGCTGTTGGTTTCGCTGGTGGTTGCCAGTCTTGACTACCGGATTCTCGAGGATTTTTCTTACTGGTTCTATGGGTTTCTACTGATTCTGTTGATAGCGGTGCTGGTAGTCGGTAAACGCTCCCTTGGAGCCACCCGCTGGCTTAATCTCGGATTATTTACCATTCAGCCTTCCGAACTGATGAAAATTGTGATCATCATTACCTTTGCCCGCTATTTTAATAACCACCATGAAACAGACGGACTAACGATAAAGGAGATGCTCCTTCCATTGGGTTTACTGGTGGTACCGGCAATGCTGATCATGAAACAGCCAGATTTGGGGACCGCAACGCTGGTGGTGCTGATCGCCTTTTCCATGGCTTTCTATATCGGTTTCCGCTGGTCAACGATCATTACCTTTGCCTTGGTAACAGTGCCGCTTGTCTGGTTTGCCTGGGCGGTTTACATGAAGCCGTACCAGAAGAACAGGGTGCTTGATTTTATTAACCCGGAACGGTCACGTTTAGGTAGTGGTTATCATATTATTCAGAGTAAAATTGCTGTCGGCTCCGGCGGATTCTGGGGTAAGGGGTACGTTAAAGGGACTCAGTCCCAGTTACGTTTTTTGCCCGAGCAACATACTGATTTTGCCTTTTCTGTTTTTGCCGAGGAATGGGGCTTTGTTGGTGTACTTATTTTGCTGGTGCTGTATCTATGCCTGATTCTGTGGGGTCTGAATATTGCTCGACGTTGTAATGATCGCCTTGGAGGACTGTTGGCCGTTGGTGTAACTGCTATGCTGTTCTGGCATACGATCATTAACATCGGCATGGTGATCGGACTGTTTCCGGTGGTGGGAGTACCCCTTCCGTTTTTTTCCTATGGTGGAACCTCCATGATCAGCTTTATGGTGGCGGTTGGCATTTTACAGAGCATCAGTATGCGACGCTTCATGTTTTAACTTTCTTGTGGTATATAATTGATTTTTAACTCCCATGTAATTTCTATCCTGGAGATATTCAATGATCAGTACCCTGATACGTAAGGTGATCGGTAGTAAGAACGAGCGTGAACTGAAAAAGATGTGGCCGATTGTGGCTAAGATAAACAGTCTTGATTCCCAGATGCAGGCGCTTTCTGATGAGCAGCTACAGGCCAAGACGGCAGAATTCAAGGAGCGTCACAGCCGGGGGGAATCACTGGATGCCTTGTTGCCGGAAGCCTTTGCTGCCTGTAGGGAGGGGGGGCGACGGGTGCTGGGAATGCGGCACTTTGATGTACAGCTGATCGGTGGTATGACCCTGCATGCCGGCAAAATCGCCGAGATGAAGACCGGGGAGGGCAAGACCCTGGTGGCTACTCTGGCGGCTTACCTGAACGCCATTTCCGGCAAGGGCGTACATGTGGTAACGGTCAACGATTATCTGGCCAAGCGTGACTCTGAATGGATGGGCAGGCTTTATCGTTTTATGGGACTGTCTGTGGGCGTGATCGTGCATGGGCTGGATGATGAACAGCGTCGTGAAAACTATGCTGCTGATATCACCTACGGTACCAACAACGAATTCGGTTTTGATTATCTGCGAGACAACATGAAGTTCTCGTTGGATGACTATGTACAACGCGGATTCAACTTTGCCGTTGTCGATGAGGTTGACTCAATTCTGATTGATGAGGCCCGTACACCACTGATTATTTCCGGCCCTACGGAGGATTCAACCGACAAGTACTACATCATCAACCAGATTATTCCCCGG
>Ga0209467_1001592_pt1 | contig 19086 bp, 22 predicted proteins | sample Higcelwee11metaG_FD_187175 | JGI IMG/M metagenome (GOLD analysis project Ga0209467, IMG submission 187175) | Freshwater pond sediment microbial communities from the University of Edinburgh, under environmental carbon perturbations - High... | ecosystem: Environmental > Aquatic > Freshwater >...
CTTGTCGAGCCCAGCGGCATCACGGTCGATGCGAACGACACCATCTACGTCGCCGATTCGGCGAATTGCCGCATCGTGAAGATGTCGAGGTTCGGGACCGTCCTCGCCGCCTGGGGCGACTACGGCACAGGCGACGGCCAGTTCTACTATCCCATCGGCATAACCACCGACCGTAGCGGCAACGTGTACGTGAGCGACACCGGCAACAACCGCGTCGTCAAGCTCTCGTCCAGCGGGGCCTTCCTCGCCGCCTGGACCGGCGGCGGCCGTCTCAAATTTCCCCGCGGCCTCCACGTTGACGCCCAGGGCGCCATCAACGTGTGCAACGCCGGGGCCAACGAGATCGTGAGGCTGTCGCCCGCCGGGGCATACCTCGACACATGGGGAAGCTCCCAGATATTCAAATATCCGGCCGCCATCGTCGTCAATGGCGCGGGGCTCATGTACGTGGCGAGCAGCGGCTCATCCGCCATCCTTACGACGCCCCTGCCAACCGGCGCCGCCCCCCCGGCGGCGGCCATGCTCCTGCTGCTTGACGAATAAGGGGCGCCCCCCGGGCATAGCGAAGGGAAACGACACGAGGACGGCCCTGGCCGTCGAGGAGAAACAGCTTCCCCCCCCCGACACGGCCACCCGTCGGCGGGCCGGGGCCGCCACGGAAACGGCCGCCCCGACCCGCTTGCCGATTCCTCAAAATCGCGGTAAGGCCGCTGCCTGCGCCGGGAGAAAAACCACGCCCGGCCATGTGGAACAGACCCCGCCATGACCTACTATGCCTTCATTGGCGCCGTGGAGCAGGGATTCGTCTATGGGCTGATGGTCCTTGGCGTGTACCTGACCTTTCGGGTGCTCGACTTTCCCGACCTGACCGTGGACGGCAGCCTGCCGCTCGGGGCGGCCGTGTCCTCGGTGGCCGTCACCGCCGGGGTCAACCCCTACCTGTCCCTGGCGTTCGCCTTCATGGCCGGGTTTGCGGCCGGGGCCGTGACCGGCCTGCTCAACGCCAAATTCAAGATCCTGCACCTTTTGGCCAGCATCCTGACCATGATCGCCCTGTATTCCATCAACATCCGGATCATGGGCCGCCCCAACCTGACGCTTCTGGGCAAGCCCACGGTCCTTTCCGCCTTCACCGGGCTGGGCGTTCCGGCCCACGCCGCCGGTCCCCTGCTTTACGGCGGCCTGTCCGTCCTGGCCGCCATCGCCCTGGTGTGGTATCTGTCCACGGAATTCGGCCAGGCCACCCTGGCCACGGGCGACAATCCGCGCATGATCACGGCCCTTGGGGTCAACACCCAGGTGACCGTCATCCTGGGCGTGGGCCTCTCCAACGCCCTGACCGCCGTGTCCGGGGCGCTCGTCGCCCAGAACCAGGGCGCGGCCGACGTGAACATGGGGGTGGGGACCATCGTGGCCGGGCTGGCCTCGGTGATCATCGGCGAGACGCTTCTGGGCAGGGGCGGGCTGGCCCGGACCATCGCCGCCGCCCTGGCCGGGTCCGTGGCCTACCGGCTGGCCATCGCCCTGGCCCTGGACCTGCGCATCGGCAGCCTGTCCGTGACCCCGAGCGACTTAAACCTCATCACCGCCCTGGTGGTGGTCGCGGCCCTGACGCTGCCCACCCTGCGCGCCAGGCTTACGGGACGGCGATGCTGACCCTGGCCGACATCTCCAAGACCTTTTTCCGGGGCGGCGCCAACGAGGTCGCGGCCCTGGACGCCGTCTCCCTGGACATCGCCCAGGGAGACTTTCTCACGGTCATCGGGTCCAACGGCGCGGGCAAGTCCAGCCTGCTCAACTGCCTGGCCGGATGCTTTTTCCCCGACGCCGGGCACATCGTCCTGGACGGCAGGGACATCACCACCCTGCCCGAATACGCCCGGGCCGCATTTCTGGGCCGGGTATTCCAAGACCCCCTTCTGGGCACCAGCGCCTCGCTCTCCATCGAGCAAAACCTGGCCCTGGCGAGTCTTCGCGGCAAGCGCCGGGGGCTGGCCCCCGGCGTCAAGGCCCGGGACCGGGAGCGCTTCCGCCACGCCCTGGCCAGCCTGTCGCTGGGCCTGGAGGACCGCCTGCAGGCCGGGGTGCGGCTTTTGTCCGGCGGCCAGCGCCAGGCCCTGACCATGCTCATGGCCACCCTGGCCGAGCCCCGGGTGCTGCTTCTCGACGAACACACGGCCGCGCTCGACCCCAAGACCGCAGCCCACATCCTGGACCTGACCGAACGCATCGTGGCCAAAAAGCGGCTGACCACGCTGATGGTCACCCACAACATGCACCAGGCCCTGCGCCTGGGCAACCGGCTGGTCATGATGCACCGGGGCAGGGTCATCCTGGATGTGCGCGGCGAGGAAAAACGGAATCTCGCCGTCGAGGATCTGCTGCGCCGCTTCCATTCCCTGCGCGACAGGGACGGCGAGGCGGCGGACGACGCCATGTCCGACAAGATGCTTCTGGCCTGACGCGCCGTTTCCGGCGTCCGGCCATCGCCAACGAACCATATAAGCCCAAGGAGTCACGCAGCATGGAACGCACCCTCTCGATCATCAAACCCGACGCCGTGTCCCGCAACCTCACCGGCGCCATCCTGAACATGATCCAGGACAGCGGCCTGACGGTCGTGGCCATGAAGATGATCCACATGTCCAAGGCCCAGGCCGAAGGCTTCTACCACGTCCACAAGGCCCGGCCCTTTTTCGCGGACCTGACGGCTTTTATGTGCTCCGGGCCGGTGGTGGTCTCCATCCTGGAAGGCGACAACGCCATCGCCCGCTACCGCACGCTCATGGGCGCCACCAACCCGGCCAACGCCGAGGAAGGCACCATCCGCAAGCGCTACGCCCTGGATATCGAGAAAAATTCCGTGCACGGCTCGGACGCGCCGGAGACCGCCGCCTTTGAGACCGCCTATTTCTTCTCCAACCTGGAGATCGTGGGCTGATGGCCCCCGTCGTCGGCTTCATCGGCACGGGCAACATGGGCGCGGCCATCCTGCGGGGGCTTTTTCCCCTGGGGAAGGTGCAACTGGCGGGCTACGACCTCAACGCCGAAAAGCTTGCCGAACTGGCGGCGGAAACAGGCATGGCCGTGGCCAAAAGCCCTTTGGAGGCGGCCGCAGGCGCGGACTACGTGGTTCTGTGCGTCAAGCCCCAGCACATGCGCGAGGTGCTCACGTCCCTGCGCCCGGCCCTGACCAAGGGGAAGTGCCTGCTGTCCATCGCCGCAGGCATCACCATGGAGAAGCTCGCGGCCTGGTCCGGCGGCGCCTGCCCGGTGGTGCGCATCATGCCCAACACCCCGGCCCTGGTCGGGGCCGGTTCCTATGCCGTGTGCCTGGACGATCCGAAACTTGCCGAGGCGCAAAAAAACCTCGTGCTCGAACTGTTTTCGGCCATCGGCAAGACCTTTCCCCTGCCTGAAAAGGACTTCGACGCCTTCACCGCCCTGTCCGGCAGCGGCCCGGCCTACGTGATGTATTTCATGGAGGCGCTTATCGAGTCCGGGGTGTATGTGGGCCTGTCCCGGGGACTGTCCACGGACGTGGTCCTGGAGCTTTTGCGGGGATCGGTGAAGATGGCTTTGGAAAGCGGCCAGCATGTGAGCCTGCTGCGGGAGATGGTCACCTCCCCGGCCGGAACCACCATTGAGGCCCTGTTGCACCTGGACCGCTCCGCCGTGCGCGCCGCCGTCATCGAGGCCGTGGCCATGGCCCGGGACCGCAGCATTGAGCTTGGACGGTAGCCGCCTCCCCCTCTACGTCCCAAAAAAAAGAAAAATCCCCCGCCGGCCCTCACCAGCGGGGGATTTTCCCTAAAGGATACTTGGTTCGGGACTAGTTGCCCCGGACCACGTTGGAAGCTTTGGGGCCGCGTTCGCCCTCCACAATCTCGAACGCGACGACCTCGCCCTCCCGCAGCGTCCGGAACCCCTCGCCCTGGATCGCCGAGTAGTGGACGAACACGTCATCTTCACCCTCGCGCATGATGAAACCATAGCCCTTCTTGTCGCTGAACCATTTCACATTGCCCTCGAAACTCATGAGTAAGGCCCTCCTTAAGAAATAGACATGATTCCCCCATATCCCTTCCACGCGGATATGGTCAACGCTTTTCTCTTTTGCTTAGGGAATTCTGATTTACAAACGATACGAACGGGATACGCAAAGACTTCAGCCTGTTTGGGGACTGCCGCACGGCCCCGCGACGCTATATCAAAAAAAACATAAGCATTCCGGCCGCAGTAAGTCCCGTCCCGGCCAGGGACGCCACACGCACCAAAAGGCGCAGATGCGGCCCGTCCCACCGCCCGTCCGGACCAAGGCGCGGCTTGTCCACGGCCTGGCCGAAATAGACCGCCGGGCCGCCCATGCCCGCGCCGCACACCCAGGCGGCGGCGGCCATGGGCCAACCGGCGTTGGGGCTGGCCATGGTCCCGGCGTCACGGCGGATACGGGCCCAGACGCCGACCGGCCGACGATGCAGCATCCATCCGGCGGCCACCAGGGCCAGAGCCGACAGCCGGGCCGGGACAAAGGCCAGCACATCGTCGGCCCGGGCGCAAAACCATCCCAGCTCCCGATAGTGCGGCGTGCGGTAACCCCACATGGAGTCCATGGTGCTGACGGCCTTGTAGGCCCACAAAAGGGCCGGGCCGCCCAGGACCAAATAAAACAGGGGGGCCACGAATCCGTCGTTGAAATTCTCGCTCACAGTCTCAGCCAGGGCCCGGCGTATGGCGCAGGAGTCCATGCGGGCCGTGTCCCGGCTGACCAGCCCGGCCAGGGCCCGGCGCGCCCCGGGCAGATCGTCCGCCTCAAGCAGGTGCAAAACGGCCCGGCCCTCGCGCAAAAGGCTGCCCAGGGCCAGCCCGGCAAAGGCGAAATACACGGCGAAAAGCCCGCCCACCCCGGGCAGGGAGACGAGAAGATGCACCGCCAGGGCGCAGGAGAAAGCCAAGGAAAGGGTCACGGCCGCCCCGAACAGGCGGCGCGGGAAGGGCGAGACCGGGGCGGCGCGTTCCAGCCGGGCCAGCCCGGCCCCGATCAGCCGCACGGGATGCGGCCAGCCGGGCGGATCGCCGAGAATGCGGTCCAGTATTGCGGCGACGGCGAAAAGTGCCGGGTTCATATCCGCTCCCTCATGGCTTGGACAGGATCGGGGACGGCAGGCGATGCCATGGAATAAAAGACGCGGCCAGGGCCGAAGCAGAGGGCCGTATCCATAAATGAGGCAGGCTCTCGGGACTATTCGCCTTCGGTCGGCAGTCCGTAGACGTATTCCCGCAAGGCCTGGACCCAGGGCCGGGGGGAATAGCCGACGACCTGGGCGAACTTCCCGGTGTCCAGCACGGAATAGGCCGGGCGTTTGGCCTTTTGGGGATAGTCGGCCGAGGTGATGGGCAGCACCTCACAGTTGATCCCGGCCGTGGACACCGCCTCGGAGGCCAGCTCGCACCAACTGGCCCGTCCGGAGTTGACCAGATGGAAAAGGCCCGTCCCCCCGGCGTCGAGCAGGGCTGCGGTGTTGGCCGCCAGGTCCAGGGTAAAGGTGGGGGAGCCGACCTGGTCATGGACCACCTTGAGCACGTCGCGGGTCGTGGCGAATCCCAGGATTTTCTCCACGAAGTTGGTCTTGCCGGGTCCGAAGAGCCAGGCCGTGCGCAGGATGAGACATCGTTCCAGGCCCGTTTCCAAAATGGCCCGCTCCCCGGCCAGCTTGGTCTTGCCGTAAACGCTTTGGGGGGACACGGGATCGGTTTCCAGATAGGGCGAGGTCTTTTTGCCGTCAAAGACGAAATCCGTGGAATAGTGGACAAGCCCCGCGCCCGTCTCCAGGCAGACCCGGGCCAGATTTCCCGGCAGCACACGGTTGAGCCGCGCCGCTTCGTCGGGTTCGTCCTCGGCCTTGTCCACGGCGGTATAGGCCACGGTGTTGACGATCCAGTCGGCCGCAAACTCGACCACGGCGGCGCGCACGGCCTCGCGGTCAAAGGGATCTAGGGTGGCCCGGGTGGTGGGCAGCACCGCATGCCCGGCATGGCGCAGGGCATGGGTCAGGGGAACCCCCAAAAGGCCGGTGACGCCGCCGAGCACGATGATTTTCTTTGGTCCGCTCATATGCGCTCCCCGTACCAGGCGGTCATGAACCGGGTGTAGGCGCCGCTTTTGACGTCCTCCATCCAGTCCGCGTGGCCTTCGTACCAGGCCAGGGTTTCGGCCATGCCGCGCGTGAAATCATAGGCCGGGGCAAAGCCGAGTTCGCTCCCGGCCAGGGTGAAGTCCATGGCGTAGCGGCGGTCGTGGCCGGGACGATCGGTGACGTACCTGATGAGGCTGTCGGGCTTGCCCAGGGCGGACAGGATGGTCCTTACCACCTCGAGGTTGGGCTTTTCCGCGTTCCCTCCGAAGTTGTAGACCCCGCCGGGACGGCCCTTGAGCAGGGCCAGCTCCACCCCCCGGCAGTGGTCCAGGACGTAGATCCAGTCGCGCACGTTTAAGCCGTCGCCGTAGACCGGCAGGGGCTCGTCATTTTTGGCCCGGGAGATCATCAGCGGGATGAGCTTCTCCGGGAACTGGTAGGGACCGTAGTTGTTGGAGCAGCGGGTGATGACCGTGTCGTAGCCGTAGGTCTCGTGGCAGGCCCGGACCAGCATGTCCGCTGCGGCCTTGGAGGCGGAATAGGGGCTGTTGGGGGCCAGGGGCGTTTGCTCGCTGAACTTTCCGTCGGGCCCGAGCGTGCCGTAGACCTCGTCGGTGGAGACATGCACGAAGCGCGGCACGCCCACGGCCCGGGCCGTCTCCAAAAGGATCTGGGTTCCCACGATGTTGGTCTGGATAAACGGCGAGGCGTCGTGGATGGAGCGGTCCACATGGGTCTCGGCCGCGAAATTGACCACGGCCTCGATCTTGTGGGTGGTCAACAGATGGGCGGCCAGTTCGGCGTTGCCGATGTCCCCCCGGACAAAGAAATATCTCGTGCCGCCGTAGGCCTTTTCCACCCCGGCCATGTTGGCCGGATTCCCGGCATAGGTCAGCTTGTCCAGGTTGACGATGACCATGTCCGGGTGGGTGGCCAGCATGTGGATGATGAAATTGGAGCCGATAAAGCCGCATCCGCCGGTGACCAATACGCGCATATCTCCGCCTTTTTTCTACGTTTTCTTGTCGTTTGGGGGGCCTTTGGGCCACGCTCGCTCACGGGGCGTCACAAAATCCTTGCCTCGGCCGGAATTTTCTTCTATCTTTCCAAGTGGGCGGTTAACTCAGCGGTTAGAGTGCCATCTTCACACGGTGGAAGTCCGGGGTTCAAATCCCCGACCGCCCACCACCGAATGCAACACAAAGCCTCGCATCTGCGGGGCTTTCGTTTTTGTGGCGGCCGCATCCTCTCCAGGAGCATTATTGGCCTTCCTTTCCATGCGCCTTGAGCTCCTGAATCTTTCTGTAATAGTCCACGATCTTGGCCTTGTTGGCTTCAATCTCGTCGGTATAGTGCTTTTTTATGATGCGCAACTCGGTACGCCGACGCACCGAGGCCGGGTCGTTTTCCACTGTGCGACGCATCTCGACGTCGTATTCCCGAAGCGTCTTTTCGTCCTCGGCAATCCGTTCCTTGCACGTTTCGATGAACTGGTGGTAGCGGAGAATGCTCTCCTGCGCCGTGTAGCAACGGGCAGAGGAGGGCGCCACCAGGAAGAGGACCGCCAGCGCGGCGGAGAGAAAAAGAAATGTACGCATTTTTCCGTCAGAAAAAGCCCTGTTCTCCGGGCGTACGGAGCGCCGCGTCCGTGCTTGTTTTTTTTACCTGTGCCCATGCCCGGGACGTCGCGCCGGGGACGATTGACGCCATCCCCTGCCCCGTCGGGTTCCGCATCGCGCTATAGCGCACAACGCCCCCCTTGACAAATCGGGCCGCACGGGCTTTTTTGCCATCTTTGCCAAACACTTTCCGCTCTGGAGGCGCCTGATATGAAGGCATTTATGGATCGCGACGCCTTTGGCCGCTTCGTGGGCGTCGAGGCGATTTTCATCGAACCCGGCCGGGCCCGTATGCGCCTTGATCCGGACGACCGGCACAGAAACGGCCTGGGCATGGTCCATGGCGGGGCGCTTTTCACCCTGGCCGACATGGCCCTGGCCGCTGCGGCCAACTCCGGAGACCACTCGGCCGTGGCCATCAACGCGAACATGACCTACGTCAAACCCGGCCGGGAGGGACCGCTTTTCGCCGAGGCCCGGGAGCTGTCGGCGGGCCGGACCATCGCCGCCTACGCCGTGGACGTGACTGACGAGGACGGCGCGCTTCTGGCCACGTTTACGGCCACGGTCTACCGCAAGGGAAAAAAGGCGTGATCGAGATTGTCCTTTTCAATCCGGAGATTCCCCAAAACACGGGCAACGTGGCCCGGCTGTGCGCGGGCACGGACACCCGGCTGCACCTCATCGAGCCCCTGGGATTCTCCCTGGCCGACCGCTACCTCAAACGGGCGGGACTGGACTACTGGCCCCACGTCAGGCTTTCGGTCTGGCCGGATCTCCAGGCGTTTCTGGACGCCGGACACGGTTCCCGCCGCCTGGTCCTGACCACCTCGGGCAACCGGGGGCACGCGGGAACCCCCTACCACCGCTTTGCCTTCCACCCGGACGACCTGCTGGTCTTCGGCCCGGAGAGCAAGGGCCTGCCGGAGGGGCTTTTGACGGCGGGGCACGCCGCCGTGCGCATCCCGGTCAGCCAAAACGTGCGCAGCCACAACCTGGCCAACGCCGCCTCCATCCTGCTCTACGAGGCCCTGCGCCAGCTTGGCGCCCTGCCGGAATAGCCACGCCGCCCCAGCAGGATGGCGTTGCGCGGCCTCTCGCGTTTCCCCGAAAAACATCGCCGCGTTGTTTTGTAATCAGGATGCGACCGGCCTGCCGGGACGTTCCCAGCCCCCCTTTCGAGGCGCCACGGCGCCGGACGCTCCCGGAAGAGGGTTCCTGGCGGCGACAGGCCGCAACGACCCGGACGTACGGGGAGAAACGGGCAGACGACACAAGCGGGGGTCAACGGCGATCCGACGATCCGGGCTTACGGGGAGAAACATGGAGGGGGGGTGGGGTTCGCTTCCGTGCCAACCCCCATGAAGGCGTCACCGGCCGGGCCGGCATGGAAGCTTACACGTAGGTCGAGGTCGAGGACGACGATGATCCGGACGAGGACGACGCAGTCACGCCGGACAGGTTCTGCGCAAAAAGCGATTCGAGTTCGCCTAAAAGCCCGCCCGAATCGTCGCCCGGAGGCGGCCCGTACATGGCGTTTCCAGCGGAATCGGGCGGCCGCAGATCCGGCATCTCGCCCGAGGCGGCGGCCTCGGTGAACTTGGCGGCCAGTTCGGTCAGCATCTGCTGCCGTTGCGGATCGGTCTCCGCCTCGGCCTCGGCGGTCAGATCGTCGGCGATGTTCTGGGCCACAGTCTTGAAGGTGTCGTTGTCGCTTTGCTGCAGGCTTGCGAGCTGCTGCAAAAATGACCCGCTCTTGGAAATCGCCGAGGTGTCGCTCGACTCCGTGCCGGTTTCGGCCGTTGACGTGACGGACGAGGTCGAGGTCTTGTCAATCCCCAAAATTTCATAGAGATACGACAAAGACGAGGAAGAGGTGACGCTCTCCGTGGACATGTCCATGCCCTCCTTCGGGTTGCAGGGTTTCGCCGGGGTGGGCAAAAATTTCCCCCATGGGCTCGAAAGCAAAAAAAGGGCCGCAGGCAATGGCGGGAATTGTCTTGAGCATGCGTCAAGGATTCTTTAGAGGATAGAGCATGCACGACGCGCCGTGGTTCGTCCCATCCGCCCTCTTCGACCCAGGTTGGGTGGATCGCATGCGCGATTCCATCGCAGTCAGTGATTTCTCCCCTGAGGCGGCCATCATCACCGCTGTTTTTTTCGGCGGCTTTGCGGTGCTTGTGGCCGTCGCCTTTCTGGTCAAATCCCGTGGCGCGGGCGAGGTCCGCCTGACCCCGCTGACCTGGATCACCCAGGAAGACAAGATCCGGGACATCTTCCAAAGCGCCCTGCGCCGCCGCAGCAAGATCCGGCTGACCTTTTCCCGCGAGGATTCCACGGGCGTCTTCACCGACGCGGCCCTGGCCGAGGTCTATTCCGACAGCCTGGTTCTGGAGTTGTCGGCCGGGGTGCAGGCCAACCGGGGTTGGATCGGCAAGCGTGTGGAATGCGACTTCCGCCTGCGCCAGGATCCGACCACGGAACAATGGCATTTCTACACCTTCGTGGCCGAGATCACGGACGCCAAGGTGGTTCCCGGACAGTTCGCCCAGGTCACCATCTCCCTGCCCAGTCGTCTGGAAATGGAGCAGAAACGGGCCTTTTTGCGCGTGGAGCCCGGCCGGGCCGATGTCCGGGAACTCGACATCTGGCCCGAAACCCATGTGCGGGGCGAACCGCACCGCCTGGATGACCCCGAGACCTGGGGACACCCGGACCTGACCCTGACCGAAACCACGGCCCCGGACTTCACCCTGGACAACGTCTCCGGCGGCGGCCTGCGCCTGTCCCTGCGCGGCGACGCATTGCGCACCGGACTGACCCTTTTGGCCCCCGGACGGCGGGTCTACCTGTTTTTGCGTCTGGCCGACCGCCAGGCTGCGGACGGAAGCATCCTGCTCCGGCTGGCCTGCCAGGTGATGAACGTCTACGCCGCCGACGCCGCCGATGGGAGCCGGGCCTTCGGCCTGCGCTTCGTGGGCTTTGGCGAACCCGCCGCTGACAATCCCGCCCGCCTGGGTTGGAAGGCGCCCCAGGGAGGCGGCGTGCCCGCCATGGACGAATGGGCCTACGCCAGACACCTGGACATGTACCGGGCACGCGGAAAATAGCCCCCGGGAAGGAATTTTTCCGGTTTCCCCCCCATGGACGCCCCGGATGGTTCATGCTAATCGCCACAAAACGATGACGAAACGCGCGTCATTCCGGCACATGCATCCCCTATGCCGGACAGGACGGCAACGCGTCATGGTCGAAAACGTCTACGGGAGGAACCCGTTTTGGAAGACGATTCGGAAAGTACCTTCTGGAACTCCATCACCAAATTCTTCCGCCAGCGTGACGACGCATCCCTTGAGGCCCTGATCCAGGAGGCGCGCACGGAAGGGCGCATCCTTCCTGAAGACGCCTCCATGCTTTTAAACGTGCTGCGCCTTGAGAAAAAGCAGGTGGCCGACATCATGATCCCCCGGCCGGACATCATCTGCGCCGACCTCACGGATGGGTTCGACGAAGTCTGCCGCCTGATCGTCACGCACGGGCACTCGCGCATCCCCATTTACAAGGAAAACCGGGACCACATCGTGGGCGTGGTCTATGCCAAGGATCTGCTGAAGGCCCTGCTCGCCCCCGAGGGGACCGACGCCAGCCCGCCTCATCCGAATTTGGAATCCATCCTGCGCGCCCCCCTTTTCATCTCCGAGACGCTCAACCTGCGGCGCATGCTGCTCGAATTTCGCGGCCGCAAAAAACACATCGCCATCGCCCTGGACGAATACGGCGGCACCTCGGGGCTTCTGACCCTGGAAGACGTCTTGGAAGAAATCGTGGGCGAGATCGAGGATGAGCACGAGCCGAACAAGCCTGAGGAATTGCAGATCATCGACGAACACACCCTGCTGGTCTCCGGTCGCGCGCCCCTTGAAGATCTCAACGAGCGGCTGGGCATCCGCATCGAATCCGAACAGGTGGAGACCATCGGCGGCTACTTGAGCGAACTGGCCGGCCGGGTGCCGCGCAAGGGCGACACCTTCACCCTGGAGGGATGGCGGTTTACGGTCAGGGAAAGCGACAAACGCCAAGTCCGCTGGATTTTGGTGGAACAATTGTCCCTCTAAGCAACCCGCAACACCGACCGGAGATACAGTCGCCCGCCATGCTTGTTCCCATTACGCTCGCCATCGTCGGAACCTGGATCGGTTTCGCCAATCCGGTCTACCGGTTCCCGGGACTCATCCTCCTTTTCCCCCTGGCCATGGCCCAGGCGGCCTTTGCCGCCAAAACCTCGGGCCAGGCCGCCAAGGCCGGGCTTGCCGCCGGAACCATCGGCGCGCTGGGCGTTCTTTACTGGACGGCCATCCCCATCCGCTTCTACGGCCATCTGCCCTGGATCCTGGCCCTGCCCATGCCCGTGCTCCTGTCCCTGGCCATGGGGGCCTATGTGGCCCTTTTCGCGGCCCTTCTGCACCCGGCGGCGCACCGACTGGCCCCGCTGCCCTTCGGCCTCTACGCCGGGGCCTTGTGGACCCTGGCGGAGATCGGCAGGGGTACGCTTTTCACGGGATTTCCCTGGCTCAACCTGACCGCCGCCCTGACCCCCTGGCCCTTTGCCGTGCAGGGCGCGTCCATCCTGGGCGCCTACGCCCTGGCGGGCCTTTTGACCGCTTGCATGGCCTGGATCGTGGCCGGACGCTATTTCTCGCTGACCTCCCTTTTGGGGGTGGTTCTCCTGGTCGGCGTCGGAATCTTCGGCAACCTCGAACTCAAGCGCCCCCTGCCCGAGGGCCCGACCATCCGGGTCGGCATCGTCCAGGGCAACGTGGATCAAAGCCTCAAGTGGGATCCCGACTACCAGAAGGCCACGGTGGACACCTACCTCGATCTTTCCGCCAAGCAGGTCGCCGAGGCCGCCACGGATCTTCTGGTCTGGCCCGAGACCGCCATGCCCTTCTATTTTCAGGACGGCGACGTCTTAGCCGCCTCGGTGGCCCGTTTCGTCCGGGAGCGCGGCGTGCCGCTGATCACCGGCTCCCCGGCCTACACCCGGGCCGACGACGGCTATTCCCTCTACAACCGGGTCTATCTGGTCACCCCGGACGGCGAGGCCACGGCCCATTACGACAAGGCCCACCTGGTGCCCTTCGGGGAATACATCCCCTTTGGCAGGTATCTGCCGTTTTTGTCCAAGCTGGCCCACGGCGTGGGCGATTTCGTGGCGGGCCAGGACGCCGCCCCCCTGCGCCACGGCAATCTTGCCCTGGGCCTTTTAATCTGCTATGAGGCGGTATTTCCGGAATTGGCCCAGGCAAGCGTGGAAGCCGGGGCCAACATCCTGATCAACGTCAGCAACGACGCCTGGTTCGGCCGTTCCTCAGCCCCCCTGCAGCACCTTGATCTGGCCGCGCTCCGGGCCGTGGAACAGGGGCGCTTCCTCATCCGGGCCACCAACACGGGCATTTCCGCCGTGATCGATCCCCGGGGCCGGGTGCTGGCCCAAAGCGGCCTGTTTGCGGCCGAAACCCTGGCCTACAGCGGGGTGGCCCTGTTGACGGACCAGACCCCCTTCCATTCCTATCGCGGCCTGATCCATTGGACCTGCGCCGGGATCGCGGTTGTTTTGGGGACGTTGACCCTGTTGTCCGTGCCACGCAGGCGTTCGAACAGAATCCGCTGAACCTTAAAAAAACCTCCACACGGAAAAATATGCTCCAATATCCGGAATTGCGCACCCAAGGCAAGGAACTGATCGACAAATTCCAAGACCTGTGGAGGCGTCTTTGACATCGATGCCGACCAGGGACGTCTTGAAGAAATCGAACGCGAGCTGGTTCGCCCCGACGCCTGGGACAATCCCGAGCGCCTGACCCCCATGTTGCGGGAAAAAAGCCTGATCGTGGCCAGGGTGGACCGTCTGGCGGAATTGCGCCGGGTGCGCGACGACCTGGAGGAATGGCTGGAGCTGGCCCGGGACGATGGCGGCCAGGAGGTGCTTCTCGCCCTGTCGGACCAGATCGTCCTTTTAGGCGAGAAGCTGAAAAAAGCCGAGATGGCCGCCTTTTTCACCGGGCCCGAGGACACCGCCGACGCCATCTTCGAGATCCATCCCGGCGCGGGCGGCACCGAGGCCCAGGACTGGGCCGAGATGCTTTTGCGCATGTATCGGCGCTGGTGCGAGCGGGAGAATTTCGAGGTCAAGTTCCTGGACTTTCTGCCGGGCGACGAGGCCGGGGTCAAAAGCGTCACGCTCCAGATCTGCGGCCCCTATGCCTACGGGATGTTGCGCAGCGAAAAGGGCATCCACCGCCTGATCCGCATTTCGCCCTTCGATGCCTCGGGCCGCCGCCACACCTCGTTCGCCTCGGTGGACGTCTACCCCGACGTGGGGGTCGACATCGACATCGAGATCAAGGACGAGGATCTGCGCGTGGACGTGTTCCGGGCCAGCGGCCCGGGCGGCCAGCACGTCAACAAAACCAGTTCGGCCATCCGCATCACCCACCTGCCCTCGGGCATCGTGGTCCAATGCCAGAACGAAAAATCCCAGCACCGCAACCGGGAATCGGCCCTCAAGGTTTTACGGGCCAGACTCTACGAACAGGAACTGCAAAAGATCGAGGCCGAGAAAAAGGTGGACTACGAGGCCAAAAACGCCATCGGTTTCGGCAGCCAGATCCGGACCTACACCATGCAGCCCTACCGGCTGGTCAAGGACCACCGCACGGGGGTGGAGATGGGCGATGTGGACGCGGTGTTGGACGGGGATCTGGACAAGTTCATCCGTGGCTTCCTGTTGCGGCAAAGCGATGCCAGACAAAACTGATCCCGCCACGGCCGAAAACCGTCAGGCCATCCTGGCCGAGATACTGGCCTTACGCCGGATTCTGGCCGAACGGGCGGACTCCTGCCCGGGCGGCGACCCGGACAGGGAGGATGACGTCGTGCTCATGCGCCTGTGCACCGGGCTGCCGCTTCCCGACTGGGACGCCCTGGCCAAGGACCACGATCTGCACGACTGGCTGGCCTTGCCCCTTAAGGGACACCCCCTGCCGCATCTCAAGCGCATCCAGAAAACGATCCAGGAACTGGCCCACCTGTCGGATCACGACCCTCTGACCGGGCTCGCCAACCGCTCCGCCTTCGAGCGCACCCTGGCGGCGGAGCTTGAGCGCAGCACGCGAAACGGCACGGCCCTGTCCCTGGCCATCCTGGATCTGGACGACTTCAAGGCCATAAACGACACCTATGGGCACCTGTGCGGCGACGAGGTGTTGCGCCGGGTGTCGGCGGTCATCGCCGAGGCCAAGCGCACCTATGATTTCGCCGCGCGCATCGGCGGCGAGGAATTCGCCCTGGTGTTGCCGGGGCTGGGCCTTTCCCGGGCAGAGGGGGCGGTGCGCCGCATCGTCGCCGCCGTGGCCGCGCTTCGTGTGGACTGCGGCTACTTCGCCTCGGATTTACGGGTGACGGTGTCGGCCGGACTGGCCTGCACCAAGGGCAAGGTGGCGCTCACCCGCGACGGTCTGTTCGGCCCCGCCGACCAGGCCCTGTACGAGGCCAAGGCCCAGGGCAAAAACCGGGTGGTCAAGGCCCCCCTGGTGGACCTCGCCCTGCCTCCGGAGGATACCCTGGTCGGGGCCGACGAGAAAAAATTCCTGTTTACCGGCTCGTGAAGGATGTGACCTGCCATGGACATCGCGGAAAAAAATCCCAACGCCACCCTGAGCGTTTCCATTTTAAGCGGCAAGGGCGGCGTGGGCAAAACCAACATGGCCCTGAACCTGGGTTTTGCCCTGTTCAAAGCCGGTCACCGGCTCCTGCTCATGGACTTCGACGTGGGCCTGGCCAACATCGACGTGCTCCTGGGACTGTCCCCGGAAAAAAACCTCCAGGATCTCTTCCGGCCCGGGGCCACGGCCGAGGACGTGGTCTACCCCATCGAGAGCGGCGGGTTCGATTTCCTGCCCTCGGCCAGCGGCGTGCCCGAGCTTCTGGAGATGGACGAGGACATGCGCGAGGCCCTTTTCTCCAAGCTCAACAACGTCTTTACCCGCTATGACTACCTTTTTCTGGACCATGGCGCGGGGATAAGCCCCAATGTGCTTTCGGCGGCCTCCATGAGCCGCATGCCCATCCTGGTGGTCACCCCGGAGCCGACCTCCCTGACCGACGGCTATGCCGTGATCAAGGTGCTTGCGGCCAAGCACCGGGTGCGGCATTTCCACGTCCTGGTCAACCAGGTCGCCAGCGCCAAGGAAGGCCAGCGGACCTTCGACCGGCTGGCGGCGGCCTGCGAGCGTTTCCTGGGACTGTCCCTGTCCTTTTTGGGCAGCGTGCGCCTGGACGCCGCCGTGCCCGAGGCCGTGCGCCGCCAGGTGCCCCTGATGAAGCACGCCCCCACCTGTCCGGCGGCCCAGGACATCATCGCGGTGGCCGTGAAAATCCATCGCCATCGGCAAAAACTCGGCGCAAAGCTCAAAGAGGGCACAATTCTCAAGAATATTTTGGAACGGGCCTCCTAGCCCTTGACGAGCCGCCCCCTTTTTCGGCAAGATTTTAAAATGGATGCATGAATTTGAGGGGTCGATCAGGGGTCGCATGTCAAGGTCACCGGGACCGAGGGTCGCACGGGACAAAACCGCAAGGGAACGCACAATGAACAAGAGCGAACTCATCAAAAACCTGGCCGAGGCCAGGGAGCTGCACGTGGACGAAGCCTCCGACATCGTCAACGCCTTCATCGAATCCATCAAGCAGGCCTTGGTCAACGACGACCGGGTGGAGATTCGGGGATTCGGCAGCTTCAAGATCAAAAGCTACAAGGGCTATACCGGACGCAACCCCAAGTCCGGGGACGTGGTCACCGTGGCCCCCAAAAAGCTTCCGTTTTTCCGGCCTGGCAAGGAACTCAAGGAATTCATCAACCAATAGCTCGGGACTCCCAGTGAAACGCTTCGCGATCCTCTTTCTTCTCGCCGTAGTCTGGTCGACGTGCGGCGTCGGCCAGGTTGTTGCGGCCGACTCCCTGGCGGTGATTTTCACGGCCAACACCTTCGGGGCCTTTTCGCCCTGCCCCACCTGAGGCGGCAAGACCGTCGGCGGCATGGCCCGGCGGGCCACGCTTTTGCATCAGGTTCGGGACGGCTTGCCGTCCGGCGCCACCCTTGTCCAGGTGGCCGGCCCCTACGAATTCCTGGAACCGGGCGACGTCCAGGCCCCGGCCGGAACCGCCGGTCCCATGGCTGCGGCCCTGGCCCGGCTGGCCCCGGATGTCCTGTGCCTGGCCCCGGAAGAGGCCGCCATGCTGTCCCGGTCGGGCCTCGCCCTGCCTAAGGCGGCCGTGGTCCTCTCCAGCTCGCCCCAGACCAGTGTGGTTCCCCGGGGCGGGGTGCGCCTGGGATTCGTGTTTTTTCCCGTAACCGCCAAGCCCGGGGCCGAACCCGAGAGCAAGGCCCGGGCCGCCGTCGTGACCGCCGCCCGGGAAATGCGCGGCAAGGCCGATCTGGTCATCGGGATAAGCCCCTGGGGCAGCATGGCCGAAGAGGCGTTTCTCACCGCCAACCCCGACGCATTCGACGTGCTTCTGGGCGCCGGGCATGGATTCGGAACCCCGGCCATGCCCCAGCCCGTGCCCCGGACCCTGTGGGCCCGGTCCCACACCAAGGGCAAGACCATAAGCCGACTGGACATCTCCCTGCCCGTGAAAAAGCCCGACGCCCCCTGGCTGGCGGGGGAGAACCACCGCGCCGAGTTGCTCAATCCCGATTATACGGTGCCCGGCGACCCGGACATCGCGGTCCTGGGGGATGCGCCCACGGTGGCGGCCACGACGCCCCCGGCGGGAACGGCCACCCCGTAAAGGCCCTGGTCCCGGCCCTCACGCCTGCATGCCGCACGGCGGCATTCTCCACGATCGCACGGCGGCATTCTCCACGATCGCACGGCGGCATTCTCCATGTGCGCCCGGCGGCGTTCTCCACGGTCGCCCGGCGGACGGCCTGTCGCCGGGCGAACCTTCCCTCCCCCGGCAGGACGCGGAGACCGCCCCACGCCGTTGACTTTCGCCCCCGGTATCCTACAACGGGACGCACGCCGCCAAGGGGGATCGGGAGATGGACGAAACAACCAGGATTTTCGTGGCCGGACGACGGGGCATGGTGGGCGGCGCCTGCTGGCGGGCCTTGGCCCGGGCGGGCTTCACCAATCTTCTCGGCCCCACCTCGGCCGAACTCGACCTCACCCGCCAGGCCGACGTGGAGGCCTTTTTCCGGGACAACCGGCCCCAGGTCGTGATCCTGGCCGCCGCCCGGGTGGGCGGCATCCTGGCCAACGCCACCTACCCGGCCGACTTCCTCACCATCAATCTGGCCATCCAGACCAACGTCATCGATGCCGCGCGGCAATGCGGCGTACGCCATCTGGTCTTTCTGGGGTCGTCGTGCATCTATCCCAAGTTCGCGCCCCAGCCCATCCGTGAGGACGCCCTGCTCACCGGGCCGCTTGAGCCCACCAACGAGGCCTACGCCCTGGCCAAGATCGCCGGGGTGCGCCTGTGCCACTTCATCAACCGGCAGTACGACACCGTCTACTGGCAGCTCATGCCCACCAACCTCTACGGCGAATTCGACTCCTTCGACCTGCAAACATGCCATGTCCTGCCCGCGCTCATGCGCAAGTTCCATCTGGCCGCCCTGGCCAAAAAAGGCGACACGGCAGGCATCGCCCGGGATGTGGCCCGCTTCGGCCCCCTGCCGGACGACATCCGGGACGGACTCGGGCTTAGTCGCGACAAAGCAACCGTCGATCCTGACCGGGTCAGGGTGGTTCTGTGGGGCACGGGCACGCCCCGGCGGGAATTTCTGCATGTGGACGATCTGGCCGCCGCCGTGCTGCATGTGCTGTCCCTCCCCGGCGTCCCGGCGGATCTGGTCAACGTGGGCTGCGGCCACGATCTGCGCATTGCGGAGCTGGCCGAAATGGTGCGCCGCATGTCCGGCTACGACGGCGAGATCGTCTGGGATACCTCAAAACCCGACGGCACGCCGCAAAAGCTCCTGGACGTGTCGCGCCTGGAGGCCCTTGGCTTCACCGCGTCCATCTCCCTGGAAGACGGCCTGCGCCGGGCCTATGATTGGTATCTGCGGGAATCGGCAAGCTGAAAGATCGGGGCTGCCGCCCCGAACCCCGCCCGGGGGAAATCATTTCCCCCGGACCCCCTGATATCGCGGGCGTTTCCGGCACAGCTTCGCTGTGCCGGAAACGCCCGCGAAAATCATGGCGGCCAGGAGAGAATGCGCTCTCCCGCGCCCGGACGCGAAGCGTGACGTGCTCCCGTC
>Ga0209467_1001593_pt1 | contig 19082 bp, 18 predicted proteins | sample Higcelwee11metaG_FD_187175 | JGI IMG/M metagenome (GOLD analysis project Ga0209467, IMG submission 187175) | Freshwater pond sediment microbial communities from the University of Edinburgh, under environmental carbon perturbations - High... | ecosystem: Environmental > Aquatic > Freshwater >...
GGTGGCGGTGAGCATCATCCACACCTACAAGGGCGACCTGAAGGTCGATCTGGTAGCGCCGGACGGTACGGTCTACGTACTGCACAACCGCACCGGCGGCAGCGCCGACAACATCGCGCAGACCTTCAGCGTGAACCTGTCTTCCGAGGCTTTGAACGGCACGTGGAATCTGCGCGTGAACGATAACGCGAGCGGCGATACCGGCCGTATCGACAGCTGGAGCATCACGTTCTGATCGACATGCATCGATCGGAAGCATTTGATGCAACAGGCTGATGAATAGAAGGCGGAAGTCGCAGGACTTCCGCCTTTTTCATGGGCTTTCGGCCTATGCCGTGCGGTCGGACCACGCGCGGATATATTTCGCGATCTCGCGCACGCCATCGGTCAGGGCCGCCGGGCCGGGCTGCAGGATGATCGGCGATTTGATCTCGTGCAAAGCGCCGTCGCGCACCGCGGGAATCGCATCCCAGCCGCGGCGCGCGGCGACCTTCTCCGGTCGGAATTTCTTGCCGCACCACGAACCGAAGATGATGTCCGGCGCGCGTCGGATCACCTCATCGGGATCTTCGAGAATGCGCGCTTTCGCCAGCGACTCGGCCGCGCGCTCGGGAAAGATGTCGTCGCCGCCGGCGATCCGCACCAGCTCCGCGACCCAGCGGATGCCGCTGATCAACGGTTCGTCCCATTCCTCGAAATACACCTTCGGCCGCCGCGGCAGCGTCGCCGCCCGCGCGGCGATCTCGTCGAGCCCGCGTCGCAGCTCATCGGCATAAGCATTCGCCTTGTCCGGCACGCCGACCAGTGCGCCGAGCCGGCGGACATAATCGAGAATGCTCTCGACGCTGCGGTGGTTGCTGATCCACACTTCCACGCCCTGCTTGATCAGCGCCGACGCGATCTCGGCCTGGATATCGGAAAAGCCGACCACGAAATCCGGCTCCAGTTTCAGGATCTCGCCGATCTTCGCCGAGGTGAACGCGCTGACCTTCGGCTTTTCCTTTCGCGCGATGGCCGGCCGCACCGTGAATCCGCTGATACCGACGATACGATGTTGCTCGCCGAGCGCGTACAGCACTTCGGTCGGTTCTTCGGTGAGGCAGACGATGCGTTGGGGGCCGTACGTGGCGATGACACTCACGGATACAACATCCGCTTCGTCCACGCGCCATCCGCGCCGCGTTCGTACAGATACCGCTCGTGCAGGCGGAACTGCGCGCCGTACCAGAATTCGATATTGCGCGGCACCACGCGGAAGCCGCCCCAACGCGGCGGGCGCGGCACATCGCGGCCTTCGAATGTGCGCTCGGCATCGGCGAACCGCTGCTCGAAAGTTTCGCGCGCGTCGAGCGTATCCGACTGGTGCGAGGCCCAGGCGCCGAGCTGGCTGGCGCGCGGACGCATCGCGAAATAGGCCTCGGCTTCGGCATCGCCGACGATCTCGACCTCGCCTTCGATCCGCACCTGCACGCCGTCGTCGCCGAGGGCTTTCCAGAAGAACAGCAGCGCGGCCTGCGGATTGGCCTGCAGTTCGCGGCCCTTGCGGCCGTCGAGATGGGTGTAGAACACGAAGCCGCGTTCGTCGTGCGCTTTCAACAGCACCATCCGCGCCGAGGGCCGGCCGTCGGGCGAGACCGTAGCGACGGTCATCGCGGTGGGTTCGGGAATGCCGGCCGCCCTGGCCTGCGCGAACAGCGTATCGAATGTGGCGAGTGCTTCGGCGTAGAGGGTCATGGCGGGCATCAGAATGTGGGGTTGCGGTATTGTCGCGCGATGCCGTCGTCGACGCCCATGATCCGGATCAAATCGACCCGACCGGGCTTCGGGCCGTCCGGTTTCAAAGCCGAAGTCGTCGCCGATGTCCTCAACGATGCGCTGCATGGCGGCGCGCGGATCTACGCCATCGCCGGGCTGCAGGGCGCCGGCAAATCCACGCTCGCCGCGCAGGTGGCGGCGCTGGCGCGAGAACGCGGTCTGCGCGTGGCGACGCTGTCGATCGACGATGTCTACCTCGGCCGGCGCGAACGCCAGCGGCTGGCGCGCGACGTGCATCCGCTGCTGGTCACCCGGGGCCCGCCGGGCACGCACGATCTCGCACTGGCCTGCGACACCTTGGATGCCCTGCGCGCGGGCAGCGCGGTGCGGCTGCCGCGTTTCGACAAACCCGGCGATCGGCGCTTGCCGCCGTCGCGCTGGCCGACGGCACGGGCGGTCGATCTGGTCCTGTTCGACGGCTGGTGCCTGAAGGTGCCGCCGGAAACGTCGGCGCAACTGCGCGATCCGGTCAATCCGCTGGAGCGCGATGAAGACCCGGACGGCATCTGGCGCCGCTGGTGCAACGAACGACTCGGCGAAGACTATCCGGCGCTGTGGACGCAACTCGACCGTCTGCTGTGGCTGCAGCCGCCGGATTTCGCGCCGGTCGCACATTGGCGCTGGCAGCAGGAGCAGGCGATGCGCGCGAGGCACCCCGGGCAGGTCGGCATGACCCGGGCCGAAGTGGGGCGCTTCGTCCAGCATTTCGAGCGCGTCAGCCGGCAGGCGATGCGCACGCTGCCCGCGATCGCCGACCGCACCCTGGCGCTGGATGCGCGGCGACGCGTGCGTCCGTAGCGGTTCGTCGACGCAGCGGGATGATGCCTACTCGACGACAAAGCTCACCCGCAGGTTCACCCGCCACTCGGTGACGTTGCCGGCATCGTCGGTGACGACCTTGGTTTCGTTGATCCAGGCGCCCTTGATGTTCTTGACCGACTCGGCGCACTTCTTCAGCCCGCTGCGGACAGCGTCCTCGACGCTGGTGTTGGACGAGGCATTGATTTCGATGATCTTGGCGATGGACATGAGCTTGCTCCGCGATGGTCCGGCGATGCGCCGGAACCTCAGGCTACGCCCCGGCTGTTAAAATCCCGGCATGACCCCTTCCACGCATCTTGTCCTGGTCGGCCCGATGGGCGCCGGCAAGAGTTCGCTGGGCCGACGCCTGGCGCAGCGCTGGAGGCTGGCCTTCGTCGATCTCGACCGCGAGATCGAAGCGCGGGCAGGCACGGACATCCCGGCAATCTTCGCCACCGAAGGAGAAGCCGGTTTCCGTCGTCGCGAAAGCGCGGTGCTGGCGGATGTGCTGGCCCGCGACGCCTGCGTGATCGCGACCGGCGGCGGCGCCGTGCTGGACGCGGACAACCGCGTGCTGCTGCGCCAGCGCGGGTTCGTGGCGTATCTGCAGATCGATGTCGAAGAACAACTGGCGCGGCTGGCCGCCGACCGCAGCCGGCCGCTGCTGGCCGGCGTCGACCGCACCGAGGTGTTGACGCGACTGGCGGCCGCGCGCGCACCGCTGTACGCCGAGGTCGCCGACCTGACGTTTTCGCCCGCCGGCATGGACAAACGCAAAGCGGCGGACCGTCTGGCCGAGCGCCTCGAACATCACTGGCAGCGTCCTGCTGCCCCCTCACGCGCAGCGGATCCGACATGACTACTCCCGCACTTCGCACCGTGAACGTCGGCGGCGCGCATCCCTACAGCATCGCGATCGACGAAGGTCTGCTCGACGAAGGCACCGCACTGACGACCCGCATCCACGGCCGCCACGTGCTGCTGGTCAGCGACGACAACGTGGCTCCGCTTTACGCGAAACGGGTCGAGGCCGCGCTGCACAAGGCCCGCCCCGAACTGCGGGTGACGCGGTTCACCATGCCGGCCGGCGAACAGTCCAAGACCCTGGCCCACTTCGGCGCCGCCATCGACGCGCTGGCGCAGGCCGGCGCGACCCGCGACGCCTGCGTGCTGGCGCTGGGCGGCGGCGTGGTCGGCGATCTGGCGGGGTTCGCCGCGGCATGCTGGATGCGCGGCATCGACTGTATCCAACTGCCCACTACGCTGCTGGCGATGGTCGATTCCTCGGTCGGCGGCAAGACCGCCGTGGATCTGCCGCAGGGCAAGAATCTGGTCGGCGCCTTCCATCCGCCGCGCGCGGTGTTCGCCGATATCGGCACGCTGGACACGCTGCCGGAGCGCGAACTGCGCGCCGGTCTGGCCGAAGTCGTCAAATACGGGGCCATCGTCGATGCGCCCTTCCTCGACTGGCTGGAAGCGCATGCCGCGGCGCTGCTGGCGCGCGAACGCGGACCGCTGGTGGAGGCTATCGCCCGTAGTTGCCGGCACAAGGCGAGCATCGTCGAACGCGACCCGCTGGAACACGGCGAACGCGCGCTGCTGAATTTCGGCCATACCTTCGGCCACGCGATCGAAGCCGAACAGGGCTACAGCGGCGATGGCGGCGATGCGCTCAATCACGGCGAGGCGGTTGCGGTGGGCATGGTGCTGGCGGCACGGCTGTCGGCGCACCGGGGCATGGCGCCGGCTGCCGACGTGGCACGCATCCGCAGCCTGTTGACCGCGTTCGGGCTGCCCACGGCGCTGCCGGCCGGGCTGGACGCGCACCTGTTGCTCGAGCGTATGCGCCTGGACAAGAAGGCCAGCGCCAGCGGCCTGCGTTTCGTGCTGTGGGAAACCCCGGGCACGGCGCGGATCGTCTCCAACGTGCCGGAAGACGCCGTACTCGAAACCCTACTGGAAGGCTGACCGCGGGCGCGGCCCGGCGCCAGCCCTTACAATCCGCGCATGCGCCTTTTCCTGCAGCAACGTCCCGACGACCGCGAAGCCCCGCGCTTCGTGCAACTGCAGTTGGAGGCCGATCTGATCGGCGGCTGGACGCTGACCCGCGAATCCGGCCAGGTCGGCGGGCGCAGCACGCTCAAGCGCGAACAGTATCTCGACCAGGCCAGCGCGCTCGCCGCGTTCGAGCGCGCACGCGATCAGACGCTGAAAAAAGGCTTTCAGTTGATGTTCGCGCAGGGCGTCGACGCGCCGAATTGAGCGCGCCGGGCGCGCCATGCTCTCCATTCCATGATGTTCGACAATCACTTTCCCGGGATCTCCGCTTGACCACCGACACCGCTCCGAGCAACGACCGTTTCCTCCGCGCCCTGCGCCGCGAGCCCGTCGACCGCACGCCCGTCTGGCTGATGCGCCAGGCCGGACGCTATCTGCCGGAATACCGCGCCACCCGCCAGCAGGCCGGCAGCTTCCTGGCGCTGGCGAAAAATCCGGAACTGGCGTGCGAAGTCACGCTGCAGCCGCTGCGCCGTTTCCCGCTGGATGCTGCGATCCTGTTCTCCGACATCCTCACCGTGCCGGATGCGATGGGCTTGGGCCTGTATTTCGCGGACGGCGAAGGCCCGAAATTCGAACGCCCGGTGCGCACCGCCGACGACGTGGCGAGGCTCGCTGTGCCGGACATGGAAACCGAGTTGCGCTACGTGATGGACGCGGTGCGGGTGATCCGCCGCGAATTGAACGACACCGTGCCGCTGATCGGTTTTTCCGGCAGCCCGTGGACGCTGGCCTGCTACATGATCGAAGGCGGCGGCAGCGACAATTTCTCGAAGATCAAGGCGATGGCGCTGAACGCGCCCGAGCTGCTGCATCGCGTGCTGTCGGTGAACACCGACGCGGTGATCGCCTATCTCGCCGCACAGCGCGCCGCCGGCGCGCAGGCGCTGCAGGTCTTCGACACCTGGGGCGGCGTGCTCAGCCCGGCGATGTATCGCGAATTCTCGCTGCCCTACCTCGTCCGCATCGCGCGGGAGCTGCAGCGCGGCGAAGGCGCGGCGCGCACGCCGCTGATCCTGTTCGGCAAGGGCAACAACGCCTATCTGGAAGAACTTGCCGCGTCCGGCACCGAAGGCGTGGGCGTGGACTGGACCATCGAACTCGCCGACGCCGCGCGCCGCACCGGAGGCAAAGTCGCGCTGCAAGGTAATCTCGACCCGGCGACGCTGTACGGCTCACCCGACGCGATCCACGAACAGGTGCGCCGCGCATTGGACAGCTACGCCGAAGGCAACGGCGGATCGCGCGACGGCCACGTCTTCAACCTCGGCCACGGCATGTCGCCGGACATGAATCCCGATCATGTCGCTGCGCTGGTGCAGGCGGTGCATGAGATCAGTGCGAGATAAAGAAGTCACAACCTTCACGGCGATGATGGCGGTGCCATCATCGCGTCGATCACCTCCGCCAGCATCTCTCCGGTCAATGGCTTGCGCAGGAACGCGTCGAAGCCGGCCTCGCGCGACTGCGATTCAGCTTCGGCATCGGCGCGGGCGGTGACCGCCACCATCGGCTGGGTGAATGCCTGCGCGCGCAGGTGCCGCGCCAGCGCGAGGCCATCCATGCCCGGCAGGTCCAGATCGATCAGGGCGAGATCGAAGCGCCGGGTCGCGACTTCGGCCAGCGCGGCGAGCGCGTGAGCGACATGGACCACGCGATGCCCCTGTGTCTGCAGCATGCCGATCAGCACATCCGCGACGATGGCATCGTCTTCGATCAACAGCACCTGCAGGCTCATCCGCGGCGTCGACACCGCGGCATGACTCGGCATCGCTGCCGTCACGGCGGATCCGTCCGCACGCAACAGCGGCAAGTGCACGATGAAAGCGGCGCCTTCGCCCGGGGCGCTGCGCAACTCGATGTCGCCGCCCATGGCAACCGCCAGCTCGCGGCAGATCGCGAGCCCCAGTCCGCTGCCGCCATAGCGGCTGGCGGTACGCGCGCCCTCCGCCTGTTCGAAGCGGCGAAACAGACGACTCTGCTGTTCCTCATCGAGGCCCGGCCCGGTATCGCGCACCGTGAAGCGCAGACCGTGCGACGCCGATCCCTCGACGGACAGGCCCACTTCGCCGCGCGCGGTGAACCGGATCGCGTTGCCCAGCAGATTCAGCAGGATCTGGCTGAGACGCGTGACATCGCCCCGCCAGCCGCCGCGCACGTCATCGGCGATGTCGACGACCAACGCAAGACCCTTGCGCTCGGCCAGCGGCCGCATCAATGCGACGGTATCGCCGATCAACACGTCGAGTTCGAAGTCCGCGATATCCAGTTCGAAGCGCCCGGCTTCGATCCGCGCGAGATCGAGCGCATCGTTGACCAGCCGCAGCAGATGTCCGCCGGCACGCCGGATCGCATGCACTTGCCCCTGCTGCTTGCTGTCCAGCGCGGTCGACAGCAACAACTCGCTCATGCCCAGTACACCGGTCATCGGCGTGCGCACCTCATGACCGAGGTTGGCGAGGAAACGGCTCTTGGCCAGGGACGCTTCTTCGGCCAGCGCGCGCTTCTGCTGGATCAACTGGTAATCGTGACGGCGCTTGAGCCGCATGCGGTCCAGATACGACAGCCACCACAGCAAGGCCACCGCTGCTGCGGCATACAGCATCCACGCCCAGCCGCTTCGCCACCAGGGCGCCTGGACCCAGAGCTCGATATGCCGCGTCGGCGACCAGATGCCGTCGACATTGGCGCCCTGCACCTCCAGCAGGTAGCGCCCCGGCGGCAGCGTGGAGAACACGCGTTCTCCTCGGGAATCCAGTACCCAGTCGGGGTCGTACCCGCGCAATCTGAAGCGATAACGATGCGCCGCCGGGTCGACGAATGACATCACCCGCACGGTCACGCGCAGATCGCGGTCGCGCGGCCGCATTACCGCGCGCAGCGCGCCGCCGTCGCGACCGGAAAAGGTCACCGTGTCTTCGCCCCGACGCAGATCGACCGTCTCGATCGCCAGAGCCGATGCGCGCGGCGCCGACAGGGGACGCTCGGGATCGAACAGCGCCAGGCCCTGCTTGGACAATGCGAGCGCCGGCCCCCGATTCCCAGGGGCGGGTGCGGCCAGCATGAAATCGATATCGGGCAAGCCATCGCTCATGCCGAAATTGCGGAGCCGACGGTTGCGTCCATCGTATTGCAGGAGGCCGCGCGCGGTACTCAACCAGAGCCGATCGTTGCCTGCGGCGAGGATGCCGGCGACTTGCGTCATGGGCAATCCATCCTCGCTGCCGATGCGCTCCCGCAGTCGAAGCGCATCGTTGCGCCATTCGTAGCGCTCGAGATTGCCGAAACGCGCTACCCACAGCGTGTGCGGGTCAGCGAAGACGAAGGACTGGATCGCTTCGCCAGCGGCGATTTCGATCGTTTCGAATCGTCCGTCGTTCCAGCGCCTGAGCTGTCGGCCATCGGACAGCCATGGCTGCCCATCGGGACCGGGGAGAAGTTTCGCGTAATCCTGACCCGACGCGCCGAGCACGGCCTCGGGCGCCAGTTCGTGCAGCAACCGGCCATCGGTTGCATGAATCCGCAAACCTCCGCCATACAGGGAGACCCAAAGCCGACCATCGTCGGTGCACAGGAGCGTCTGTGGCGTGCGCACACCATCATCCGGGAAACGCAGGCTACGCCCGCGCCTGCCGAGCGAGGGATCGTACTCGACTACACCATGGAAACTGGCGAGCCACAGTCGGCCGTCGGGGCAGCGCGCCACCGTCTGCAGCCATTCCTCGCCCAACGACTCGGCGCTAACGACCGGGCGCAAGGACGCCTCTCCCGCTCGCAATGCATACAACATGCTGCTGCCCAAGACCCAGAAACCGCCATCTCCGTCAGACGCGACCGCGACCGGGTCCGTGCGCTCGATCGCCATGCCTTCGGCTTCGTCGATCACCGTGAAGCGCTCGTACCCCGGCGGTAGATACGACAACCCTTGAGAGTAAGACGCGAACCAGAGCCCACCTTCGCGATCTATCACTTGAGCGAAAACACCACTGCTCAGTCCGTCGTCGCGACGATCACCATGCGCCATCACGACGGGTGCATGGGTCGAAGGCGCTCGAAACAGCCCTGCTGCTGTTCCTATCCAATATGTGCTGCGTCCGTCACGCATGACCATCGCGTTGGTAGCCAACGCAGGTAACGCCCAAAGCGCTGGCTGTACGCTGCCATCCGCTGCATACTTATAAAGTCCGCGATCAGTACCTATCCAGACCTCACCGTTGCGATCACTATCAAGGCCGAAAACCTGTGCGCCGCGCAGGATATTTGGTGCAATATCCTCTATAGCCCCACCGTGATATCGATGCAGCCCGACATCAGTACCGACTAGCAAATCATCTGTACCCAAAACCAGCAACATCGAAGGGACACCACCTAGCAAAGCGGTCGTAGCAGGCAACTCTTGACGGATGCTGCCATCGCGCATTGCATGACAAAGCTTACCAGTGTAAGTCGTGAACCACACCCCACCTCCCGCAGCTGCAGAAATAGCCGTGATATCACGGCCACACGCCGCTGCCTCGCCCTCGAAACGTATCGGCATGAATCCCCGACGGGTTCGGTCCATCACACTGAGATGGCCCGAAGAGGCGACCCACACACGATCATCCTGGTCCAGCGCCAACGCGACCAAATCGTTGTCGGGCAGCGCACTGTCCACGCCGGGCTCGCGCCGCCAGAACCGGAAGCGCGTACCGTCGTACCTCGCCAGTCCGTCGCCGGTCGCCGCCCAGACGTAGCCCTGGCGATCCACGGCAAGATCGTTGATGACCGAAGACAGGCCGTGCTCCGGACCGAAACGGACAAACCGGTGTTTCATGGGAAGCAGCGACGACCCGGCCTCAACGGAACCGGTCGTTGACCATGCAAACGCGAAGCAGAGCCAGCCGGCAGTGGCGAGTCCATATCGACGATTCATCGGCCGGGCGTCTCCGCCCATGCGTCGCCTGCCCATGTGTCTGTACCGTCGTGGCGCATGCCGCTCCTGTACCTGGTCATCCTGAATATCGTTCCTTGCCCGTGTGTGGCCGCCGGTCGCGCGATGCATCGTTGCAGTCCCGTGGGGACATATGCTGCGGCATCCGCCTAGAATCCGGCAAACGCTCTGCGAGGTTCCCCGAATGCCATTCGCCCATCGCCACCGGATCGCCGCACTTGTCGCGTCCGCAATCCCGCTTCTGTTCGCAGGGGCGGCGGCGGGCGAAACCGTTCGCTACAGCCTCGACCCGGTGCACACCCGGGTGATGTTCGCGATCGAGCATGCCGGGTTCTCCAAAGCCATCGGAACGGTGTCCGGCAGTACCGGTCAGCTGGCATTCGATGCCGAAGACTGGACCGTCGCCACGCTGCGGGCCAGCGTGCCGATGGCGCGCGTGGACATGGGCGACGCAGGCTGGAACAAGGCGACCCTGGCCGGCAATCTGCTGGATGTCGACGACCACCCCGAAGCCGTGTTCGTCTCCACGCGCGTCGAGCCGACCGCCCCGAACCGCGCGTCGGTGTACGGCACCCTGACCCTGCGCGGCGTGTCGCGCGAGATCGTGCTGGACGTGACCCTCAACGCGGTCAAGCGTCATCCGCTGCCTCCGTTCCGGCGCACGGTCGGGTTTTCGGCCACCACCGCACTCAGCCGCAAGGACTTCGGCATCGATGCCTGGCCGAGCGTCATCGGCGATGCTGTCGAGCTGCGGATCGAAGCCGAAGCCGTCCGCAGCCGTGGCGATGAAGGCGACGATGACGGCATCGACGCACCCGATGCCCCGATCGACGCCTCTTCCTCCTTGGGAGCCGCAAAGACCGGCGCGCTTCCCCAGCCCTCAACGGAACCCGCACCATGACCCTGAAGAACACGTCCGACCGCTGGGGCGGCGTCAGCCAGCTACTGCACTGGCTGGTCGTCGTCCTGATCCTGACCATGGCCTGGCTCGGCCTGACCATGGGCGATCTGCCCAATGGCCCGGACAAGATCCAGATCTATGCCCTGCACAAATCGATCGGCATCACCATTCTCGCGCTGGTCGCCCTGCGTCTGCTGTGGCGCCTGTATGCCGGCACGCCGCAGCCGGTGCCCGGTTCTCCGCGCTGGCAGGAACGCATCGCCGGCCTGACCCACTTCGCCATCTACGCGCTGCTGTTCGCGATCCCGCTCAGCGGCTGGGTGCTGAACTCGGCCGCGGGCTTCCCGCTGCAGTGGTTCCATCTGGTCAATCTGCCGTACATCGTCGACAAGAATCACGACCTGCACGAACTGGCCGAGGACGCGCACGAAATCATGTTCTGGCTGCTCGTCCTGCTGGTCGTGGCGCATGCGGGCGCCGCGTTCTATCACCACCTGTTCCAGCGCGACGCCACGCTCGCGCGCATGCTGCCGCGCGGCTGGCTGCGCGTCGGCGACACCGCCGTTGCGCCTGCGGTCGGAACCGCCGCGACTTCCACCGACACCCCACGCCCCCAGGATCCAGACCATGTCGCATGACTCCACCCGATCGCTTTCATCCGGCGCGCGCCTGACCGCTGCGCTGTTCCTTGGCCTGCTGCTGGCCGGTCCCGCCTCCGCCGCCGATTACATCCAGACCACGGGCTCCACGCTCGGCTTCTCCGGCAAATACCAGGGCGAAGCCTTCAACGGCCGTTTTCCGGGCTTCGCCACCGTCCTCTCGTTCGACCCGGCCAAACCCGAGCTGGGAAGGCTCACCGTCGTCATCCCGCTGGCCACCGCCACCGCAGGCAACCCCGATTACGACAGCGAACTGCGCGGCGCGGCGTTCTTCAACAGCCCGAAGTTTCCGCAGGCGCGCTACACGGCGACGAAGTTCCGCTCGCTGGGCGGCGGCCGATACGCCGCCGACGGCACCCTGACCCTGCGCGGCGTGAGCAAGCAGGTCACGCTCAACTTCACTTGGACCGCAGGCGCGAAACCGGTGCTGACCGGCACCGCTGTCGTCAAACGCCTCGACTTCGGCGTCGGCGACGGCGACTGGGCCGACACCAAGGTCATCCCGAACGACATCAGGATCACCACCAAGGTCGTCCTGCAGGCCAAATAGACCGGCCACTGGCCGGCCTATCGACAGCGACCCGCCGCAGATGCCTACAATCGCCCCACATTCATCGGATGGGGGCTCCATGAAACAGAAAGCACGGCAGATGCGGCTGGTGGCGACGTACTGGATCAAGGATCCGATCGCCTGGGCTCGGGATTTCACCCCGCGACTCGAGCCACAGCAGCAGTCCGGAATCCGGATCACGCGGATGAAAGTGAAAGCGCATCCCCGCCGCAATCCGGGATATCCCTATCGCGTCACGCTGACGGCACAGGTCCAGGACCGCGCGCAGGCCATGCGCTGCATGCGCCAGAACGATCCGATCGGCGTAAAGGCGGGCGTCGAAATGTCGTCGATCACCAATACCTGGTACAGCTGAGTCCCGGGCCAGCCGCTCAGCGCGCCGGCGACTCTTCCGGTAGCGGGCGGAGCGTGTAGACAAACGCGCCGAGCAGATCGCCGGCGCGTTTGTCCTTGTGGCAACCCAGACATTCGTGGCCAGCGCTGATCGGCCCGACCACCCGCAGCGCACCGCCCTGCGGCTGCACCACCAGTCGCTCCCCTTCTGCCAGCATGCGTACGTCGGCGCGCTCCAGATCCGACAGCGGCCTTCCCTCCCGACGCGGCGCCAGCGCCATGCCTTCCTCGCTGTGCTGGAATCCCTGGAACGCCGAGGAGAACACCACCGGCGGATCGTGTCTGGCGATGCCGATCAGTTGCAGATCCTGGACCCACAGCGGCGTTTCACCCCGGGTTCGATAGCTGCTCATGACCCGCATCATCGGCGTGACGCGCATCCGGCCGAATCCCTCGCTCTGCACGAACGCCAGCACGAAGTCGTCGTGCATCCGCAGCAGTTCGTCGTGAGCGGGCGTATCGCGGCCCACGGCCGACGCCCAGCCCGCAACGGCCAGCGCCGATGCCATCGCAACCAACCCCCAGCGCATCCCTGTGGCCTTGCGCATGATCATTGCTTTCATCCGGGTTTTCCTCGTGGTTTTGATCGCGACTTTCATCCGTAGCCGCTTCCGATGACATCGCGAGCGCACGCCAGCACGCGTCATCCATGGCATCGTTCCGGCTGCACACTGCGTTCAATCGGCCGCCAGCGCAGCCGCCGCGCCGGCATCGAACGGCCAATCCAGTTCGACTGCCTGGACTTCGTCGCGCAATACCGGCACACGATGGCCATACGCGGCTTCCAGCGCCTCGTCTTCGTCGATGAAGATGCTCTCAAATTCAGGGAAGTGCGCATCGGCCAACACCGTCAGCGCCAGATCGCACAGATGGCAATCGTCGCGCTGGTAGAGAATGAAGCGGGAGGAGAGTCTATGGACCATACGCTGGCGTCAGTGCGGCATGCGCGATGCGGCATAGAATACGGCCCTCACGCGCCGGCCACACGTCCGCGCGCATCGCATCGACCCGGGATACGCGCATGGCCGTCAGTACGTTCGACCTGTTCAAGATCGGCATCGGGCCGAGTTCCTCGCATACGGTCGGGCCGATGCGCGCCGCCTGCCGCTTCGTCCACCGCTGGCTTGAAGAAAGCGACGGCGGCGATCTCGCCCGCACCGCGCGGGTGCGCGCCGAAGTGTTCGGTTCGCTGGCGATGACCGGCCGCGGCCACGGCACCGACAAGGCGTTGCTGATGGGGCTGGAAGGTCATTGGCCGAACGAGATCGATCCCGACGTCATTCCTGAAGCGCTGGCCCGCATCCGCGGCGAAAAGAAGATCCGTCTGCTCGGCCGCCACGAGATCGGCTTCGACGAGAAGCAGGATCTGATCATGAACAAGCGCCAGAAACTGCCGTTCCACACCAACGGCATGCGCTTCACCGCCTACGACGCCGCCGGCGACGTCATCGCCACCCGCGATTACTATTCGGTCGGCGGCGGTTTCGTGGTCAATCAGGATGAAGCGGCCGAAGACCGCATCGTCGCCGATACCACCGAGCTGCCCTATCCGTTCCACAGCGGCGCCGATCTGCTGGATCAGTGCGAACGCAACGGCCTGACCATCGCCGGCCTGATGTTCGCCAACGAGCACGCTTGGCGCCCGGGCACCGAAATCCGCCAGAACCTGCGCGACCTCTGGACCGCGATGCAGGCATGCGTGCAGCGCGGCATCCGCGAAGTCGGCGTGCTGCCCGGCGGCCTGCACATCACCCGTCGCGCGCCGGCGCTGCATGCCGAACTGTCGTCGAAGCCGGAAGCGGCGATGCGCGACCCGCTCACGGTGCTGGACTGGGTGAATCTGTACGCGCTGGCGGTGAACGAGGAAAACGCCGCCGGCGGACGCGTCGTCACCGCGCCCACCAACGGCGCCGCCGGCATCATTCCTTCGGTGCTGCACTACTACGACCGCTTCTGCCCGGGCGCCAACGAGCAGGGCGTGTTCGACTTCATGCTCACCGCCTCGGCCATCGGCATCCTCTACAAGGAAAACGCGTCGATCAGCGGCGCCGAAGTCGGCTGCCAGGGCGAAGTGGGCGTGGCCTGCTCGATGGCCGCCGCCGGTCTGACCGCCGCGCTCGGCGGCACGCCCGGACAGGTCGAGAACGCCGCCGAGATCGGCATGGAGCACAACCTGGGCCTGACCTGCGACCCGATCGGCGGTCTGGTGCAGATTCCCTGCATCGAACGCAATGCGATGGGCGCGGTGAAAGCCATCAACGCCTCGCGCATGGCGCTGCGCGGCGACGGCAAGCACAAGGTCTCGCTCGACAAGGTCATCAAGACCATGCGCGACACCGGCCGCGACATGCAGGACAAGTACAAGGAAACCTCGCGCGGCGGCCTGGCGGTGAACGTCATCGAGTGCTGAGCGCGGCCGGGCTCGGCATCTCCGCGTCGGCAGGCTCGAGTCGGTGCAACGGCGCGGATCCCGACGACCGGGCTATCGGTGACCGCGCTGCTTCATCGGTGAAACCGGGCGGGCCGGACGGCGCCCGGCCGACAAAATTCGTCGGACGTCGGTCACAGAAGCGAATACGCGTTTAGACTCGGAGCACGACAACCGCCCGGAGGGAAAGACTGGATGCTTCGCCTCGTGTGGCTGACAGCCCTGTATCTACTGGGTGCATGGTATGCAGGGGCCTTCATTCTGGCGCCGGGCGAAGTCAGTCTGTTCTGGCCGGCTTCCGGCGTGGCCTACGCCGCCGTGCTCCGCTACGGCCCGCGCTGGTCGCTGTTCGTGCCGATCCCGGTCCTGCTGAACCACTGGCTGTTCAATCCCGTTCCGCCCGAATTCCTGCCCTACTCGGTCGCCAGCAATCTGCTCAGCGCGCTGGCCGGCTATTACGTCTGCACGTCGATCACCGGCACCCGCGCCAGGCTCAGCGTCCGCAGCGGGTTCGGGCTGATGTGCGGCGCACTGACGATGTCCGTCAGCTCCGGAATGATCGGCACCGCCGGACTGGTGGCATCGGGCATGGGCGCCGGCGAGGAACACTGGCTGGCGTTCGCGCGATGGACCATGGGCGACCTGCTCGGCATCATCTGTCTCACGCCTTCGTTGCTCTATCTGACCCATCGGCCGTCGGGCGGCGCCAGCCCCACCGTGAACGGCAGATACTCGTCCGCGCGCGAGAAGTGGATCTGGGTGCTGTGCAGCGCGCTCACCGTGCCGATCTTCTATTACGCCGGCACCAAGAGCGGCCTGTATTCGCTGGGACTGGTGTCGTTGCCGCTCGGCCTGCTGCTGTGGAGCGCGGCGCGCTTCGAACCGCTGTGGTCGGTGCTGGGCACCGGCGTTGCGGTGCTCATCATCACCTCGCTGACCGCGCTGGGCCTGGGGGGATTCCAGGCACCCAAGGATCCGCTCGACACCGCGCTGCTGCTCGGTTTCATGTGCCTGTTCGCGAACATCCCGCTGATGCTGATGGCGGCGATCTCCGAGCAGCGCGCGGCCACCCGCCAGGCGCTGACCCGGGCGGTGACCGACGCCGCCACCGGCCTGCCCAACCGCAGCGCCTTCGAGCAGGCGGTGCAGAAGGCGATCTCGCGACAGGGCGAAGAGCACGGCCTGATCTATCTCGACCTCGACCATCTGAGCCTGATCAACGACACCACCGGCCACGCCGCCGGCGATACGGTGATCCAGGCGATCGGCGCACTGCTGCGCTCCCGGGCGGGGCAGGACGACCAGGTGTTCCGCATCGGCGGCGACGAGTTCGCGCTCCTGCTGCGCGGCCCGCCGAATGCGTCGCTGCGCACCGCAGAGATCGTGCTGCACGCGATCGAACGCTACCGTATCGGCTGGCAGGACCAGACACTGAACGTCACCGCCAGCATCGGCCTGGCGACGTTCCGGGCCGGCGAAGCCGACTCCACTCGCCTGTTGTCGCTGGCCGACAGCGCGTGTTTCACCGCCAAGGAACTGGGCGGCAACCGCATCTGCGTCGCCAATCACGAGTCCGGCGAACTGCAGGAGCGGACCGCGGCGATGCGCTGGGCGGTGCGCATCCGCGAAGCGCTCGAACGCGGGCTGTTCGAACTCGACTGCCAGTCCATCCTGCCGCTGGGCGGCGCGGCTCCGCCGGGGCGCCACTTCGAACTGCTGCTGCGCATGCGCGACCCGGAGACCGGCCAGCGCCTCGCGCCCGGCCATTTCATTCCCGCGGCCGAACGCTTCCATCTGGGCGTCCAGCTCGACCGGCACGTGATCGAACTGGCGCTGGGCTGGCTGGAGGCGCGTCCGGATGCCGCCGCGCAGGTGCACCAGTGCGCGATCAATCTCACCGCCGCGTCGATGGTCGACGAAACCTTCCAGCAATTCCTGGTGGAGCGCGTGCTGCGCAGTCCGCTGCCGTCGAGCATCCTGTGTTTCGAGATCACCGAAACCAGCGCCGTCCGCGATCTGGCCCGCGCGCAGAGGCTGATCTACCAGCTGCGCTCGCTGGGCTGTTCCTTCGCGCTGGACGATTTCGGCACCGGTTTCTGCTCGTTCAATTACCTGCGCTCGCTGGACGTCGACTATTTCAAGATCGACGGCAACTTCATCCGCGACCTGCGCGACTCGCAGCTGTCGACGGCGATCGTGCGTTCGATCACCGACATCGCCCACGTCCTCGACAAGAAGACCGTCGCCGAACAGGTCGAAAGCGAAGACGATTGCGATCTTCTGCGCTCGCTGGGCGTTGATTTCGCGCAGGGATTCGGGCTGCACAGGCCCGAGCCGCTGGAGCAATATTTCGGTCTGCACGCGACGCCGGACCTGTCTTTGCACGGATAGAGGCAGGAAACCGGTCCGAGTGCCCAGCGGCCGCCGGCATCACCCGTTCGCGGCGATCTCCAGCGCATCGTCCAGCAGACCGGCGGCGGTGACGTCTGCGCCCGCGCCCGGGCCCTGGATGACCAGCGGCTGCTGGCGGTAACGGTCGCTCCAGATCGCCACTTTGTTGTCGGTGCCCGCGCCGCCGGCCAGCGGGTGATCCGCCGGCAGCGATTCCAGGCCGACGCGCGCCCTGCCGTTTTCCAGCCGCGCGATGAAGCGCAGTTTCTCGCCGCGCTTGTAGGCATCGGCATAACGCTCGCGCATCGCGGCATCGAGATGCGGCAACGCCGCGTCGACATCGGCGGCGGTCAGCGCAGCGAGTTCCGGCGGCACCAGCGAATCGACGTCGATGTCATCGCTGTCCAGCGCCACGCCAGCGGCGCGCGCGAGGATCAGCAGTTTGCGGCGCACGTCTTCGCCGCTGAGATCGTCGCGTGGATCGGGCTCGGTGTAGCCGGCATCGCGGGCCTGGCGTACGAAGCCGGAGAACGGACGCAGGCCGTCGTAGTGATCGAACAGCCACGCCAGCGAGCCGGACAAGACCCCGGCGATGGCGTGGACGCGATCGCCGCCGGCCTGCAGTGCGCGGATGGACCGCAGCAGCGGCAGACCGGCGCCGACAGTGGCGCTGTCGCCGTAATGGCTGTTGCCGCTGCGCTGCGCATTGCGGATCGCCTGCCAGCGCGCGAGCGACGTGCCCTGCCCCAGCTTGCAGGCGGTGACCACGTGGATGCCCTGCGCCAGCCATGCTGCGTGGCGTTCGGCCACGGCTTCGCTGGCGGTGGCGTCGATCACGATGCGTGCGCCGAAGTCGCCGAGCATCTGCGGCACGGCGTCCGGCGACGGCGGCGGCGGCGGGGGTGCGACTGCACGCGGATGATCGCGACACGACGCGCGTTCCACCGCATCGGCGAGCGATGCCGGCTGGAACGCGAACCGCGAATTCGCGGCGTAACGCAGCGACAGCCGTTCGCCCAGCGCGGTGCCCTGCCAGCCCGCCAGTCGCGTCAGCACCGCGCTGCCCACGGTACCGGTGCCGAGCAGGGCGATGCGTGCCGGTCGCGCGGCCGACGGCGTGCGCGTCGCGACGACCGCTGCGCTCATACCGCGACCTGTTGCGACAGGGGTTTTCGCGCGTCGGCGACCGCGAGCGCGCGCTCCAGTGCCGCTGCGATGTCTTCGACCAGATCGTCGGCATGTTCGATGCCCACCGACAGCCGCAGCAGACCGTCGCCGATGCCCGCGGCCTGCCGCGCTTCGGCCGTCATCGCGGCATGGGTCATCGTCGCGGGATGCGCGATCAGGCTTTCAACGCCGCCCAGCGATTCGGCCAGGGTGAAGTAATCCAGACCGTCGACGAAGGCGCGCACCGCCGCCTCGCCGCCTTCCAGTTCGAGGCTCAGCATCGCGCCGTAGCCGCGCTGCTGGCGCGCGGCCAGCGCATGCCCCGGATGCGTGACCAGGCCCGGGTAGTGCAGCTTGCGCACCGCCGGATGATCCTGCAGCAAGGCGATCAGCGCGTGGGTGTTTTCCTGATGCACGCGCAGGCGCGCGTCCAGCGTGCGCAGGCCGCGCAGGGTGAGGAAACTGTCGAAGGGCGAACCGGTGATGCCCAGCGCATTCGCCCACCAGGTCAGCGACTGGTGCTGCTCGGCGGTCTTCGCCACCACCGCGCCGCCGACCACGTCGCTGTGGCCGTTGATGTACTTGGTGGTGGAATGGACGACGAAATCGGCGCCGAATTCGATCGGCGTCTGCAGCGCGGGCGACAGGAAGGTGTTGTCGACCACGGTCAGCGCGCCGGCGGCGTGCGCGGCGTCGATCACGAAACGCAGGTCGGTAATGCGCAGCAGCGGGTTCGACGGGGTTTCGATCCACACCACCGCCGGCTGGGTCGCCAACGTCTCGGCCAGCGCGCGCGGGTCGGTGAAATCGATGGTCGTCAGCTCGAACGCGCCCTTGTTCGCCAGCGCGTTGAACAGGCGCCAGCTGCCGCCGTACGCATCGTGCGGCACCACCAACCGCTGGCCCGGCTTCAGCAGCGCGTGCAGCAGCAGGGTGATCGCGGACATGCCGGTGGAGGTCACCACCGC
>Ga0209467_1001597_pt1 | contig 19053 bp, 16 predicted proteins | sample Higcelwee11metaG_FD_187175 | JGI IMG/M metagenome (GOLD analysis project Ga0209467, IMG submission 187175) | Freshwater pond sediment microbial communities from the University of Edinburgh, under environmental carbon perturbations - High... | ecosystem: Environmental > Aquatic > Freshwater >...
ACAAAAACATACTCATAATTATACCACCCCTGTTTCAGAAGGAACGACGCCTCATAACATCCCCTGGCGGCATTCCATGTCATCCTGTTTTCAGGTCCGTATGACCATCCGGTGAAATCGCCCGAAACATAGAGAGAACCGCCCTTCAGCTCGTTATAGGAAGGCATTGTGAAGTAAACCTGCACATAGTCGGCCTCCCTGTCCGGGTCTTTGCTCTCCTCCATTGCAACAACATGCTTCCCGTTGAAGTCCTCATTGAAGAAATAGGGTTTGAACTCCCTGTCATCTGACGGAATCAGGAAGGCCTGGTAGAAGCCATTGACGTAATCAATAGCCCGAACATTCTGTCTTGTCTGCCTGATAGTCTTGATATCGAAGAACCTGAATTCGTTTCCTCCCGGCATCAGAGTGTTGTCTGATAGGGAGTTGAATTCAAGTGTGCTGTTTCCCACAAAGTCGGGACTGAGGTTCGTGGCGGCCCTGTCCCATCGTCCGTTCTGCATCACTGTGAGTGTCACCTGTCGGTAAGGGTCTGTCACCCTGAGGCCACCGGTTGACACCGTGATCTCCGGTTGCTGGTGTGTGTCTGTAGCTCCCGGTTTCATGGGTCTGCGGAAGACAACCTGCACTGAGGTGCTCCCCTCACTCACGAAGAACCGTTTCCTGAGCAGCGGGGTTTCAGTCTCACCCGGAGCCCAGACGGTGATAATATAATTGCCTGATAACAGGAACCCGACATCATCATTCGGGAGTCTTAAGGAATAATTTGTATAGTTGATCTTTGTATTGAATGAGGGCAAGAATGAGGTGATCTGGTTTTCCTCGTAACCCTCAAGGTAATCGCTATTGAACAGATCGCTCTCGTTCCAGTCTCGGTCACAGTGTGTTATGCCGTACCACAGCGTCCCTCCGTCGCCATCAATGACATCGAAATGAAGGGTCAACTCTTCACCTGTGCCCTGTTGGATGAAGGGATAAGCCAGCATCCAGCCATCCTTCTCAAACGATATGCTCTTCACATTCGCGGCAGCATATTCCGCTGAGGAAAAACCCTGAGAAAAGGAAGAAAAGGTCGAGAGAAAGAGACAGGTTATCAATAAACTTAATAATTTTATCCCGGTTAATTTTTCGGCCATCACTAATATTTCCGGCTAAAGTACAAATATCCTGCCGCACTGTAATAAACCCGTCAGAAAAACAGAAATGTGATTTTTATTATCTCTCTCTGTGAATGTTTTAACAATGTTGTATTATTGCAATCTAACAGGAATTAAGTTTCAGTTAACATATGTCAACACTGATCAGATTACGTAAAGGACTAGACATCAAGCTTGCCGGCAAGGCGGAGAAGATTCTCCTGCCGGAGGTAGCTGTGACCCGTTTCGGTGTAAGGTTTGCCGATTTTCCGGGTCTGGTAGCCAGGCTTGAGGTTCAGGAGGGCAGTCCGGTTAAAGCCGGCAGCGTGCTCTTTCACGACAAGGCCTTCCCCGAAATTAAATTTGTCTCACCTGTCAGCGGAGTGGTCAAAGAGATTGTCCGGGGCGACAAGCGTGTTCTCCTTGAGGTTGTGATAGACCAGGCGGGAACGGAGAATGTCGACTTTGGTGCAGCTGATCCTCTCAAGCTCACACGCGAGGAGGTGCGCACCAGGCTTCTCATCTCCGGGATGTGGCCTGTTCTGAGGCAGAGGCCCTATCACATCGTAGCCCGCCCTGATTCGGTGCCCAGGGCTATCTTCATCTCAGCCTTTGACACTGCGCCGCTTGCCCCGGATCTTGATTTTGCCATGGCCAATACGCATGGCAATCACCTCCAGACCGGTATCAATGCCTTGTCGCGTCTCACCGAAGGTAAGATACACATCTCGCATGATGCCGGGGGTTCAAGGGTTGCAGAGCTGAAGAGCCTGCAGAACGCAGAGTTCCACCGGTTCACCGGTCCGCACCCGGCAGGCAATGTGGGGGTTCAGATCCACCACATTGACCCGGTAGCCAAGGGCGAGGTGGTCTGGACGGTTGACATACAGGATGTGGTGGCCCTGGGAAGGCTATTTGACACAGGCTTCCACGACCGCGAGCGCATAATTGCACTGGCAGGGAACGGCGCCATCCACCGCAAGTATCACCGTATCAAACCGGGAGCTTCGGTAAGCGGGATCCTGAAGGCTAACCTGCAGGAGGGCAATCAGAGAGTCATAAGCGGCAACGCGCTCACAGGTAAGAGAATCACCCCCGATGGCTCATTTGGCTTCTATGACAACATGCTGACAGTGGTGCCCGAGGGTGACACCAGCGAGTTCTTCGGCTGGGCCACGCCGGGAATGAAGAAATTCAGCTACTGGAGGACCTTCCTCTCGAATCTCATTCCTGCGAGGGAATATGATCTGAACACCAACCTCCACGGCGGACACAGGGCCTTTGTTGTGACAGGGCACTACGAGAATGTCCTGCCGATGGATATCTACCCGATCCACCTGCTCAAGGCAATCATGGCGGGCGACATCGAGCTGATGGAGAACCTGGGTATCTACGAGGTGGCTGAGGAGGATTTCGCTCTGTGCGAGTTCATTGATCCTTCCAAGACCGAGATACAGGAGATCATCCGTAGCGGGATCAACCTGATGATAAAAGAGATGAACTAATTAAAGGAATGAGCTTGCTATGAATTTCCTGCTTAAAAAAATGAAAAAGATAGAGCCCCTTTTTGAAAAGGGGGGCCGCTTTGAGAAGCTGCATTCGTTCTATGACGGATTTGCCACCTTCCTTTTTGTTCCTGACAAGGTTACAACAAGAGGCTCGCACATCAGGGACCATATGGACATGAAGCGTACGATGACAGTAGTCATACTGGCGCTGATGCCGGCACTGCTCTTCGGAAGCTACAACATCGGACTGCAGCATACAAGGGCTTTCGGCATCAACGACTGGACCCTGATGCAAATGTTCTGGTTCGGATTCCTTAAGATACTGCCCCTTATTCTGGTGAGCTACATCGTGGGTCTGGGCATTGAGTTCGTTGCCGCCCAGCTGAGGGGACATGAGATAAACGAGGGTTACCTCGTCACCGGCATGCTTATTCCTCTTATAATGCCTGTAGATGTGCCTCTCTGGATGGTGGCCGTCTCTGTGGCCTTCGCAGTCATAATCGGCAAGGAGATCTTCGGCGGCACGGGAATGAATATCCTTAACCCGGCCCTCACGGCGCGGGCATTCCTCTTCTTCAGTTACCCTGGGTGGATGACGGGTGACAAGGTATGGATTGAGGGACTGACAAAGGGCGGTGGACTGGACGGGTTCTCGGGCGAGACACCCCTGGCGCTCGCCAAGCTCGACGGTTTTGACCAGATGCCCTCAGCCATGGAGATGTTCATCGGCACCATACCCGGTTCCGTCGGCGAGACCTCGGTCATTGCCATACTGATAGGGGCATTCATACTGCTCCTTACCGGTGTGGGCAGCTGGCGCATCATGCTCAGCATGACCCTCGGGGCACTGGGAATGGGACTGCTTCTCAACGCCACCGGCGGCAATGAGTATTCACAGATTCCGGCTTACTATCATCTGATCATGGGCGGCTTCGCCTTCGGAACCGTATTCATGGCCACTGACCCTGTGACGGCGGCACAGACCAACACCGGAAAATACATTTACGGTGCACTGACAGGAATATTGGTCGTAATCATCAGGGTCTTCAACCCGGCTTACCCGGAGGGAACGATGCTGGCGATACTGCTGATGAACGTGATGGCTCCGCTGATAGACCATTATGTGGTGAATGCCAATATCAGGAGGCGACTGAAGAGAGTACAGAGAGCTTAACAACAGATGAGATGAAAGATTTCAGCAACAAATATATTATGATATTCTCGGTGGTGATGGTTGTCTCCGTCGCCATCCTGCTGTCGCTTACGGCCCTGCTCCTGCAGCCCAGGCAGTCAAAGAATGTTGAGGTGGAGAAGAAGATGAATATCCTCTCTTCGATAAATGTGGTATCGACAAAAACCGATGCGGTTTCACTGTATGACAAGTACATCAGGGACAGCTACGTCATCAACACCGACGGAAAGCATCTTGAAGGGGTTGATCCCTTTACCGTTTCCCTCAGGGCTGAACATAAGAAACCACTGGCAGAACAGTACCTGCCGGTATTCATTGCAGTGCCTGAAAGCGGGGACACCTTGCATATTTTCCCTCTTGAGGGCAAAGGACTGTGGGGGCCAATCTGGGGATATGTGTCGCTTAAGTCAGATATGTCTACAATTGCCGGGGTGACCTTTGACCACAAGGGCGAGACGCCCGGCCTGGGAGCCGAGATCAACACCACGGAGTTTGAAAGCCAGTTCGTTGATAAGACCCTGTACAGGAACGGATCATTTATCTCCATCAAAGTGGTTAAGGGAGGGGCACAGCCCGGAAGCATGAGCGAAGTGGATGGAATCTCGGGGGGTACCATCACCAGCAAAGGTCTTGAAGCCATGGTGTACGACGGGATCATCAAATATGAAAAATACCTCAGCCAAAACAGGAAGTAGATATGGAAAACGTTGAAAAAGAGCCGCTGTTCTCGGCAAAGTATAAAAAACTGATTACAAACCCGCTGGGGATTGACAACCCGATTACTATCCAGGTGCTGGGCATATGCTCCGCCCTCGCAGTAACAGTCAAGATGAAGCCTGCCATCGTGATGGCGATCTCCGTCACTGTGGTTGTTGCTCTCTCAAACCTTATCATCGCTTTCATGCGCAAGGCGATCCCCGGACGTATCAGAATCATCGTTCAGCTGGTAGTGATTGCCGCGCTTGTGATTGTAGTAGACCAGTTCCTCAAGGCCTTCGCCTTCGATGTCAGTAAACAGCTTTCGGTGTTCGTGGGACTGATAATAACAAACTGCATCATCATGGGACGTCTTGAGGCCTTTGCCATGAGCAATGACCCATGGCCATCATTCCTCGACGGGATTGGCAACGGAGCCGGCTACGGCTTGATACTGATCATTGTTTCCTTCTTCCGCGAGTTTCTCGGCAGCGGGAGTATAATGGGCTACCCGGTGATGGAGAAGCTGGGGCTGTACAAGTTCGGGTATGAAGATAACGGCTTTATGATACTGCCGCCCATGGCCCTCATCACAGTGGGGCTGATAATCTGGATCCAGCGCAGCCGTAACAAGTCACTTCAGGAAACAAAGTAGAACACTATGGAAAACCTGCTAAATATATTCGTAAAGTCGATCTTCATCGACAACATGATCTTCGCCTACTTCCTGGGTATGTGTTCATACCTGGCAGTGTCGAAGACTGTGAAGACCTCAATGGGACTTGGCATTGCAGTCATTTTCGTACTTGTGATAACCGTACCGGTGAACTTCCTCCTGGAACAGTACATTCTGAAGAAGGGGGCACTTGTATGGCTCAGTGACAGCTTTGCTACACTTGATCTCAGCTTCCTCTCGTTCATCATGTTCATAGCCGTCATCGCTTCAATCGTGCAGCTGGTGGAGATGGTTATTGAGAAATCAAGCCCCGCACTCTATAACTCGCTCGGTATTTTCCTTCCGCTGATAGCCGTTAACTGTGCTATCCTCGGAGCTTCGCTATTTATGCAGGAGAGGGAGTACGCCAACATCGCCGAGGCAACGGTCTTCGGCCTGGGGTCAGGCATAGGCTGGTTGCTGGCCATAGTGGCCCTGGCTGCCATCAGGGAGAAGATGCGCTACTCAAACGTACCTGCACCCTTGCGCGGACTGGGTATAACCTTCATCCTCACAGGACTGATGGGGATAGCGTTTATGAGTTTCCTGGGTATCACACTATAATAAAACGCCCATGTATCCGGAAAAACAGATACACTATCAATGGAATCAATAACATGGGTGTCACATCATACCTTATTTGTCAATTTTTTATCATGATGAAATTCTTACAGAAATGATATTAGGTTTATCAATTGCAGGCACAGTTCTTATAAGCGTGGCGATATTCGTCCTGGTGATGATACTGCTGGTGGTTGTGCTTCTCTATGCAAGGCAGAAGCTGACTCCGCAGGGCGATGTGACGCTTAAGATAAATGACCGTGAACTTGTAGTCTCCCCTGGGTCGAATGTGCTCGCGACCCTTTCAGGCAATGGAGTGTTCCTTCCGTCAGCCTGTGGTGGCGGAGGTACGTGTGGTATGTGCAAGTGCCAGATAACGGAGGGTGGCGGGTCAATACTGCCGACGGAGACAGGCTTCTTCACGCGCCGCGAACAGCACGACAACTGGCGCCTCGGCTGCCAGGTCAAGGTGCGCGAGGACATGACAATCAAGGTGCCGGAAGCCATTCTTGGCATTAGGAAGTGGGAGTGCGAGGTGGTATCAAACAGAAACGTCGCAACCTTCATCAAGGAATTTGTGGTGAAACTGCCGGAAGGCGAAGACCTGCATTTTAAATCCGGAGAGTATATCCAGATAGATGTTCCAAAATACGAAGTTGACTTCGCAAAGGATATCGAGGTGGAAGAGGAGTATCGCACTGACTGGGACAAGTTCAAAATGTGGGACCTGAAGGCGAAGAACACCGAGGAGACCTACAGGGCTTATTCAATGGCTAACTACCCGGCGGAAAAAAACCTCATCATATTGAATATACGTATTGCCACCCCGCCGTGGGACAATGCCAAAAAGCAGTTCATGAATGTCCCTCCGGGTATCTGCTCCACGTTCATATTCTCTCGCAAGCCCGGTGACAAGGTATCCATAAGCGGGCCTTACGGCGATTTCCATATCAAGAATACGGAGAACGAGATGGTTTACATCGGCGGCGGTGCCGGGATGGCCCCGCTAAGGTCGCATATCTTTCACATGCTCAATACAATGAAGTCGAACCGGAAGATATCATTCTGGTACGGTGCCAGGTCGAAGAGAGAGATCTTCTACGAGGATGAGTTCAGGGAGCTGGAGAAGAAGTTTCCGAACTTCAGGTTCAATATAGCGCTCTCCGAGCCGGTGCCAGAGGATAACTGGACTGGCTATGTCGGGTTCATACACAAGGTGCTGCTTGATAATTACCTGGGTAAGCTCGATTTGCCTGAGGAGATTGAGTATTATTTATGCGGTCCTCCCATGATGAACTCAGCCGTCTTCAATATGCTTGACAATCTCGGCGTGCCGCAGGAGAGCATTGCGTTTGATGATTTTGGAGGATAGGAGAATTTTCAATTGTCGATTGTCGATTGTCGATTTATTGCAATCGCAAATCGCAAATCCTTTACGGACGTCAGACCTCAATTGAATATATGAGCAGATTTATTGGAATTTTAGCAGTCATTCTGGTTGTGGGCAGTTGCACTCCGGAAGCGGAATACGCCGAGATCAACGGCCTGACCCAGGGAACCACCTATCACATCGTGATTGAGAAGAGCCCCGGCCTCGATATCATGACCCTGCGACAGGATATCGAAGCCCTCCTGGCCGATATTGATAATTCTTTGTCCATTTACAACGACTCTTCGGTCATCTCGCTAATCAACCGCAACCGGAGCGATCTCACCGACACCCTCTTCAGGGAGGTCTTCAGAGCATCGTTACTGATATCCGAACAGAGCGGTGGTCTCTTTGACATCACAATCGGGCCCCTTGTAAAATCGTGGGGATTCGGTCCTGACGCACTGAAGCGCTTCGATCCGACCATGCTCGACTCATTAAAGGCCCTGGTGGGTATGGACAAGCTTCGTTTGGAGAGTGATCGCCTCATCAAGGCTGACCCCGACATGTTCATTGATGTCAACGCCATAGCGCAGGGATATACAGTAGACCTTGTGGCCGACCTTATTGCCCGAACCGGAATCACTCAGTGCCTGGTTGAGGTGGGCGGCGAGGTGAGGACCCTTGGCGACAAGAACGGGGAAGGGTGGAAGGTAGGTATCGATACTCCCACCGATGGCAATTATACCCCGGGCGCCGATCTTCAGGCAAAAGTGAGGCTTGACAACCGGGCACTGGCAACTTCGGGCAATTACCGCAAATTCTTCGTGGAGGACGGCATAAAATACTCTCATACGATTGATCCACGCACAGGTTACCCCGTAAGACACACCCTGCTGAGTGCCACAATTATTGCACCGGACGGAGCCGCTGCCGACGCCTGGGCAACAGCATGCATGGTGGCAGGCACAGAGGCTGCAATATCATTCATTGAAAAATATGATTTTCTCGAAGGGTACCTGGTTTTCTCAGATGAGAAGGGGGAGATGCAGAGTTGGATGTCGGGAGGAATCAAGGATCTTATTACATCATATCATTGATTGAGTCTGAAGGTCTCTTTTCAGTCCACAGTCCTCAGTCTTCAGTCCACAGTCATTAACATATTGGCAGACTGTAGACTGTAGACTGGCGACTGGTTTTGACTGCCGACTGCCGACTGAGGACTGCCGACTGATAGGGCTGTCGCTGCGCTCCGTCCTGCGGTCCTGCGGTCCTGCGGTCTTACGGTCAATTTTGACTGGAGACTGAAGACTGCTGACTGCCGACTGTGGCGCAGCCGCAGCAGGCTCCGCCGTCGACGGGATTGCACCCGGTGTCGGTGTTCTGAGCACAGCTAATACCTCTTTTCCGCATCTCCTTATTGTGACCTACATGGGTATCAGGAAAGCGTCCCTTCGGCTTTACCAGAATGGTTATGGCCATCCCTGCCAGGGCCAGGGCCAACAGTACTGCTGATATTATGATTAGTTTGATTAGCATGTTTTACTTATTCCGGGTGCAAATATAACCAATAATGTAACAGAGATCAGCCTCCTTTGTTCGCCGTGGCAGATTTCAGTTACCCTCTTCCTCCTTCATCAACTCCCTGTCGGCCACGTCGGCTTCGTCCTGTACCCTGGCGAGCTCCTCGGGTGTGTATCGCCTTATCTTATAGTTAATGGCAGCAATAAAGATGCTCATGAACGGACTGATTATGTTAAAGAAGCAGTATGGTGCATATGCCCAGGTGGAGACACCGAGCACACTCGACTGTGTTGCACCGCATGTATTCCACGGTACCAGCACCGATGTCACTGTGCCGGAGTCCTCAAGGGTACGGCTAAGCAGCTCGGGCTTGAAGCCCATGTCCCTGAACTTCTTCGCATACATCCTCCCCGGAACGACTATAGCGAGGTACTGGTCAGAGGCAGTAACATTGAAGAAGAGGCAGGTGGCCACTGTTGACCCGACGAGGGTGCCGGCGTTGTGGACGAATTTCATAAGTCTGCCGGTGATTGTTTTGAGCATGCCGCAAGCCTCCATGATGCCCCCGAAGACCATGGCACAGATGATGAGCCATACGGTATTTAGCATCCCGGCCATCCCCCTTGTCTTCAACAGCTCATCTACTGTGAGGTCGCCCGTTGTAACGGCCACGCTGCCGAACATCGTCTTCGTGACAGCTATGTAAGCCTCTTTAATGAATGATCCGCCAGTTCCGGCGATCTCCTCAAGTATGTGAGGCTGAAATATGATTGCAAATATGGCACCCAGGAGTGTGCCGGCAAGGAGCGAGGGCAGTGGCGGCACTTTCTTAACAATGATAAAAATAAGCATTGCCGGGACTATGAGGAGCAGAGGTGTGACATTGAACTTCGCCCTGATGGCAGCCTGCACGGAATCGGCACTTGTAGTGACGGTGTCAAGATCAATTGTAAATCCAATTACAAGGAATATCAGCAATGTAATGGCAAGTGATGGTGCTGTAGTTATGACCATGTACCTGACATGTGTAAAAAGGTCAGTGCCGGCCACTGCCGGTGCCAGGTTGGTTGTATCGGAGAGGGGCGACATTTTATCGCCGAAATAGGCTCCGGAGATGATGGCTCCGGCGATCATCGCCTCATTGAATCCCAGCGCCTTGCCGATGCCCAGCAGGGCGACGCCAATGGTGGCAACGGTTGACCAGGAACTGCCGGTGGAGACGGACACTACGGCGCATATTACAACCGCAGCAAAGAGGAATATCTTCGGATGAAGTATCTCAAGGCCGTAATAAATCAGCATAGGCACCACCCCGCTTATCATCCATGTGCCTGCCAGCGAGCCTATCAGAAAGAGTATGAGTATCGCCGGCATGGCCGTCCCGATGCCCTTGATGACCCTCTCGCGAATGTAAAGCCACCTGTAACCCAGGCTCACTGCGATGACACCCGCCACGGCAGCGGCCAGGATCAGCGCTATCTGGTTGGCCCCGGATAGAGTGTCGTCACGAAAATACTTAACATTGAGTGTCAGGAGGATTATAAGCACCGCAATGGGCAGCAATGATTGCAGCATTGACGGTGTTCTGATCTTTTTTGCAGACATGAAACTTTTATGACGTTGGAATGCGCAATTTACCATTTTCCGCGATTTTTCTTGATTTTGAGCATAAAAGTTATTACTTTGTATGGTTGATATCAGGTCAGATGAGCCAATATCCCGACATATTCAGTATCAATCCCGAGGACAAGATCCCCGGTAAGGGCAGGGTTCTTATTTCGGAGCCCTTCCTCACTGACCGTTTCTTTAACCGGACGATCGTTTTTCTTACCGAGCACACCGCACAGGGTACGGTGGGGTTTATCCTCAACCGTGTCATCGACCTGATGGTGAGCAGCGCCGTTGAAGGCTTTGACGGATGGGATGAGCATCTCTCCGTGGGAGGTCCGGTGGCGCCTGACACCCTTCATTACCTGCATACCCTGGGGTCAAAGGTACCGGGCAGCGTGGCCGTCATACCTGGCATATGGTGGGGAGGAGAGATCGATGCCCTTCGTAACCTGATAGCTACCGGCACAGTGGGACGTGACCAGGTACGATTCTTCCTCGGCTACTCGGGGTGGGAGAAGGGGCAGCTGAAGAAGGAGCTGAATGAGAACTCCTGGATGATCGCAAGGGTCCCCGCCGAGGTGATCATGACCAGCCGCGGCAATGTGTGGCGCGAGGTGCTTCGCTCATTGAACAACAAGTACCGCATCTGGGCTGAGTTCCCCGAGTCGCCGGAACTGAACTGACACCATCCGGGCTAAATTATCCGAGTCGCCGGAGCTGAACTGACACCATCCGGGCTAAATTATCCGAGTCGCCGGAGCTGAACTGACACCCGGTTGAATGGCGGTTTCCTGCTGGAGAAACAGGCACATTGGAGCATATTAGTCTCCTCAGGGATTGTAGCAGCCCTTAGTGGCCCATGATATCTCCGTGGATGTAAGAAGTCACTCCAGTTTCAGTGCATAATCTTGAAAACCATCTCGCGCAGGAGGTCGCCGGCGTCACTGCCCGCCTCACCGAACCCCTTCGCCTTGAGATCATATGAACGGATCAGGGTGATTATGTTCATGCAGGCCCCGACGCTGTAGATGGCAGCGGCAGCCTTGAAATCCTTAACATAACCGGGATAGGTCTTCAGCATGGCTACAACGTTACCGTCCGTCTTGTCCTTGAGGCTGTGATAGATGAGTACCCTGCTGAAGCTTGAGAAGAGTACCGGGAAGATCAGCGGTATGATCTCTTTCTTTGAATGAGAGGCATAGTAGTTAACCACGCGTGCAGCCTTCAGCGGGTCACGGTACACGATGGATCTCCACAACTCATTGGGGGTGTAGTCTTTGCTGATGCCTATGCCGGCTTCTATCAGATCGGTTGTGATGCGCGGATTCTCCTTTGGAAGCGAGATGATCAGCTTATCCAACTCGTTGGCTATCTTGCCAAGGTCATTCCCGAGGAACTCCGAAAGGAGCCTCGAAGCATCCGGACCGGCCATGATGCCTTTATCTGTCAGATAACGGTCTATCCAACCCGGGATCTGGTACTCCGGCACCTTCTCGGACTCTACATACCAGCCTTTTTTGGAGAGCGATTTATAGAGCGATTTCCGCTTGTCAAGATCCTCGTATTTATATGCGATGACAAGGATTGTGGAATTCAGGGGATTATCAACATAAACCAGGAGTTCATCAATCTTCTTCAGCTTCTGTGCTTCTCGAACAATGACAACCTGCTGGTTAGCCATCATGGGAAAGCGCCGGCAGGTTTCAATAACCTGTGTGACAGTCACATCGAGACCATAGAGAACGGTCTGGTTAAAGTCCTTCTCCGACTCGTCAAGCACATTGTCCTCAATGAAGTCTGTGATAATGTCAATGTAATAAGGTTCTTTTCCGGCAAGGAAATAGACCGGTTTGTAAATCTTGTTCCGGATATCCCTGATTATTTCCCTGTAATCGGCAGCCATCAGAATCGCAGATGTTTTACAGAGATACCGTTATCCTTTATCTCCTTCAGTGCCTCAATGCCGATTCGCAGGTGCGTATCAGTGAACTCGCTGGTGACCTTATGATCACTGGCCTCGGTCTTTATGCCCGTAGAGATCATCGGCTGATCAGATACGAGCAGGAGGGCGCCGGTGGGGATCTCATTGGCGAATCCTACCGTAAAGATTGTAGCTGTCTCCATGTCGATGGCCATAGCCCTGGACTTGACAAGATACTTTTTGAATCTGTCATCATACTCCCACACGCGGCGGTTGGTTGTATATACGGTGCCTGTCCAGTATTCAAGGTTATTTCTTACAATTGCTGCAGATACGGCACTCTGCAGTTTGAAGGCAGGGAGGGCCGGTATCTCGATGGGAAGGTAATCATTGGAGGTACCGTCACTTCTGATGGCGGCTATGGGAAGGATCAGGTCGCCCAGTTTGTTCTTTTTCTTCAGACCCCCGCATTTGCCAAGGAATAGCACGGCCTTAGGCTGAATGGCGCTGAGAAGATCCATGACAGTGGCTGCATTGGGACTACCCATGCCGAAGTTGATGATTGTCATACCGTCGGCAGTGGCGTTGGGCCAGTTTTTATCCCTGCCTTCAACCTGCACATCATGCAGTTTGGCGAACATCTCGACATAGAGCGTGAAGTTGGTGAGGAGGATGAAGCTGCCGAATGACTCGAGATCCTTGCCCGTATACCGTGGCAGCCAGTTGTTGACTATATCTTCTTTTGTTCTCATGATCTCCGGTACTGATTATATATATTTGCCTTTCATAAGGGTTACCAAAAATACAAATTAAGTTGAAACCGCTGAAACTGCCTCCATGTTCATTGCGCATAAAAGATGGTCCGGGGGGAAAACTCCTTTATGACCCTCTGAGGAGGAAGTACGTAGCTTTCACCCCTGAGGAGTGGGTGAGGCAGCATTTCGTCAGTTACCTGACCGGTTATCTCAGTTACCCGCCCGGACTCATTCGCATCGAAGCCTCGTTCAGGCTTCATTCGATGCTGCGCAGGGCTGACATACTTGTGCATGACCGGTCCGGGGAGCCGGTGATGATAGTCGAGTGCAAGGCCCAACAGGTGAAGCTCAGCCAGGAGGTCTTCGACCAGGTCATCAATTATAACTTCAGTTACGGTGTCAGGTACCTGGTTGTAACCAACGGCATTGATCACTTTGCCGGCAAGATCGATACAGAGGCCCGCACTTTCGCCCTGCTCGATCATATCCCTGATTATGAAACTATTACACGAAGCGAGCCATGACAGATGTGACCTGTGCCCTGATACGCAATGATGAGGGACTGGTGCTGGCTGTAAGGCGCGGTCCCCTTATGGATAATGCCGGCAAGTGGGAGTTCCCCGGGGGGAAGACAAAGCCGGGGGAGGATCATGAGGACTGTATCATCAGGGAGATAGGCGAGGAGCTGGGTATCTCTGTCGTCATTGCCGGCCGGCTCGATCCGGTTGAGCATGATTACGGCCACAGGCAGATAAGACTCATCCCTTTCCTGTGCGATACCCTTGCACACAAACCGGTGCTTAGTGAGCATGATGCTTTCAGGTGGATGATCCCCGCCGAGCTGGTGTCACTTGACCTGACAGCCGCTGATATTCCCATTGCCATTCAGTACGCCACTGATCACAGCGTAACCGTGACGGGTGAGCCGGAAATACAGGATACAATGCCGGGGACCGAGACAGGTGATGAGCTGGCGCTGATGATGAGCCGCATTCACAGCACGGATGAGATCACAATGGTAGCCCGTTCTGCTGCCGTCAACGAGTCGTTGCTGTCTCAACTGGTGACACTCTCATCAAGCCCGGCAAAGAGGGTCGGCTTCATGTCTTCGTGGGCGCTTTCCAAGGTGTCTGATATCAACCCGAAGGTGCTGGTCCCTTTTCTTGCAATGATGATTGATGCCCTTCCCGGAGTGCCGAATGATAGCGTGCAGAGATCATTCATGAGGATAATAATGAAGAGCGATATTGGAAGCATTCCGGAGTCGCATCATGCACGACTGATAGAGTACTGTCTCGCTGCGGTCCGTGCCGTGAACACCCCGGTGGCGCCGAAGGCATACGGTATGGAGATCCTCGCATTATTCTGCGATCGCTATCCTGATATGATAAATGAGGTCGCAGGGGTGGTACAGATTGCAATCGCTGATGCCTCCGGGGGGATGAAGGCGGCAGGAAGGAAGGTAATAGCAAGGTTAAAGGTTAAAGGTTAAAGGGTAAAGGTTAAAGGGTAAAGGGTAAAGGTTAAAGGTTAAAGTCAGTCGGCAGTTGACAGTCAGCAGTCGCCAATCAGCAGTCTGTAAATTACTGATTGACTGAAGACTAACCTTATTTCACTTTCAAGGTCTTCCTTATCCAGACTGTCATCATGTCAAGTACCTCCGGTGAGAAGGTCTCCTCGATAGTTGCATATTCAGAGATTGCACCTGTCGCGGCATGCTGAAACAGGTGATTGAGGTCCGGCAGCGATACCGTTTTTACCTTCCTGTTTCCACCTTTCTTCACTGCGGATTTAATTGCAGGCAGGTTCTGCTCATGGTTCACCTGGATATCCTTCTCTCCGTTCAGTGCCAGCACCGGACACCCGACCTTGCTCCAGAACTGAGCCGGGTCAGTGGCCAGGAAATATTTCCACCACGGGTTATTCGTCTGCACAAGAGCCTGAACAAATCCTGACATCTGTCCTTTGCGTTCTTCGGCTGTCAATCCTTTGGCGTCCAGCTCCTTGTTGTACCATTCCATTGCCTCTTTTGCCACGGTCCGCTGATCGTCACCGGCGACCACAAATCTGAATATATTCCTGAGCATGTGAAGCTGCTTCTCAAGATCTTCCTCAGACATCCCGGCGACCCTGAAGAAATCGATATTCTGCTGAATGATGGCATCATGCCCGGTCACTCCCGGTCCTGCCAGGGAGATGACGAATGCGATGCTGCCGTTACGTGAGGCGACTATCGGAGCAATAAATCCCCCTTCGCTATGGCCTGCGAGCCCTATCTTCTCCGGGTTTATCTCCGGATGTCCGAGCAGGAAGGCTACGGCTGACTCTGCGTCACCCGCAAAGGAGAGTGAAGTTGCTGCGGTGACATTGCCTTTTGACCCGCCAACACCCCTGTCGTCATATCTCAGCACGGCAATGCCGTTTCGGGTCAGGTGATCGGCTATCACCTTGAAGGGTTTATGATTGAAGATGGTCTCGTCGCGGTCCTGCTGACCCGAGCCAGTGATCAAAACCACTGCAGGAAAAGGCCCGGCACCTTCCGGTAGAGTGAGCGTGCCTGCCAGGTCGAAGCCCTCGGCGGTGTTACGGAAGGTGACATTCTCCTCGCGGTAAGGATAAGGTGGTTTGGGCTCCTGCGGACGTTTATAGACCGTGGGTGCAAGGATGCCTCGCTTGAGAGCAATTGTATACTTCTTGCCGAGCTGTATCCAGGTGCCTGTGATGAGGGTATCAGAAGTAATCCGGCCCGCATAATGTCCTTTGATCATCGGTCCCTCCACGAAGAGCGAATCTCCTTTGATTGTAACCCTGCCAAGGGGAATGCCAGTGGCATTCTGGTCCGGAGAGTCCAGTGTTGCTTTGACAGTATCAGCTTCCGTAATTGTGAAATTAAAGACCATACGCAGATCCATGCCCGACTCCTTCAGCCTCCCCGACCATGAGCCTTCAATGTCGCTGAGCGAATACTGTCCTGTTGCCATTCCAACCGACAATACCAATAACACCATAAATAAAAAAGTCCTTTTCATCTCTTCGTTTTACGCTAACTCCAAAAGTAGCCATTTCTGGTTATATTTGAGTGCTGAAAATGAATTTATGAAGACAGTAGATACACGCGGTCTTACATGCCCCGCTCCTCTCATAAGGACCAGGCAGGGATTGACGGAGGCGGCTCCGGATGAGACGGTGCAGATATTGATAGACAACCCTGCCTCCCTCAGTAACGTGAGGAGGTACCTTACCGACAACAGGCTTGAGTTTACCGTCAGGGAGGAGGGCAGTCTTGCAATTGTGACCGTGGAAAGAGGAGGGCAGGCTGACGTAAGTGCCAATGAGACTGATTATTGCGTGACAAACGAGCCGGTGCAGACCGGAGAGAAAAACACTGTTGTTGCCATTACCTCGGAGAGGATGGGCAGCGGCGATGACGAGCTGGGGACGAAGCTGATGATCTCATTCTTCAGGACCCTCGTGATGCTGGAACCGGCGCCTTCATCTGTGGTCTTTTACAACGCAGGGGTGAAGATGGCGCTGGATGATTCACCGGTTCTGGAACACATCAGGGAGCTGGCTGAAAGGGGTACAGGAATCTACCTCTGCACGACATGTATCAACCACTTTGGGATCAAGGAGCGGCTTCCCGTCGGCAGCTTCAGCGATATGTACCAGATATTGAACTTGCTTAAGGATGCAGATCACATTATCCGACCATGAACGGGGACGTTAAGCTTAACCTTCACAAATATCGGATTCATGCCCTTTGATCTTCTGACAACGGTTGAAACTGGAGGATGTTCGTCAAAGATACCTCCGCGACAGCTTGAGGAGCTGCTCGCCCGGCTGCCATTACAGGTTGACCCGAAGATCCTGGTTGATATTTCAACACATGATGATGCCGGTGTCTATAAGATCAGCGACGAGACGGCACTTGTGCTAACAACCGATTTCTTTCCGCCGCTGGTGAGCGACGGGTATGAGTTCGGGCTCATTGCTGCGACAAACTCAATCAGTGATATATATGCAATGGGGGGTACGCCTCTTCTGGCTCTGAACATAATGATGTTCCCCTCGTCGGCCATTCCACTGGAGGTCTACTCCGAGATCCTCCGGGCGGCTACGACAAGGCTTCATGAGGCAGGGGTGAGCATCATCGGCGGGCACAGCATTGATGATTACCCTCCGAAGTATGGTCTGGCGGTTATAGGGGTGGTGCATCCGGACCGGATCATCACCAATGCCGGAGCGAGGGAGGGTGATGTGCTAATACTTACCAAGCCGCTGGGGACGGGTATCATTCTCGCCGGGCACCGCTTGAAGATGACGACACAGGAGCAGCTTGAGGAGGCCAAGAGGCTGATGATGAGGCTTAACAACGACGGGGCACGACTGATGCAGAAGTACGGTGTCAGAAGTGCCACGGATGTCACAGGCTTCGGCCTGGCAGGCCATGCACTGAAGATGGCACGCGGGTCAGGTGTGACCATAAAGCTGAATATGAGCGCCGTACCGATGGCTGATGGCACCTACAGCCTTGCTGAACAGGGGTGTATCCCCGGCGCAGCCTTCCGCAATCTCGATTACACAGAACGTGAAACCCTGTTTGCAGAGGGGCTGGACTACAGCCTGAAGATGATTGCTCATGACGCGCAGACCTCCGGAGGACTGCTTATGGCAGTAGCACAGGCGAAAGCGGGGGAGCTGCTAAGTGAGCTGCAGGCATCCGGTCACCCGGAAGCCGCGGTCATAGGAGTGGTTGAAGCAAAGGGCGACGCAGCGCTGGTGCTGCGGTGAAATCAAATGGGTAGGGCTATTACGAATTCAGTACCGCCACCGGGACGGGTCCGGACTGAAATTTCCCCCTTGTGCAGCAGGATAGCGTTCTTCACGATGGCCAGACCAAGGCCGGTGCCCCCGCTCTTACGCGAGCGGCCGTCATCCACCCTGTAGAACCTCTCGAATATCCTGGGCTGATGCTCCTCGGGGATGCCGGTGCCGTTGTCTGAAAAAGAGAAGGTGTGGTATCCCGGTTCTCCGGGTATGCTCCTTACAGAGACTGTGACCTTTTCACCAGCATAGGTCACGGCATTCTCCAGCAGGTTCTGGAAGACCGAGACAATGAGCGACCTGTTGCCGCTGACAGTGATACCGGGGTCAAGACCCACCTCAACAGTAATCTTTTTCTTATTGATTGCCGTGAGCAGGTTCTCACGCACCTCGCTGACCACCTCAGCCAGGTTAACCTCCTCATAGGGGAAGCTGCTGCCTGCCTCATCAAGCTTGTTCAGCGTGACAATATCGTTGATCAGATCGGTGAGACGGGTAGACTGTGAAAGGGCCTTCTCAAGAAAATACTGTTTCTTCTCCTCATCAAGATCTTTATTGACCATCAGCGTCTCAAGGTACCCGCGGACTGATGAGATGGGAGTCTTAAGCTCATGCGCTATGTTCGATGTCATCTGCTGCCGCATGGCCTTGTTCTGCTCTGTGCGGGTGATGTCGGTAACAACAATCTCGAAGCTGTCGTCATTGAAAAGGATGCACCTGAGGCCGAAGTATTTTCCGGACTTTTCAATGTGAAACTCCGTCGACGGTGTCTCCTGTTTCCTGACGTCTCTTCCCTGGTGATTATCGAGAAAAGCTTTGATCCCCGCAAAGAGCGGATGATCTATGAATCCTTCCGGCGTCAGGGCATGTTCCCCTGTCAGGGCATTCAGGAACACCACAAAGTGACTGTTGGAGAGCGTTACTTTCCGGTCTGCCGAAAAGAATGCCACCCCCTCGTTCAGCACATGCAGGTGCCTGAAGAGTTTCTCCTTCTGGAGTGTCAGTTCAGCGGTGTTGCGCGCCAGGTTATTGTAGATCCTGATGATCTCCTTTCCTGTCTCTCCGATCTCGTTTTTGGGGAAGATGATAGCCGGGTCGTTGCCTTCGCCACGGCGAACCCTCGCAGCAAAATCGCGAAGCATTGTGATGCTCTTTCCCATACGCCTTGTCACCGCCGCCAGCAGTGCCCAGATGACTGCAAAGACAATGGCCATGAACAGGAGAAAAATCTGTTCCCGCTC
>Ga0209467_1001598_pt1 | contig 19029 bp, 22 predicted proteins | sample Higcelwee11metaG_FD_187175 | JGI IMG/M metagenome (GOLD analysis project Ga0209467, IMG submission 187175) | Freshwater pond sediment microbial communities from the University of Edinburgh, under environmental carbon perturbations - High... | ecosystem: Environmental > Aquatic > Freshwater >...
AAAAAATGGCAAAACGACATCCGAAATACGATGAATACTCACAATGATTACCCGAGAAAAACAAGTTTTTAAAAATTTTGTCTTCCGAAAAATTCATTTTTCAAAAAATGAATTTTTAGAGGATCCCATAAATCTTTAATCCAGAAAGTTCAAATCATGTCCACAAAAAACGATTCCTTAGATGACTACCTGAAAATAAAAAATGAATTGGTCTTTGACAGAGTCAATGAAATTTTACGTGAACACCCGGATAATTGCATCCAGAAAATGGAGGAAATCGGTTTTGTCTATCATGAGGAAGATGACTTTGAACAAATAGAGGAGGACAATGCGGTTCCGGAAAACAAACGCCAGGAAGACCTGATTGACTATTTTAAGGGAGAAATTGAATTATCTGATCAAGTCTTAACCGTTTATCAGGAGGAACGGAATTCTGAAAATCCCAATTATCCTTTAATCCGAAAATACTTTAAAACGGCCAATGTACATCTCAAAGCGTTATTGCTTTTCGGCATTGATCAATCACCCACCAATATGGATTTTCTTCTTGATTTGGCGTATTTCCATGAATTCAGCAATATTTTGGAGGAATTGCTGACGCGCTTCACCTCTGCATGTCGACAGGAACTGGATATTATGAAGTTCGGAGAACTGATCCAGGAATTTTATTACATTACCGAACAGAACGGTTACGATGCCCTGTCCCAATTAAAAGAATTATTTCCGCCGAATACTGAAAAGGGGAGAACTGTCGCGTTTTTTATTCAAGAGCTCACGAAACAAGGTGAGGAACCGGATGATATTGCATTCTGAGACTAAGGCTCCCTCTTGATTACCCAAAGAACCAAAGTGAAAAAATGGATCTGGTTGCTGGCGCTGCTGGCTGCATTTCCTCCCTTATCAACCGACATGTATCTGCCTGCGATTCCCTCTCTTGCCCGTCAGTGGAACCAGCCCCTATGGGTGATCAACCTGACCCTGGTTTGTTTTTTCATCACCTACAGTTTTTTTATGCTTTTATACGGACCGCTGTCAGACCGTTATGGTCGTCGGCCTCTCCTGAAAATCGGCATTACCGTCTACGTATTATCGAGTCTTTGTTGCGCGGCTGCATCCGGGGCCATATCCCTGATCCTTTTCCGCATCCTTCAGGCCGCTGGCGGCGCATGTGCTTCATCTCTCGCTTTGGCCATTTCCAGGGATGTTTTTGATTTCAGGGAGCGGGAAAAAATCCTGGCGTATATCGGCGTGATCGTTGCCTTATGTCCAATGTTTTCGCCGGTCATCGGCGGATGGATGATGTCGCATTTGACCTGGCGCTGGATTTTTGTCGTATTGGCGATACTTGGCGGGATTGCACTTGTCGAAGTATATCGGATGCAGGAAACCCTTCCGATATCGGACAGGACGTCACAAGTTAAGATTTTTGCAAGCTATGCCCGCCTGATTCGAAACCCGACCTATCTTGCTCTGGTCCTTATCATATCCGTCAGCACCGTTCCTGTTTTTGCTTTCATTGCGGCATCATCTGATATTTATATGACTGGATTCGGTCTCAGTGCGCAGATGTATGGCTATTTATTCGGTTTCAACGTTGTTGCGCTGATGGCAGGAGCAATAGCCTGCATACGCTTGAAGCGTATGACCTCTTCTCGACGCATTCTGTCAATCAGTTTTGCAGGGATCGCCATGGGCGGGGCATTGCTTTTGCTGAGCCCCTGGCAGCATCCTTTGACCCTGACGTTTCCGATGTTTATGATTTCATTTGCCATCGGCATGAGCCGCCCGCCAAGCAACAATCTGGTATTGCAACAGGTGACTCAATATGCCGGATCAGCCTCTTCTCTGCTCATGTTTTTAATCATGACGTTAGGAGCCGGGGCCATGTGGTTGATCTCTTGGGACTGGTCCGATAAAATTCAAATTCTCGGATTGATGGGCCTAATATGCGGCGGTGCGTCTTTTTTGGGCTGGCTCAAAATCAAACATATATAGGACAGGAATGACAACGGAAAGGAATTCAATGAACGAGCGGTTTGAGCTTTCGGATCTGGTCGCCGATATTGGCGGCACCCATGCCCGGCTGGCCTTGGTGGACAGGGGCTGTCAAATGCGTGACGCTCAAACGTTCGCGTGTGCGGATTTTAATGGTTTATCCGATGTCATCCATGAATTCCTGAAATCGGCGGGTAATATTTATCCAAAGCGGGCGGCCATTGCAGTGGCCACGCCTGTTTCCGGCGATCAAATCAATTTCGTCAACCGCCAATGGTCTTTTTCCCAAAAAACGCTTCAAAAGGACCTGGGCCTTGAACAACTCGTTATTATTAATGATTTTAAAGCACTTGCTCTTTCTTTGCCGCTGCTTGAAGAAAAAGACCGAAGAAAAATTGGCGGCGGGTCACCGGTCCCTGGCGCACCCATTGCCCTGATTGGAACCGGCACCGGCTTGGGCATGTCCGGCCTGATCCGTTCGCAAGAGGGTTGGATACCCTTGGAGTCAGAGGGCGGACACGCGACTTTTGCGTCAGTTGGTGAAAAGGAACGGTCAGTTTGCCGTATGCTGGAAAAACAGTTTGGTCATGTTTCCCTGGAACGTCTGTTGTCCGGTCCTGGATTGGTTAATATTTACTACGCGCTTTCAAAGCTGGAGGGCCTCGTTCCTGAACAATATGCCCCTTCGGACATCACCAGATATGCCTTGACGGGAACTTGCCGCCATTGCCTGGATGCGCTGAATTTTTTCTGTGGTGCCCTGGGCGCGGCTTCCGGTAATCTGGCCCTTACCCTGGATGCCCGAGGCGGCGTTTATATCGGTGGCGGCATGGTTACCAGGTTTGTGGATTTTTTTGAACAATCCGCATTCCGTCATCGATTTGAAAACAAGGGCCGGTTCCGCAATTATGTTTCGGCGATTCCCACATATGTGATCACTGCCGCTAATCCTGCATTAAAGGGCCTTGCTGCCGCACTGATATAATTTTTTGTGCAAATATAGATGGTTATCTCTCTTGCCTTGTTTTGTCATACAGGCTTCATGGAGACAATTTATGAAAAAAGACAAAAATAAATTTTACGGCTGTTTTGTCAGCCTTGCGGTGGGAGATGCCGTAGGCACGCCCCTGGGATTTGCGCGCCACGGCAGCCTTGAACCGATTACGGAAACATCATGTGACATGCTTAATATAAAAGGCATCCAAGGGACAGGCATCAATGCAGTCCCAACATCCCATACACATGTCTTGAAAAATGATGGGCGGTTCGAATCGCCCGTCAAGCTGTTTGATTACCTTGTGAGTGCAGGTAGACGCTGCGGTGCATACGCCATTTTCCGGGTCGCAGGTCCGAGGGCTGCATTTTTCATAATCCATCATGGCAAAAGATTTTTTTGGCTTGCATATTCCTTTCCATCCATTATTGGTTAGCGAAACAAGATGTTTATATTCAATCACAAAAAACAATTCAAGCCCATCTCGGTCGATGAAAAGGCCTTCTATATTGGAAATGGACAAAAATTATATAACGTTGGAAAAAAGATGCCCAGTGAATAAACAGGTGCGATCTTTGCCAATGGAGAGATAATGGATTCTACGCGAAATATGGAAAAGGTTTTCCGGTAATGTAAAATCCACCGCCAGTCCAGAGATTTTGCTTGGCAAATCCAGCCCCATGAAAAACACCTGGCGGCACTATAAGAAATCCGAAGGGAATACCACGGGGGAGAAGATGCTGCTGAACCAGGATTTCAAAGAGTTTACCGAATCATTAAATGATAACCGGGACCGGATAAACCACGAAATATACGAAAAACACATTCAGCAGGGCAGGGGAGGAAAAGTTTATAAAACATCACATATTCCAAAGCGCGAGGCCTGTTTCTTCATCGTAGATTCGCCTGAAAGCATGGCCGTCAAATTTTTCTATCATATATTCGCAAGCAAATATGATTGTACCTTGCGACAAGTGACCACCAAAAACCCGGCCCTTATCGTCGGCAAGGGTGATATGGGCATGCACCATGGGAACCCCGTCTTTTAAAGAAACATTTCCGGCAAGCTTCAGAATTTCCAGCCCGGTATCGAGCGTGTTAAACTTATATTTCCTCAGTTTCTGATCATAATAGCCGATACAGGCTTTTTGGACGGCGCCGATGGCTTCGATCCGGCCGCATTCAATCTCCAGGTCCGTGCAAATTTTTGTCAATTCGTCCAGAAGATCCGAACCATGCGGAAGCCTGCCCATGTAAACCGATTTTCTTTCAACCTCTATAACCGCCATCATTCAACCTTTCATCAGTCTTTTATATGTATGGAAGCCTGCGGCTAAACACTTCCTCTGCTTTGACCATTCACCAATGCGCCGGCGATGAGATGGGCGGTTCTCAGAGGCTCTGGAATATTGCCATTAACAATAAGCTGGCCCAAAACAGCGGCTGCCTGATCAGAGGAGATGCCCACCCGCTGGACAAACACGTCCCCAATCTGCTCCATTTCACCCAGCCGTTCCAGCACCGTCCATTTTATTTGTCCTTTTTCAATGTGTGATAACAGCGCTTCACGGATTGCCATCATGTCCGGCTGTTTTCTGGCAACGACCAGAACCGGAAGCATTAAACGTTCATTCAAGGCAAATACGTCCACCACATTAAATCCCGCCAGGGTGATTCCTTGAAGCATGATCAGTTGGATATGTTCGGCAAATCTTGATCCGCCAATCAGCTCGATCAATCGTGTCGCTGAATCAAAACCGTCCTTTTCCACTTCTCCGATCAACACCCCGTCAAATCGTAACCCGGCGTATACCGTGCCGACGAGTTTGACTTTTCCCTTATGATCCCTGGAAAAAGGGGCGTCATCAAACCCCACAACATTGGAAAAGTGTTTTTCAGTCACAGCATGACCCTTTTTTTAAATCCCCACCGGATTCGACAATTTCATCCCTGGATCAGAAGGATTGCCGACAGGCAGTCCGTATATTTTTTATCAAATACTTTTGCGTCTTCCATATCAAGCCTTTATTTTTTATGGGAAATTTGATTCAGATCTTTCAGCAGTGCCTCATATTCATCCTCATACGCCAGCAGCTCCATCATAATCGGCGGCTTTGTGGAGTGTGCCGGAAGGCGCTGGGTTGTTTCCTGAATCAGAATTTCAAGCTCTGCCAGTCTGGTTTTTATATCTTTTTCTGATATTTGCATTGAATTTGCTCCTTCCTTCGGCTTTTACAAATCCAACATTGTGCGATCTGTGTGGGACAGCTTTATTTTGATTTGGGTTTTATCGCGATTTCATGATTGTTGATTCGGAAGTTAGCAGATAAGGAAAAGAAACAATTGATTTAAATAAAAAAAATACAAAATATTTGGGCTGGTTGTTGCCGCGGTTACAGCATTTCGAGACATTACCGAACAGAAATATATAGAGAAAGAGCAGGATTTCTTTTTATAAAAAAAGCGAGACACAATGAAGGGGCACCAAAATAAAAAGGCAGAGCCATTTCTGACCCTGCCAAAATCATGGCTTCTTAAATCGGCGTTATTTTCTCCGATATCTTCTCCTTAAAAGTAATTTAAGGAGAATGTCCCTTTGAAAAGATGCACGCTCAACCAAGAAGTCAATCGATTGACACCCGGACCCTTCTCTTTTTAAATATAACCTTTGGAGGCCTTAGCCATCTCATGGTTTAATAATGCATGTAAAAGTCGGGTGAAAATCTTGTATGAAAAAAATAAGCACCAATTAAACAAAATCAAGAGGGTTCATTTTGCCAGCAAAGGACGTACCCCCTTGAAAAAAAGGTTCACTTTCGCAGCATGATGATTAAATGTCTTCATTGACTGCATCAATGAGCTGCTTCAACCAGCCAAGGTTGTGCCGGTTAAAATCCACCACCAGGCGCTGCAAATGGGCGATTTCTGGTTCATCCCTTTCTGCGGGAAGCGGCCCCGAAAGAACCATATTCCCGCCGGGAGTCAGCATTTCTGAAAAAGAAGCTTTCATTTCGTTGAGCCGGTTTTGATCAATTGCTGATGTCAGGCGCAATACGACTTGATTACCAACGTATCTGAGGCTGTGATATCTAAAATAAAAGCGGTTGATTTTTGCAACCGCGTCATCGACATTTTCAACCCGTTCTGTTAGGTGCAGGTCAGACTCATTGATATAGCCGTTTTTCAGCAGGTGATCATTTAAAAATCGAACCCAGTCGGACCAATAAGATCCCTCGGGTTCATCCACCAGAATCAGCGGAAGAGGATTGCGCTTGCCTGTCTGAATTAGGGTTAAGGTTTCCATGCCTTCGTCATGAGTGCCGAACCCTCCCGGAAACAGCACCACAGCGTCTGATTCCTTAAGAAAAGCCACTTTTCGGTTGAAAAAATATTTGTAAATAATGTTTTTGGGATTTCCATTAACCACCGGGTTGCTTTGCTGTTCAAACGGCAGCCGGATATTGACCCCGAATGATTTTTCAGGGCCGGCACCTTCATGAACCGCCTGCATGATGCCGGGGCCGCCGCCAGTGATCACCATATACCCCGCCTGCACCAGTTTTTTCCCCATCTGTCTGGCCATGTGATATGCTTTTTCATCCGGTCGGGTGCGGGCCGATCCAAATACCGTCACCTTTTTAAACTGGCGGTATTCACCAAAGATTTTAGCTGTATATCGCATTTCCTTTAGCGAGGTGCTCATCATTTTTAAATCACCCTCGCCGTCATCCTCCTGACCGGCTTTGAGTGCCGTCAAAATCATCTCCCGCACGATCCGGGGTCTGGCAATGTCGCCGACTTGATTGACTAACTGGTCAATGATTGCATCCACCGGGCCATTATTTTCTTTAAAATTGAGTTTCATGATATTGATTTTTTTCAAAGATCGCCCCCTAAGACGCTTTATAGCTCGGAACATTTGGCGGGATTTCTGTATTCACCCCGATTTTGTTCAATTCTTCCAGCTTCATTTGGTCCTCAACACAGGTCCCGTGCCATATTACAAAGACCTGATCAGTCTCTTCGTCCACCTGGCAGACAGTGCCCTCCAGGTCTTTTTCCCATTCTGCTGTCCGGCCAGCCCCGGAAATGGTTACAATGTCTTTGACTGCGAATTTCATTTTATGCGTCCTTATATCCCAGACACAATCAGCTCATCATGAAACACCCGCCATATTCCTGGGTTATTCCTTTGCCGATATGACAGAAACCTTCAACCTTCAGGATGGGAATTACTTCAGGGGTAAACTGGGCAAAATCTATGCTTCCGAATTATCAATCCGGATGGTCCTTCAGGCGGTATGGTTTTGTGGACTGTTTATTCTATACTTCGAATAAAACAAGAGTCGTCATCGTCATAGTGATTGTGATAATCATGATATTCCTGGAATCTGGGGGCAAGATATAAGTCTTTACACAAGAACATTGAAACTTCATACCCCCATACGTCATCATCCCCCCATCCAATAAATTCATAATCATCGTAAGGGATTGCCACTAATAAGATTTCATAATCGGGATCAACACAAACAACCCCGGATTCATGCTTAAACGTGTCCTTCTGGGATTTACCTTCACAATCAACATAGTAAACCTTGACGTAGCCGCCGCTATCATTCATGTCAATGTAAAGATTGGCAAATTCATTACATTGATCTCCGGGGTTATCTGCCGAAGATAATGAAAAAGACAACAATACAAAAAATAACGCCAACATTATTTTTTTCATGGTTCCCATCCTTTTTACCCGGCGGTGTCACTGATTACTTTCATTCATCATCTCATTCAAAGCCTTGGCTTCTGAACTTGTTACTTTCAAACCATTTTTTATTTTAATATATCTATATTTTTTGGCATATTCAAGCCAGAAGGCTTTATTCGGGAGCAACCATTCATCAGGATCTTTATCGTTTTTTTATGTTGATTGTTTTGCCGGCAGCTAAAAGTTTTTCAGGATCATTGGCAAATTCTTTTAAAATAACTTCCAAAAGGGAGAGATGATGAATTCACTGTTTACCAACATCGCCAGACTGAGCATTAAAATGCGGATTTTGAGAGCCATTCAAGCCGCGGATAGTGATGCAGGGCAATTGAAAGACCGTGAAATACTGATTCTTGAATTGCTTAAAATTTAGGGTTCCATGAGCATGACCCAGTTATCGCATTTTTTCCCCGGCTTAAAGCTCAGCACCCTCTCCATGGAATGCCCCACGGAAACCATCGGGTCAGAGCGCATCGCAATGGACATAAAATAGTAGCAGTAGTGGCGGTTGAGTGCGGTTGATTCCGATGGTTTATAACCCGTATTCCGCCCGTTCGATGAGTTCCATCTGGATATCCCGGTTAAGCATCACAAAATAGGCGTTGTAGCCTGAGATGCGAACCATCAGGTGCCGGTAGAGTTCCGGATGGGCCATGGCATCTTTGAGCATTTCCGAAGTGACCACGTTGAACTGGAGCTGCATGCCGTTCATGTCAAAATAAGTTTTCACATAGGAAGCCATAACATCCACGTTTTTTTCCCGGCCGTCCTCATTGCTCAGATTGATCTTGACGTTAAAGGCGATATTGTTGTCCATGGATTCCGGGTCAAGAAGGGCAACGTCACGGATATTATCCAGAAAGTTTGCCGATGCCGAAGGATGGGGTGTAAGTCCGGGCGTGAACGCTTTTCCTTTTCTGCGTCCTGACGGCAGAGCGCCGGAAAGGGAGCCATAGGCCACATGCTGTGACATGGACCAGAATCCGGTGGTGTAAGGGCCGCCCCTGAAGTTTTTGTGTTTCCCATGAATTTCATGGACTTTGCGAGCCACCTGGTTGGCCATGGCAAGCGCTTCCGGATCACCGGAGCCGAATTTGGCAACCTGCTTTGCGATCATGGCGGAAAGGGCCGCATCATGCATGAAATCATCGTCAATGGCCTCTTTCAACCGTGCGAAAGAGACTGTTTTCTGGTCATACACCAGGCGCTTGATGGTCATCAGCGAATCTGTCACATCCGCCAGGCCGATATTGGAAGTTCCCGACGAATTATACACCGCTCCCCCCCGAGTCACGTCCTTTGCTGATTCCACCGGACCCTGCATGAGGACGCTTAACAGCGGCGTGGGCCGATAATGGGCATGAATTTCGGCCAGCAGGTTATTAAACGTGATGGCCTGAGAAATAAGAAACTCCAGTTGCACGGCGTAAGCGGTAAAAAAATCCTCGAATTCCGGAAAATCGCCGGATTCCACCTTGCCGGTTTCCGTTCCCGGACGCCATCGCATAAGGGGGTGATAACCGTTATGCAGGGCCATCTCCAGCGGGGCCACAAGGTTAAACAAGATGGACCCCGTATGTCCCATGTGTTTGCCGGAAAGAGTCGGCTCAACGCACCCGGTGGCAGACCAGTCCCGGATGTCGCGGATGGGATATCCATGTTTTGAGAGGGCGTCAAACACTGCCTTGTCGTTGTGCAGGGAAGGGGTGCCGGCGGTGATGATGTTGACCTCGCAAAGGCGTTTTAAATAAATATCGCTGTTGATGCCGGGATGGAAACGGGCGTTGACGTTCACATCCCGGAGGCCGAGCATCTCAGCGGTTTTTAGCATGATATAAGTCATGTCATTGACACCGTCTTTGCCATCGGGGGTGACGCCGCCCAGAGTCAGGGCCTGGGTGGAGGAAGCACCGCCGAAGAGATAATTTCCGATGTCCGGTGAAAGAGGCAGATGATCCGAAAGTCTTAGAAACAGGCATCCGATCAGTTCAATGGCATGCCGGATATAATCGGATCGTTCAGATTCGGTTTTCAGTTTTTCCATGTCCGCCAGGAAATAGGGCTGGAGCCACTGGTCCAGTCGCCCGAAGGAAAGTCCGGTGTTGGCGTTTTCCATGTTGAGCGCGATCCAGACCATGTTGATGCAGTTGACAGCCTCATCCAGGGTCTCCGATGGATTTCGGGGAACTTTTGTGCAGATGTCAGAAAGGCGCTGCAATTCAGACTGGCGCTTCGGGTCGGTTGTCAGTTTCGCCTGTCTGCGTGCGGTTTCAGACAGGTTATCGGCCTGGGCATCAAGACCGTTTAGAGCCACTCGCATGGCGGTCAGGGAGTTTTTCCCGGACGGCTCCAGTCCGGGAGCAGTCATTCGCTGGTCAATGTCTTCCTTTATTCCGATGGTTCCTTTTTCCAGGATTTTGCGAAAATCCGGGATGGTGTGCGAAATGCCCACGGACTTCCAGACAAAATAGGCCACCCATCGTTCTTCGATTTTTTGGCATAAAGGATGATTGTGGGTGGTGCGGACCCATTCACGGAAATTGCGTCTGAGCCAGAAGGGAAAAATATCATGATGGAGCTTTCGGACGGTTTCCTTTGAAATCGCGTAAGGGTTGAGCATCCGCTGGCTGATGGAGCCCAGTTCTCCCCAGGCCATGGTTCCCTGGGCGTCCGGGTAAATGACCACGCCGATGACGTCGTTTGTGGTGGTGGCCCCCGCAACGAGATCATTTTCCCGGATGATTGGCTTTTTATGTTTCATGAGATGGTAAAAGGCCTCGGACTGACGGCGTTCGGGATCATGGGGATTTCCTTGTCTGTCGATTTCAAATCCGTTTTCCCTGAACCATTTGGTAAGAATATCAGCTCGTTCCGGACAGATTTCCGGCTTTGTAGTGAAAAACAGGGCATGGAAATGTTTCAAGCGGGGAAAATTATCAATGCCGTATGCTGAGAGATAAGGATCGGGTAAAAACCGGACGCAGGGGTCAATGGCGCCTGTCGTCATTCTGTATTTTCGACGATTTTGGAGTTTTTCAGGCAATTGGGGTCGGCTTGCGGGAAAAGACCGCAGCCGGGCGGCCAGGTCTTTGCGATGGGCTCTTTCCAGCATTTTCTGGTGGGTCTTGCCCATGAGCAGCGAAACCAGATAATTGAACAGCTGGAGGCAGGACAGGTTGCCGTCTAAAATCATCCGATTTTTTAAAATCAGGTTCAACACCTCGTTGGGAGTGGTCCGAAGCATTTCAAGGAGGGCAGATTCATCCTGAAACCCCAGAATGGCATCAGCGTTTTCTGGGATTCCACTCTTTACCGACATTTTCCCGTTTTTAAACAACGCCGCCTGGCAAACAGTCCCGGTTTCGGTCTGAAAGCCGATGGTGAAATCCATCCATCCGTCGATTCCTTTAAGATATTGATTTAACGATGAGCGGCGGTTAAACAGTGCCGCCATGAGGGAAAGCAGGGCGTGAACCATGGAATCAAACACCAATCGTTTGCCTGCGCCTGAAAATCGGAAGGCTGGGGCGACAAGAAACGATGTCAGGATTTGCTGAAAGGGGTTTGGTCTCATGGGATATGCCTTTTTAGGTTAATGATGGGTAGTGAATGATAAATGATGAAGGGATTCATCATTTATCTGATGTTAAGGGTTCGATAGGACAATCAACGCTGATGCCGAGAAATTTATCAAGCAGATCCCGGACCAGTCTGTTTACAAGAATATCGGCAGCAGCCTCAACCTCCTGAAGTACGCGGCTGTTATAGAGATTGACCATTCCGTGCAGGGCGCTCCATAAGGCAATGGTTATATATCCGGCATCTTCAGCGGATAATGGAGCTTTTCCAGCAGATACGCTGTATGAAATGATCCCCTGAGTCGTAAGTTCTGCAACCCGAAGGGCAGCTTGTTTTTCAATGGCCGCTGCAGGTTCCATGTCCGTGTTTTTGTAATCTGCATATTTGGGGGTGTTCCGGCTGAACATGATTTCGTAATAATCCGGATTCGTAATACCGAAATCCACATAATCGCGCATCATGGCCGCCAATTTGTCCGATTCCGGCAAAGCGGATGCGGCAATTACCTGAAAACGGTCGCACAACATCTGAAAGCCGTTGGTCTGAATGGCCAGATACAGTTCATCCTTATTATTATAGTAGTTATAGATGTTGGCGGCGGTCATTCCGAGGCGAAGAGCAAGTTTACGCATGGACAGCACATCGAACCCGTCATCGCACATCATGGCAAGGGCGGTGTCCAGAATTTTCTTTTTGACGGTTTCCACCTCCACGGCGGATCGAACAGGTTTTGGCACAATGGCATTTCCGTTTAAAAAGGTTTGTTAAACTATGTTAATTTAACATCGTTAAATTAACAAGTCAACGGGTATTTCTTGGCTGTTTTCGGTTAAATTCTTGATCTCTTTGCGTTTTGAATGATATATGTATTCCAAAAAATACAAAAATCAAATCAGCCCAGCTTTTTGCAGAAACCTTAAAGCAGAAAGGATAAAAATGAAGACTATATTTATTGCCATAGCTTTACTGACATTGACAATTTCTCTGGTAAGAGCTGAAAATTTGTTGAGATTGAATCTTGATGATGCTTCTGCGGTTACGCCAAATATCCAGATTGATCTGAAGGAAAAAGTCGAGGGCAAGGGTTCAATCAAGATCACCACACAATGGCCAACGACCATTTGCTTGAGTGAAGTCGTCGGGCCTGATATCGAAAATGCCATGCTGGTTTACTCTGCAAAAGTGAAGACGGATCTTGATGGTAATGCCTATCTCGAAATGTGGGCGCACATCGGAGGTGGCCAGTATTTCTCGAAGGGAATGAACGATTCCGTCAGCCAGAAGACTGACTGGAAGACAATCAAGGCTCCCTTTATGTTCCAAAAGGGTCAGAAGCCGGACAAGGTTACGTTGAATTTGATTATCAACGGAAAAGGAACCGTCTGGATTGACGACATCGTCCTGGCCAAAGAGCCTCTGCAATAGCATGGCTTCCGCCCGGATTAACGGGGGTCGGGCGGCCCAGTTGATCATTGATAAAAAATAGAGCAACCATGTATAAAGGGGAATGGTTTAACAGCATCAGCCATCTGGTCGGCGCGGCATTAGCCCTGGCCGGTCTTGTGGTGCTGGTTGTTTTGGCCGCGCGCCAGGGTGATCCATGGAAGATCGTCAGTTTTACTGTGTACGGCATTACCCTGTTACTGCTTTATTCCTTTTCAACCATCTATCACGGCACCCAGGGCAGGGCCAAAAAGATTTTCCGGAAATTTGATCATCTCTTCATTTATCTTTTGATTGCCGGGAGCTATACGCCTTTTACGCTGATAACGCTTCGCGGGGTTTGGGGCTGGTCAATCTTTGGGTCTGTCTGGGGCCTTGCGATACTGGGGATCGTGGTGGATTCAATCCCTCAAAAGGGGGCGCGCGTTTTACCCGTTATCATTTATGTTGTCATGGGCTGGATCATTCTGATTGCGCTAAAGCCTTTATTGCGGGTATTGCCGTTAACCGGTTTTTGGGGGCTCCTGTTGGGCGGGCTGTTTTATACGTTTGGAATCATTTTCTACTCGCTGGATGCGCGTATGCGTCATTCTCACGGCATCTGGCATTTATTCGTTCTGGCGGGGAGCCTCAGCCATTATTTTACAGTTCTTTTTTATGTCGTTTGAATAGGTTTCAAAAGGAAAATATCATGAAATCGTTCTGTATTGCCTTTTTTATCATTTTGTCAGGCGCTGTTTTAACAGTTGCCGATCCGCAAAAGGAGGTCTGTGAAGCCATGGAATTAACATCACCGAACTTTAAGAACCAGGCAGCGATTCCCGGAAAATATACCTGTGATGGAGAAGATATTTCCCCCGCGCTTCAATGGAAAGACGCCCCGGATGGCGCCAAAAGCTTTGCGCTGATCGTGGATGATCCGGATGCGCCGGACCCGGCCAATCCAAAAATGACCTGGGTTCACTGGGTTCTTTACAATATTCCGGCATCCGTGTCGCTGCTGCCGGAAGGGGGTTCTGTAAAGGGCCTGCCTGAAGGAATTTTAAACGGATTAAATGACTGGAAGCGGACAGGATACGGCGGACCCTGTCCGCCGATTGGAACGCACCGGTATTTTCACAAGCTGTATGCGCTGGATATCGTACTGCCTGACCTTAAAAATCCCACCAAAAAGCAACTGGAAAAGATAATGGAGGGGCATATTCTTAAAAAAACGGAACTTATAGGGTTATATCGCCGCTGATGCTGATATTCACCGTGTCGGGATTTTTTTGAACCCATAAATCTTGCGCCGCCAGTATGGGTCAAACTTTGAAAGATTCGTACCTTTGCTGGTCTGTGCATGATAAAAGGATTCCTGGTCATTCACAATACCGATGTGTTTCAGGTTATCGAAAAATACAAGAGACCCGGAATCATAAAACCTATCTTTCGGAATACTGGGAAGGCACATATAGAGCTTGCGGGCGGTCGTTCTTTTTAACATAATTCCGTTTTCGGCCATAATACGCCACACAAAGCCGGAACAATCAAAACTTTTTGTACCCACAGCACCCAGCACATAGGGCTTCCCCAGGTGTTTTTCAATGTTTTTCTGAGCCGAACACCACCAGTCGCAGGATTCAGCAGTGTTTTTTTTTGGTTCTGCCAGAGCCAGGGTCGCGAGCAATGCCCCGGCGCATATAAAAACAGGGGGTATATTGCAATAACGCATCATTTCACGGCGCTGCCAAGAAGAATTCCCAATCCAATAAAAAGACCAGCCAGGAAAATTGCCACGGATTTGTTATCCGCTTTCAACTGGTCAGCAAAATGAACACCGGGAGTCATGCCGTCAAATATTTTATAGGCGATAATAAAACCGGCAAGCCCTATGGCTAAAGAGATAAAAATTGAGAATGCATAATTTAAAAGATCCATTTCAGCCTCCATCGATAAAGAACAAGGGTTAGAAATTGTATTTTTATTTTGGGCCAGATTTTCCGCTTTCATTAAAATGAACGAGGAATGTTCCAGAACCCGCCTTTTGAAGCAGTCGGCGAAGACGATGCGCCATGGCAAGGCGATCCGTCTCATTTAATTGCCCGGCCTTATTCTCCAAAATCCTTCGAACGATCTGGACAGCAGGGTCGAATTCACGGGCGTGATGTTCATACCATTTGGCCATTTCGAGAGCGGCAAACACATCAATAGGATCGTCAGTCAGCATTTGGTTCCAGATTGACACGGCCTCATGCCATTGATTCCGTTTTTTGTGGATAAGCGACAGACACCCTCGGGCGTTTTGTGCGATACCCGGTTGATTAGAGCCTGACAAGGGTTCAAGCAGGCGTTTGGCTGTTTCGAGATCGCCGCGATCATGATGCAGTCTTGCAACCGACAGGAGATCCGCGTGATGGGCGTAAGCGTTATCATGCCCACTTTCAATCAAATCCGTCAGATGCTTCAGCAAAGAAGCCATGGAAACAATATCGATCCGGTTGTGCCGGAAAATATCCTCTATGAGTCGGCCGTCCCGTCTTCTTAGCCAGTCAAAATACCGCTGGGGGATTTCCTGTCCCGGCACATCGTTTTCGCGCTTCACCCCGAGTAGGCATGCCTCCAGTGTCGCAAGTTTGGAATTTCCCAGACGCTGGGAATAAATCTTCCGGCTCGGGTGGAGCAGATCAATGTGCGGCATACCGGAAAAGATATCCGGCAGACGGTTCAGGATAAACCGGGTCGCAAGCAGATTCAGATCATAGGCTTTGCCGTTGAAACTCACCAGAAATTGACGGACAGATGCGATTTTTTTCAAATAATCCAGCATGGCCGGCTCTTCGGAGAAATCCCGAGAAAACAACTGACAGGTCACAAATCCGCTGTTTTCAAACCACCCAAGGCCAATCAAAAAAGGAAATGTCCCGGTACCGCCAGAAAGTCCGGTGGTTTCGGTGTCAATAAACAAAGCGTCCTCTATGGACAGGTCCTTCACTTCAGCGCCGGAAAGAAAGGCCGCTGCCTCCATGCTGACATGGGCAAGATCGCCAATCTGTTTATGCCCATGGAAATCCGAAGCATTTATGCCGCTTTGCGAACAAAAGAATTTACCTTCGGGCGTCTCCATTTCCTCACCGGCAATCAGGCTCTCCAAAGAGATTGGGTTGTTTTTTGACGGATAGGCATGAGGGAATACCAGGCGTTCCCGGCGGGTCATGACCGCATCGATTTTTCTGCGGAGTTCGCCGATTTTGGCCTGTTTCGGATCAGATTGCGGAGGGGTGCCGGTCTCTCCGGTGAGGCGGTTTAGTCTGTCCTTGAGGCTCATGGTTTTTCCATCAGATCTATGATTTGCATGGCAGCCTGCTTTGCCGATGGTCCAACTTCAAGGGCCGGACCTACGCACATGGGGCATCCATGGTCGCAGGGACATGAAATGATCAGTGACTGTGCAGCCCGGATCAGTTCGTCATGACGCTCAAACAGGTTATCTGAAAAACCGATGCCGCCAGGGTAGGCATCAAAAATAAAGACCGTGGGGTCATAGGCGTTTTCCATTACGTTTACCGGGCCATTTGCCGACTGGCCAGGGATTTCAGTGATGACGCGCCGGTCCCTGCCATAGCGCACAAACCACTCGCCGCTCTTATCCCCGATGCAACGATCAATGTCGCGGATATCCGACATCACCATCATGGCGCAGATATGGTGCATGCAGTAGGCAAGCCCGGAAAGACCGTCGATGATCTCCTCCCGTCTGAGCTTTATAAGGTCCAGGGCGTCCCAGGGTATGGTGAACCAGTAGCTGGTGGTGTGCATGTCCTTTTGCGGTAGGTTTACATCACCGTAGCCCACGTTTTCTGAGGTATAAAACTTGATCTTCTTGTATCCCACCACTTTTCGGGAGACCTGGACCTCGCCGTGCTCGACAATGATGCGGCCCTTCACTTTCTTGTTAAAGTCATCCATAACGCGGACATTGGTATATGTCATGGCGTCGGTATAGTAATCCACTTCCACCTTTCTCACGTAAGCCTTCTTGCGGTCCAGGTCGAGTTTATCCACATGATACTGCTGGGATTCCAGCATGTAGATGGCATCATCATGAACGGTGGTGAAAGCGCTGTCCCAGTCCACCTCGGCGATAACCTTGTGGCTGCCGGTCTCGGTTGTGTCCACGACCACAACATTCTCAGGGTTAATCGTCCGCAAGCTCACCTCGTCCGCCGGGTAGCTTTCGGCTGCCCAATGCCATCGCTGATTTACTCGGTGGAGTACGCCCTTGTCCTCCAGATAGGATAACAGTTCCATGAGATCCTCTTTGCCGAACCGTTCCCCTTCCTCAAAAGGCAGTTCAAAAGCAGCGCTTTTAATATGGTGCAGCAGGATCAGGAGATTGTCCGGATTCACCCGGCAATGTTCAGGGGAGCGGGTGAAGAAATAATCCGGATTCCCAACAATGAACTGGTCCATGGGGTTGCTTTTTGCAATCAGGATGACAAGGCTTTGGCCCATCCTGCGACCGGCTCTACCAGCCTGTTGCCAGGCGCTGGCGATGGAGCCGGGGTAGCCCGCCATGATACAAGCCTCCAGATCGCCGATGTCGATGCCAAGTTCCAGAGCGTTGGTGCTGACCACGCCCATAACGCTGCGGTCCCGGAGTCCTTTTTCGATATCACGGCGGAGTATGGGAAGGTATCCGCCCCGGTATCCGGTGACATAATGATTATTTACAGGGATTTTTGAACGGAAAACATCCTTGAGGTATTTGGTGAGGACCTCAACATTGAGGCGGCTTGTGGCAAATACAATGGTTTGAATTTTGTTGCCGATAAGGTCGCTTGCAATCTTTCGCGCAGGGGTGAGGGCGGACTGGCGGATGCCGAGTTCCCGGTTGATGATGGGCGGATTATACAAGATGAAGGTTTTTTCAGACCTGGGCGCCCCGCTTTCATCAATCAGGGCCACTTCCCGCTCCAGCAGGTTTTCCGCATGCTCTTTGGGATTGGCAACGGTGGCTGAGCAGCAGATGAATATCGGGTCCTGCCCATAAAAGCGGCAAATTCGTTTCAACCGGCGTAGCACATTGGTCAAATGGCTGCCGAATACCCCCCGGTAAACGTGAAGTTCGTCCACCACCACGAATTTAAGATTGGTAAAGAGTTTTTGCCATTTGGTATGGTGGGGCAGGATGCCGGTATGGAGCATGTCTGGATTGGTTACAACCACATGCCCCTGTTTGCGGATGGCTTGCCGGGCGTCGTTCGGCGTATCGCCGTCATAGGTGAATGTTTTGATATCAGCTTTGAGCTCAGAGATGAGGCTATGAACCTCATTCATCTGGTCGTTGGCAAGCGCCTTGGTGGGGAAGAGATACATGGCGCGCGTTTCGGGTTCCTCAAGGATTTTCTGAAGAACAGGCAGGTTATAGCATAATGTTTTGCCGCTGGCCGTGGGCGTCACCAGCACCACATCCTTGCCCTGGCGGATGAGTTCAATTGCTTGCGCCTGATGGCTGTATAATTGGGTTAAGCCGCGTTTGGCAAGTACATTGTGCAGGCCGGGGTGCAACCATTCGGGGTATGGCGAAAAACTGCCAGGAGAGGCGGGTAGATGTTTAATTGACGTGGTGTTCTCCTTGAAGCGCCGGTTATATGCGGCGCGCGCCAGCCATTCTGCAAGGGTCAAGTTAGCCATATCATTCACATCCGGTGGAAAAGAGTTTTTTAACTGATTGATGTATCTCAGGAATTATTTTGTGTGTCAAGATCACAGGCAGTGCATTGAAAGTCCCCTGAATATGTAACCGATTCCATCCCGTCCGTGGCAAAATAAATCAAAGACATCATCTCGCCATTACCGCTTTTACCCAATCCACCGTAAGCGTAATCGCCCCCCAGTTTTCTTCCACTTTTCCGGAAATCAGATAGGGCCGACCATAATCCAGTACATTACAGAATCGATGGTAAGCTTTTGGAAAAAAAGTGGTTTCGACAATGCTGGTCTCGTCTTCGAATGTGATGAATTTCATGGGGTCGCCTTTTTTACTCAGCACGGTTTTGCCGGTAATCAGCCAACCGGCAATTTGAATACGGCGGCCAAGATACTGACCGATATTTTTGCATTTGATGATGTTCTGGTTTTTCAATTGGGGGCCGTTCAAAAATTAATTATACTTTTTAATGGAATAATTCCACTCACCATGAAAAGATTCCGGGTGACAACTCAGAGCCTTCATTTCGACATCAGTCACCTTGATCCCCTTGAGATACTGATT